>Ga0164313_10000014_pt1 | contig 90587 bp, 71 predicted proteins | sample GuaBasSedimGuay4_FD_113735 | JGI IMG/M metagenome (GOLD analysis project Ga0164313, IMG submission 113735) | Subseafloor sediment microbial communities from Guaymas Basin, Gulf of California, Mexico - Guay4, Core 4569-4, 0-3 cm | ecosystem: Environmental > Aquatic > Marine > Hydrothermal vents...
AGTGTAAAAATGTCATGAATATTTACACGTGACTGCCATTTTGTCTTGATTACTAAATACTTAGAGGTATACAAACAGATTAATACTTTAGTAGATAATATTTATACTTTCGCCAACTGATAATCAGTCTATGAAAGAAAATAACGAAAAGAAAAAAACCTTGGTTCTTGGCGGAAGTGTTAACCCCACCAGAATTGCAAATAAAGCCATTAGAAAACTTCGTGCTTACGGACATCCTGTTGTGTCAGTTGGTTTAAAAGAAGGCGAAGTCGATGATGTAAGTATTCAGACCGGGACTCCTCATTTTAAAGATATTCACACGGTTACATTATATCTCAACACTAAAAACCAAAATCAATATTATAACTATATTATAGGCTTAAAACCCAAACGTATTGTGTTCAATCCGGGAACAGAAAACCCTGAGTTATCAGAACTGGCAAGAAAAAACAACATAGAAGTAGTTGAATACTGCACTTTGATATTATTGGACACACATACTTTTTAAGAACAAATGAAGTTCTTAATAACATTATGCAATTTATTTTTACTTTTGCCATGATTTTTTAAAAATCATCTGTTTACATTTTGTTTTTGATAATGAAACATTTCAAGGTCTCTTTTTCTCTTAGTCTATCTTTATTTTTTGTGCTTATTGCAGGCAATAATAAAGTACTGGCACAATTAAATTGCGATATAAGCATCAGCCAAACCATGCCTGTTTGCCCGAATATTGATTTTGAGTTAAGTGCCCAATATTATAATAATTCAACATATACATGGAAACAAGATGGTGAATTACTTGATGAAACGGGAAACACACTTTTGATAAACATTACAGAAACGGCAACTTTTACATTAACCATTACGGATAATTCCACTTCTGACGAATGCACCAGTGAACCATTTCTGGTTGAATCGCATACACCTATAGAAATTGATTTTATACAGTTACAATTAACATGTACTAATGGTGATAACGACAATGGCAATAACGCAAAGGTTAAGGCAGTTGCCACAGGTGAGTTTGAACCAGATGAGTATCACTACTTCTGGAATGTAAGTCCTTTACAGATCGCACCGGGAGACTCTACTTTGGCTATAGGTTTAAAAGCGCATCAGTTTTATAATATTGAAGTTAGAGATAACTATGGTTGTCCGGAACGGGATACTGTTTGGACCAAAGCTTATGACAATCCTGTTGTGGAAATTACAACAGACCCGGATACGGCATTTATTGAAAATCCTATTGTAAATTTTTCTTACATAAATTTATCTGAAGATACTGTCCAAATCTCTAATCATTATTGGGATTATGGTGATTGTTTTGAAGGAAGCGCAATCTATCCCATATGCCTGGATGATATCTCAACAACGCTGTTTACACCAACACACGCTTATGGAAACCCAATAGGGAAAGATACTACATATATAGCTACATTAACTGTTTATAACCAGCAGGGTTGTGATACTATATACACTAAAGATGTAATGATTCGGTTGGTTGACTTATTTATCCCAAATGTATTTACTCCAAATGGTGATGGCATTAATGATTATTTTATAATTACTGAAAACCAAGGTACTGGAGGCGGAGGAGAAAGAGCTGAATATGATAATTACGATGTACTGGATATATATTATGAAAGCTCAAGGCTCGTTGTATTCAACAGATGGGGCAGGATAGTTTATGAATCCGGTGATTATAAAAATGACTGGGATGGTGATAATTTACCAGACGGCGTTTATTTCTATGTTTTACAATGCCATGGATTTATAAACAATGAGGTTGTTTATAAAGGTTCAGTTACTATCTTTGGAAGCGGAAGATAAAATAAAAATAATATGAAAAAATTAAGTTTTTTAATCATTATAATTTTTACAATAATATTTTTTGCTTGTGAGAACAGCAATAATAAGCAAATCTCAACCGATGTTGTAAAAAACACAAAAACTGCAGTAGAGCATGCTGAAAAAGGTACTCCTTCAATAATTACTTTTGAAGAGATCGAACACTATTTTGGTGATGTTATACAAGGCGAAAAGGTAACCTATAGCTTTAAATTTCATAATACAGGGGGATCCGATTTGCTCATTACCAGAGTAAGTACCAGTTGCGGATGCACCGTTGGTAAATATCCCAGGGAACCCATTAAACCCGGCGAACAAGGAAATATTGAAGTTACTTTTGACACGAACAGAAGAAAAGGGATACAGAACAAAACTGTAACGGTTCTGGCAAATACGGAGCCTAACAAAACTATGCTTCGCATTAAAGCAAATATAATTTTACCTGAAAATCAATAATGTTATAATATATAAGTTAAAATACTATGGAAAGTTTATTTATTGTATTGCAAATCTTTGGTGAGGGCGAAAGCTCATGGACATCATTGTTACCTTTGTTTTTAATATTGATCGTATTTTATTTCTTCTTTATAAGACCTCAAACAAAGAAAAATAAGGATCAGAAAAAATTCCGAGAAGCCTTGAAAAAGGGTGATAAGGTTGTTACAATTGGAGGAGTACACGGAAAAATCAGTGAAGTTAAAGAAACAACCGTAATACTTGATGTTGGGAACCAACTTAAACTAACAGTTGAGAAAAGTGCAATTGTTATGGATAACACCCAGATAGGGACAACGAAATAAAGCTTACGCTAATTTTATTATTCCGGAGTATTACTTATTTTTATACTCCGGTTTTTTTATGAGAAAATCTGATAAACCATATCATCGCTCTGACAACAGGGGTTCACATACCCCTACCCGCTACATGAAACGTAGTGATAATCTTATATTCCTGGTTTGTATTATAATAGCAACTTTCTTTTGGCTACTCATTAAATTAGCTGATACTTACATTGTTTCGTATAACTATAGCATAATATACAGGAATATTCCGGTTGAAAAAAAACTCACGAAAATTATTGATACTACGCTTAATATCAGCTTTAAGGCAAGAGGATTTGATATATTAAGGTTGAATATAACAGAGAGTAAGGAAAAGATGACTCTTGATCTTAAAGATTATGAGATTGAAAATATAAAGAATGATGAATATTACATCAGTACCGGTTTAATAAAAGAAGAGCTGGCTAACTACATCAATGTCAGTGAATCAGATATTGAATTATCAAAAAATAGGCTGCAATTTATTTTAGATGAATTACATGAAAAAGAAGTCAAAGTAAAAGGCAGACACCTAATCGAGTTCAAAGATCAGTTTGACCTGTATGAGAAAGAACTTCTTAGTCCGCAAACAGTATCCGTTTTTGGTCCTTTATCGGTTTTAGACACATTGCATTTTATATATACAGAAGAAATTAAATTATCAAATATCTATAAAGACCAAAACGTTAAAGTCAGGCTTTATAATCCTTTGCCTGAGTTACTAAATTTTGAACCCGAAATAGTAACTGTTCAACTTAGGGTGGAGCGATTTACAGAATCTTTCATAGAAACAGATATAGATTTATCAGGACTTCCAGAAACGATAAGAACTTTCCCCTCTACTATTCGTATTAATTTCAAAGTTGCTCAAAAAGACTTTTCAAATGTCCAGCCTAAGCAGTTTAGAATTGTACCTGAAATTGAAAATATTGATTTAAGTGAAGCAAAACGTCTGCATTTAAAAATTGTCGAAAAACCTGATTTTATCCGAAATGAATGGATTGTTCCATCCGACGTTGAGTTTTTAATACTTAAATAATGATTAAAGTTGCTTTAACGGGGAATATTGGAAGTGGGAAAAGCACTGTCGTTAAAATATTCTCAATAATTGGTATACCTGTTTTTTGTGCGGATAAGGAAGCAAAATTACTGTATAAGGATCCAATGATTAAAAAGGCCGTTGGGGATTATTTTGGAAATACAGTTTTTAATCTGCAAAATGAAGTTGATTTTAAAAAGTTAGCCAGTTCGGTTTTTAATGATGAGCATGCACTGAGAAAAATCAACGAAATAATCCATCCGGGCGTTTTTAAAAAGTACAATGAATGGCTGATGCAGAATGACAGTTATGATTATACCATTCACGAAGCTGCGATTATATTTGAGAACAAGCTTGAACATCAATTCGACATTATTATTAATGTCTTTGCTCCTGAAAAAATCAGATTGGAAAGAGTAATAAAAAGGGATAGAATAAGTCCGGTACATTTCTATGACAGGGCCAGGCATCAGCTATCTGATGATGAAAAAAATAAGAAAGCAGATTATGTTGTTATTAATGACGGAAAACAGTTTCTAATACCACAGATCATGCAAATCCATAAGGCAATATCAAGTTCTTAATCTTTTTTAAAAATCATTGTACGATTTGCCGATCATTCCACCGTCTACCGACTTCCATTTTCTGTCTTCCGTCTTTTAAATATATTTAAGATCGATCAAACAAGACTTAATCATTTCAAATGTATTTTCGATATCATGGTCAAGTCCGACAGAGAATCTTATTAGTCCTGGTGACAGACCCATTTCCTTCTGAGTCTCTTCCGGAACTTCAGAACTTGTACTTTTTCCTGAGTTTGAGAACAGGGTTTTAAAGTAACCAAGACTAACCGCATGATACCCCACTCCCCTCTCCTGCATCAATTCCATAAAAGGAGCTGCTTTCTCAGCTGTGTTCAAATCAATAGCTATCATTCCGCTATAGCCAAAATCGCTATTCATAATCCGGGTCATAAGCTCATATTGTGGGTGTGAAGACATTCCAGGATATATGAATTTTAATCCCATTTCATCAAATTTCTTTGCCAGAAACAGCGCATTTTCACTGTGCTTTTGCATTCGTATATGAAGAGTTGCCATGTTTTTAAGGATACTTGATGACCTTAACGGATCTAAAACCGGACCTAACAACATTGCTGTACCCGTGTTTACATCACTTATGTCATTTATAAAATCATTGGATGCACAAATAGCACCGGCAACACAATCGTTTTTACCATTGATGAACTTTGTCATACTGTACACAACTATATCAGCTCCTAAAATAAACGGACTAATAATCATGGGCGTGAAAGTATTGTCAACGACTAATTTTATTCCTTTATCCTGAGTAATTTTTGCTAACACCGGTAAATCTGATATTTGTAGCATAGGGTTAGTCATACTTTCTGTGTAAAGCACTTTGGTATTCAGCTGAATGGCATTTTTTACACTATCTATATCCGTAATATTAACGAATGTGACACTGATATTGAATTTCTGAAGATAATTCTTCAAAAAAGCAAATGTACCACCGTAGGTTGTTACACTTGTAACGATATGATCACCAGAATTACACAACTGCAACAGGGTTGTAGTGATGGCGGCCATACCAGAAGCCGTAACCCATGCCGATTCAGTTCCTTCCATCGCGGCCAATGCATCTGCCAAATATCTATTTGATGGATTCCAGTGTCGCGAATAAAGAAAACATCCTTCCGCTTCACCATGAAACGCATCTATCATCGTATCTTCTGTCATAAATGTGTATGTGGCAGAATCTGTTATTGAAGGGTTAACATCCCCAAACTCACCAAAATGTTTGAGATTCTGTATTGCTGTTGCGGGATCTATTATTTTTGCCATGGGTATTTTTATTTGATTGATTTACAAAAATATAAAACTCTACTCCATTTGCTTATATTTATCAAAATTTTATACTTAAAAATTACAAATACAATTTGAAAAAAGATAAGTTTATCAGCGGTTTACTTACGCTAATATTAGCATCATTTATCATTTCCAATTTTATTGGCCCAAACACTTACCGGGAAGTGATTATTGATGGGGATGGCAGTGGGTTATACGCTTATTTGCCCGCAATAATTATTCATAAAACTATTGATTTTACTCCGGTCTTTGAATTTGAAAAATCGAGAAGAGCTCCAGATTACATGGGGCATTATTTCCATAGCTACGAAAAGATATTAATAAATAAATTTAGCTGTGGAACTGCATTGCTCCAATTACCTTTTTTCCTAATAGCTTATTTATTATCCCTGCTGATTGGCCTTGAAACTGATGGTTACAATGTGATTTTTCAATATTCTGTTGCATTATCAGCTATTTTCTGGGCATTTATAGGTTTAATTTATTTTGTAAAACTGGCAACGCTGTATGGTGTAAAAAAAGAATACGCCTGGCTAATTACCATATCAGGTTTTATAGGCACCAACTTATTTTACTATACCCTTGTTGCGCCGGCGGCTTCACACATTTACTCTTTTTCATTGATTTCAATCTTTCTGTATTTTATGAAAAAGAGCTTTCAGGAATATGACCGAAAATCAGTTTTCATTTCAAGCTTTATTCTTGGGCTTATTGTTCTCGTGAGGCCTGCGAACATATTAGTAGTAATAGTTCTTCCCTTTCTATCTTCATCTCCCAAAAATTTCTACCAGCTTATAAGAAATAAGTTTGCTAAAGGAGATATATTATTAATCGTCCTCGTTTTTATTATAGGCCTGTCTCCCCAGTTAATCATAAATTACCTCCAAACCGGAAAACTTATTCTGTACGGCTATCAAAATGAAGGCTTTTATTTTACCCGACCGGAAATACTGAATTTCTTAGTTAGCTTTCGCAAAGGTTGGTTTATCTATACTCCGTTTATGCTGTTGTTAATTCCTGCTATCGTTACACTCTTTAAAAGGTCAAGATTTGAATTTTTTAGTTTTCTGGGGTTTTTCCTGGTACTTATTTATATTTTTTCATCCTGGTGGAACTGGTTTTACGGAGACAGCTTTGGCATGAGGCCAATGGTTGATTATTACAGTATCTTCTTTTTGATAATCGCTTTATTTGTTTCTTCAATAAAACGGCCTAATATGCGCCTTATCACATTCATTTTCATCGGATTAACAACTATATTGAATCTATTCCAAACTTATCAATATACCAAAGGGATCATACATCCTGATTCTATGAATAGAGAAGCATACCAAAAAGTGTTTTTAAAAACATCAGATGAATACGTTGGAATTATTGCTGCCGCAGATGAATCTTATTACGGTATTCTTAATGAAACACCTTTGTTTGAAACAATGAACGACATGGAAGGCATTTATCCCGGTTGGACAAATGCTAAAAACCCTGGCAAAAAGACCTTTTCAGGTCAAAATTCAGCACAACTAAATGACACGATTATCTACAGTCCATCTTTTAGTTACAGAATCCCGGAATCATTAGTTAGTAAAAGGAACCTGTATGTGTTTTTCGAAGCAATGTTACTCGAAAACAAAATAAATGCTGCAATTGATGCACTTTTTATTGTGGATATTTCAAATAATGAAGGCCAGACCATTTTCTACAAAAAATTTCAGGTAAAGAAACTGCCAGATGATATTGTTGGTGAATGGCAAAAAGAAAGTATAGGGTTTAAATTGCCTGAACTTATTGAAGATATGGTACAAATTAAATTTTATATCTGGAATATAAATAGACAAGATTTTTTATTAGATGATTTAATGATCAGAATTCATGAATATCATTAGCATATTAAATTTACTGATCATCAGGAAACTTCTCAGGACGGCTAAAAGCTGGATTTGTCATAAAATCATCATCCCTTAAGGTCTTAATAAAATTCAAAAGATCTTGCTTTTCAGATGGAATAAGCTGAACTCCCCCGTTATTAATATGGTGCATTAACGGATTAATATAAGGTGATTGTTTAAGATCGTGCGAATAAAATTCTATTACTTCTTCTAAAGTGGCAAACCGGCCATCATGCATATAAGGCCCCTGTACCTCAATATTTCTTAATGTTGTTGCTTTATAGGCCCCTTTATCCATTGGGTCACCCGATATCTTATACCTGTCAAAAGGATCTGTAAAAACAGTGTCTTTGCCGTTATTATAAAATAAATGTGTTGTAAACAGAGGGTTTCCATACCCGCCATGACAGTGAAAACAATCTGCTCCCTCTTCTGTTGTGAATAACACAAATCCATTTAATTCTGATTGATTCAACTGCACTTCCCCTCTCATATATTTATCAAAGCGCGAATTGGCAGATATCAATGTTCTTATAAACTGTGCAATAGCTCGTTCAATATTTTTAAAAGTCACTTTATCACTTCCAAATGCCTGGTAAAATAAGTCGGGATATCCTTGTATTGATTGAAAAAGTGCAGTTGTAATGGTAGTATCCCCATCAATTTCATCTTTTGCCAATACAGCTAACCTGACAAAGTCTTCAATATTTCTTAGTTCTTCAACCGGATTGTCAGGATACAAAAATCCATTCCATCCATAGCCCGAATGATTCCAAACAAGGTTAATCATCGGCAACATAACATGATGGGTTTGCAATCCGGTAATTCCATGTGGAAAACCACCTGGGAAGTCAGGGTGATCAACACCTGCTTCAAACGATCTTTGCTGCCTGTGGCATGTTGCACAACTCATCAATGAGTCAGGATGTGTTCTTCCGGAAAGTCTTCCATCATAAAAAAGATACCTCCCAAGTTTTACACCTTCCACAGTCATCGGATTGTCGTCAGGAATATTCAATTTCGTTGGGAAACCAAATGGAATATCAATCATGTAAGGTGTGGGTGTATAAACATCAAGCTCACTATCCTTTTTACAAGCTTCAAAAAACAAGGCAACTATTCCGGTAAAAATTAATATGTAAACAAACCTTCTCATCTATTTTTCTATCATCCTGTGTGCTGAAAAAACATTGTAACCGTTCTCCTTAGCAATAAACATAGCATCCTGATTTTGCATAATATCACCACCCCAATAATTAAAATCAAAGTCGTGAGGATCTTCAAACCATTTGTTTACATCCATAACAATTGTAAAGGCAATGGTTTCATTATTATCAACTTTAAAACCAGAATTTTTCAAGCTTACATCAAAATCATTATGAATAAAGCCTATTATTTCACCAGAATTCTGATCGTAGATCTGGCCAATTCCCATGTGAAAATTATATGGCCTGATAACATCATTGGTATCTTTCCACTTTCCGTTGAGTTTTAAATAATGATATCCCCCACCCAGATATTCAGGCCAGAACATATTTGATTCGGGCTGATTAACAAACATCAGTGAATGATTCTTTTCCTCTGTTATTCCGAACGTAAAAGTGATACTGTCATAAATCCCAGGCGGGATGGAATCTTTCATTTTCCATTGCCATGTATCCGAAAGATCGCTGTCGACATAATGCATATTTTTCCATGCGTCGATAAGCACTTTTGAACCATCGCCTTTATGCAATGTAACATCAGAAATGAAATATTGTATTTCGCTCACCATGAATGGGTTGCCGGCAGCATTCTGATACCTTATCGTGTCATAATATACTTCTTCTTCAGCAACAACATGAGTAAAATAAAAATTCAATCTTCCAGACTGATCTTCAATGGGTTCGTCATTTTTTTTACAAGAAGAACCAATCAGTAAGAATGATAAAATAATTAAATTCAGATAAGATATTATCTTCATTGCTTTCTTCTTTTTTTTCTTTGTGTTACTCATATGGCACTACTCCGCTAACCACCAAAACCTTTATTGTATCTCCAGTTGTTTCAGCTTGTTTATATACTTTACCGTCAATCAGCAACTGAATCTTCAGAGCTGAGTTTATATCTTTATAATCTCCGTTTATGTAAACAATCTCACCCTGGTCAGACATGAACTCATATTTCCAAATATCTTGTGCACTTTGAGGTATAACTTCAGTATTGACTAATTCATTTTGATCATCAAGGTACTGCAAATTATATGCCGAAACAGCTCCTGTTGCAATATATGTCACCTTTTTTTGATACGGTTTATGACAAGCTGCTAATACAATAAGAATTAAGGTGAATGATATTAATTTTTTCATAATCCTTTTCTTATAAATTAAAGATCAAATTCATATAAAACATCCTGCCCGGTTCATATAATGGGCTTTCACTTCCGATAATCCTTCTGTTTAAATGTTCGTAATAGTTGGTATTGAATATATTCGTAATGCCTGCATAAACTTTCAAATGAGCATTATACTTGTAAGTTAATATGAAATCCAGGGTCGTAAAACCCGGACTCGCAGGTTCATAATACGCTTCTGAAACCTTATTCTGAGCTGCTACCAACCTTATATTGAATTCAGGAATAAGTTTTTGATTTAAGAATCGGTAACCAATTGAAATATTTGATTCGAATGGCGGAATTTCTGGTAAAGGATCATTATTTATAATCCGTTCATCAATAACTTCCCCGTTTTCAAAAACGTATTGAGTTGATTCAGGATTAACACCCATTGTGTATGCAGCATTTAAATTAATAAACCATTCGTATTGTATAGGAGTATTATAAGTAAATTCAAATCCGGCTAACCAGGCCCTGTCAATATTTACAAATTTCTTCACTCCCAGCACTCCTTTTGTCTGGGGTTTGACAACCGACGGAGGCATTAGTTCTCCTGTTATGTAATTTGTTACATAAGAAAAGAAAACTGAGACATCAACTGCTCCAATATTGCTTTTATTGAATCGGTAACCCAGATCGAGCTCATTATTAGCTTCAGGTTTAAGCTGCGGATTACCAAGGTAATCGTATGGGTCGTATGAAATAGGCAACAGGATAATAAATCGTTCTGTCATATCCGGACTTCTGACTCCTCGACCCAATGAGAAAGTGAGTTCATTATATTTATTCAGATGCCATGTCAGGCCGATGCTAAAACTTATATTATTAAAAGTACTGGCAGTATTGTCGTTTTCATAAACAGGGGCGCCGTTTGGTTTATTTCTGATTAAAGTATCAGAGTTGGCTGTATTGTAATCATATCTTAATGAGACAATAAAATCCAAAGCCGCAAATTTTCTTTGCCATTCAGCATATACACCTAAATTTTTTGTCAGTGCGTTATTCCAAAGATCCTCATAAAACCGTGGAAGATTTGGCTGCATGATCAGGTATTTTGTTCGCACACCATCTTTCGAAATTTGTTCATAATCAGTTCCTAATTCTAACCTGCCCTTAAAAGTGTTTAAATTCACACCAAGTCTTCCTCCTGAATTAATTGCTTTAATATTCGAAATAGCAACAACTGTATCCGAGAAAGGCCGGTTTTTGTTATCCATTTCATGCTGCACATACGATTTATATACTTTAAATCGAATATAGTTAACCCTTTTCCCAAAATCTGTTCCCAGGTAACTTAAATTAAAAATTTTGGTGTCATCTTTTCTTTCGTCCATGGGTAAAGCCGGGAAGTCAACATTTCTACCCCACGACCTGTCTAACCCAATTTCAAGAATATGACCCTCCGCAGGTTTTATACCTATGCTACCGGCAACATTATATTGTTCTAAAGATGAAGGTATCACGAGATCATTTCCTGCTTTATAATCTCCATACTGCTTATAATTTCCCTTTAAATAATAGGCTACAACATTATTTCCTCCATGCACTCCTAAACCGCTTTTAAAACCAGTATGATTGGTCTGGCCTCCCATTAAGAAGTCAACATGATTTTCAAATTTATTATAGAACCTAGGCTTATGTGTTGTCATATTAATAACACCGCCAAAATTAGGACCATACTTTAATGCATAAGGCCCTTTAAGTATTGTAATAGATTGCAAGTCATTCATATCCATATGAGCCATAGCCGGATCCATCCTGTTCGGGCATCCTCCTTCGATTTTAGTACCTCCGTTAATTTGTATATTCAGCTGCGAATATTTAAATCCTCGTACAACAGGATCAATTCCTGCAGCTCCTTTTCTTATTCCTCCTACATTGGGTTCATGCCTAAGCAAATTACCAATCCCGGCGATATTTGTTTTTTCAATCGTTTTTAAAGTTACTTTTTCGCTTCTGTATGGCTTGTCATTCTCATATTTACCAATGATTGTTATTTCATCCAGGTAAGTTACTTTAGGCTGAAGATATATAACCAGATCAATAAATCGACTACTGTCAACTATGAGGGTTTTTGTTACAAATGAAATATGGTCAATCGTTAATTCTACCGGAAAATTTAAACGGCTTGTTAATTTAAAAGATCCGTCACTACCACTAATAGTTCCCTCCCCTGATATAGCTGAAACTATTTGAGCTCGCTCAATTGCCTGATTGGTATTGGTATCAATTATTACTCCGTATATTATTGATTCCTGTGCACTCGATATTTGCACCAAGCACATCACAGTAACGAATATTAGAACTAAATTTTTCAATAATTCTATGATTTAAATCACAAAATTAACAATCATTTCACTGTTCCAATTCTTAAACACGAAAATTGCAGTTTAAAAAAATTATTTTTGTAAAAATCTTAGTCTTGCATGAGACATTTAATAGTAACATGTGTAATATTTATCCTGCTAAGTAATTCAGCTTATACTCAGGATAAAAGTTCTTACGTTGGATTACGCGGTGGTTTATCAATTCCCATAGGACAATATAAGGCAAAAGACCTTCAAAACGGTTGTTTTACACAAGTTGGATTTAATGTTGGTGTTGAAGGAGCATGGTACTTCAAACACTATCTGGGAGTTGGCGGTCAATTTGGATTAAACCTTCACCCTGTTGATGTAGGAACATTGGGATATGAAAAAGTTATTAATGATCCTTTTCTATCGGATTTGACCATTCGATCAGAACCATACCAAATCATAACGGCTGCTATCGGACTTTTCTCCAGGTGGAACTTTTGGAAGAGTTTGTCGCTGCACGGTAAAATGCTTGGGGGTATGATGTGGGCAAAAACACCTTATCAATTATACAAACCCGAGTATTTTCTGGTAGGTCCCGAGTATTTCGAGATTACTTCTTCAAAGGATCGAAATTTTGCAGGAATAATAGGAGCTGGGATACAAGTAGATATATCACCCTGTATTGCACTTCGTGCTGATGGAGAATTTCAGTTCAGTAAAATGGTATTTGGTTTTAACACCACTTCAGGTCCCAGGTACGAGTATCGTACTATCAGTTATATTACCACCACCCTTGCCCTGATCATTATCTTATAAATGGACTATCGCAATAAAATACTGCTGCGGCCTGCAACCTAACACATTCAATTCAGAAAATTATTGGTTCTATAAAAGAAACTACCCGGTTTTACTAATTTTTTGCAAGGTTTCTTTTTTCAAGATCTCAAAATGGTGAGTACCACAGTTAATAATTCCTTCACTCTCAAATTCTTTCAGCACCCTGATAGCGCTTTCCTTTGTCATAGCCGACATATCAGCAAAATCCTGGCGAGATAAAGGTGTTTCGAAAGAGTCACTGTTGTACACCACATCGGCTAGATAAAGCAATGTGTCCGCAATTTTTCCATGCGTTTGCTTATGCGTGAGGTTTATAATCTTATCATAGTGTTTAATAATTCTTTCATTCAGGTATTTTACCATCTCCATCGAAAATTCAGGATTAGAACGCATTACCTCCTTGAAATCTTCTGTCCTAATAAAGCAGGCTGTTGTTTCTTCCAGTGCGGTTGCTGTAAAATAGTGCCTTTCGTCAACCAGAAAACCCGGTCCGCCAAGCATTTCTACAGGCTTTATAATGCCGAATAAAATTTTTTTATCAGTATTAATATCTTCTAGGTAAATTTTCACCTTACCCTTGGTAATGCATATGATATGTGTTAATGGGCCACTTCTTTTAAAAATAGTTTCACCTGGTTTAAAATGCACTTCCTGTCTTTCGCTGTTCACTTTTGCTAATTGTTCATCTGTCATGTAACAAAAAAGGTTGAGCTTTAAATTACAATTAAAACAATCCGACGTTTTTGAAAATTTAGCCATTTACAATTATTGTATCGTATTTATAATCCAGCTTCCATACAAAGCCTGTATTACTTCAAAAAACAATTTATAATGACAAATATCTTAAAATTATTGATACGTATCATTCAATATTTAATATTAATCAGTTCATCTATGATGAAGTTCACCGCTATTCATTCACTTTGAAAGTGTAATTTCTCTAATGTTGTAATGAGATATTAATAATTTTCAAAACCAAATTATCATGAAAAAAATCAAAACTTTTTATTTCATTTTTACAATGTTTGTAGCAGTTATGTTCATTTTTGCAAGTTGTACTAAAGAAGGCCCAGCTGGTCCGGCCGGAGCTGATGGAACGAACGGAGAAGACGGCATCGACGGGCAGGACGGAACTGCTACTTGCGTTCAATGTCACGACAATTCACAAGTTAATTTTGCAAAAACACTGCAATGGGAATCATCAACCCATGCTACCGGTGGCAACTTTGAAAGAAACGGCACTGGTTGCGCACCATGCCATACAAGCCAGGGGTTCCTGGAAAGAATGGCTTCAGGATCTCATGAAACTGCAGAAGCAATTAATAACCCGAATCCACCGAACTGCTACACATGTCACAGCATTCATAATACCTATGCAACATCTGACTGGGCATTAACATTTAAAGACGCTGTTACCTTATGGCATCCCGTTGAAGCAAGAGCTACTATTGATATAGGTAATGGAAACCTTTGCGCAAATTGTCACCAGTCATTTATACCTGAACCAATGCCTGTTCCGGGTGGAGATAATGTAACTATCGGTTCTCCATATTGGGGTGCTCACCACGGCCCTGTTGGAAATATGATTGCAGGGGCTGGCGGTTATGAAGTTGAGGGTAGTTTAAATTTCTCAAATTCATTCCATACAACAGGTGTTAATAATAGCTGTACAACTTGTCATATGTCGACTGCATATGGTGTTCAGGCTGGTGGACATAACATGGGCATGACTTATGCTTATCATGGCCACGATGTTGTCAATACAGCAGGTTGTGTTAGTTGTCATACTGATTCTGATGCTCTAAATACAAAGATTGAGAATACACAGACTGAAATTGAAGGCCTTTTAGCTGATCTGGGAAGCTTACTAATTACACAAGAAGTTATGGATGAAACATACCATGCAATTCCTGGAGAAATGACAGCAGACCAGGCAGGTGGAGTCTTTAACTTTAATATGGTCAGAGAAGACAAGAGTACTGGTATTCATAATTATTTATATACAAGAGCACTTTTAACAAATTCAATCGAATCTCTTCAATAACCGTTATACATTTTTGTGAAAGGGCTTCAATAATTTATTGAAGCCTTTTTTTAATTTTTTAATGAAAAACTTAACAATATGAACAAGAAAATAATTTATAGTATTGGTATAATTGCAATTATTGTTTTTGCGACATCCTGCCAATATAAATTTATAGTTGAGCCAGTGGTTCCACCGCCTGACCCAACTGACACCATCAGTTTTTCTCAACAAATTGTTCCGATTTTCAGCGAGCAAGGCTGTACAGGATGTCATAATGCAGGAGGACAACAACCTGATCTTACTCCTGATAATGCATATAATAGTATTACGAGCATGGGGCTGGTTAATACTGGCGATCCCGTTGCAAGCAAGATTTATTACTATCCACTGCCTGACGGAAGTCATTTTGCTAAATATACATCAGCCCAGGCTGCACTTATATTGCAGTGGATTGAACAAGGAGCTCTTGACAATTGATTAACCCAAAAGATTTAATGAAATGAAAAAACATTTAGTACTTGTATTAGCAATACTTTTCAGTTTTGGGTTAGTTACAGCTCAGGATGAAGAAGCACCTAAAAAGAAAAAAGACAGGCCCGTAAGTGATATGTGGGGAAGTGATTTGCTCATTGATGAACAGACGAGTCTTATTCCCAACAAGAAAACACTGGAAATGCAAATTCAACACAGGTTTGGATTAATAAAAAATAATGGAATCTCCGACTTATTTGGAATTTATGCACCTTCAGCTAATACGCGCATGGGCTTGAATTATTCAATTCTAAACAACCTGATGGTAGGTTACGGAATAACCCGTAAAAATATGTATAATGATTTCCAGGTCAAATGGAATATCATCAGACAGACTAGAAAAAATACCATTCCGCTGGATGTTACTATCTATGCAAATATGGCCATCGATGGTCGAAATAAAAGTGTATTTAATACTTCTACTGCTGATTCGGTTTATAAATTTACAAACAGGCTTTCGTATTTCACACAGCTTATTGTTAGTCGTAAGATTACTGATTGGTTTTCCTTAGCTGTAAATGGCAGTTTCACTCACTACAACGCTGTACCTGCAGACACAGTTGGTATTCAAGGCATGGATCACGATAAATTCGGTTTCGGGATAATGGCAAGATTCAAATTTTCACCTCAGTCATCGATTCTTATCCACTATTCGACACCACTAAATATTGGTCAGATAGCTGAACACCAAACGGTAACGAATATACCATTGTCAAATTTTGGAATTTCATATGAGGTTGCAACAGCAACCCATGCGTTTCAAATATTTATAACAACATCTAACGGAATTATTCCACAGGATAATTATATGTGGAACACCAGTGACTGGACCAAAGGCGAATTTCGTTTTGGTTTCAATATTACAAGATTGTGGGAATTTTAGTTAGTGTTTTATATAACAAGTGCAATTCAGGCAACAGCACTTGTATAATATTTTACGTCTGCTACAAAATATTTTATTTATGATACTACCTAAATCATTTTACAGCTGGACAACTATTTCCGGTGTCGTTCTCGCAGGCATTAGCTTTCTTTTAATTGTTTTCACATTAGTGCTCTCTTTTATATTTCCTACTGAAGGTGGAGGTTACATTGGATTGTTTACCTTCATTATCCTGCCTGTATTTCTTATTATCGGATTGATAATGATCCCGATAGGAACCATAAGAAAAGCGAAAAGAGATAGAACACTAGAGATTCAGCGAGAGGTAAAATTCCCAATCGTTAATCTAAATGAACCCGGTCAACGAACGGTAGTTGGTATTTTTATTATTGGGTCAGTCGTGTTTCTGATGTTAACTGCATTGGGCACGAACGAAGTTTTTCATTACACAGAGTCAAATGAGTTCTGTGGAACAACTTGCCATTCAGTAATGGAGCCTGAATATACCACTTACCATGGTTCAGCACATGCCAGGGTGAGATGTGTTGAATGTCATGTCGGATCAGGTGCCGGTTGGTACGTTAAGTCAAAACTGTCAGGTTTGTACCAGGTTTATTCGGTTATAGCTAAAGCCTATCCTACTCCAATTGCAACACCGGTTCACAATTTGCGACCTGCTCAGGAAACTTGTGAAAAATGCCACTGGCCTGAAAAGTTTTATTCCCAAAAATTTGTAACTAAAAAGCATTACTTATCTGATGAAGAAAATACTGAATGGAATATACAATTGTTAATGAAGACAGGTCCCGAGCATCATGCTCTGGGGCAATCCGAAGGAATCCACTGGCATATTAATCCTGATGTAAAGATTGAGTATTCTTCCAATTGGAAGAGAGATACTATAATTGAAGTAAAATACACCAAGTTAAGTACCGGTGAAACGATAATTTATAAAGATAGTGAAGCTCCTGAAGCAATCAATAATCCGGAAACAAGAACCATGGACTGCCTGGATTGTCACAACAGGCCATCCCACGATTATCTTTCACCTGATCATTTTGTAGATGGTGCAATTACTGCCGGTGAAATTTCTACTGACATCCCCGAGATTAAAAGTATTGCCATGGGAATACTTGCGAGGGAGTTTCCTACAAAGGATAGCGCAATGAGCTACATCTCAGCAAGAGTACATAAATATTATAGTAAGAATTACGAAGATTTTTATGGAGCTAATAAGCCTATGTTTGAGGATGCCATTTCCGCTATTCAGGAAGGATATAGCAAAAACATCTTCCCGTTTATGAAAGCGCAGTGGAGTGCTTACCCGAATTATATGGGGCATATTGAGTCTAATGGATGTTACCGCTGTCATAACAATACGTTCGAAAGTAATAACGGCCATATCATTTCAAAGGACTGTACTCTTTGTCATTCAATAAAAGCACAAGGTCCAGCAGGAAATATGGAATATGCAAATGCTGACAGTTCGCTATATTTTAACCATCCGTTTGAAATGGATGATTGGGAAGAGATGACTTGCTTTGAATGTCATCAGGAATTGTTTTAAAATAAAGAAATTGAATACCAAATTATAAATCACAATTTGTCATGTTTTGACGCATAAGTAATTGAATAGGGAAAAATATACCGATGAAGAAATTAAGCCTTATTAATCTGCTATTATTTATGAGCATATTTCTTTATGCACAGGAAATTACAGAGGAAAATGTTGAATATTCGCGCGAAAACAGCAAATGCTTTCTTTGCCATGGAAATCACATGTATTCGTTTTACAACGAAATACTCGAGCATAATGTCACCAAAAGGATGAATCCATATTTTGTGATTGACTCCGTTTTATTTTACAACCAAAACCATAAATCATTCGAGTGCATTGATTGTCATTCTTACGACTATCGTTCCTTTCCTCATGATAATGAATTACAGATGGAACCGATGCCTGCTTGCCTCGACTGTCACGAAGGGGATGATGCAACCGCTGACTATAATTTTGAAAAGATAGACCAGGAATTCCTTGAGAGTGTGCATTCCACCAAGCACAGCCAGGAATTTACCTGCTGGATGTGTCATAATCCCCACTCCTATAAAATAAATGCCCGTAACAATGTAAATATTAAAGAAACCATTGTTTACGACAACAACATTTGCCTAAGTTGTCATGCTGACGTTGATAAATATCAGCTAATCACGAATATGTCAAATCCAAATATCATAGAAAAACACGAATGGCTTCCAAATCAGCTATTGCATTTTTCAAGCGTAAGATGTATTGAGTGCCACACACAAATCAGTGATAAAGTACTTGTAGCTCATCTTGTGCAAACCAAAGACAAAGCGGTAAAATTGTGTGTTGAGTGTCATTCAACCAATTCAAGGTTAATGGCCAAATTGTACAAGTTCCAGGCAACAGAAACAAGAAGCAATTACGGCTTCTTCAACGCATCAATATTAAACAACACTTACATTATCGGTGCCAATCGCAATTTGTACCTTAATGTAACAAGTTTTTCGATACTGGGTTTTATTGTCCTGGGAATTATAATTCATCTCATCCTAAGAATAAGAATGAAGTAATATGGCAGAAAAAATCTATTTATACCCTGTTTGGATACGTTTATGGCATATGTTAAATGCGTTTTTATTTCTGATCTTATTAGGTACAGGACTCTGCATGCAATATTCAAATCCAGGCACAACGATCATCCCTTTCGATGTGTCAGTATCGTTACATAATATTACAGGTATTTTACTCAGTATTCTTTTCGTGATTTTTATTTTCGGAAATCTCTTTACAGGAAACGGAAAATATTATAAAATTGTATGGAAAGGATTAATAAAACGGGCAACAAAACAATTCATCTTTTATACGGTAGGTGTATTTAAAAAACAGGATCCGCCATTCCCCATTTCGAAAAAAAGAAAATTCAATCCGATGCAACTTTTCAGTTATGTAGTGGTGATGTATGTTTTTATACCATTGCTCATTATTACGGGACTTGCACTTTTTTTTCCTGATTATATCCCTACACAGGTCTTTACAAAAAGTGGAATTCACATCACTGACCTGATTCATATTATCATCGGATTTGCCCTGTCGATGTTCATGTTGATACATATCTATTTCTGCACGATGGGAAAAACTCCGTTGTCGAATTTTAAAAGTATGATTAATGGTTGGCATTAAACAAAAAAGGTTATCAAACATTTCAATAAATTAAGACATGGTGGGTTTTAGGATGTTTTTAGACAGATTGATAAAATTTTGTTTTAGCGTATTATTTATTTTTGTTTTTTCTTGTAGTTATGCTTTTGCGCAACCTGATGAGGATTGCATGATGTGTCATGAAGACCCTGAATTAGAGGCAATAAGAAATGGCAAGACAGTCAGTTTTTTTATCGATACCAACATAATAGCCAGATCAGTTCATCGCGGCATTGAGTGTGCTGAATGCCACATAGATGTGGTAGCAGATGATTTCCCACACGCATTTGAAGAAAAGAAATTAAGTCCTGTTAATTGTGCCATTTGCCACAAGGAAACCGATATGCAGTTTTACGCAGGTATTCATGGGCAAGCACTAAGTTTGAATGAACCTTATGCTCCTGATTGCAAAGAGTGCCATGGTATACACGATATACTTTCAAAATGGAATCCTAACTCAATGACCTACAAGATGAATATTCCCTTCCTTTGTGGAAATTGCCATAAAGAAGGGGCTCCGGTTGGCAGGATTTATAATATTGACGAGCATAATATTATTGAAAATTACAGCCAGGGGATACATGGAAAAGGGCTGTTTCAAAGTGGGTTGCTGGTAACTGCCACATGTAACGACTGCCACAACAGCCATTTGATCCTGCCGCATGAAAGTCCGAATTCATCCATTAATCCAAAACGGATTGCACGTACTTGCATGAAGTGCCATATTAGGATTGAACAAACGCACAAAAAGGTAATTAAGAGTGAATTGTGGGAAAAATCACCCGGCTCGGTCCCATCATGCTCTGATTGCCACCCGCCTCACAAAGTTGAATACCAAAAAATTGAGGACATCATTCCTAATAAATCCTGTTTAGAGTGTCATCTGAAAGATGCATCAAAAGGTGAATACCTTTTAACAAAATCTGGCGATACATTGGATTTCGACTTGTCACATTTGGCCAATTCGGTACATTCCAATATTCAATGTGCGAAATGCCATACGGGGATATCGCACGACCCGGAAAGACGTTGTGAGACAATCAACAAAGTAGATTGTTCAAATTGCCACATTGAAGTGTCGAACGAATATTTTACCAGTGGACACGGAAAAGGATACCTGCAAAAAAACGAGGACGCCCCCTATTGTGTTGATTGCCATGGGACCCATGAAACCAAATCAAGGTTCGATGATACTTCGCCAACTTATCGGGGAAACATACCAATACTCTGTGGCAGTTGTCACAAAACGGATGGCAATGCAAACAGGATGGGTGATTTAAAAGAAGTGGATGCGTACCAGGATTATTCGACCAGTATTCATGGTAAAGGATTAACAAACAAGGGTTTGTTGGTAAGTGCTGTTTGTACTGATTGCCACACTACGCATCACGAATTAAAAGAGTCTGATTCACTTTCTTCGGTATATCCCGCCAATGTTCCAAACACCTGCGGTAGTTGTCATAAAAGCATTTACAAAGATTATTTAAACAGTGAACATTCCATCGAAAGCAATACCGGGGAATATACTTATCCTACCTGTTCTACATGTCATCCGGCGCATTTTATCAGTGCAATAAAACAGGATAAATTCATGACAGAGATTACCATTCAATGTGGAATGTGTCATGAAAAGCTATCCGAAACATATAAAGAAACCTATCATGGAAAAGCATATATGCTTGGAGATTTGAATGCTGCCCGATGTTCCGACTGTCACGGCGCACACAAAATCCTCAAAGTTGACAATCCAAACTCGATGGTTGGTTATAAAAATATTGTGAATACATGTGCGCAATGTCACCCAAAAGCTAACCACGAATTTACAGGCTACCTTACTCATGCCACACACAACGACAACCCAATCCTATTCTGGTCGTTCTGGGGAATGACTACCCTACTTGTACTTGTTTTTGGTTTCTTCGGGCTCCATACGCTTATTTGGTTACCCCGTTCACTAAAACAACGTAAGATCAATAAACACAAAACGCCAGTTGGCAAAACCAAATATTATAGGCGGTTTAATAAAAGACAAAGGTTTACTCACATCATGGTTATTCTGAGTTTTATTTTACTGGCCTTAACGGGAATGACCTTGAAATTCGCACACATGGAATGGGCGGCATGGATGGCCAAAATGCTAGGGGGTGTAAAATCGGCTGGGACAATTCATCGTTTTGCCGCAATAATCACTTTTGTATATTTTACTTTTCACCTTTCTACTTTATTTCAATTAAGAGCTAAGGTTGGTAGCACCTGGAAGGAGTTTATCTTTGGAAAGAATTCATTAATGTTTAATAAGCAGGACATAAAGGATATGGGTGCATCCTTTAAATGGTTCTTTGGAAAAGGCCCAAGGCCTGAATACGGGCGTTGGACTTACTGGGAAAAATTTGATTATTTCGCCGTTTTCTGGGGTGTAGCAATTATTGGACTATCAGGATTGATCCTATGGTTTCCCGAGTTTTTTACTCAATTTATCCCAGGCTGGGGGATCAACGTAGCCCAAATTATTCACAGTGATGAGGCCTTGCTGGCTACCGGTTTTATTTTTACCATCCATTTCTTTAATACCCATTTACGCCCTGAATCATTCCCAATGGATACTGTTATTTTCACAGGTCATGTTCCGCTTGAGGAATACAAAAAAGACAGGCCACGCGAGTATAAAGAATTGGTTGAATCAGGTAAACTGGATAGTGTTGTCGTTGAAAAAGAAATTCCCAAAACCTTTATTAAGGTTGTTAAATTCTTTGGGTATATATTCTTAGGATTAGGAGTCACAATGGTAATTCTAATCATATATTCATTAATTGCAGGAGTCTATTAATCATCAATGAAGCAAATAGTTACTATTAAAATAATACCATATTGGTTAAATATAGAAAATGAAAAAGTTAAATAAATATATTAATAACTAAATATTAAAACTATGTATGTAAAAAGTTTTTTAATTGCTTGTTTTCTTCTGTTCATAGGAGGAAACTATTTGACAGCTCAGGAATTCGAATATATTGGAGCTGCTAAATGTAAAATGTGTCATAACAAACCAGCTGTAGGTGCTCAATACAAACAGTGGGCTGAATCTAAGCATGCCAAGGCGATGGAATCGCTTGTAGGTGATGAAAAAAATGACCCTAAGTGTATTAAATGTCACTCAACTTTTGGTAGTGTTGATGAGTATCTAATTGCAACATTAAAAATTAGTGAAGGCGTTTCATGCGAATCATGTCATGGACCAGGCAGTAGATACAAATCAAAAACTACTATGCAGAGCCGTGAAAAATCAATGGCAAAAGGGCTAATACTTCCCACCGAGAAAGTATGCCTTGAATGTCATAACGAAGAAAGTCCGCATTTTAAAGGCTTCAATTTTGACGAATATGTAAAAAAGATTACGCACCCTATACCTGTTGCTGACGAATAAAAAAAATACCATACAAAAAAACTCCCTTTTTATTAATTAATAAAGGGAGTTTTTTTTTATTAGTAATTATTTTTTATCAGCTTTTCTTTTCGATTTTTTTGTATAATAAACAGATAGGCCTATTGAAATAATTGCAAGAAACATTAATGCAATGATGCGATATATCAATTCTATTTTTGCCAGATCAACAATGAATAAGTAAAACGCCGCGGCTATCATTGTGCCTAATGACAAATACCTGTATTTTACATTTTTCAATATCAAACTCAATGCAAAGAAAATAACCGCTGCAACTGTCCATGATAAAGTAATATATCGAGCAGGAATCAAATGATAAAGAGTGACTAAAACCATAACAAACCCAGTAATCAGATAAATATTTCTTAACAAATCCGTTTTAATCGTCAACCTATCCCTTTTCCAATTTAAGATTCTCGCTGTAAACAATGCAACAAGAGAAATTGATATAAATCAGAATTTTATTGATACTAATCATTATATCACAGAATACAAATCATTAACAGCACGTTCAATGTCATCATTTCAGCTTATGGACAAGCCTGAAAAATCTCTAATCTTGAATAGGAAAATATTATTAACATTAAACCTTATAATTATGAATAAAAAATTACACTTTTTCATTGTATTTAGTCTTCTGTTCACGTGCAGCATTTTTATACAGGCACAAACCTTTGTAGGTTCAGAAGCATGTAAGCTTTGTCATTTAGAAAAGCATACTGATTGGGCAGCTTCTGGTCACCCTTACAAATTTAATGTTATCCAGAACGATCAACCACCTGTTTATCCACCCGAAGCAGTTAACTTTCAGGATCAGTGGATGGATAGCCTTGGGGATGGATCTCACGTTTGGGGTGATATTGCCGGTGTAATTGGCGGTTATGGATGGAAAGCTCGTTTCGTTGGAACAGATGGCCACCTCATAGGAACCGCTGGAAGTTCTTTTCCCGATGCTGGTGTGGGTCATAATCAATTTAACTTCTTTGGAGGTGAAGACCACGGCTGGGTAAATTATCATCCTGGAGATGTGAAAATATACAACTATGGCTGTTTCAAGTGCCATACTACAGGTGGTGACACAACCGGAACCTGGTTGGAAGGTGTTGAAGGACTTGGTAATTTTACAGAAGGCGGTATTGGTTGCGAGAGTTGCCATGGACCCGGAAGTGAACATATTGCAGGGCCTACTGACGAAAATATAGACAAAGTTTATGAATTTGCCCACCAGGATAACAGCCTGGGTGGTTTAGAGGTTAATGGCGTAATCCAAACACCAAACCCTGACGGTAATGATGTGAACTTTCTTTGTGGCACTTGTCATAACAGAGATTACAAAAATCAAATCAATGCAAGTGGTGGTTTTATCAAACATCATGAGCAATGGGATGAATTTACACATACTGATCACTATGAAAACATGACATGCTTAACTTGTCACGATCCACATAAAAGGGTTATTTGGGACGGAGATGGTATAAAGATGGCTTGCGGAACCTGCCACTCTCAAGAAGTTGAGACTACTAATCATGGTTCAAGTGCAACATGTATTGATTGCCATATGCCATTTGCTGCGAAATCGGGCACTACGCGAGGCCAAAGTGGTTTCAAAGGTGATGTTCGTTCACACTTGTTTAAAATTACGGTTGATACTGCATCCATGTTCACTGAAGACGGAAGTTGGGTTAGAGACGATGACGAAAGAGAAGCTTCACTGAGTCCGGCTTATAGCTGCTTAGGCTGCCACAATAATGATCCGGATGACGGTATTCCAGATAAAACCCTTGAACAGGCTGTAGCACAAGCAGAAGATATGCATGATCCTTCATTCATTTCACAATACAATGATGAAATTGAAATGAGTATCTATCCTAACCCAACTAACGGTGCCACTAACATTAGTGTAGCACTTAATAAAGCTGAAAATGTTAATATTAGAATATTTAATTCTTCAGGACAGTTGGTTTATTCTTTAGCAGATGTTAGCAAACCTGCAGGAAACCATTTATTTTATTGGGATGGAACAAATTCAGGTAGAAGTGTAAATGCTGGATATTATTTTGTAAAAGTAACAGCAGGCACACAAACTACAGTAAAGAAATTGGTTTTAATGAAGTAATCCTTTTTTGAACAATAATTAGAGGATGAATAAAGGCTGGCTTATTTGAAGTCAGCCTTTATTAATTTTTCAAAAGATTTGTTAGTTCAGCTATCATACTTATTAAATAAGAATAAACCGCAAATCTTCTATGCCATCAAATGCTTTAAAATACATCCAATCTTATATTAATCTAACGACCGAACTATTTAATTCGTAATTGCTAACAAGTAATTAAGTATTTGTTAATTGTAAACTTTTGCATTGAATCTATTTTCATTATTAGTATTTTCGCACGCTCTATATATAAGGTAAATGAGATTTAAGATAGGCGATAAAGTAAATTTTTTAAATGAAAGCGGTGGTGGTATAATTACAGCTATTATCGATAACAGATTGGTAAAAATAAAAACCGATGATGGTTTTGAGATGCCGGTTTTGTCATCCGAACTCATAATAGACTATCGTTCTCTGCCGAAAGAGGAAATTGCTGTTACACACAAAAAAGTCAATGCGCCAGAAGATGAAGAGGATAAAGCTGTTGACGAACCTGATCTCATCAGCGAAATAAATCCATGGGGCACAGTGAGAGAAGAAAAGGGTATATACCTGGCTTTTGAGCCTCACGAACAGCAATGGATATTAACAGGTGATATGGATGTGATTTTACTCAACAATACTTCATATGATATTCTATATAGCCTGTTTCTTGAAAAAGACGGTATTATTGAAGGAATAGATTATGGCTCGCTGGCTAGTGACTCAAAAATCGTTTTAGAAACTATCAGCCGCGATGATATTGAAAATTGGTTAAAAGGTTATATTCAAATATTATTTCATTGTGATCTTCCGGATAAGGTATATGTACCTGTTCATACTGAGATCAATATTAAACCGGGCAGATTCTTTAAAGAAGGAAATTACTTATCAAACACGCTTCTTCAGGGTAAAGCATTGATAATAACACTAATGCTTCAATCAGCCTTGTCGAGCGTATCGGGTAATGAATATAATAAAAAATACGACCAATCAAACCTGGCAAAAATTACCGAGCCCCTTAAAGAAAGGCCTTTGATAGACAAGCACAGAACAAATTTAAATGAAGCAATTGTTGACCTTCATATTGCTGAGCTTGTTGATAATATTTTAGGCTTATCAAGCCATGATATGCTGAATACTCAACTTGAGTATTTTAAAAAAGCATTTCACAGTGCCATTACCAACGAATACACTAAAGTTACTTTTATTCATGGTGTTGGCAACGGTGTGCTTAAAGCAGCTATAATTAAAGAACTAGAAGATTACGAAGGCATTGAAAATAGGATGGCATCCATTAGTAAATTCGGTGTTGGAGCTATAGATATATTAATTAAAGACAACGATTAAACTAAATAAAAATGAATAGATTCATAAATATACTTTTCTCAATGCAAACCATGGGGTTTTTGCTCCTGATATTTGCAGCGGCAATAGGAACAGCAACTTTTATTGAAAACGACTTTGGTACCGTTGCATCTAAAGCAGTGGTGTATAATGCTACCTGGTTTAATATTCTGATGCTCCTGTTAGCAATTAATTTAGTTGGTAATATTTTTAACAATAAACTTTATAAAAGAAAAAAGTTCACCATCTTTTTATTCCATATTGCTTTCCTGGTAATTCTTTTAGGATCGGCAATTACCCGCTTTATCAGTTATGAAGGTATGATGCATATACGAGAAGGTAATACTTCAAACACTATAATGTCGGATAAGACTTTCGTTGAAATAACGCTAAGTAATGGTAGCGATACGGTTCATGATTTAAAGTCAACTAATCTTTCTCTGCTAACTCAAAAAGCTTATAGTTCATCCGTCAATTTCAATAACACAAATTACAAATTCAAATCTGTAAAATACGTACCTAATGCTACTGAAGTAGTTGAGGAAGTGGATGAAAACGGAACGCCGTTCATTATACTTGTAGCATCATACGGCAGGGGGCACCAAACGAATTATTTCATGTATAATACTTCAAACAATATTGGAGCCAGTCATATAAACTTCGGTGAAACACCTGTTAATGATGCTATAAACATCAAAATTGAACAAGAAGCTCTATTGATGAAATCAAATGATACAGTTTTTATCATGTCTATGATGGGCGGAATAAAAGATACTTTATTACCAGGCAGTTGGTACCCTTTCGAACAAAAAAGCCTTTATAAATTCAGTGACCTAAGCCTTGTGCTTACAAACTTTTATAAAAACGGCCGACTTGACTATGTTACTTACGATGGTAATGACAAGAACTTTAAAGATGCAGTAATTGTTGAGGCTGTTTCTAATGGTGAAACTAAAAGACTTGCATTATGGGGCGGAAAAGGTTATGAAGGTGAGTTTGAAACCATCTATTTTAATGATGTTAAGGTACAGCTGAAATATGGTTCAAAACGAATTTATTTACCGTTTACCATAAAGTTGACAGATTTTCAATTGGACCGCTATCCGGGCTCAAACAGTCCTTCATCATACGCCAGCGATATCAGGCTAATTGATGAAAATGAAGGTATCGACTTAGCTTATCGGATATACATGAACCATGTGCTGAATTATAAAGGATTTCGCTTTTTTCAATCGTCGTACGACAAAGATGAACTGGGAACCATTTTATCGGTAAGTCATGATTATTGGGGCACTTTATTAACTTATATTGGTTACTTTCTTATGTCATTAGGAATGTTTCTGACCATTTTCAATAAAAATTCCAGGTTTGCTAAACTCGGACAAACTATAAAGAAAAAACAAAATGGAATGAAGACCGGCCTTGCTGCTCTTGTTATCTCTTTCTTACTGATTTCTTCGAGTGCAATTGCGCAACATGATTTTAACACATCCGGAGAAGCTCCCGCAGTAAGTAAAGAACAAGCTGAGAAATTTGGAAAATTACTTACACAAACACATGACGGCAGGTTGAAACCGATCAGCACTTTATCAAGTGAATTATTGCGTAAAATCTCCAGGAAGAATAAACTAATAGGTCAAACATCAGAACAAGTGCTACTTGGGATGTTAAGCAATCCATACGAATGGCAAGCTGTTCCAATGATAAAAGTAAAACATCCGGATGTAAAAGAAATTTTGGGCGTTGACGAAAAATTAGCTTCTTATTTCGATTTTATAGACATGAATCAGGGAACATATAAGTTGAGCAAATATGTTTCGGCTGCTTACAATAAAAAACCGTCTAAACGCGGAATGTTCGATAAAGACATTATTGCTGTAGATGAAAAGTTAAATATCTGTTATATGTTGTATAATGGTGAACTTATAAACATTTTACCTGATCCAACTGATTCCCAAGCAAAATGGTATAGCGCAAGTTCAAAGATTTCTGGGGTTCCTCCAGAAGATTCTGCTTTCCTTGTCAGCATCATTCCAACTTATTTACAAGCAATTAAAGAAGGGAATAATGAACTCGCTGACGAACTGGTGACAGGCCTTGCTAATTACCAGGATCGTTACGGTGCTGAGATCATGCCTTCTCAGTCAAAGATTAATATGGAAATCAGGTATAACAAAATGAAAATATTTGAAAATCTGAGTAAACTTTATCTGGTTCTCGGTTTAATTCTCATCATTCTTTCATTTATTGAAATGTTCCGTCAATCGAGAATCCTGCGTTATGTTATCAAGGGTTTTATCGTGCTTATTATTATTGGTTTTATTTATCAGACTGCCGGTCTGGCTATGCGATGGTATATTTCAGGACACGCACCCTGGAGTGACGGCTATGAATCGATGATCTATATTGCATGGGTTACCTTACTGGCAGGACTTGCATTTTCCAATAAATCGAATATGACGATTGCTGCCACAACCTTCCTGACCTCTATTATCCTGATGGTTGCACATTTAAGTTGGATGGATCCCGAAATTACAAACCTTGTACCTGTTCTAAAGTCATACTGGTTGACAATTCATGTATCTATTATCACAGCGAGTTACGGATTCTTAGCCCTAAGTGCTTTATTAGGCTTCCTGAACCTGCTATTAATGATCCTTAAAAACACTAAAAATCTTGAAACCATCGAATTCAGAATAGCAAATCTCACTGCAATTAATGAACGTTCATTAGTTATTGGTTTGTATATGCTGACTATCGGCACTTTCCTTGGAGGAGTATGGGCAAATGAAAGTTGGGGAAGGTATTGGGGTTGGGACCCTAAAGAAACATGGGCTTTAGTAAGCGTACTGATTTATGCATTTATAGCTCATATGAATGCCATTCCCGGTTTAAAGGACAAATTCTCAATCAACTTTGCGTCTTTGATTAGTTATGGTGCTATTTTAATGACCTATTTTGGTGTGAACTATTATCTTTCAGGACTGCATTCGTACGCAGCCGGTGATCCCGTTCCCATACCAACATTTGTTTATTATACGATTGGAGTAATTGCTGTTGTTTCTCTATGGGCTTATTTAAATAACAGGCGATTTATTAAACAAAAAGCATAAGTGTAATTAATCGGTTATCTAATCAATACATAATCAGTTGAATATAAAAATAGTTTTTACAAATGTTATAGAGGAAATAAGGATATAAGGGTATAATGGTAAGGGTATAATGGTAAGGGTATAAGGATTTTACAGTTAAAGAACCCTATTCCCCTTATTGCCATTATTCCCTAATTCAATAATAATGTTAGGAAAATTTCAATGAAAATTAAATGCTGATTAAATATGCATAACCTTATCTTTTAATATGAAAACAATCCTTATAACCGGTTCCACTGATGGGATAGGAATGCAAACTGCAATAGAGCTTGCGCAGATGGGAAATGAGGTGATTGTTCATGGTAAGAATGAAAACCGCGGAAAAGAAGTAGTTGACAACATCAAACGCTTATCCAATAACGATGCCGTACACTATTTCAATGCTGATTTCACTGATTTTAATGAAATTCGAAAACTTGCTGATGCAATTAAAAGCAGCTTTCCAAAACTGGATGTTTTGATAAACAATGCTGGTGTTTTTGAAAACGGGCGAATCATCTTACCAAATGGCCTTGAAAAGACATTTATGGTGAATCATATGGCAACTTTCGCTTTGACAATACAATTATTGAATATTCTAAAAGCATCAGATGAAGGGAGGATTGTTAATGTAAGTTCAATGGCCCAGGCAGGCACTATTGATTTTGATAACCTGAACGGTGAAAAGTATTACGATGATTATAATGCCTATGCCCTGTCGAAACTGGAAAATGTATTGTTTACCTATAAATTAGCGAGGGAGCTAAAGAACACTCACATTACATCAAATTGTCTTCATCCCGGTGTAATTTCCACCAAATTGCTACACAAAGGCTGGGGAAGCGGAGGGGCTTCTGTTGAAGAAGGCGCAAAAACCTCTGTGTTCGTGGCAACTTCAGAATCGTTAACAGGTAAAAGTGGATTGTATTTTGTCAATTCCGCAGAAAGAAGATCATCAGCCATATCATACGACAAAAAGATACAGGAAAGGCTGTGGGAAATTAGTTTAGAGCTATCAAAACTTAATAATCCGTTTTCTTAATTCTTAAATAATTTTAAAATACTTATTCCATTTAAACACATTGATGTACATTTGGTATAATGGAAATTTTATTGTGGATCGGCCTTTCCCAGTCACTTTTTTCAGCAATCCTATTCCTTTTTGTTAAAAAGGATAATAGCCTTGCTAACAAAATTCTGACGGCTTGGCTATTCATCATAGCTTTTGAATTCTTCACAACCGGCATTGATATATCGCTGGGCAAGTATCATCTGACAAATCCTTTCCTGATTTTTAACCCTTTGATTTATTTTTATTCGAAGTCACTAATTAATCCGGGCTTAAAACTAAGATGGTGGCAACTGTGGCATATTATTCCGTATTTGTTTGTTAAAATCGGAGCTTATATTTCCGACATCCAGTTCACACCTGAAGAATTCTTTACTATTGATGCCTCCACCTGGTTTAAAATAACTATGAGCCTGATGTCTGTGGTTTCTTTCATAGGTTATTCTATTACCAGCATAATAAATGTTCATCGCCACAGGATGAATCTGAAAAATGAGTTTTCAACAATTGACAGTAAAATAACACTTGGCTGGCTTTTATTCGTCATAATTTTCTATATGTCGTTTATGACGATGGCTTATTTATTGGGTGTTATAAATATAATTGCGCATATTGCAACTTACTCACAATTAGTAACTTTCTCGTTTCTACTGGCTCTTGTTTATATATTCTCTTTTTATGGTTTATTGCAGCAACGGATATATCCAAAAGATGAGATTGATAAGTCAGATAAATATAAGAATCCTAGGTTATCAGAACCGGAAAGACAAAATATCAGGAAAAAACTTGAGAATTATTTTAGCAAAGAGAAACCGTATCTAGATAGTGAATTAACCATAAATACTGTATGTGAGCATCTTGAATTACCAAGGCATTCACTTACGGAAGTGCTAAATATTGAAATTGGAAAAAACTTCTACCAGTTCGTTAATGAATATCGTGTTGAGGAAGTAAAAGCCAAACTCTCCGATCCGGAATATTCACACTTTTCCATTGATGCTATTGGTTACGAATGCGGATTCAACAGTAAATCCTCCTTTTATGCTGTATTTAAAAATACAACATCTTTGACACCTACTCAATACAGGTCCTCTCTTAAAAAATAAGCTTGTCCGACTTCCTGTTGTGCATTAATTGGACTACATCAACAAGTCCGCCCTGCGCACTTTGCACTATTTTTTGATATTTCTGAGCTAATCTTGCGTCAACGATTATTTGCAACAAGAATAGATATGAAGTACAAATTCACTTTAATTTCGGCATTCTTATGGCTGATAGCAGGAAACAGTTTCTCTCAAAGCCTGTTTGAAAGTTCGGTAAATAAACCTGACGAAGAAAGGAATCTCAAGATCGATTTTAATGGTTATGGGCGTGGTTCCGCATACGGTGGTAGCAAGTTTTACGATTACAGTTCTGTATTTGCAGAATTTGGCATACAAGGAAAGTTATCGGTCAACAGAGCCTTTTTATTCACTGATCTCCGTTTCAGAGCCGGAACACAATATGACAGCCTTTACGCAACACTGCAAATGAAGGAAACTTATATTGGCTATCAATCAAATAAGTTTGATGTCTACTTCGGAGCAAAAATTGTTAGCTGGGGCCGAATGGATGGTTTCAATCCAACAGATAATATCACTCCATATGATTATTTCTTTTTGAGCGCTGATCCTGACGATCAGAAATTACCCAATATCCTGCTCCAAACGAAATGGTATATTACGCCACAAGCAAACTTTGAATTCATAGCAATCCCAATCTACAGGCCTTCTGTATACAGGTACGAACTGTTCGATTTAGGTGAATATACTTCATTCGCTGAACCCACATTGCCACCTAAATCATTCGAAAACGGATCGCTGGCAGCCCGGTTTAATTTTGACCTATTAAAAGCAGGTTTTTCTGTTTCCTACTTCCACGGTTACGACCCTTATTATGGATTTAATGTAAAAAATATTAGCTGGGAAGGTTTTGTTCCTTCCATTTTGCTTACTGCTCAACCTTATCTAAAAAACACTATTGGTACTGATTTTGATGTACCATTAGGTTCGTGGATCATCCGGGGTGAGACCGCATTCACCCAAACAAGCGATTATAATGAAGAAATGTACATTCCCAATCCCGATATAAGTTATGTTGCCGGAATTGAGCATAGCTTTTGGGGTATAATCACCATACTACAATACATAGGTAAATACACTATTGATTTTGTTTCGCTGGAAGACTTACCGCCACCGGTAGATTTGAATGATATTATTAAAATAGAGCTTACCGATTTCAACAGGAAAATATTTTATCAGCAGGAAAGTACAAATCATGCTTTATCTCTTTCTATTTCGAAGTACTTTGCACACGAAACGATGAATATTGAGGCAATGGGCTATTATAATATTACTTCTGAAGAATGGTTTATTCGGCCAAAAATAAGATGGATGATAACTGACAACCTGGAAACCAGCATTGGTGGTTTTTATTCAGCAGGTCCTGATAAATCCATTTTCTATTACGCTTCGGATGTGCTAAATGGGGCTTTCATCGAATTAAAAGTTAGTTTTTAAATAATAGAAATGAGATACGAAAATTTTATTATCAAATACCGCTGGTGGTTCATTATCATACCATTTATTATCACGCTTCTGGCAGCTATTCCGCTTTTAAAAACAAAGATCAACCCTGATCTTGAGAAATACCTTCCTGAAAATACTCCTGCCATGATCTCAAAGGCAAAAATCGATGAACTTTTTGGTAATTCCGACCCTGTGATATTGATCTTCGAAACACAGGATATTCTTAATAAAGAAACTTTAATCAGAATTAAAAAAGTCAGTAAGTCCTTTAACAGGGCCAAAGAATTTGATGGTGTAATCTCCCTGTTCGATACAAAAAACATAAAAGGAGAATATGGTGCAATGATCGTTGACCCTGTTGTGAAAAGAATACCCAAAACTGAAAAACAACGTGAACTGCTCAGAGAAGAAATCAAACAGAACGAGCTTGCTTACCGATTAGTCATTTCGGAAGATTTCACTAAAACCGTCTTTATTTTAAAAGTGGCTCAGGGAACATCAGATGATGAAGTAGTTAATATTATTGATAATATTTTAAAAGAATTTCCGGGCAATGAAGCCATCTACAAGGGTGGCACTCCATATTTACGGGTACAGGTCAACGCTGATATCTCAAAAGATATGTTTGTTCTGATGCCCCTTGGCTTATTGATCATGATTATATTCCTTCTGCTTTCATTCAGGGAACCAGCAAGGGTTATATTACCCTTCCTGGTGGTTAGCATGTCTATAATAATTTCACTTGGATTCTTTCCTCTAATGGGTTGGGAGCTGAGTATCATAACCATACTTGCACCCATTATGATGATAGCTATTGCCAATAATTACGGAGTTCATTTCATTGCACGTTACCAGGAATTAAATGCCAAACATCCGGATTGGTCAATGAAACAAATAACCAAAGATGTACTATTTCACCTGAAAAAGCCTGTTATTATAACCGGACTGACTACTATAGCCGGTATTCTTGGACTTGTTGCTCATATATTACTACCGGCAAAACAATTAGGTATAGCCACAGCCCTTGGGATTGCTTTCGCCCTGCTACTAAGTATCAGTTTCGTTCCTGCTATGATGGCCATCCAGAAAAAAGGGAAGGTTTTAAAGTCGTTCACAGAAGAAAAATCAAGTTTAATTGACAAAACACTGTCCTATTTTGCAAAATTATCCACTACTAAACCTATTATAGTTTTGTTTGTATTTGGTAGTTTTTTATTACTGGCAGGTGCCGGAATAAGTAAGCTTCATATTGAATCCAATTCGGAGAATTTCCTCCCTCCCAGCCATCCATTCAGGCAAGCTACCAATATTATAAATGAAGATTTTGGAGGAACAAAATACTTAACTGTACTTTTTGAAGGGGATGTTAAAAACCCTGAATTACTGGCCAGACTAGATCAATATGAGTCTGAACTTGAAAAAGATCCTTTGATAGGAAGCGTTACATCCGTTGCTACCATAATGAGGATAATGAGCCGCTCATTAAATGATGAAGGGGATATAATGTATGATAAAATCCCTGACTCCAGAGAAGCTATAGCTCAATATTTTGAGTTGTATTCAATGAGCGGTGATCCGGAAGACTTTGAAGACCTTGTTGATTTTGATTATACCCAGGCATTAATGATAGTCCAGTTTAGGGCTGACACTAAAAATACCCTTGATGATATCATTAAAAAGATAGATCAAATAACTGCTGATGATCCAAATAAAAGCATCATGGGTGGCTATTGCCTTATTGACAAGGAACTTGCTGAGGCCGTAATTCACGGCCAGTATAATTCGCTATTATTCGCCATTATAATCATCGCCATTTTACTCATAATTATTTTCAGGTCGTTGGTATCCGGAATACTGGGAAGCCTGCCGCTGATCTATACAGTCATTGTACTATTTGGCATAATGGGATGGATCGGAATCAAGCTGGATATAGGCACAACGATGCTTTCCTCAATTGCCATTGGAATAGGTGTTGATTATACCATCCATTTTTTCTGGCGATATAAACACGAACTTGGATCAGGAAAATCATACGTTGACGCAATTACAACAACTCTAAAAACAACCGGAAGAGGTATTGCAATCAACGCCATTTCAGTGATGTTTGGATTTGTCATACTCTTCGTTTCATCATTTCTGACCATCAAATATTTTGCATTCCTTATCATTTTCTCAGTGTTGCTCTGTCTGCTTTGCGCTCTAATACTCGTTCCATCTCTTTGTTTATTGATAAAACCCAAATTCTTAGAAAATAAAATGAATAAAAACAACTAATTTTATGAAACGGAGAAACGATAAGTTGAATGGTATTTTCTTAGCGAAACTTTGCGAAACATCTTGTAAAAATAAGAACATGCTTGTTGATATGAAAAATGTTATTACGCAAAGAACCGCAAAGCTGCCTGAAGGCAGTAAAACACAAAGTTACGCAGAGATATTTTATCCACTATAGATTGACACAAACTTTAGATTTAATAATTAAGTTAGAGATATGAAAACAAAACAATTAGTGTTCACCACGATCATGCTATTCATAAGCGCGGCCATTTGGTCGCAGGATGCAAAAGAAATAAGTAAAAAAGCACTTGATTTAACAAAGGTAGATGCCATGGAGATGACTTCCACATTAAGGATCTATAATGACAAAGGAAGAGAAAGAGTAAAACAAACCGCCACAGCTTCTAAAAAATTCGGTGAAACCACAAAAATCATCACCCGGTTTGTTTCACCAGCTGACGTAAAAGGCATTGGTTTATTGATATATGACAATGAAGATAAAGATGATGAGATGTGGATTTATTTACCCGCTCTCAGAAAAGTGCGACGCATTGTAAGCAGTGAAAAAGGAAAAAGTTTTATGGGTTCAGAATTTTCAAATGCTGATATGAGTATGCCAAACCTAGACGATTACACTTATAATATAATTGGATCGGAACAATATGTAGGAAAGGATTGCTGGCAAATTGAATCAATACCAGTAAATGAAGATATAGCTGACGAAAATGGTTTTTCAAAAAAAACAGCATGGATCAATAAGCTTAATTTCCAAACCTATAAGGTGGTTTATTATGATTTCGACAACGAGCCTTATAAAGAAATGCTACTTGATAAATATGAAGAAGCCGGTAAAGGTAAATTCATGATTAGAAAGATGGAAATTCTTAACTTGCAAAACGACAGGAAATCTGTTCTTACCATTGATCAGCTTCAAATGGGATCGTCTTTAACAGAGAATAGTTTTACACCTGCTGCATTGGAAAAATAATTCAAAATTAATCTGTATTCAATTAATGAAAAAAATATTCATAAGCATATTACTTACTATTTCAGGCTCCTGTCTGCTATCACAAAACCTGACCATTGAATTTGATAATATCAGAAACAATAAGGGAGTAGTATATGTAACCCTTTACGAGACAGAACATACCTGGCTTGATGAAGATATTGAAGATTATCAATTTATCTTCTCAAAGGAAAATGTCAGTAACAATAAACTGACTGTTTTAATTGACTCATTAAAACCCGGTTATTATGGTATAGCTATCCTTGATGATGAAGACGAAGATAGTGAAATGCGAAATAACTTTATAGGATTCCCCAAAGAGGGCTTTGGATTTTCAAGAAATGTGAAAGTCCGGTTCGTAAAACCTAAATTTAAAGAGTGTGTATTAGAAATTAAAAATGATACCACAATCAATATCTCTATTCAATATAAATAGTTTAATTGGAAAAACTACTACATTTGAATTGTGAGTTATCCTAAAATAGGTTGACAATCTTTAAAATTTTATCACAATGAAACACCAAATTCTTATCCTCAGTTTATTTTTATCTTTAGTTTACACCTACGGACAGGAAGAACTTTATATGTCAAAGGAAATTAAAAGAGCATACGGTAACGGAACAAGATCAGAAGATGGTGAACCGGGCAAAAACTATTTTCAAAACTCAGCCGACTATGATATCAATATCGAATTTAATCCAATAAACGGACATTTAACTGGCAATGAAACTGTTTCTTATAAGAATAACAGCAGCACTCCACTTAAGAAAATAGTTTTTAGGCATTATCAAAATCTTTATAAAAAAGGGGTCGCAAGAAATGTAGATATTGTGGCAGATGATGTGAACAGCGGTATTGAAATAACAGAAATAATATGCAATGAAAATGAAATAGTTAACACCGACATTCGGGGTACAATAATGATAGTTAGTTTAACCCATGAACTTAAAACTGGCTCCTCCATTGATTTTAAGATCTCTTGGAATTATAATTTCCCAATGGAAACGCAACTTAGGGAAGGAAGATATTTTGATAGTTCTTATGTTGTTGCATACTGGTATCCCCGAATAGCTGTTTACGATGATATTTATGGATGGGACAAACATAAATACAATGGTGAACAGGAGTTTTACAATGATTATGGTAATTATCAGGTCAGTATTGCAGTCCCTAAAAACTATTTGGTATGGGCATCGGGAGAGCTGCAAAACCCGAACGATAATTATTCTGAATTTGTATCAGAAAAACTTGAACAAGCATATCAGGAAGATGAGATTGTTAATATAATCACCAAAAAAAATATTGACAAGCAAACTTTTACAAAACAAAGACCCTATAATGTATGGAAGTTCTCTTCCGAAAAATTATCTGATTTTGCTTTTGCCCTGAGTAATAACTTTCTTTGGGACGCAACAAGTATTGAAATTGGAGATAAGAGAATAAAAGTGAATGCGGTTTACAATCCAAATTCTGTTGATTTTCATGAAGTGGCATATTTAAGTGCACAAAGTCTGAAACATTTATCGGAAGATGTCATGGGCGTTAATTATCCTTATCCTCAGTTAACAGCTTTCAATGGTCATTACGGCATGGAATTTCCGATGATGATAAATGATGGTGATGGTGAAAACCGGAATGAAACGGTCTTCATAACTGCTCATGAAATCGGGCACAGCTGGTTCCCGTTTCTGGTGGGTACTAACGAAACCCAGTATGCATGGATGGATGAAGGGCTTATTACTTTTCTACCAAAGCAGGTTGAGGACTCATTATCGGATAACGAAGATTTTAGGTCGCTTTCAGGCACTTTAAAATCTTACTCATATTTTGGCGGCTCGAAATATGATGTGCCCATAATGGCCCCTTCAACGCAATTAACAGGTCCGACTTATATGTTTGTTTCTTATAACAGGTCGGCTGTTGCTTATTATGTTTTGAAAGATATCCTGGGCGAAAAAACTTTTCAAAAATGCATCACTTCATTTATTGAAAGATGGACAGGCAAACACCCTACTGCCTATGATTTCTTCTATACCTTCAACAATGTATCACGTGAAAATTTGAATTGGTTCTGGAACACATGGTTTTTTAGTTTTGGTTATGCCGACCTTGCCATTACGGGCTTCGAACAAAACGATTCAAATGTTACCATAGAAATTAAAAACAAGGGCGGCTTTCCGACACCGGTTTACCTAAAATTGTTTTATTCTGATGACAATTACGACACTTTTTACGAAAATGCTTCAGTATGGGAAAATGACAAAATGGATTTAAGCGTTTCGTTCAAAACGGATAAGGAAGTAATAAGAGTGGAAATTGACAATTTATTTACACCTGATGCAAATGACAGTAACAATATAATTTCGAAGAAATAAAGATTTTTTATTCTAAAACAGGTTTGGAAACTATATAGTTCTCCTCATTATTCTGAATTACATGATTCAATACTTTATTAATCATGAACCGGTTAAATTTCAGTGGTTCTTCAAAAATGGCACAATGGGCACTGTTTTCGAACTCAATTAATTCCTTATAGGGCGCTTTAACAAAATTAAAATACTCCCGGGTCAGTGCATCACTGGTAATATAATCGTACTTACCAGAAATAAAGTAAACCGGTACCTCCAGGATAGGTGCATCTTTGAAAAAATTCACTTCAAACAAGTCTGGTGTCCATAGTAATATACGTGAATTTTTTAAGCCGTTCATGTATTTCATTTTTTCAAATAATGTATATTCAGGTGCAGTTAAAACAACAAAAGTCAAGTTGTTCATATTATTTCTATCATAAAATATCCGTCCATTCTTAGCAATCCAGTCACGCATGTATATTGCCTTTTCAAGGTCAGTACCTCCTGAAAACCTGCCATTTATTTGCATACCGGAAAAGGCCCTGATATCTTTATTATTTCCATTTTTATTGGCAAGTTCGGTACATAACATATATGAGGATTCAATGTTTCGCTTCATATCAACAACCTGACCGATCCCAACATATGCGTAAAAATCTTCAGGATGATCATTTATGGCCTGTATTCCCAGAACTGTTCCTAATGAGTGTCCGGCCAGGAAAATTTTTGGCTGATCAAACCTGTTTTTCAAATACTGTACAACTTTGTGTGTATCATCAAGCAGTTGATCCATATTAATGCTTTCAGTCGGAATTGAATGCTTATTCGATTTACCAGCACCTCGCTGATCCCACATTACCACGGTAAAGTATTTCTCTAATTCGTAATTATAATACCTTAATAAAGGCATTTCAGCGGCACCAGGCCCACCATGCAAGAATAACAAAACAGGATTATCCGGGTTTGCACCTCGGATTAGTAACCACTGATCAACTCCTCCGATAGGCACTTTAACTAACTCAGTAAGTGGTTTAACTCCGTCTATTCTAACTGATTCATGCAAATCAGGCGTTGTAGCACATGCATTAAGCAAGAATATTAAAATAATACTTAAAATAATTTGGCAGAGTTGTCTCACTTTTTCATTAGGTTATTATAAATTGGCTTACTGAACCCAGCACAACATATTCCTACACTATTAGGTGTAGTTTGTAACTACACTTCTTTATCCTATCAATCTCAATTAAAACTCCATGTCTGCCTAATTTCTTTCATCACGCTTTACAAAGATAAAAAAGCATAGTTAAAAATTACGCTTAGGACTTTAATTTATTCTATGCTCAGTTGGGGGTTGAATCTACCAATACCAATTGGTAGAACTTGAATTTGACTTTTTATTTTACAAACACTAACTTTGTTCTAAAATAACCTCATTCACATGTCTTTATCAAAGAAAATTGTAAGCATTCTGTTATTCTTCATTACCCCTTTAGCTTTCGCAGGAACAGGCTCCGCAGAAGGCGGATATGCGTTAATTATTGTTCTTGCCGGAATCTTAGGAGTTATATTTGGCACCCCTCACTTAATTCGACTCATTAAGTTAGCAGCGCGATTCATCAAGAATAAAGTTGAAAGCTATTTTAAATCATTCGAATCAGTTGAGAACGGGCATATCCTTCCAAGTCATCATTAAACAATCCGCTTAAATACCTGGGCAGTTCTGTTTGTGTTGTAAATACTTAACTTATTTCCACTACCGTCATTTCTGCTGATATATGTTGTATTTGGGTCAATCCTTCCATGGCCACCGAAAGCAAAATCATCAGAGTTAAGGATTAATCGGTATTCACCGGATTTTGGAACTGGGAATTTATAATCAGGAATTGAGTTAGAAGAGTGGAAGTTAAAAACGAAAATCAGGTGGTTTCTTTCAAAAGCAATGGTTTTATTTTCTTCATCTACATTAAGCTGGTTACCAAATAATGATGACATAATCTTATTTTCTTTAAGAACCTTGATCATTACTTTATCAAATTCAGCCAGAAATTGATATTTCAAATCAGGATTATCAACCAGCGACCACTGCCTTCTGCAATGTTTATAATTCCAATTATTACCTTCCCTCGGAAAATCAATCCATTCAGGATGGCCAAATTCATTTCCCATGAAATTCATATACGCTTGCCCCCCCAATGAAATTGTAAACAAGCGAATCATTTTATGTAATGCCAGCCCCCTTTCAATAATAATATCAGGATCATCTTTGTGCATGTGGTAATACATTTCTTTATCCATCAAGCGAAATGCGAGTGTTTTATCTCCCACTAAAGCCTGGTCGTGAGATTCTGCATAAGTAACTGTTCTCACATGAGGCAAGCGGTCATTTAATACATGCCATATTTCATGTATATTCCAATCTTCATCCCTGTATTCTTTCAATAACTTGATCCAGAAGTCTGGGGTTCCCATTCCTAACCTGTAATCGAATCCCAGGCCACCATCATCAACCGGAGTGGTTAATCCCGGCATACCAGTAACATCCTCAGCAATGCTAACTGCATCGGTATACAATTGGTGTGTTAGCTGGTTAGCTAATTGCAAATAGGTAATGGCATCATATTCAACACCCTGCCTAAAATATTTCTCTCTTGAATCGATTGTTTCCATACCATGATGGTAGTACATCATCGATCCCACACCATCAAAACGGAAGCCGTCAAAATGGAATTCGTTTAACCAGTATTTAATATTCGACAAGAGAAAACGCAATATCTCCGGCTTCCCGTAATCAAACAATTTTGAATCCCATTGCGGATGATCTCCCCTACTGCCTTCATGAAAATATTGTCCGTCAGATCCATCAAACTGGTTAATACCTTCTACGGTATTCTTAACGGTATGAGAATGGACAATATCCAGGATCACACCAATACCCATCTGATGTGCTTTTTTTATTAAATATTTCAAGTCCTCAGGCGTACCAAATCGTGAGGACGGAGCAAAGAAACTTGAAACATGATAACCAAATGAACCGTAATAAGGGTGTTCCTGGATTGCCATAAGCTGAATGGCATTATATCCGGCATCTTTAATTCGGGGCAATACAAATTCTGCAAATTCTAAGTACGATCCAACTCCTTCCTTTTCCTGTGCCATACCCACATGGCATTCATAAATGAATAATTCTTCGGTCAGACCAATATTGAAATGGTCATCTGTCCAGTCAAACACTTCAGAAAACCATAGTTGACCGCTGAAATTCTTGGTGTCATCATCCTGGATAACACGAGTTATGTACGCCGGAATTCGATATTGCAATCCCTTTTGCGAATCGACCAATACTTTTATTTTACTTCCGTGAACAAAGGTATTTTTGTGTGTTTTTTCTTCCAGAAAAATTTCCCAGATACCAAATTCATTTTTTTCTAGCGGATAACTGAACTGTTCCCAGTTGTTAAAATCACCTACCAAATACAAAGCATTTGCCTGAGGTGCCCATTCACGATAAGTCCATCCTTTTCTCTTAGGGTCATAATTGATGCCGAAATAGGCATAACCATTAGCTATCTCTGAAAGACTACCAAAATCCCTTTCAATTTCTTGCAGCTTTGTTTCATAACGGTCATACCTTTCTTGCACATCCTTCTCGCTGGGTTCTAGCCAGGGATCTTGTTCAATCAGCTTCAATCTTTTTTTAATCATCATATTCTATACTATAAGCATAAACGAAATTACACATATTATCTCTTAGCATTCGTATACCACTTAAAAAATCCTAACAATAAATTAATGCCATTTTTACTTGTATTTGAGTTTTAAATCCTTATATTTTTTGTTCTCAAAAAGACCCAATAGAGAAATTCACAAAACAATCGTTTTTCTTTCTGATTAGCAAACAAGCATCTTTTTTCGGTTATGAGTATTCACTCAAGCGAGCTTTACTAAGTAAATTAGCTTAGTCCCATATTTTTAATAAGGTACGGTAGCAGCGGCATTTTTGATTTTTAAATAAACTGTGGATTCTATAATTAATCTTTACCGTTTAAAACAAGTTAAAACATTTGTAAACAAGATATTTCTTACCCAGGCAACTTACAACATTTGTTAATTTTTTTAACATTTTCTTTGCTTTTCGCCTTGATATGACTTACATTCGCAGCTGCTTTTGTTACAAGCATGCCTTCTTAATAAAGACAAACGAAAGCTAATTATACAACCAACAACCCAAGCACCATTACAATTTTTAGGGAAAATTGTCTCATTTCTGAAAAAAACAACGTAGGGTATATCCCCTCTGGTTGATTTTAAAAAATCATCGAACAATTATGACTGTTTGTTAACACGGTGTCATTACACTTAGTTAATAAGTAAGTTCTTAATTCCTGTGTGTGATCAACACATAACAAGCCTTTAACTCCATTTATGGACAAGCACTCCAGGTACTGATTAACATTACGTATGTTAATTAAGCTGTTATTGATATGTGATAATTAAAAGTATACAAATAGAAGTTTAACCAAAACTAATTGCCTATGTGAAACAGTGGAATTAAATGAAAACTGATTGACAAGCCAAAAAATAATTTTTTTTAACAATTAAAATTTCTACTATGAAAAAAGTAATTTTATTATTTCTGATTACAGCCGTAATGTTCAGCTGTAAGAAGAATGAGACTACTCAGCCTGCTGACCAGTATGCTGAAGTGTCTTTTAATGTAACTACTTTGGTTCCGGATGCGGACAGGGATTGGGTCTATGACTATGATGTTCCTGAATGTGATCCTAATGCCATTCCTGGTTGGGCATTGATGAAAATCACTGATGCTGACGGGGTTGAGCTTGAAGGTGACGGTATTGAAGGACCAAATGGGATTAACTATTTTAAAGCTATGGTATTTTATACCAATGGTGAACTTTATACGCAAACTATAAAGCTGCCTGTTGCTATGTGTGATGATGCTCCAGATTGCTGTGAGACATACTGGGTAACTGAGTTTTATATGTATGATGAAGAAGGTGATCTGATTAAAGCAGCACCATATCCTGGTGACGAAATTGAACAAATTCCACCTTCTGAATTCTTTCAATTTGTAACTCAGCCTTTACCGGTAGAGCTTACGATTTGTGCTTTTGAAAAGAAAGAATTCTACATAGATGTTCTTTGTTTCGCACCAGATTATTACGATTTATTCGGATTCTTTTGGTTTGAAATTACAGAAATTACCGTTAGAGAGATTTGTTTTTATGGCGACATTTGCCAGGCATGGTGGATGACACCTAGCGATTGGCATCCAAACGGTGTACCATTGTGGGTTTGGGAAGAATATGACAACCTGTATCAAGATCAACAAATGGGTATTCAGCAGGATATGCCAGCAATATTTACATTATGGTTAGGTAAGCAAACTGATTACGATCCTAATCTCTATCATTTAATCGGTATTTATAATAATGAAGACGTTCTTGGGGAAGGAGAACCTTTGTGCTTCAGGTATGCTGATTATGACGCTATTGAAGGGGAGCAATTTGCCATCTTCTTATTCATTTATGGTCCATGGAATTATACTGATGCTGGACGTTCTGAAGAATTTGGATATACATTAAATGCAGGCAGAGATGATGTATTTGACATATACAATCCTATTGGAGGTTGGCAACATATCTGGTTCTTTACCGATAATGCGCTTGAAGACTTAGATGTTGGATACCCTGATGGCGACGGTGTTATAGAATTCGCATGGGGAAACTGTGTTGAAGATCCAGAATACCCGCTACCTGGTCCATGGACTAATTCTCCTTACGATAAATAATGTTAACTTTTAAAAGCTATAGAGATATGAAAAAATTAATATATATATTCATGATCGCAGCTGTATTCGTTAGCTGTAAGAAGAACACTACTGAAACTCCTACTCCTGTTAACCAACAGACACAGGAAGTTACTTTCGATATTAATACCATTCTTGAATCGCCAGATAGGGAATATGCTGTTCCTAACTGTATCGATTCAATTGATGGTGAGATTAACAAATATGCCCAAATTGTCATAATGAACAGCTCGCAGGAAGTTGATACTTTCTATGCAGAAGTATATTATGTTGAAGGGTTGCCTTATACAAAAGCTATTATGCTTCCTGTATTAGATGACGATGATGATTGCGACACCTATACGTTATTAGAGTTTTATGTATGGGATAACAATGATACACCAGGATATGATGAATCAGCAAGATTGGATGATCAGTTATTCAAAGCTGCTCCTTTAGCAGGGTCTGAATTCTGGGATTTTGCAGTTGATCATGTTGACTATACATTTGAAGTATGTGCATTCTACAAAACCAAGATCAAAATTGATGTACTATGCTTTGTTCCTAATGATTTTGAATTATTCGGATTCTTTTGGTTTGAAATTACCGAGATCACAGTAAGAGAAATGTGTTTCTTTGGTGACTTCTGTATTGATGACCCTTCAATCTATACAAATACTGCATATGCTTCAGGCGGTGGCGTATTTATAGATGAAGCCGCTATCTTTCAAATCAGAGCGCGTCATCAAGTAGGTGATGGTCCATTATTAGATATGGTTGGAACTGACTTTGATAATATGGATTGGAATGGTATTGGAGAACCACTTTGTATCCGTTATCCTGATTATGATGCGCAAGTTGATTACTATGAATTTGAACTGTATTTATGGGCAATGGCTGGTAGTACAATGGACTGGGTATTAATAGACACATATGTGTGGAATGACATCTTCGAAAACACTTATGACCCAGGTGAAGACGGCGTTTGGGATTTTGTAGTTGGCAACTGTGTTGCATCTGAATCTAACATTGTTTACCCTCCCTATGAAAATATACCTGACCCACAACTAGCTCCCGGTGATTTAATTATAACAGAAATCATGCAAAATCCTTCAGCAGTGTCTGATGGTGATGGTGAATGGTTTGAGGTTTATAATACAACGGATTATCCTATAGATATGCTAGGCATGACTATTCGTGATGATGGTTCTGATGATCATGTCATAGGAGGAAATCTTATTGTTCCATCCGGTGGGTTTGTAGTTCTTGGAAATAATATGGATCAAGTGACTAATGGAGGTGTTCAAGTTGACTATAGTTATGGAAGCAGCTGGTTTCTTGCAAATGGAGAGGATGAAGTGGTCATTGAAACCGAAGATCAATTGGAAATTGATCGTGTTAATTATGATGGCGGACCTAATTTTCCAGACCCAAACGGAGCCAGCATGAGTCTAAACCCTGACTTTTTTGATGCTGTTTCTAACAATGATGGTGCCAATTGGTGTGAAGCGACTTCTTCATATGGAGACGGAGATCTAGGAACACCTGGAATGATGAATGATGATTGCCCTGTTGAACCTGAACCACCAACTGCAGGTGATTTAGTGATAACTGAAATAATGATGAATCCTGCCGCCGTTTCTGATGGTGATGGTGAGTGGTTTGAAGTCTATAATAGTACTGATTCACCCATTGAAATGCAAGGAATGATTCTGAGGGATGATGGCACTGATAACCATACAATTGGAGCTAGTCTTATTGTACAACCGTATAGTTACGTTGTACTAGGAATTAATGCAGATCAAAACACAAATGGTGGAGTTATTGTTGATTATGAGTATTCTGGCTTTATTCTTGGAAATTCAGCTGATGAAGTAATCCTTGGTAACAGTGAATTTGAAATTGACAGGGTTAATTATCCAAACTTTGATGTGTCTGGTAAAAGTAAGTCGTTAAATCCAAACTTTCTCAATGCAACGGATAATGATGATATGAACAATTGGTGTACAGAAATTACATCCACATATGGTGATGGAGATTATGGTACTCCAGGACTGGTTAATAACTATTGTTCAACAAAATAATAAAAGGTATATTAAGATTGCATTCTAAAAACTAACTTGAATAAAAGTCGTAAAACCGCCTCTATGAAGAGGCGGTTTTTTAATTTTCCGTTTAAAGCCAATTCATAGATTTGTAACTTTACTTTTTCAAGCTTGGAAAAGGGTTTTAGAATTCATATGGTCCCATCTGGAATTATTTTCTGGATAACGGCTTTGATCTATCTCTTTTCAATCAATTTCAGTTTTTTTCTAGTCATTAAATTCATTTCTTCGAAAATACAAAATGCTTTATTCTTTTTAAAGGACAATCATGCCTTATTTCATTAGCATAAAATTTAAAAAAGACCTATTTTTGATTTGTGATTGAATTTATACTTAATAACCAAAGAATATTAACTGAAAAGGCACCCGGTCTTTCACTTCTCGACTTTATCAGAAAGGATAGTCAGCTGTTTGGCACCAAGATTGGCTGCCGTGAAGGCGATTGTGGGGCATGTACAGTGCTTGAGGGCAGTTTAGCAAACAGTGTTTTGACTTATAAAACCATAGTTTCATGCCTTACACCACTTATTAACGTACACGGTAAACACATTGTAACAGTGGAAGGCCTGAATATGGATGAGCTTTCGCCTGTGCAAAAGGCAATGGCTGACAATGCCGCAACCCAATGTGGTTTTTGCACGCCGGGCTTTGTGGTTTCGTTAAGCGGATATCTGCTGTCAACCGAAAAAAAAGACCCAATCCAGTCGATCAGCGGAAACATTTGCCGCTGCACCGGCTACAAATCGATTGAAAAGGCTGCCTTAGAAATTGATGATTTGAAAAAAAGTCTGAAAGATGGTAACATTATTGAGAGTTTACTTGAAAAAGGCTGGATCCCTGATTATTTTGCTACAATTCCCAAAATGCTTTCAAAAATAAAACCGCTTGAAAACCAAACGGTGGGTAATGAAATATTAATTGGTGGCGGTACGGATCTTATGGTGCAACAAGCAGAGGACATTCACTCTACAGGACTTGAATCAATACAAGGAAATATTCCAAACACCGTTGAGATTGCAAACAATAGAATTAAAGTTGGGGCAGGAATAAACACGAATGGGTTTTTTACCAGCCCTGTCATCAACTCTGCTTTCCCCCAACTAAAGGAATTTTCCCGACTGATAGCATCAGAACAAATAAGGAATATGGGAACCCTGGCAGGAAACATAGTTAATGCTTCTCCCATAGGTGATTTAAGTATTTTATTACTTGCAATGGATGCTGATCTGATATTGGAAAAAACTAATGGTGAAACAAGGCAGCTTAAATTGGCTGATTTTTTTCTGGATTATAAAAAAACTGAGCTGAATGTGGACGAGGCAATAAAATTTGTTGTTTTTGACAAATTAACGGAAGGCCAGAAAATAAATTTTGAAAAGGTCAGTAAACGTACCCATCTAGACATTGCCTCAGTTAATACAGCCATTAGCATTGTTGTAAAAGAAGGTTTAATTAAAAACTGCAGTTTATCGGCAGGGGGCATTGCACCTTTTCCTATGTATTTGACCAAAACAAATGATTTCCTTACAGGGAAAAAACTTGATATAACTACTTTAGGATTGGCATTTGAGATACTTCAACAAGAAATCACCCCTATTAGTGATATTAGGGGAAGCGAGAAATATAAAAGGCTTTTAATCAGGCAGCTGTTCCTACAGCATTTCCTGGTGTTATTTCCTGACATGTTTAATGACGAACAAGTTCATAACTTAATGACCACTAATTCTTTTGCGCTATGAAAAATATTGATTCACGTGGTCATGTAACCGGGCACTCGGTTTATGTTGATGATATTCCTGAACTTTCAGGCACCTTGCATGCTGTTCCCATATTTTCTTCCCGGGCTCATGCTAAAATCTTAAATGTTAACTTCTCAAAAGTTTGGGAAGCAGAGGGCATAGTTGATATTCTTAGTGCAACCGATATCCCGGGAGAAAACCAGATAGGTGGAATAATCCCAGACGAGCCTTTGTTTGCGGTAGATGAAGTCCATTTTATTGGCCAGCCTATTGCATTGATAATTGCCCGTGATCATTATACAGCACGTAACGCACGTAAACTCGTTGAGATAGAATACGAAGACCTTGAAATAATTACTGATCCACGAATAGCAAAAGAAAGAGGTCATTTGCTTTTTCCGTCACGTACTTTTGCAAATGGTAATATCGAAAAAGGTTTTGCGGAAAGTGATACTGTAATTGTGGGACGGGCTGATAGTGCCGGACAGGAGCATTTGTATATAGAGACTCAGGGCTCATATGCCATCCCTCTGGAAAACAACAATATCAAAATTTATTCATCAACACAGGGGCCTACTTTAGTGCAGAAAACCGCTGCTGTTGTTTTGGGTATGCAAATGCATAATATTGAGGTTGATGTTACCAGGTTAGGTGGAGCTTTTGGCGGCAAGGAGGATCAGGCAACTGCTTGGGCTGTTATGGCTGCACTTGCTGTTTACAAATTAAAAAAACCAGTAAAACTAATACTCGACCGCGATGATGATATGTTGCTGACAGGAAAACGTCACCCTTATAGTTCTGATTTCAGGATTGGCATTGATAAAAATTTAAAGATCAAATCATTTGAGCTTACTTATTATCAAAATGGAGGTGCTGCTGCCGACCTCAGTCCTGCAATAATGGAACGGACACTCTTTCATGCAACCAATTCTTACTTCATCCCAAATGTTAAAGCTACCGCTTATAGTTGCAGGACAAATATTGCGCCTTCAACTGCATTTAGGGGTTTTGGTGCACCACAGGCAATGTTTGTAATTGAATCAGCCATTGCCCTTGCATCCGAAAAACTTGGAGTTGATAAATCTGAAATTCAGAAATGCAATTTGCTGAAAACCGGTGATTTATTTCATTACGGACAGATTTGCAATAGCGATAACGCAAAAAAAAGCTGGTCGGATTTGCATGAGCACTTTGATGTAGAGGCAATAAAACAGTCGGTTAACTCCTATAACAAACAAAATACATTTTACAAAAAAGGAATATCAGTAATGCCCATTTGTTTTGGGATTTCTTTTACCAAAACCCCCATGAACCAGGCCAGGGCACTTGTACATGTTTATCAGGATGGAAGTATTGGAATTAGTACCGGTGCCGTTGAAATGGGACAGGGAGTAAACACCAAAATGATGCAGGTTGCCGCAAAGATGTTTTCAGTCGATATTTCAAGGGTGAAAATTGAAAGCACCAACACTACACGGGTGGCAAATACCTCCCCCACTGCTGCAAGTTCTGGGGCTGATCTAAATGGAAAAGCGCTGCAAATTGCATGCAGTGAAATTCTTTTAAGGTTAAAAAGCAAGGCGGCAGAGTTTCTTGAGACAAATGTTGATGAAATCATAATCCGGGATGAAAAAGTACTTACCGGGAAAACTCCAACTGAGCTTAACTGGGAGAAACTTGTAGAAATTGCTTTCCTCGACAGGGTGAAACTATCTGAAGTTGGTCATTATGCCACACCCATAATACATTTCGATAAAACTACTGAAAAAGGACATCCATTTACTTATCATGTATATGGAACGGCCTTAACAACGATTAAACTTGATTGCATCAAGGGTACGTACGATATTGAAAAAGTAAGAATAGTCCATGATTTTGGAAAAAGCATGAACCTGACTCTCGACAAAGGGCAGATTGAGGGTGGTGTTGTTCAGGGAATTGGCTGGATGACCATTGAAGAATTAGGCTATGATAAAAAAGGCAGGCTTCTTGCCGATAACCTTTCAAAATATAAAGTACCCGATGTATATATGGCACCAAAAAAGATTGAGACAAAACCTCTGGAAACAGAAGGGCCTGAACTGGCAATCATGAAATCCAAGGCTATTGGTGAACCTCCTTTTATGTATGGGATTGGAGCCTATTTTGCTATACAGGATGCAATTAAGGAGTTTAACCCTGACTATAAGTTAAAATTTGATGCACCTCTGACCCCGGAGAAAGTACTTTTGGGATTGTATAATTACAGTAAATAATTTATTGAAACAAATATGGAAGATATATTTTCAAAAATTAATGATCTTTCTGAAAAATACAGGGACTACACAGCAAGAAACCTCTCAAAATTAGTTCAGATAAAATCCTTGAGCACTGAGGAAAAAGATGTGCAATTGGAACTGAAACGCCAGATGGAAGAGGCCGGATTTGATGAGGTTAAGATAGATGGCATGGGAAACGTTATTGGCCGAATTGGTAATGGGGGAAAAATACTTGCTATTGACGGCCATATGGATACAGTTGACATGGGCAACCTCAACAATTGGGAGTTTGACCCATTGGGTGGCGAAATAAAAGACGGTTTCGTACATGGCAGAGGAACTGTTGACCAGGAAGGTGGCCCTGCTGCTTTTATAACATCCGGGAGAATTTTAAAGGAACTGGGCTTCGACAAAAACCTCACTATTTACTTTGTGGGTAGTGTAATGGAAGAAGATTGCGATGGCCTTTGCTGGAAATATATTATTGAAGAAGATGGGATTAAACCCGACTTTGCCATAAGTACTGAGCCCACAAACCTTAATATTTATCGTGGCCACAGGGGAAGAATGGAGATACATGTAAGTTTTTATGGTGTTTCTTCTCACGGTTCAGCACCCGAACGGGGCAAAAATGCAATTTATATGGCATCAAAAATTGCTATTGAAATTGAGAAGTTAAACGAACATCTTGCTTATGATGATTTTCTGGGCAAAGGGAGTGTCACTATCTCTGAATTTATCTCAGAAAGTCCGTCCTTATGTGCTGTTTCTGATTTTGCACGATTGCATCTTGATCGTAGATTGACTTGGGGAGAAACTAAAGAATCAGCAGTTAAAGAAATTGAACAATTAATTGAAGGTATGAATGCAAAGGTTGAGGTTATAAATTATGAAGAAGAAGCCTATACCGGATTGAAATACGGAATGGAAAAATATTACCCCACATGGAAAATACCTGAAGATCATAAAGTTGTTCAAACCGGAGTAAGAGCGTTTGATAATCTTTTTGGAAAAAAACCGAAAATTGATAAATGGACTTTTTCTACAAATGGCGTTGTAATTAACGGTATCTACGGAATACCGACTATAGGTTTTGGCCCAGGGAATGAAGTGCTTGCTCATGCACCCAACGAAAAAGTTGCCATTGACGACTTAGTAATTGCTTCTGCATTTTATGCCGGTTTTGCCTATGAAATTAATCAGTAAAATATAGATAGAGGATAGAATTAGAAATAACTTCAGAATACTTTAAATTAATAAATAAACTACAAGCGAACGGATACAGACCATACTTACGGAAGGTTATATGCAGTTAAAAAACATGAGTTGACTAAAACATACCATCATGAAAAAGTTCATCTTTCTTTCAATTTTGACCTTTGGATTTTTTACAATCTCCTTTTCGCAAGAATACGTTTGGACAGACATCAGTGCCAATTTCCCCGGCAATCCTTCCCTTTCTGATGTATTTTTCGTTTCTGACAATGAAGGCTGGATTACCAGCAGTTCACAGGCAGAAATCTACCACACAACCAATGGTGGAGAAACATTTGAAGTACAAACAACCCTATATTCCTGCAATGCTATTCACATGCTAAACGAGAACGAAGGTTATGCAGGTGGGGCAAGTGGATTTGTTTACAGAACAACTGATGGAGGTGAAAATTGGAATCTTCATGGGACAACAGTGTCAAACCTTGTCGATATTTCATTTCCTCCCATGGGTGATACAGGTTATTGCTGTGGAATGAATGGAAATATTCATTCTATTGACAGTAGCGGCGTCACTAAAATGACCAGTAATATAAATGGCGACCTTGCCGCAATATCTTTCCCAATTAATAGTGAAGAAGGATGGGTGTGTGGAGGAAGTGTTATCCGTCATTATAAAAACAGTGTTTGGTATGGAGACCAGGATATGCCTTCCGGGCACTATAATTCCATTTTCATGGCAGACACGCTAAACGGCTGGGCAGTAGGAGATAATGGGGCTATTATTCATACCTCAGATGGACAAAACTGGGCAACTCAGCAGACAAATCCTGCCTATATTTTAACAGATGTGTTTTTTATAAACGCACAGGAAGGACGGGCTGTTGGCAGTGGTGGTGGAATATTTCATACAACAAATGGCGGAACTAACTGGAATATTGAAGGTGCAGAACTTTCTTTTGCAATTCTAAGGGGTGTACATTTCACTTCTTCTACCAACGGCTATGTTGTAGGCAATGGAAAAACACTACTCAAATACGCCGAGGTTTCAGGTGTTGATGATGAAGTTGAGAACATTAAGTTTGAGATTTTTCCAAACCCGGCAAAAAACAAGATTGAAATTATGAGTTCGGTGTTTGGAGTTAATGATTGCCAGATTGAACTTTTCGACCTTAATGGCAGGAGACTTTTAAGTAAAAACATACGAAAAGGAAATGAAAATATGAAGATTGATGTGAGTGGGTTGGAGAGTGGGATGTATTTTTGTAAAATCAGTACGGACAAAAAGAGTATGACTAAGAAATTGATCATAGAATAAGCGGTTTAAAAGACATCATTTCAATTAAAACAATATGAACATACTTGATAAAATAGAAGCTCTGTCGCAATTTAGAACTGAGCTTTACAAAAAGGACTTTCTACTCACATGGGAAAAAAAGGATGATGATTTAAAGACAATCCTTGAAATTGCTGCCATATTAAAACAAATGCGAGAGGAAAATATCTCGCCACGGGTTTTTGATTCAGGGCTTGCTGTTTCAATTTTCAGGGATAAATCCACACGCACACGTTTCTCATTTGCTTCGGCAGCAAACCTCCTTGGGCTTGTTGTACAGGATATGGATGAGGAAAAGTCGCAAATTGCCCATGGTGAAACTATAAGGGAAACAGCAAATATGATTTCCTTTTTAACTGATTTCATTGGCATTCGCGATGATATGTTTTTGGGCGAAGGCAATAAATATATGCGCGAAGTTGCCTCAGCACTTGATGAAGGTTTTAAAAATAAGGTTTTACCATTACGTCCTGGAATTGTAAACCTTCAATGTGATATGGATCACCCAACGCAGTCAATGGCTGACCTGTTACATTTAAAAAGTCAGTTTGGTTCATTAGAAGCTCTTAGAGGTAAAAAAATTGTGATGAGTTGGGCTTATTCGCCAAGTTATGGTAAGCCCATGTCGGTACCACAGGGAATAATTGCCTTGATGACAAGGTTTGGAATGAATGTAAAGTTAGCCTATCCTGAAGGTTACAATCTTATTCCCGAAATTGTTGATTTAGCAGATAAAAATGCAAAAAACAGTGGCGGTTCATTTAATATCAGTCATTCCATGAATGAAGCAGTAAGGGATGCCGATATAGTTTATCCAAAAAGTTGGGCGCCTTTCCATATTATGCAACAGCGTACAGAACTGTTAAAAGATAAAGATACTAAAGGCCTTGCAGAACTTGAACAGCAAGCTTTGGTAAACAATGCAAAGTATAAAGATTGGGAATATGACAAACAAAAAATGCACCTGACAAAAAACAGGGATGCATTGTATATGCATTGTCTCCCTGCTGACATTTCAGGAGTATCGTGCAAAGAAGGTGAAGTTGAAGCCGATATTTTTGAGAAATACAGGATTAAAACCTATCATCAAGCTGGTTACAAACCATACATTATAGCCGCCATGATGTTTGCCAATAAGTTTGAAAATCCTGCTGAGTCTCTTCGTAATATCTTTGAAAGGAAATTAGAAAGGGTTAGTTTCTAAAAATTTACCGCTTTCAATATTGCTTAGGATTTCCCCGTTTTGTAAAACAATATTTCCATTAGATATTACAAATTCTGAGGCCCCAACTGTTTTCATACCTTCATAAATATTGATATCACAATTTTGATGATGGCTTTTTACGAAGATGGTATTTTCTTTTTTAGGATTCCAAACTATGATATCAGCATCTGAACCAATAGATATTGAACCCTTAGAGGGAAACAGCCCAAATATTTTTGCAGCATTTGTCGACGTAAGGGCAACGAAGCTGTTTAAACTTATCTTTCCTGGCAAAACTCCGTATGTAAAAAGTAAGGCCAACCGATGTTCAACACCTCCGGCACCATTAGGGATATCCCTGAAATCATTTTTGCCCGTTTGCTTTTGCTCGAGTGTAAACGGACAGTGGTCAGTGCCCACGGTTTGTATTATGCCATTACCAATTGCCTCCCACAATGCATTGTTATCTGCTACTTTTCGCAGAGGCGGACTCATAATAAAAGGTACGACCTGATTAAAATCACCATCATATTTAGAATCATCCAATAATAAATATTGTGGACAAGTTTCAGCCAGAACAGCCTGGCCACTCTTCTGTGCTTCTTTTATGTATTTTAGGGATGCTTTTGCCGAAACATGGACAATATAGAGAGGGCAATCTGCTTCTTTTGCCAATTCTATAGCTTTTTTTACCGCATCTGCCTCCATTTTAACCGGACGCGATAAAGAATGATATTGGGGACTTAATTTGTTTTCGATGGCAAATTTATTTCTCAATTTCTCAATATCATCACCCAATTCGCAATGAACAGTCACCATCCCTTCGGCTTTACTTACTGCTTTCATTACTTTAAACAACACATCATCATCAAGGCCGATGCTGTCTTTGTAAGCCATATAAACTTTAAAAGACCTTAAACCCTCCTTGTTGACACAACTATTAATCTCATCCTCCATCGAATTTCTCCATTCTACAGGGCTTACATGAAAAGAATAATTGGTGAGGCAGTTTACTGCTTCTGATTTTCGCTGTGCTATTGCGTCGGCAAGCATCTGTCCTTTTTTCGGTGTTACGAAGTCGAGAATAGTAGTTGTCCCACCATAAAGCGCTGCCCTGCTTCCTGATAAGAAATCATCAGAAGAAAAGCCCACAGGGGAAGGCAAATGCATATGAACATGAGTATCTATTCCTCCCGGCATCACATAACAACCGTATGCATCAATAATTTTATCAGGCCTTGAGTCTGGTTGTAGGCCTTTTTCCATTCTAATTATCTTACCATCCTTACAAAGTACATCTGCTGTAAGGCTATTATCAGCATTAACAATTGTTCCGTTTTTTATTAGTAACTCCATATTTAAAGTTGCTTAACAAAGAGGCCTTCGTTATTTTCCCTAAACCCAAACCTTATTAAATATTTGATATGCTTTGTTGTACCTCCATCTGAAACTACCTCTTTAAAGCCTTCTTTTATAAAATTCTCTTTTAAACGATGATATACATATTTTCCGTTTTTGTAATCGCGGTATTCCGGAATCACATAATCAAGCCCGACCTTCAACACATTGTCATTTTCCCTGTGAGCCAGGAAAATTCCTGCAACAGCCATGTTTCTTAACACAAAAAAACTTACAGTATTCATTTCAGGTTTGTACACAAATCCAGGGAAGAATTTTTGAATTTCATCATTATGATAAGTTAAAAATTTGAGTAAGTATTTATTGTCACCCCGTATTTCAAGTGTATCAAAAAGATGACTCTTTGTATAGATTTTTAAAAGATAATAAATGTCTACCGAAACAATAAAACCATTGAGTACCATTACAGGAAAAGCACCTATTAATAAACCATAAGTAGCAAAAACAGATGCGCCAACAAGGTTGATCCACCTGAATTTAACTATTGAGTTCATTGTCATCGACAATGCAATTACTGCTGATGCTACATATCCTAACCAAAGTAATATATTTAATTCCATAGTTTAGTTTGTCAAGTTTTAACTTTAACTTCTTACAACTTTTTCCAAAGTCTGAGTGATTGTTCTTTTGTGAAATTCAGAATCTCTTCTTCGTTTACAGTTTGGATATTTTTGTCTTTTACAATTAACTTTCCATCAGAAATTACATGTTGTACATGATTTGAAGTAAAGCCGAAAATAAAATGTCCCAGGAAGTTACCTTCATTTATTTCAGTTGGGGAGTCATAATCCAATACAACCAGATTGTTTTGCCCATCTCCATTAAATTTATTAATTCCCAGGTAACTATGTATTTTTCTGAAACGATGGTAAGTGGATGTAAAGTCAATTTCGTCTTTGCTCTGGCCAACAAAATAAGTAAACTTCGCACTTCTAAGCATATCGCTATGCATTCCATCAGTTCCCAGCATTATGTTATTTCCTAGGTTTTTGGAGTTAAAATAACCAACATTATTATTAAGGTTACTCTCTGTATTTTGAACAATATAGGCCGCTGAATTACATATTATATCACACTCATTCTCATTAATATGCAGGCAATGTGCCAGTATGGTTTTTGAAGAATCAAGAATGCCAGAATCATACAGTCTTTCAACTACTCGTTTGTTATAATGTTGCATACAATGCTGCTGGTCATAATCATCTTCAGCAACATGGATATGAATACCTGAGGAAGCATTTTGCATTAAATCAACTGCTTTTTTAAGCGTAGCATCGCCAACAGTAAATGAAGCATGAAGGCCAACTAAACCTTGATTTCCTTTTAAAAATGCTTCAGTTTCCTCCAAACCTTGCTGTGCCTTGTCCAGTCCATCCCTATCTGTTATTTCATAACACAACAAATAACTGACACCAACTTTTTCAAAAGCATCCGCAATAATATCTAGCGATCCTTTTATAAAATTTGGGGAAGCATGATGGTCTATTGTAAAAGTAGCACCTGCTTTGGCACAGGCCATTGCAGTTGCAAGAGCACTGGCTTCAATCGTTTCTTTGTCGAGTGCTTTATCGAGCTTCCACCAGATATATTTTAGTATTTCCAGGAAATTGGAGGGTGTTTTTACAGGTGCAGGCATACCCCTTGCCAATGCTGAATATGCATGATGATGACCTATTGCAAATGATTTAGTTACAAATTTACCTTTGCAATCAATAATTTCATCATCCATAGAAACAGGGATTTTATCAAAATCACCATAGAATTCAACGGAACCATTAATTCCCTCTTCAACTTTTAAATTGGTATTAGAAAAACTAAGACTTTCCCAATCTATAAAGCAAGTGTTTTTTAGTATTATCGACATGATTCTTCTTTTATCACTTTTTTGCTTTAATGGTTTGAAGACCGGAGACAGGAATTCGAAGTTTTTGTTAATCCCTTATCTCCCGACTTTTGACTTTCATCTTCTCAACGGCAATTTTAATCTTTTCTTTCCATCAAAAGCGTAAAAGGCGTTGGCAACTGCCGCAGCAGTGGGAACAAGTCCTATCTCACCAATACCTTTTGCCCCGTATGGACCAACAGGATCTTTTACTTCCACACCTTTGACAATTATTTCTGGGGTTTCATGAGCACGCAGTATGCCTAGTTTGCGCATTCTGTCGTTTTCCAAATAACCATCTTTCATGGGAAGATCCTCAGTGAGCGCATACCCAAGTCCCATATGAACACCGCCTTCTATTTGTCCTTCAAAAAGCATGGGATTCATAATTTTACCTGCATCATGAGCGGCAATAATTTTTGAAATATCGCCTTCATTATCCAATATACAAAGTTGGGCTGCGTAACCATACGAATAATGAATTATGGGGTCTTCAACACCAGAACCGGGTTTACTTGTCCAATCGCATACAAATTCACCTTTGTAAGTTTTTCCAGATAGTTCAACCAGACTTTTGGTCTCCAAATCCTTCTTTAAGCCTTTAGCTGCGTTAATAACTGCAAGTCCAACCAATGCCGTTGCTCGGGATGACGTTGTCATACCCGTCTTTATCTGTGCATCGGTATCAACCACAACTCTAATTATTTCGGGGTTTACACCCGTTTCTTCACACAAAGTTTGCAAAGCCATATTGTGCACACCCTGTCCCATTTCTGTCCATCCATGCTGAAGAACTATTTTTTTATCGGAAACAACTTCAATTATCACTTTCGATTCGTCATTCATCCCATTGCCAACACCCGAATTTTTAATGGCACAGGCAAGCCCTGAATATTTGGCCTCATAGAAGTCATCCTTAACAACATTAAGGCAGGCGCGAATACCTACCCCTTTCAATTTTTGCCCTGTTGAAGTTGTTAATCCGTCAACAAGTGCATTGTTATAACGAAACTGCCAACGGTCGAAACCTCCTTGTTTACAAATATCGTCAATACAACTTTCGAGGGCAAAGGCTACCTGGTTCGCGCCAAAGCCACGCATGGCTCCACTGGGAATATTATTTGTGTATACTGTTTTTGCCTCAATGTCGATTTCAGGAATAAAATACCCCCCGGAAGCATGTCCTGCCACACGTTCCATAACTTTCATGCCTACAGAGGCATAAGCACCAGTGTCGCCAACTGCTCTCAATTTTAATGCTGTGAGCTTACCATTTTTGTTGGCACCTATGCTCATATCCATAAAAACAGGGTGGCGTTTTGGATGCAATCTTATGGATTCTTCGCGACGCAATGTAAGCTTAACGGGTTTATTCAGCAAAAAGGCAAATAATGCCGCGTGACCCTGCACACTTAAATCCTCCTTACCACCAAAACCACCTCCATTAGGAACCAGTGTAACACGTACTTTTTCTTCGGGCAAGCCGAGTATCATGGCTACCTGCCTGCGGTCTTCGTAAATCCCTTGACTTTGACTAAAGAGTTCAATTCCGCCATGTCTGTCAGGGCGAGCAACAGCCGCTTCCTTTTCCAAATAACCATGCTCAACACGCTGGGTTTCGTACTTGCCGGAACTAACATACGTTGAAGACACTAATGCATCATCAGCATTGCCTATAGTAAATTGCGTTGTTTCAAAATTATTTGGCCTTTCGCCATGAACTTGCTCTCCATTAATTGCCTTAAAGACATCGGTCACAGGTTCCATAACTTCATATTCAACCTCTATCAAATCTATAGCTTCGCGGGCAATCTTATCTGATTCAGCCACAACACCAGCCAGTACATCACCAATATAATGAGTTGTTTGTCCCTTGCTAATCATTAAAGGCCAATCTTGTAAAATCAATCCCACTTTTTGCTCACCAGGAATATCTTTTGAAGTAAAAATCCGATGAACACCCGGATGCTTCTCTGCTTTAGTGGTATTAATTTTTAAGATTTTTGCCTTTGGATAATCACTGAATTTCAGGGCAGCAAACAACATCCCTTCAAGAAAAATATCGTCCACGAAATCGCGTTTTCCGATTGCCGTATTGTACGCATCATATTTTGGATGAGGGACTCCTATTCTACCGGAGGTTTTTGTGATTTCCAGTTTTTCATTTATACTGATTGCTTCACTGGCACAAACAATGGCGTCTTCAATTTTTTTATATCCCGTACAACGGCACAAATGCGGCTTAATGGCTTTTCTTATTTCTTCAATAGTTGGCTGTGGGTTGTTATGAAGAAGGACTTTAGTTCGACTGATAAATCCGGGTGTGCAAAAACCACACTGAACGGCACCTTTATTCACAAAAGCTTTTGCAATAGTATCCAAAACATAATCAGGGAATCCCTCAGGGGTAAACACCTCTGCTCCCTGCAACTTTTCCATTTTTATCACACACGACAACATGGCCTTCCCATTGATTTCAACTGTACACGCCCCACAAGCTGCCTGTCCGGAGCAGCCATCTTTCACAGAAGTAATGTGTTTATCCAACCTTAGATATTCCAACAACGACTTATCAGGATTATCCTTATAATTTTGTTTTTCCCCGTTTAATGTAAAAGAAATCATAATAGCAGTTTATTTAGATTATCAATTGAAGGGGAAATAGGTTTGGGCATTTTTATGATACCGCTAACGGCCTGTAAATCCTTTAGTCCACTACCAGTTAGGAGGACCACATTATTTGAATTTTCAGATAGCTTCTTGTTGTTTTTATAAGAAATGAAGCCTGCGAATGCAGCAGCAGCTGCAGGTTCGGCAAATAAGCCCGTATGTTGCGACAAAGTTGATGATGCTTTCAGTATCTCTTCATCGGAAACCGAAATATACTCTCCCTTATAATCCCGGAGATATTTTTGTGCCATATAAAAATTTCGAGGAATGTCAACTGAAATGGAATCAGCAATTGTGGTGCTTTTTTGTATTTTAAATTCAGCGTTCTCAATATTCCGAACAAGATTATCACTTTTTCTGGACTGTACAGCAACAATGGTTGGCATGTGGTCTATAATCTTGAGCCGAAGCAAGTCTTCAAATCCTTTGTAAACACCTGAAATAATCACTCCATCGCCAACAGGGACAAATATCCGGTCGGCGATAGCAAAATTCATTTGCTCAAAAAGTTCATAGGCTACAGTCTTTTTTCCTTCAATGGTAAGCGGATTAAAAGCCGTGTTGCGGTTGTACCAGCCAAATTCTTCAGTTGCTTTAATACTTAGGTCAAACGCATCATCATACGTGCCTTTAACCGGAACGATTATGGCACCGTACATTAATATCTGAGTTAATTTTGCAATTGGTGCTGTTTCAGTTACCAAAATAATTGCCTTTTGACCTTGTGCAGCACAAATTCCTGCCAGCGATGAACCTGCATTTCCTGTTGAGGCAGTCACAATGGTGTCATGCCCTTTTTCCTTTGCATATGCAGAAACAATGGCAGAAGCCCTGTCTTTAAATGAATAAGTGGGATTTTGAGAGTCGTCTTTCAGGAATAAATTAAACAGCAGTTTAGATTTATTAATCTTATCAATTGAGTAAAGTGGAGTATTCCCAATTTGCAGGTTTGGAAGGCTTTTAAGTGTTTTAATCGGAAGTAAATCGAGAAAATTATTTTGCTTAAGTTCAGAAAAGTTAATGCCCTCTTTTATGGATTCCTGGTAATTGTAAATTGTTTTTAAAACTCCCTTTGGTGGTATATTGGGTGTGTTTGATTCACTACAAACAGGACATAAATATGTTACCTGGGCCTCACTATACTGAGCGCCGCAATTTATACAAACGTAATGGAATTTGTGTTTATTCATTCTGCTTATATTTCTTGACTAAAACACCTTTTAAATATACTCCTTCAGTACTCCTGTCTTTTCATTAAACTCTTTAATTTCCTCGTCCCACTCAGCAATCTTAGCATAGTGTGATTTCCAGTAATTTTCATCATACCATTGGGCATTTAGTTCCTCAACTGTTTTACCCTGCTGTTCAATCCATGTGAAATATTTGAGGTTGTGCATACGCTTTTTCTCATAATAAGTCATTTCAATCATATGATCGATGTTAAGGCCAAGTATGTCAGCATCAAAACTTACAGCAGCATCGCGATTTGTAAACTCACCATGCAGTTCGTTTTCCTCTGCTAAGCGCGATTGGTACATCTCCATTGAATCGGTAGCAACTGAAAATACTACATCATTCTCGTCCATTTCATAATATTTAGCAAGTTTTATTGAGCCCATGAGGTTTGCTATTGATGATATTCCCAACAAGTTCAGTTTTTCAACCAAAACAGGATCGATATTTAATTCATTCTTCAAATAATCAAGTCCGGCACTTTCATTGAAAAGACGCATTAGACGTATATTAGGATTGTCATCAATTCCTGCAACCATATCCATGTTCTTTACATTGTGTATCCATGGAACATGCTTGTCACCAATACCTTCGATGCGGTGTTCCCCATAGCCATTTTCAAGTAAAGTAGGGCATTGAAGTGCCTCTCCTGCACAGACTTTAACATTTGGATAAACTTCCCTTAAGTAATCGGCACTACCCAGTGTACCGGCAGATCCCTGCGTTAAGAAAACACCCGAAAAATGATTATTATCGTCTCTTACCGAGTTAAAAACCTCTTCCATTGCAGGGCCTGTAACAGCATAATGCCATAAGGGGTTTCCAATTTCATCAAACTGATTAAGGTTCACAATTTCATCACCTCTGTCAGCAAGTAGTTCTTTTACTTTATCATAAATCTCTTTCACATTACTTTCTGTACCGGGTGTTGCAAAAACTTCTGCACCTACTTTATGCAGCCAGTCGAAACGCTCCTGCGACATACCTTCAGGAAGAACGGCTATAGACTCACAACCTAACAAATATGAGTCGTAAGCACCTCCGCGGCAATAGTTTCCTGTTGAAGGCCATAATGCCTTTTGCCTGGTAGGGTCAAAGCGCCCTGTAATTAATTTTTCAACCAATGGTCCAAATGTAGCACCTACCTTATGGGTACCGGTAGGGAAATACTTTCCAATTAGCAGTATTATTCTGGCTTTAATGCCTGTTAACTCCGATGGCAATTCAATATAATTTACATCCTTAAAACCTCCTCCGGAATGAACAGGTTCATTTTTCCAATTAATACGAAACAAGTTGAGTGAGTTCAAATCCCATAAGCCAATATTCTTTAACTTATCTTGTATTTTTTCAGGGATAAGTTCAGGATTTCGCATTTGCTCATATGTTGGCAGTATGATGTGCCTTTCGCGGCATCTCCGGATAGTATTTTCTAATATTTTTTCTTTACTTATCATTCTATAAATACTTTTATCATTAATCTAATACAAATCAGTTAGCATAAAACTAATAGCCCCTTGCATAATTATACTCATTTCAGCAGCCATTGATAAATCTTCCTTAAAATTAGTTTTTTCTTTTATTTCAGTCTCGATAATTCTTAATGTTGCACTTTCCAACTTAAAGATACAATAATCCGTTTCGTAAAGTTTATAATCATTCATGTCAGTAAGTCTGTATTGTTGATTGTTGCGATAGGCCAACAAAACCGGAGCATTATTGTCAGCATCTAAAAAATAGCCGTCTTTTTCCCTATCAAATGTTTCTTTTTCAAGATACAGGTGCGGCTTTTCCAGATATGGTGCCCCCACTGAAGGGCAAAAAGTATTACAATTGCCACATTGATTGCACCAGTCAGCAATATGCAGGATCTGGTATTTCTGTGTTACCTCAAAATTATTGCCTTTTACAATTTTAACATCACCATTTAATGCAATGACATTTTGAAGTTTGTACATAATGGGAGTAATTTCATAAGAGTGAAAGGCCAAATTAGGACAAACTGTAACGCAAATATTGCAAACCTCATCGCAAAGCAGGCATCGTGAGGCTTCCTTTATAGCTTCCTCCTTTGTTAGTGTGGCACTTACTAAATTGAAATTTTTACGCTCTGACAAACTTGTTTCAACAACAGTTTGAGGCAATATTCTTTTGACCTTATTAACCATTAGTTGATTAAGGGTTTGTTCTTCTCTTTTAATTTTTTGCCTGGTGTTGAAATCAATCCCCGCTTTATCAATAATTTCCTGTGCCGCTTTACGTCCGTCACCTATGGCATTAATTGCCGTTGAAGCACCGCGCATGGCATCGCCACCAATAAAAACGTTCGGTGATTTTGTTTCGTAACTTCCCACTTTGGTCGTTAAATCATTTGGATCCATAAAGTCAATATCGGTTTCCTGTCCAATGGCAGGAATAAGTGTATCCATTGGAATTTCAAATACTGAACCTGAGATTTCAACAGGACTTGCCCTACCCGTACTATCTTTATCGCCAAGTTGCATATGGTTACATTTAAGCGATGTTACATGGCCATTTTCCGTATTTATTTTAATGGGTGATGCTAATTCAAGTATGTTAATACCTTCTTCCAAAACAGCCATTATTTCTCCCAAATCAGCAGGCATTTGCTTTATGGTTCTTCTGTAAACAATAGTTACTTTGCCGTTAGGTCCAACCAATCGATAAGCAGTACGAGCAGCATCCATAGCCGTATTTCCTCCTCCGATTATGACCACATTGTTGCCAATGCCTGTGTTGTTTCCTTTTTTTACCTTAAACAAAAAATCAAGAGGGTCAAGTACACCATCAGAATCAATACCAGGTAAAGTAAGTTTTTTTGAGTTTCTGGCCCCGGTCCCTATGTATATATAATTAGAGTTTTTACTTAACTGTTTAAATGACTGTTTGTTAACTTCATGTTTATACTGAATATTGACACCAAGTTCCAATATGGAATTTATATCAATATCAATTGCTTTATCGGTTAACCTGAATGACGGAATTGCTCCATCAACCATTCCTCCGGGTTTACCTTTAGTTTCGTAAACATTAACCTTCATTCCGGCTAAAGCCAGAAAATAAGCACATGATAATCCGGAAGGCCCGGCTCCGATTACTGAGACTATTAACTTGTGTTGAATATCATTTCCATTTATTGGAGTATTTTTAGCAACTGGAGCATTTTCAGCAATAAAACGTTTTATTTCCCTTATTAAAACCGGACTGTCATAATTAATTCTGGTACATTTTGTTTGACACAGATGGTCGCAAATCATGCCCGTGGTATGTGGAAACGGGTTTGTTAGTTTAATAACCTGTGCTGCTTTACTAAAATCTCCCTCAGATGTATAGTGCAAATAATCGGGAATGTCCTGATTTGTTGGGCATGTGTCCACACATGGAGGATGAATACAGTCGAAATAGTTTAATTTCCTGTCGGTTTTAATACTTGGATCAACAAACCCTGTTTTTCTATACGATGATTCGTTCAGAACCTTTTTACTGTAATTACTTAATGCTTCAAGCGTTGATGTGTGTTTGTCAGTCCTTTCCGATCTCAAATTTTCTATGTATTGAGCTAGTCTTCCATAACCTCCCGGTTTTAACAGGTCAGTACAAACAGTTACGGGAGTGAGTCCGCAGTTCACAACATCAACTACGTTAAAAGCATCAACACCACCTGAAAAAGAAATATCCAGAGCACCATCAAATTCTTTTTGTAGTTTGTGTGCAAGAGTAATTGAAATTGGATGTAAAGCCCTGCCACTCATATACATCATTTCTTCATGCGTGCCGAAAACTTCTTTGTTATTAAGGCTTTCGAGTGTGTTTGTTAGTTTGATACTGAATTGTCTTTGGTTTTTATCTGCCTTTTTTTGAAGGTTTTTGATGATATTCAGAGCATCCTCATACTTCAGGTCGTGCTCAAAAGCAATATCGGGAACCTGGGTCTCAAAACCTGAGTTGCCCATAATTTCATCCAGTTTTTCCTTTCCTAACAAAGTAGGATTCAATTTAATTGCTGTATGCAATTTTTTGTTTTCAATCAAGTATTCTCCTATGGTTTCTATTTCACCGGCAGGGCAGCCGTGCATAGTCGAAAGCGTAATATTATCTGAAATACAGGGGTTTATTGTTAAGTTTACAATATCGGGATAAATTGATTTTATGCTTTTCATTTTCTCTTCCAGCTCCACAAAGGCATCAGCCATCTTGTTAAAAAACCACTGCACATTGTTCTTTAAAATCCCCTGATAATCGTAGCCAACACTCATGTTGAAAATAACACCCGGCTCATCGGTATGATCCTGATTAAATTTATCACGTAAAATGTGAATAATAATCCATGCATTCAGGTATTGGTCAAACGACTCTTTAATTTTCAATTCCTGTGACCACTCACAGTTGTATCCTTCATCCTGCATATCAATACAAGGCTTGGATATTTCCAACTCATCAAGTGTTTGAATGGTTTTTAACTCAATAAATCGTGCACCGGTTAGCCAGGCAGCAACAATATTTTGTGCAAGTTGCGTTTGCGGCCCGGCAGCAACTCCGATGGGAGTTTCCAATATGCTTCCAAATCGTTTTATTTGAAACGTATCATTAGATTCAGGATTAAAAAATAATTCTTTTGGTATTCCAAGAATATCACCGGAACCATCATACTGTTTTAGTATTATAATTAACAACCTGTCTAATGGAAGTATAGAAAAACGATCTGTCATAATTTTAATTAAGAAACTAATAAACAAATCTAATTAAAAGATGTGAAGTTCTGTAATTCATCTATTTTTGAAGTGCAATTTAAATCAGCTTAATGAAAAAGGATTGTTCAGTAGTTATTTTGGCTGCCGGTAATTCAAGTCGGATGGGAAGTCCGAAATTTGCCCTTACTTTATCAGATGGCAGGATGTTCATTGAAAACATTGTTAAGCAATATATTGAATTTGGTTGTATGGATGTAATTGTAGTTATTAATAATGATGGAAAATCATATCTTGATGAGCACCCTATAAATGCAGATGTGGATATTATATACGCAATAAATCAACATCCGGAGTATGAGAGGTTTTATTCCGTTCAAACAGGATTATCCAGAGTGTTAAACAACGACCCGGTTTTTATTCATAATGCGGACAATCCATTTGCTAATTACAAAGTACTTAAAGCTCTTTATTCAAATAGAACAGATGCTGATTTAATAAAGCCTGTATTTAAAAAAACCGGTGGACATCCTATTTTGATTTCCAATAAGATTGTAAAGGATATTGTTTCATATAAAAATTATGATATTCATTTAAACGACTTTCTAAAAAATTATTCTATCAAAAGAATTAAAATAAATGATGAAGGAATTTTGGTTAATGTTAATACAATGAGTGATTATAAAAATCTTTGATTCTTTTTAATCGTAAAATAGTAGAAATATGTATCGAAAAAATAAAATGTAAAACATGATAATCTGGGAGTTTATAAAATCAAATCTTAAGAAAGATAAAAAGGTTATGTTGATGATTGTCATCGATAGCTATGGAAGCAGCCCGGGACGCAGGGGATTTAAGATGGCTGTTGCTGAAGATGGTAAAATGAATGGCTCAGTTGGTGGTGGGCTAATGGAATATAATATGGTAGAACTTGCCAAAAAGCAATTTGATCAATTCCGGGGAATTTTTATTAAAAGACAAAATCATAATTCCAAAAAAGAAGACGATAGTTCAGGTATGATATGCTCAGGTAGCCAGGTAATTGCCTTTTACCTGATTGATAAGACAAATTTACAGTTGATTGAGTCAATTGCAAAAGCCGAAAGTGGGCAACTTATTTTTAACGAGTCAGGATTAATTTTTAATAAGGAAATAAATTCTCCTGAAGAATTTACAACAGATATTAAAGACGAAAACAAGTGGTCGTTTACCGAGCAAATGGGGCTTAAGAGTTTTCTTTACATATTTGGAGCAGGACATGTTAGCGTTGCCGTAAGTAGACTTTTTAAACAGCTCGGTTTTCATATTACTGTTTTTGATAACCGCGACCGGAACCTGACCACCTTTAAGAGCAATAGATTCGCACAATCTAAACGCATAATCGACTTTAATGAAGCTGCCAAATACGTACCTGAGGGCGATAATATATATGTAGTAATAATGTCTTTTGCGCATAAAAATGACAGACTGGTTCTTAAGCAACTGATCAATAAAAATGTAAAATACCTTGGTATGATGGGAAGCGACAAGAAAGTTAAGTCAATATTTAGAGAGCTTGAAAACGAAGGCGTAGAACGTAATAGGCTAAATTGGGTTAATGCCCCTATTGGCCTTCCCATACACAGTCAAATACCTGATGAAATCGCTGTTAGCATAGCAGCCAAAATAATCAGTGTGAAGAATGAAGCCTAAATATATTAAGTCACCTTATATATTGCTTTCCAATTTTGCTTCTCTGTCAATCTGGTATTAAAACAATTATGTTTAAATTAGTCAATCCAATTTTTCACAACGTAAATGAGTAAAAGCTACGAATACCCCAAACATTTTGCCAGGTTTTATGATGTGATATATTGTCAACTACGCGATGAAGCTGATAAAGATTACTTCCTAAATCAAATCAGAACTGTAACAGGAAAAGTATTGGAAGTCGGTGTTGGAACGGGCAGATTTTTTAAAACGGCACTTGTTGAGGGCGCCGACATATATGGTATTGATACAAGTTCTGCGATGATAGCTGAACTTTATGATAAAATAGAAGTCAAAGAACATGAGCGTGTAAGTATTCAGAGCGTTGTAGATTTTAGATTTGATTTTCAATTTGAGCTTGTTATTGCACCCTTTCGAGTTATGATGCATGTGCTTGAAAAAGAAGATCAAATAAGGGCAATTAATAATGTTTATGATCATTTGAAACCCGATGGGAAATTTATTTTTGATGCTTTTGTACCCGACCTTAAATACATTATCAAAGGGTTTGAAAATTTTATTGATTTTGAGGGAGAATACGAAACAGGCAAGAAACTCAAAAGAACAGTCTCTTCATATCCTGATCTGATCAATCAGCTGATTAATGTAGAGTTTGTACTGGAATGGGAAGAAAATGATAAAATTCGTGATGAGAAATGGAGTGTGCCTTTAAGGTTTTTCTTCCGCTTTGAATTAGAACATCTTATGGAGCGAACGAAGTTTGAGTCTTATGAAATCCAGGGTGATTTTAACGGTAATCAATTAAACAAAGACTCAAAAGAGTTTGTAGTTGTTTGTAAGAAAACATCGCAAGCATAATAATTATGTAATTTTACTTTTTTATCTAGTATGAAAAAAACTGTTCAATTCATATGGTCTAATCTTGAACTCCTTTTTTGGGTCACTGCACTGGTTTATCTTTTCTTTATAAATCCTGTAGGCACTCATTTTACTTTTTGTCCGATTAAAAACCTGGGATTTAACTTTTGCCCTGGATGTGGATTAGGGCATTCTATTCATTATGCAATGACATTGAATATTAGAGAATCTTTTTCGCATCATCCATTAGGATTTTTTGCATTATTAGTATTACTTTCAAGAATATTTAAACTAATTAGAAACCTTTTTAAAACACAGTATTATGAGTTCAAAACTTTTACAAATGATTCCGGGCATTGAAGCCAATGAATTAGCTTATCTGCAAATAATTACTAAAGATCTGAATGATGATCAATTGCAAACATTTGCGGCCTTATATAACGGTGAAAGGAAAAAATCTGATATGATCCTGATTGGTGGAGTTATTGGATTACTTGGTATTGGTGGCATCCAGCGGTTCATGATTGGCCAGATAGGCATGGGGATTCTTTATTTGTTAACAATGGGATTGTGTTACATCGGAACAATAATAGACCTTGTAAACTATAAGAAACTGACCTTCGAATTCAATCAGCAGGCTGCGAATAATATCATGCAGGCTGTAGCAAATATGAAATAAAATAATTGAGGTAGTATTCATTAATTTCTAATTAGCAGCTTCTTTTCTCTTAAATAAGAAAAATAAATAAGCGCTAAATACTACACTTGTGATGAGCTGTAGGTATAATGGGGTTGAGATAAGTTCAGAATCGAAAACTGCCATACTGATCATCCCAAATTTTAATAAATAATATACCAGTTTGCTTAATACAATACTAAGCAGCATGATTCCAAACGTATTACTCCATTTTTTGCTTATTGCATAAAATAACCAAACATTTAGCACAAGCTCAATAGTCATTATCACTGCTTTTAAAGCAACCGGGTGACCTGAGATCAACAATGAAAATACCGGAAGCGTTAAAGCAATTATGTATGCATTTCTTCGACTTGTATGCACCATTGCTAATACCAACATGAGTCGCATGGGCTCGATCAGGTATAGTGGGACACTTAAGTAGTGTGATATGGTTGGAACAAAATAAATAAAAGCCAACGCCACTATATCAAAAAGAAAACTTTTAATTTTTTCCCGGTAAACAATCGTTGATGCATCTGTAGTCATAACTCTAAAATATTATTTAAAACACTTATCTATAATAGTTTTACTATGTAAAGAAACAAAATATAATTGTATTTTTATCAATTAATCCCATCTTAATTTCGTTTTTATGAAACGTAGAGAATTCCTTAAAAAAACAGCAGGCGCAACACTTGCATCAACCACAGCTCTTGTTTTTGGCAACCTGAACACTCTATTTGCCATGCAAAATCCACAAGCAAATGAACATTATGACATGGTAGCTGTAATGAATGGCGAGCCTGAACTTATGTTCGATAAAGCAATCGAGTCATTAGGGGGTATAGAAACATTTGTTAAGAAGGGGCAATCCGTTGTTGTAAAACCAAATATTGGGTGGGATGCAACGCCTGCGAGGGCAGCGAATACAAACCCTAAACTTGTAAAAAGAATCATCGAGCAATGTTATAATGCAGGTGCAAGTGAAGTGTATGTATTTGATTATACATGCGATGAATGGACTAAATGCTATGCCAATAGTGAAATTGAAGCTATGGCAAAAAAAGCAGGTGCAAAAGTTGTTACAGGAAATTCTGAAAAATATTACAGACCTGTTACAATTCCTGATGGTGTTTCGTTAAAAGAAGCCAAAGTACATGAGTTGATATTAGACACGGATGTTTTCATTAATGTACCCGTTTTAAAGCATCATAGCTCTGCCGAATTAACCATTGGCATGAAGAACCTGATGGGAGTAATTTGGGACAGAAGATTCTGGCATCGCAACGACCTCCACCAATGTATTGCCGATTTCGCAACCTATTGCAAGCCCGATCTGAATGTGATAGATGCTTATCGTGTAATGATGCAAAATGGGCCAAGAGGCGTATCGGAAAGTGATGTTGTAACCTATAAAACACAAATTCTTTCAACTGACATTGTAGCTGTTGATGCAGCTGCGGCAAAAGTTTTCGGCTCTGAGCCTACTGATATCCCATATATTGAAAAAGCTGCAGAAATGGGAGTAGGAACACTTGATCTGGAGAAACTGAACATTAACAGGATAAAGCTATAACAATATGGCTTTCAAATGGCTTAAGTGGCTAAGAGTTGCCATTTCATCAGGCTTTCTTTTGCTTATCACTTTTGCATTTATTGATTTTACAAGTACATTAACACCTGTATGGTATAACGGAACATTGTATTTTCAATTTGTTCCTTCGCTGCTTAAATTTCTCAAACTTTTCGGATTACTAACCACTGGTTTTATTATCGTACTTATACTCACTGTATTATTCGGTAGGGTTTATTGTTCAACATTTTGTCCGTTAGGCACTTTCCAGGATATATTCAATTATATAGCAGGGAAATTCAAAAAAGCAAAACACCTGAACAAATTTGCCAATCCTCAAAACTGGCTCAGATATTCAATTTTAGCTTTGGTAATTATATTCCTGCTGTTTGGAAATATTCTCATGCTCAATTTACTTGATCCATATAGTATTTACGGCAAGATGGCCTCAAACCTGTTCAAGCCGCTGTATTATATGTCCAATAACACTCTGGTTTATTTTACGGAGAAAAGGCTAAACTTCGCATTCTATCATATTGATCTTAAAAGTATAAGTTGGTTAACATTTGGGTTTTCGTCTTTTATGTTCCTGTTCATTGCCGGTATGGCAATTACGAGAGGCCGGTTGTTTTGTAACACCATTTGCCCCGTAGGTTCTTTATTAGGATTGATTTCGAAGTACTCCATTTTCAAAATAAAATTAAATAAAGTAGCTTGTACAAGTTGTGGTATTTGTGGTTATGTCTGCAAAGCAGATTGTATCGATACATTGAATAAAGAAGTTGATTTTTCGAGATGCGTAGGTTGTTTCAACTGCCTGACTGTATGCCCCGGTGGTGGCGTTGAATATAAGTTCAGTTGGAGGGAAGGTGTATCAGAAACAGAAAATATTAACGCTCAGGAAGCAAGAAGAGATTTTCTGAAAAAATCAGCATTCATTACTACCGGTGTTACATTACTTATAAAAAGAGCTTATAGTGAAGGTCTGAACAATGGAAAGATTCCGGTTGTTAAAGAATATCCTGTTGTCCCCCCCGGGTCTATTAGTATTGATCATTTTGTAGATAACTGCACTGCTTGCCAGTTATGTGTCAGCGCTTGCCCTACGCAGGTTTTGCAACCATCGTTTATGCAGTATGGGCTAAGGGGGATGATGCAGCCAACAATGGATTATAATACAAATTACTGCAATTTTGAATGCATTCTGTGTTGCGACATTTGTCCAACCGGTGCCATTTTACCAATTGCTATTGACGATAAAAAGCTTACACAATTAGGAAAAGCTAAGTTCATCAAAGAAAATTGTGTGGTTTATACTGATGAAACAGCCTGTGGTGCCTGTTCGGAGCACTGCCCTACAAAGGCCGTTAATATGATTCCATATACTGAAAGCACAAAAGACAACTTAGCTATACCTGAAGTAGATGATACAATTTGCATTGGTTGTGGTGCCTGTGAATATGCCTGTCCTACAGATCCTAAATCGATTTATATTGATGGAAACCCCGAGCATGTTTTTGCAGAAAAACCGGAAGAAAAACAGGTAGAAGAATCAAAACAAACCCTCGATGATTTTCCCTTTTAATATAAATCTTTAACCATCTCCAATTAATCTCATTTATTTTTACCAAAACTGATTATAAAATCAAAGTTGCATTTTTGCCTTTATTGACAATTACAATTAATTACTTTACATTTGTTATAACTGATCACGGTAAAATAAAATACAAAGACTATGAAAACAACACTACTTTATGCATTATTGCTTTTAATTGGGTTCACATTAAGCAGTATTAGCTACGCTCAATGCACGCCCGGCGATTCAATTTCATGTCCTGACCCTGAGAACAACGGTGAGGTCTGCCCGGCCGTACTTCCCAATGGAATAATTGGGCAGGAATACAGCCAGGAGTTTACTATAATTGCTCCCCCGGAATATGATTTGGATGGTACGATCATTCCACTTCATCATATAAAAATTGTTGATGTTAAAAACTTGCCTTCTGATATTACATGGGAATCCAATGCAGCAGATAGTGTTTTTATGGTTGGTACTTATTATTGTGTTTTGCTTTCAGGTTTATGTAATGAAACAGGAGATTTTCCTTTGAAAATTGTTGTTGATGTTTATATAGATGTCCTCGGAACTCCCGTGTATGCCACCCAAATTACTGACTCAACCTCTATTTCTTTAAAAGTTACCTGGGATCCTGATGGAATAGAAACATACAAAAACAACAAACTCGATATTAAATTATGGCCTAACCCTTTCACGGATGAAATCTATTTTAGTCTTCCGAATAACAATACTTCTGTTAAAGTTGAATTATACTCAATCTTGGGAAACAGAATAATTAACCAAGACTTTGATAATAAGCTAAATAATGGTCAATATAGAATTAATTGCTCTCATTTACTAGATGGCACTTATATGCTAAGTGTAACTGCCGGCAACAAGCGTGTTTCAAAACTTATTCGTAAAACACCTTAGTTAAGATTTCATACAAAAAGTGAAAAGAAAAATCAGAACAGTCAAATACCTATTTAAGTTCTTAATTGTATTTTCCGTATTATTTATACTTGTCTGTATCAATTTATCTGCACAAGATTCATACATCTACGGATATGTAACAGATTCCACAACACAAGAAAAGCTTCCGGGAGTGAATATTTTATCAGACAGTGTAAGCGGAGTTGCATCTGACATATATGGACACTACGTTTTGAAACTCCCACACGGCCAATATAAGATTACGTATTCATTCCTTGGATATCATACATTACATAAACCTGTTCATCTCTTAAAAAATGACAGTATCAGGTTGGATGTGACCCTTCAAAGCAAATCTATATTGCTGGATATGGCGGTTATTTCAGCAGGTAAATATGAACAGCGGATTTCAGATGTAACGGTATCTATTGAAGTTATGAAACCCGCTTTCATTCAAAATATCAATACCGCCAATATGGAACAAACCCTCGACTATGTTCCGGGTTTGGATATTTTAGACGGACAGGCAAGTATAAGAGGGGGAAGCGGTTATAACTATGGAGCCGGAAGTCGTGTTATGGTTCTTATTGATGACCTTCCAATACTTACTGAAGGTACTGAAGAGGTTAAATGGAATTTTCTCCCTGTTGAGAATATTGACCAGGTTGAAATATTAAAAGGAGCCTCTTCTGCATTGTACGGTTCTTCTGCATTAAATGGCGTAATTAACGTTCGTACAGCATTTCCCGGAGTTAAACCGAGTACAACTGTTACACTTTTTACCGGTATATATTCAAAACCAAAACGCGATGAACTTTCCTGGTGGTGGGATACCAACCCCCTGTTTGGCGGACTCAATTTCAACCATTCCAGAAAAATAAAAGACATTGACCTGGTTGTAGGTGCCAACGCTTTCAGCAATACAGGCTACCGAACTGAAAATTATGACCAACAGATCAGGCTTAATGCTAAGTTCAGGCATACTCCAAAAAAAATAAAAGGATTTTCGTATGGCTTAAACACGAATCTTCAGTGGCAAAGCACATCTGATTTCTTTATCTGGCTGGATGCCGATTCAGGTGCGTTTATTCAGAATCGCATGACTGTAACTCCAACTACCGGTCACCGGTTAAATTTCGACCCATGGATCACTTATTATGATAAGCACAATAACAAACACAGTCTGTTAAGCAGGTATTACGATGTTTCCAATAATTTTAATGACAATGCAGATAAAAACAATGCATCACGCTCTTATTACGGAGAATACCAGTTTCAGAAACCTTTTAAGAATGGCCTGAACTGGATCATGGGATTCGTAGGGAGATACGGCACTTCCGTTGCGAATTTATACGGAGATCATCAGAGTGCAAATATTGCGGTATACACCCAGCTTGATTATCGCTTCTTCAGCAGATTATCTGCATCACTTGGAGTACGATGGGAGTATCATTCCATTGATAATAATGAAAATGAATCAGGAACTGTAACCAGAGCAGGACTTAATTATCAGGCAGCAAAAAATACATTCATACGGGCATCCTTCGGACAAGGATACCGGTTTCCGTCTGTTGCTGAGAAATACACTGCAACCAGTCTTGGGAGTGTAAATATTTTTCCAAATCCCAACTTAAAATCGGAAACGGGATGGAGTACAGAAGTAGGGCTCAAACAAGGTTTTTCAATTCGAAACTGGTCAGGTTTTGTTGACGTAGCAGCCTTCTGGACAGAATATAACAATATGATTGAGTTTATATTTGGCGTGTATAAACCTGACTCCGCCGACTTTCCTACAATTGACGATATCGGTTTTATGTCGCAAAACATTGGCAAAGCACGAATCACAGGAATTGATATAGGCGTTTCAGGAACCGGTTCGATAGGGAAGCTTCCTTTAACACTTTTTGCAGGTTATACTTATATGAATCCTATTGACCTTAGTTCTGACACGCTTGAAAACAACATCCTTAAATACAGATACCATCATTCATTTAAAGCAAACATTGATTTAGAAGTCAGGAAGTTTTCTTTTGGCTTAAGTACAATTTACCGAAGTTTTATGGAACGAATTGATGAAGCGTTTGAAGAAACAATATTAGGAATGGAAATCTTTCCGGGCTTGAAGGATTATCGCCTGAAAAATAATACCGGTAATATTGTACTTGATTTAAGAGCTGCTTATTCTTTTTCTAATTCTACAAGACTGTCTTTAATTGTGAAAAATATCTTGAACAGGGAATACATGGGACGCCCTGGTGATATCCGTCCTCCAAGGAGCTTTACACTGCAGTTCTTACTTAAACTTTAACTGAAATTTTGTTATGAAAAATTGTATATCTTTGCACTCTATTTTTAATGAGTCTAAATTAATATAGAATAGATGTTTAAAGAATATGATCCAATAAAAAAGAAAATCTTTCGGTTAATTGATAATGACGGAAAGGTGATAAATACAAAATGGTTTCCGGATCTTCCTAATGAGCAAGTGGTAAAAGCCTATAAGGATATGCTTTTTGCCAGAACCGCAGATTTACAAACTGTGTCCTATCAAAGACAAGGAAGAATATTCACTTACCCTCCCAATTACGGTCAGGAAGCAATTGCTGTTGCCGCCGGACAAGTTATGCAGGATGACGACTGGATGATACCTGCTTTTCGTGAGATGGGAGCAATGCTGGCCAAAGGAGTTACTTTAAAGGAGCTTTTCCTGTACTATATGGGATATGAAGACGGTTCGTTATTTAAAGGAGCCAAAAATATACTGCCAATGGCTGTTCCAATTGCCTCGCAATTGCTTCATGGCGTTGGTATTGCATATGAAATTAAATACAGAAAGAAAAAACAAGTTGCTTTCGCTTTTGTGGGAGACGGAGGTACTTCAGAAGGAGACTTCCACGAAGCAGTAAACTTTGCAGGCGTGTGGAATGTGCCAGTTGTGTTTATTGTTCAGAACAACCAGTACGGTATATCTACACCTTTCAAAATGCAAACTGCATCAGATGGTATTGCAATAAAATCTGTAGCCTACGGTGTAAAAGGCATACAAGTTGATGGAAATGATTACTTCGCCATGCACACAGCATTGGAGAATGCTGCCAAACATGCCAGGGATAGTAAAGGCCCCATTTTAATTGAAGCAGTTACTTATAGAAAAGGAGCCCATACCACTTCCGATGATCCCTCTAAATACAGAACTAAAGAAGAGGAACAGGAATGGGACAAAACGGATCCATTAAAAAGATTAAAATCTTATTTAAAAAGAAAAAAACTCTTCACAGAAAAAGAAGAAGAGAAGCTAATTACACAGTATAAAAAAGAAGCAGAAAGGCAGTTTATTGAAGCAGAAAACTATGGGCCCTACCCTGTTGAAGATGTTTTTCAGTTTCACTACGATGATATGCCTGATGATTTGCTGGCACAGAAAAATGAATACGAAAGATTTCTTAACTGGAAGGAGGCAAGGAAATGAAAATAATGAACATGGTTAATGCAATTAATAACGCATTAGATATAAAACTTAAAGAAGACGATAGTGTTATAGTTTATGGTGAAGACGTTGGTGTTGAAGGTGGTGTTTTCAGAATAACTGAAGGCCTCCAGAAGAAATATGGTGCCGACAGAGTGTTTGATTCTCCTTTAGCTGAATCAGCTATCGTTGGTACCGCAGTTGGCATGGCCGTAGCCGGACTTCGCCCTGTGGTGGAGATGCAATTTTCTGGCTTTACTTACCCTGCTTTTAACCAGATCATATCACATGCAGCACGTATGAGGAACAGATCACGTGGCAGATACCAAACACCCATTGTTATCAGGTTGCCTTATGGCGGTGGAATAAATGCACTTGAACATCATTCGGAAAGTATGGAAGCATTATATGCACAAATCCCGGGGATAAAAGTTGTAATCCCATCAACACCACATGATGCAAAAGGATTGCTTATATCCGCTATCGAAAGTAACGATACTGTTATTTTTATGGAACCTAAGCGAATTTATCGTGCTATTAAACAAGAAGTTCCGGAAGAAAAATTCAGTATTCCTTTTGGAAAAGCAAATATACTCTCCCAGGGAACTGACATTACTGTTGTTGCATATGGTGCGATGATCAGAGAAGCGCAAAAAGCAATAGTACTTGCAAAAGAAGCAGGTATTTCTGTTGAGTTGATCGATTTGAGGTCAATTTATCCAATCGACAGAGATACCATTGCCGAATCTGTAAAGAAAACAGGGCGGATAATTACTGTAACAGAAGGCCCCCGGAGTTTTGGAGTTGCTTCAGAAATTACTCAGTTAGTAAATGAAGATGCATTCCTGTATCTTGAAGCTCCTCCGAAAAGAGTAACAGGATTTGACACCATTGTACCTTTACCACAAGGTGAACATCATTATTTGCAATCGGGTGAAAAGATTTTTTATGAAATTGAAAAAACGGTAAAATACTAGACGAATGAAATATATATTTAACTTTCCTGATATTGGCGAAGGCCTTGAAGAAGGAATCATCGTTGAATGGCTTGTTAAAAAAGGTCAGAAAGTTGAAACCGGTGATCTCCTCGTTACCATGGAAACAGATAAAGTAGTAGCCGAAATACCATCTCCAAAATCAGGTACACTTTCTGCTTTGTTTGGAAAAGTCGGAGAAACTATCAATGTGGGTGATGCTTTAGTAGAAATTGAAATTGAAGGAGTTGCCGGAGAAGAAGCTGTTAAAGAAGTTGAAAAAGGTTCTGATCTGGAAGCAGTGAAGGAAGAAGGCGCAGGGGTTGTTGGCACACTGGAAATCGCAGGAAATAGTGCTGTTTTATCGGGAAGTACGGAAGGAATTTCTGAAATTTCTTCAACCGAAAGACCCGTTGCGAAAAAAGTACTGGCTACACCCATATCCCGTGCTATGGCGAAAGATATGGGCATTGACATCAACGGTGTTAAAGGAAGTGGCCCTGCCGGCAGAGTTATGAAAGAAGATATTTTAAAATTTGCTGAAAGCAGGACAAAACAATCTGTTGCTGGATCTCAAACAGCTCACATGGAAGAAGAAAATCGTGTTGATGTAGAGCCATTAACCCAAATAAGGAAAACGATTGCCAAAAATATGATCCAGAGTAAGCACAATGCTGCTCACATGTCAATATTCGATGATGTGGAGATCAGTGAACTTGACAGGATCAGAAAACAATACAAAGAAAGATATGCGAGTGAAGGAATTAAACTTACCTACCTGGCATTTATTGTTAAAGCACTTACATATGCCCTGAAAAAACATAAGTCCTTAAACTCGGAAATGGACACGGATAATGACAATATGCTTTACAAGAGATATTATAATATTGGATTGGCTGTTGACACCGAAAAAGGGCTGGTGGTTCCAGTTATCAGAAACGCTGATAAATTAAGTATCAAAGAAATAGCTGCCGAAATACAATCTCTTTCTGAAAAAGCAAGGGATGGAAAATTAACTCTGAATGATTTTAAAGATGGTACATTCACTATTACAAGTTATGGCTCTATTGGTGGCAAATATGCTGTGCCGGTAATTAATTATCCGCAAGCCGGAATCCTTGGCATTGGCAGAATAAGTAAACAACCCATTGTAAAAAATGATAATCTTGACATAGGATTGGTACTTCCACTATCTTTAACAGTTGATCATAGGATTGTTGACGGTGGAGAAGTTAGCCGTTTCCTGAATACAATAATGGGTTACCTTGCTGACCCTGTAACTTTAGTAATGGAATAAATAGTGACATCAGTTAATTAAAAAATGTAATAATGAAATTTGATGTGATAATAATAGGCTCAGGTCCTGCAGGTTATGTTGCCGCTATAAGAGCCGGACAAGTTGGCCTTAAAACTGCTATAATTGAAAAAGGCAAAATTGGCGGGATGTGCCTCAACTGGGGGTGTATTCCTTCCAAAGCACTTATTGAAAGTGCCAAGCTCTTCAGAAAAATATCAAAAGATGCTGCCAGATTTGGGATAAAAGGAATCGACAAAAAGAGTCTTTCTTTTAATTATCCAAAGGCAGTAAAAAGAGCTGATACCATTGTCACACGCTTAACATCGGGCGTTGAGTTCTTATTAAAAAAGAACGGAGTTGAGATCATCAAGGGTGAAGCAAAAATAACTTCAGAAAATACAGTGACTGTTGAAAACAGGAGTTTGGAAGCTGATCATATTATTATTGCAACAGGCTCAAAGTCTCCAAAACCTGAAAAAGCGAATGAGGTTGTAGTTGAAGTAAATGAACTTTTTACTGATAGAGAAATACCTGAGAACATTGTTGTATCTGGTTATGATGCCGTGGCTGTTGAATTGGCACAATTATTTGGCGTGTTGGGTAAAAAAGTTACTCTCATCTCTCCTACTGACAAACTCATTCCTCTGGCTGACCCTTACTTATTTGAATATTTAACGAAGACCTTTAAAAAAGAAAAAATAAATATTGTTTATAATACTTCCCTCTCAGATGCCTTAAATGCATTTTCCAAAAATTTAATCGAACTAAACGGAGAAAGCATTAAATGCGATATGCTCATAAATGCGAGCCCCAGGAAAGGTATACTACCTGCTTCAAACATAAACATTGAAGTTGAAGGCGATTTCTTTAAAACTGATGAAGACTGTCAGACTTCTGTAAATAACATGTATGCTGTGGGTGATGTAAATGGAAAAAGCCGTTTCGCTCATATTGGTTCTGCCCAGGGCATGCACGTAATAAACAAAATCAAAGGTGTAAAACAAAAGCTGGATTTAAAGAAATATCCGATTAATATGTATTCTGTTCCCGAAATGGCACAGATAGGATATACAGAACCTGAATTAAAAGAACAGGGAACTGACTATAAGGTAAGTGAATTTCCATTATCTGCTAATGGAAAAGCAATGACGGAAGGTACTAATGAAGGATTTGTAAGGATTTTATCAGATAACAAATACGGAGAAGTTCTGGGGGTTCAGATTGTTGCTCCTCATGCAACTGATTTGATAGCTGAAGCCTCGGCTTATATTCAACTGGAATCGACTATTTATGATGTTGCACAAACTGTTCATGCCCATCCTACTATTTCCGAAGTATTTATGGAAGCAGGATTTGAAGCTGTAGATAAAGCCATACATAAATAACCATATGACAGAGGTAAGGTCATATGATCTTGAGGACTATTCTATTTTTCATTCTGATAAAGAATCAGACTTCTGCATTTGGAAGCCTGACAAAACATACATCATTTTAGGGCGGTCAAACAGAATCACAGAAGATTCTGTTCATGTTAGTAAAGCCCTTGAAAATGGAGTAGAAATCTATAAAAGGCCATCAGGTGGTGAAGCCGTTATTCTAACCCCTGACACATTGGTGATTTCTGTTAAGCTACCAATAGATAATTCCATTAAAACGCATCACTATTTCAAGCTTATCAATAATTCAATAATAGCTGCCCTGACCGACTTAGGCATTAAACAATTAGGCAATAAAGGCATATCAGATATTTCGATAGGCATGAAAAAAATTCTTGGTTCATCTATTTATCGAAAACAAAAAACGATTTTTTACCATGCAGTTCTGAATGTTTCAGAGCCTATTGAAACTATATCCATGTATCTGAAGCATCCCAAAAGGGAACCGGATTATCGAAGAGGAAGAAATCATCATGAATTTGTGACTTCCCTGAAGCAGGAGGGATATGAATTTACTATTGGGGAGTTGAAAAACCAGCTTGACAAATCATTAAACAGACTGCTAACTACAAACATTAAATGAGACCCTTTCAAAACACTCATTTTGTCATCCTCGATCATAGTGAAGGACCTTTAAGTACTTTATATACAGCCTGTAAAGATTCTTCATTTCATTCAGAATGACAATTTTTTGAAGTTTTGCAAAGGCCTTCAAATAAAAAAAGTGCCGGAATAATCGTTAACTGAATTATTCCGACACCGAAAAATTACAATAAGCAAACCCGTTTTTGAGACAGCTTGGGGCTTATATATCTTTACTTTATTGTAATATCATAGTACTATTTCAACTTTATATAAATATTTATATTCTTGGCCCGGTAACAACTTCTTCTACATCAACATCTATATCAGTCGAATTATCTATTTCTCCCGTATTCTCATTTACATCATGTATAACGCTGTTATCGTCACCCGGTATTTCTTCAATTACGACTATATCACCTTCCTCATCAACTGCAACCTGAAAGTTATTATTACCAAGACTTGCTAAAACTGAGTAAGTGTTATCATTTAAATTATAAACGAGTAATTCAGTAACACCATTATTATTAACAATGATATAAAGAAGTTGTCCATCCGGGCTTATTGCTATATCCTGAATATCAAGGTTTGCATCTAATGAATTAATGTTCGATTGTCCTGCTATTTGCATATTTGCATCAAATGTAACTGCCCATATATTGTTGTTTTCATCAATAAAATAATACGTATTGCCAACAAATACTCCGTTTAATGCAACTGCATCCAGATTACCTATATAATTAGCGGCTTCATCCTGGTTAAAATTACTGCCCCAGAGTTCACTTCCTGATTGAGACACAAATAAAAACATATTGCTTTCAGGATCCCATGCAGCAGCATTAATTGTTCCACCTGCACCTGCATCAAATTCCTCCTGTGAAATTAATAAAACTTCTCCCGTCAGAAGGTTAACCTGATAGATATACAATACTCCATTAATATATTGTGTCAGGTATAATAAATCGGCCTTTGGAGGCATAGTCACACCATCCCAAGTATATGACTGGAACCAGCCCCATCTTTTACCTGAAAATCTCGTAGAGTTTTCCGCATTATATGCCCATGCTGTTTCTTCCTGTCCATCGTCTGAATAAACCACTGCATGTGTCGCAACAACAAAGGAACTATCTATGGTGTAAGGTATTGTTGGATATGAAACGCTATCCGTACCATCTCCATATTGATGATCAGTACTGAAAGGGAAATGTCCAATTCGGGGATTTCCTGGCTTATTAACAGGAACTTCACTCCCTGCAGGGCCTACAAATACATGAGTTTCCTTAATGTACCAGCCCGGATCGGTTTCAAACATAACATAAATGTTATTTTCACCATCTTCTGTTACTCCTATTGTAACAATACCAACTGGAATTGTTTGACCACCATATAAGATGTGTTCAATCTCACCGTACTTGAATGCCCCATAACCTAATGTTCCCTTCTCATCTTCAAAAGGGATTTGTTTCTGGCAGCTTATAATTGTTAAAGCTGCAACGATAAATAGTAAAATGTTTTTCATAATTGCTTGTTTTAAATTGGTTTCTTTTTATTTTATATAAGTGAAAAACAAAAAAACCTTTTTGAAAAACAATAAACAAGGAAATAAATCGAGGCAGTACGTGTGCTTGAGCAGCTTAAATAAAAAAATTGGGTAAATTTCTCCTAAAGTGGAGATTCTATCCAATAATAATAGCCTGAAATGATTTGATTTCTCGTTTTGCTGTTTTTCATTTTTTCTTTATAAGAACTAATTATCAAAGCATTACATAATCAGTTCAATTATTAAGAACTCCAAATATAAGACATTTTTTACAAAAAGCAAATTTCTGATCATTAAATTTGCAGAGATTTTACGTTAATAATTTGTTAAATACTTGACTTTCAGTAAATATTTCTTATATTTGCTTTTTATCAGCAAACGAAACAGGGGAAACTATACAGGCAACCATTGCCAATTAGAAAACAATCTTCTCAAGCACATTTAATTCCAATTCTGATTCCAAGCAATTCAAGGGATACGTAAATCCCGGATTTACCCAATTCTGAATTACAATCTTCAAGCGATTTATTAAATCACATATTGATGATTTGTAATTAAACTAATGGAAACTAAAAGATGAGAAGATGAAAGTTTTTTACTTATTAATAACATTGATATTACTGAATTATTCGTCTGCGGCTCAATTTACACCCGTTGCAAATTTTGTTGCAGATCACACAACACCTACACCTGATTTAATTGTCACATTTGATAATTTATCATCTTCTGGCCCCAACATAACATATCTCTGGTCGTTTTCGCCAAATACGGTTAGTTATATGAATGGTACTTATCCAGGCTATCCTGAACCGGAAGTCAAATTTAATGAATACACAAAGTATACTGTAGAATTAACAGTAACAAATAATGATAATGGTCAAACTGATACTGAAACGAAGGTAGATTATATTAAGGTTCGTCCACAATATGAAATTGGATTAAATGAAGATGGGGGATCCCATTATATCAATGTTCAAGTTAGGGTTAACTCGGGAGATTTGCCCAGTATTACTAAAAAAATTCAAGATATTGAATTTGGAATTATGTGGAACAAAGTGATCGTGAATGGTAACAAACTTGATCTTGACCTGGCATGTTCTGATGTTAATCCATACCATTTAGAACAGAAAGGTAATCCTGTTCCACATAATCATGGAGGACAGGATGGTTGGGACTATCGCAATTTCGGTTTAATAAAGAACACTAACCAATTTGAACCACCTGAAACCTGGACATATGGAACATGGATGACGATTATGCAGCTTCAAGTTTACCGAAGAACACCCGGAGGTGATCCTTTACCACAAGGTCAATTCATGATTGTTCCTTCCTCCGATCACTTTAATAAAGCTGTTGATCCAATTATGGAAGTTGGCGGTATAGTTCATTTATTGGATACATTACCGGTATCACACGATATGTATGATCCATTATTTGACATTCCAACAAACATTCATGGATACCGTTGGGTTGGAGGTAGAGGCTCAGGGCAAGAATATGATGATTATAGCTGGAGTCATGGCCCTAACTGGAGTAATGGCTGTGGAGATGATGGTGCTCCGGCAGCAATACCCCCCGGAATTTATGATGATTGTATCATTCCTAATGTAGATGATGCAAGCAATTGTTACCCTAGATATACTAAAGCAAGTAACCCGTCAGAAGATACTGCAACCGGACAGGATATATCCGTGGCTAATGGTGGAAGGATAGAATGGATGTATGGTTTAAATTCAACTGATAGAGTCCTCCTTCAAACACAAGGGTATTTAGATATTGGCGGAACCAGTAATGTGAGTATTTATTCGGATGGGCTTATAGAAGTTGGTGGTGATTCAATTGGCTGGATTGCACCGTTAAATATACTGGGAGATACAGGCGTACGGGTGAAAAGCGGGGGTTGGTTACATACAAAATATACAACTTCTATTGAAGGTGATTCTGCCTTAATAATTGAAGCAGACGAATTCGGAGTTGGCTCATTTATCAATGAAGGTGCAATTACATATAGCAACAATGGCTCCGCAAAAGTAGAAACTTTCGTTACAGGCGAAGTTGGCGATTACTATATGCATTTCGTTGGCCCGACAGTAGAAGATTTAGCAGATGGTTATAATAATAGTGTCCGTTTACAGCAATTTGACATGACTACTCTTGACACTTATGCCTTTGAATGGAACCCTTTGGTTGATCCTGATGTGGAACAACCCTGGGTAAATGTTTGGCCTTTCGAATACGAAGTTCCTTTGGGTAATGGACTCACATTATCAAATTATGAAGCAGGAGAAGGCACCATCGAAATGGTTGGTAAAATAAATGATAGCCCGATAACATATTATGCACAGAGTTTCACAAATAACGACCTTGAATTAATTAGTAACCCATATAGTTCAGCTATTGATTTTCTTGAGTTTGCATCTGAAAACAACTCTGTCATATTTACAAAGTATTACATATATGATGCTTCTACAGGAAATTGGATTACATGGGCTGGTAATGCCGGTGACCAACAATATTTGCAAGTTGGACAAGGGTTTTTTGTTGAGGTAGATGAACCGGGCAATATCACATTTGATACCAGCATGAGAGTTCATAATAGTACAGATCCTTTTAGAGAGCTAATTATGAACCGTTTAACAATTGAGGTGACAGGTGGCACACAGGGTTTTTCTGACAAACTATTTATTAGTTTTAATCCTGAAGCCACAAATAATTATGATGAGGAAATAGAGGCTAAAAAATGGGACAGTTACAGCAGTGGAGCAACCATGATACGCAGTATTGCTGAAGATGGAACCGAACTGGCTATAAATGTACTCGACGAAAAGAAATACTACCTGGAAGAAGTTATTAGTGTCCCTGTTCATTTCCAATGTGGATATGAAGGTGAATATACTTTTAACTTTACTGGTATTGAAAGTTTTGACCCCGGTGCTGAAATATGGCTGGAAGATCTTCACATTAATAACAACAGTAACATTGAAAGGTCTTTATCAATACCTATTACAATTGAGAATTCTGTTTATTCATTCACGGCTTCACCAGATGATGATCATAATCGATTTATCATACACTTTTTCGGACCAGTATTTTTACCAAATTCAATTGACGAACTAACTGAAAGCAAGGTCAAAATCTATTCATCAGGTCATTCAACATATGTATTGAATAAATCTGATGAGATTATCAAAGAAATTACCATCTATAATATGTTGGGTCAGGAAGTATTAAACGTAAAAGTACCTGCACAAAACATGCATACACTAGAGGTTAACGTACAAACAGGATATTATGCAGTACGAGTATTGACTGACAAGAATTTGTATTCGGAGAAGGTATTTATAAAAAGGAATTAGGTTATAATTTGTACTATATAAAGATAAAAGCGAATCAAGCATTGTATGAACAGGAGCCCCAAATTGGGGCTCTTTTTTGTTAAGCTGTTAAATTTAACCAGATAATAATGATACCATTTATTTTATGCATAACTTTGAGGGAACATCAAATTTAGAAACTATGAAAAAGAAAAGTTATTTCAATCCTCTTTTATTATTAGCTTTAGTAATCTTCTTAAGCTCATGCGCTCCCGGAAATGAGAAATTTGCAACGGAAGTTGCCGGTTTCTGGATGGGTTTATGGCATGGGTTTATCTCATTTTTTACATTTATCATCAGTCTTTTTAATGATAATGTTAGTATCTATGAACCTAATAATACCGGGAAGTTGTACAATCTTGGTTTTATAATAGGAATAGCTATGTTTTATGGAGGTGGTTCCAAATCAAGTTGTCGGAAGTGGAAATAACTTACAACTAATTATTACCTAATTGTCCGGAAGCTTTTCTTGTGTTCAGGCTTCTGGTTCCGGTAGTTCCTCCTTCAAGTATTCGTGTATCTACCGGAATATTTGTTTTCCATGCGCCGCGGGTGAAGTCAGGAATATCGATTGGTTTTGATTCATTGGTAATACTCCATTCACTAAGCGGAGTTATGCAACTCTATGCTGCCGCATCATAAACATCTAAATCCATGGGCAAGCCATTTCTCAGGCAGTCAATAAGGCGCCAATCCATTATGAAATCCATTCCACCATGGCCACCAACCTCTTTCGCTATGTCACCAACTTTCTTAACCAGTTCAGGTGTGTACTTTTCTTCAATTTCGGCCATCTTTTCTTCATCAACAACTTTGTGGCCAAATACTATATGTTGTTTTGGCCATTTCTGAGCAAAGCATTTTGTTCCGCTTAACATATGGATACGCGAATAGGGTCGTGGTGAGCTGATATCATGCTGGATCATTATTGTTCGTCCCTTATTTGTTCTGATAAGTTGAATATCCATATTTCCTCGCATATCTAATTCAATAAATTGCTTATAAAAAGGATCAGATTCAGCCATTTCTTTAATTCGATTCTTCAAAGTAAAGTCATCTGACATCATCGCCACCAGGTAATCCATTTTGTCACCACGATTTATGTTCATTGCCTGGCAAATAGGGCCTAATCCATGAGTTGGATACACATTGGCTTTCCTTTCATTCTCATACATTCGCCACATTCGTGTATAAGCTCCGTCAACCAACTCCTCATCTTTAGGCTTATTGAACATCCAATAATCCAGATCATGAATATAGGCACCCTCTCCATGAATTAATTCACCAAAAGCTCCGTTTCTGACCATATTTAAGGTAAGCAATTCGAAAAAATCATAACAACAATTCTCCAGGATCACACAATGTTTTCGGGTTCGTTCGGAGGTTTCAACAATTTGCCAGCATTCATCTAAAGTCTTGGCAACTGAAACCTCAACCGCAACATGTTTATCGCTTTCCATTGCAGCCAATGCGACAGGTACATGAAACTCCCAGGGTGTTGCTACATAAACCAAATCGACTTTTTTATAATCACATAGTTTTCTGAATTCATCATCATCACCAACAAACTCTTTGGCTTTTGGCAGTCCGGCTTCCAACAAAATTTCTTGAGTCCCGTCAACAGCAGCCTGCCTGATATCACATAAGGCGACAATTTCCACTCCATCGATAAATGATATGCGTTCGACTGCACTGGCTCCTCTGTCACCAATTCCAACAAATCCGATTCGCACCTTTTCAAGTTTTGGCGCTGCGTAACCACACATATTAAATTGCTGCTCTTTTGATGGTTCATATGATCCTATTTGAGGAACAGATTCTTTATGATTTATAGTAAATGCGCTAAGAAATCCTGTTGATAATACTCCTGCACCGAGTAATGAGGTTTTTTAAAAAATCTCTTCTGTCCTTCATATTTATTTCTTTAGCTTTTTGACAATACGTTCAATAATTTGTTTCATTTCATTTTCATTTTCTTCCATGCTTAACAGCAATTTTTTCTGCGCGAACCAACGTTGCAGATTATGTTCTTCATTATTGGTTTTAAAATAAACATCTTCGTCGAGATAATCTGTCAGAAACCTTAAAGCAATTATAAAAGTAAGTAATTGAGGAGCAAAATATAACTCATTAATCTCAGTTTCATTTATCATTTCCACAGTTTGTTCCAGAAATCCCTGTGAATATGACTTAAATAAATCAAGATCAATATACATTTTCTCAAGATCAGTTTCATCTTCCCGAGCCGATGCGGCTCCTGTTCGGATTGCATCACCAAAATCGTAGTGAATATATCCGGGCATTACAGTATCAAGATCGATCACACAAATTGCTTTATCATTTTCATTGAATAATATATTGTTGATTTTTGTATCGTTATGGGTAATGCGTAGCGGGATCTTATTCTGTTGCCCTAATTCTAAAATTCGTTTCATTTTAGATGCCCTTGAATGGACAAATTCAATTTCATCTTCAATTCCTTTTACCCTGTTTTTGATATCAGTTTTAAGGCTTGATTCAAATAATTCTATGCGGTAATCAACATTATGAAATTTCGGGAGTGTTTCATACAATTTTTCAAGAGGAAATTTTCGAAGTGAATTTTGAAATTTTCCAAATGCTTTTCCTCCTTCATATGCCAAACCAGATGTAATAATACGATTGTAGGTTTTACTTTTGTGTATAAATACGAAAATCCTCCAATAATCACCATTTTCATCTAAAAAGAAACTCTTTCCATTTATACAGTTTATCACCTCAAGGGCATTTGCTGAATCCGGATCTTCAGCTATTATGTAATTGATTACATTTTCAATATTGCTTTGTAAAGCCGGAATATTTGTAAAAACCTTATGATTTATTTTTTGAAGGAGATAGTCATTCCTTCCTTGTGTAATTACTTTAAAAGTATCATGAATATGACCTGAACCATAGGGTTTTATTGAAACAACTTGATTAGTTACCGTATTGAATTCTGAGAATATGGATTCCAGGCTTTCTTTCATTTTTTATTTTAATGTTGAAAATTACAACATATCGATTTACATTCTTTAACTTTTCTGGTATCACATGGAATTTAGAATCATTTAAAATATAATTTATAATTTATTAAATTAAAATACTTTAACTTTGTCTCATCTCCCAGGGCAACCAATTTATTATTAATTAAAAATAAGCAATATGAAAAAAATTACTCTTTTTCTCGGATTGTTGTTGGCAACAACATTCAGTTTTGCTCAAACACCACTTACTGTTGCAGTTGATTTTACTGCTACTGACATTGAAGGTGTTGAGCACAACCTGTTTTCCATTTTGGATGCAGGCCAATACGTCTGCATTGACTTCTTCTATACTAATTGAGGCACATGCACAAGCACCGTTCCATATTTGGTCGAGGCTTACGAACTATTTGGCTGTAACACAGCAGATATTTTTGTTATGAGTGTTTCAAATTCTGATAACAATGTAACATGCATCCAGTATAATGAAGCTCATGGTATTGAATTTCCAACCATAAGCGCAGTAGAAGGTGGCGGCGCTGCCATTAATAACACTTATGGGATCAGTATGTACCCTACCTACATTTTAATTGCCCCTGACCATGAAATTGTTCTTCAGGATATTTGGCCCGTTCCAAATACCCAAACCTTTATTAATGCATTTGAAGGCCAAGGCATAGAACAAGCAGAGTGTGGCGGGGTAACAGCTAATTTTTCATCAGATGTTACGGAGGTTTGTGGTGAAGGTACTGTTGAGTTTTCCGATATGTCATCGGGAGAAGTAACAAGCTGGCTATGGACTTTTGAAGGAGGTGACCCTGAAACCTCTGCTGAAGAGAATCCAACTGTTTTCTATAGTACTCTTGGAAGTTGGGATGTAACATTAAATATTAATGGAGAAGAAGGAGATACACATACAGTAGAAAATTACATTGATGTTTTTGAAGTTCCTGACGTAACACAAGAGCCGCTTGATGGTGCCTGTATTTTCTGGCTACCGTTTGAACTTACCGGAGGGTTACCTGAAGGAGGTGAATACAGCGGGTCCGGAGTAACT
>Ga0164313_10000016_pt1 | contig 88048 bp, 62 predicted proteins | sample GuaBasSedimGuay4_FD_113735 | JGI IMG/M metagenome (GOLD analysis project Ga0164313, IMG submission 113735) | Subseafloor sediment microbial communities from Guaymas Basin, Gulf of California, Mexico - Guay4, Core 4569-4, 0-3 cm | ecosystem: Environmental > Aquatic > Marine > Hydrothermal vents...
CCGGCGGACTCGCCAAACCATCCGTCGTTGGTGATCACGACCAGGCACTGGCTGCCTTGTCGGACGGAATGTCTGGCCAGATGGGAAAAAATCGATTCGAAACAGATCAGGCTTGAAAACCGGAAACTCCCCCGGTCCGTCGTCACCGTCATGGGTTGGGGCCGATCCCCGGGCGTCCATTCGGCCTGACCCACATCGAGATTGGCCAGGAAGGGAAAAACCGAGGTGAAAGGCATCGATTCCCCGATGGGAAGCAGATGATACTTCGCGTACCGATCCTGGATCTGCCCATCGGGCGAAAACAGGCCCGATGAATTGTAGGTCCGCACCTCCTGGTCGGGACCCCGGTCGGCGTCGGGAAACCCCGAGTACAGCCAGACCCCGGTATCCTTCACGAGTGTGCGCGCCCAGCTCAACAGGGGTTTGTCGAAACGCAGATAGGCGGGCACCGCGGTTTCGGCCCACACGACAAATTCCGCCCCGTCATGGGCCGCTTGTTTTGTCAATTCGGTGTAGGGAATCCTGGTGGAATCTATCTTGGAATCCATCCACTTCACGGACAGCGCCACGTCGGCCTGAACGGCCGCCACTTCGATGGAGTCCAACGTGTCGGGAAACGATACCGGTGCCGCCGGCCGCAGGCGGGAACCGACTGCCAGGAAAACCCAGACCAGGCAGCAGGCAACCAGGAGGGCTTTGCGGTAAAGGGTGGGAACAGGGGTTCCGCGTCTGCAGATCCAGACAATCGTCAACATCGCCGCAGCAAAGGCCAAGCCGGCACCCACCCCGATTTCGCCGCTGGTCCTGGCCAGGGTCATCAAGGGTGTGCCGATAACGGCCGATCCGTTGAGGCACCAGGAAAACGCCAATTCCCCCCGGGACCGCAGAACCTCCATCCCGGTCCAAAGAACAGGAAGCAGCAACAGGGCCGGCACCCGGCCCAGCCGGTTCCTCAACTTGCCGAACACCCACCCCGTGGCCAGGTAGAAACACGAAACGTAGAGTATGGCTGCCGAAGCCTGAATGGGCACCAGGGCCCGGGTGGGAATCGTTTTGGAGGGCACCAGAAGAAACAGCCAGTGCAGCAGGACCGTTTGGTGGGCAAGACCAAAAAACCAGGCGGTGCGGGCGGGCCGGGCCGAAGTGAGCAGAGCCCCGAACAGGAGAGCCAGCCCCATGGGTACCAGGATGCCCGTCCATGGGTATGGAGGCAGGCCGGCAGCCACGACCAAACCGGCCAAAAGGGCCAGGTTTGTGGTCAGGCCCGGCCAGCCAACGCGGATGCGACGGCCCTGCTTTGGAAGGGTGTCATTCATGCCCGGCAAAATACCTGACCGGGCCCCGGGTGTCTAGGAATGTGTCATGATACGGACCTGGCTGGTTATGAACCGGACGAGGATATCAAATCGGTCATCCCATACCTCTGGATCTTCTTGTAAAGGCCCTGCCGCGACAGACCCAACCGCCGGGCTGCCGCTGCCTTGCGGCCTTCGGTGGCGGCAATGGCCTTGCGGATCAGGTACCTCTCCAGGATCTCGTGCGCCTTGCCCAACTCCCGCAAAGTGCCCAGGTCCGCCGCAATCACCCTCGCGGTCCGGGAAGTCTGCACTTCCTGTGACAGGCAGGTAAGGGTGATGGTCTCGGCCTGCGGATACAAGGCCATGAACCGCTGGACCTCGTTTTCCAGTTCCCTTACATTTCCAGGCCAACGCCAAGCCTGCAAGCACGCGATCGCCTGTTCCGTAATTCTTATATTTTCAAAACGTTTGCCGCTTTTCTTGAGGAAATACGAAAACAACGGCAGTATGTCCTCGGGCCGGTTCCGCAAAGGCGGGATCTCCAGGGCCACCACCTTGAGCCGGTAGTACAGATCCAGACGAAAACGGCCCTGGGATATCTCCTCGGAAAGATCCTTGTGGCTGGCGGCCAGGAAGCGGATATTGATTTTGCGACTTTTCAGCTCACCGATTCGGCGAACCTGACGTTCCTGCATCACCCGTAACAGCTTTATCTGGAGCTCCATCGGCATATCGCCAATTTCATCCAGAAAAAACGTGCCCCCGTGGGCAGAAGCCAATAGTCCCATTTTCTCCCCGCTGGCCCCCGTGAAGGCTCCGGCCCGGTGGCCGAACAATTCACTTTCAAAAAGAGACGCCGGCAGGGCTGCACAGTTCTGCGCGACGAACGGACCATCCCTCCTGTCGCTGCATTGATGAAGAGCCTTGGCAATGACCTCTTTGCCCGTGCCCGTCTCACCCCTCAAAAGGACATTGACCCCGCTTCTGGCGACATCCTGAAGACTTGCACCCAGATCGTGCATTTCCCGACTGCAGCCTATGCAACCCGGAATACCCGGAATGGTGACCGGACGCGGCAAGGGAAGATTGCGGATCCGGCTGCCAGCAATTTTCCGTATACCCCCTGGGCCGGACCGTTGCAGGATGGCCGGCAGCGGAAACAGCGAACCCTGCCCGGTTGTCGATTCCGACGGATCAGGCACCGGTTGGGGTTCGAGTTGGCCCAATACAGGGCCAAGCCTGGCGGCCAGCCGTTGGCCCCACAGGAAGATCGCTTCCCGCCACATTTTATCGGCCTGGAACCAGATTCCCAGACAGCCTCTCACCTGACCGTTTTCAAGCAGTGGTTCCACCCAAAGGGCGGTGTCCTCGGCCCGGAACGACATTTCTTCCCTGCGCTCAACCATTGCCTTCAAAAGGGCGCCCAACGGGGGACGTTGGTCCAATCCCTGCGACCGCCCCTTACCAGTGGCCCAGGTGAACAGGATTTTCATTGGCGATGTCGCCTCGTTGCCATCGCGGCGTACGACCCAGACCGCCGCGCCCTTTCCTCCGTGGGGATACCCCCTGATTTCTTCCTGCCAAAATGGATGCATTCGTTGTGGTCCTTTCAGGATGGGAATGTTTCATGAATCGTATTGCAGGAGAAATGCCAGGCAGCCAGATATGTGTTGGAAGCACCCGTTGCACGCCCAACAGGGAAATAAGTTGTTGCTGATAATGAATTAAGGAATTCCGGGATACGGGACGGCTTCAATCCAAAAAATTTGATGTGTCCCATTCCTGTCCCAGGCCAGGGCCCTAACGGGCATCTGAACCGGGACATGTCCCACCAAGGAAAAGACCGGCGGAAATCCACCGGCCTTTATCCACAGACGGAACTGGACTCAGAAAGGCAACCGGACCTTTTCGGGGCCCTGTATCACCGTGCCAATCTCGACCGCGCCGATCCCCTCCACCTTCGACAGGTCCGCATCCGCCGCTGTGATCACCACCATACCGATACCCATGTTGAAGACCCGGTACATTTCGGTATCGGCAATCCCACCCTTTTGCCTGATGAGCTGAAAGATGGGCAGGGGTGTCCAGGCCGCAGGATCGACATCCACGCACAAACCGTCGGGTACCACCCGGGGAATGTTGTCGTAGAACCCGCCGCCGGTGATGTGGGCCAGACCATGAACGGCGGCCCGTCCAAGATCAGCCCAAATCGCGCGCAGATGAGTCAGATAACTGCGGTGAACCGCCAGGAGGGCATCCCCCACCGAGACACCTGAGAGTTCGGAGGGTTTATCGGTGACCTGGAAGCCGGCCTTCTCCAAAAGGACGGCCCTGGCCAGGGAATACCCGTTGGTGTGGAGCCCCGTGCTGGGCAATCCCCAGACCCTGTCCCCGGCCGTGATCCCGCTCCCGTCGATGACGTCCTCTTCGCGTACCCTGCCGACGATAGTCCCGGCCAGGTCGAACTCCCCCTCTCCGTAGACACCGGGCATCTCGGCCGTCTCGCCGCCCAGAAGGGCGCAACCGTTCTCACGGCAGCCCTGGGCAAACCCGGCGATGATTTCAGGCAGGACTTCCTCCCGCAAGCGTGAAGTCGCGAAATAATCCAGGAAAAACAAGGGCTCTGCCCCCTGGACCAGGATGTCGTCCACACAGTGATTCACCAGATCCTGCCCCACGGTGTCGTAGCGGCCGACCATGTTGGCGACCATGACCTTGGTGCCGACGCCATCCACGCTGGCCACGAGCAGGGGTTCCCCTTCAGCGGGTTGGAAAAGTCCCCCGAACGCCCCCAGTTCGTTCCGGACCCGGCTGTCCCAGGTTGACCTGATGGCTTCCTTGCTGCGGGCCAGGGCGCGGGTGGCCGCATCGATATTCACACCGCTGTCGGCGTATTTCATTCAGTTCCTCCCGAGGGCGGACCGGTCGGTCCGTAAACAGGGACAGTTGTCGCGAATCAGGATGGCGACCAGTGACATCAGAAACAGATGATAAGAGCATGGAGCCGGAGGTTCAAGGAAAGCCGGACACCAGCGGCATTGATCCCCGATTTTTCAGCAGGATGGCTTGAGGGAATACAGTGACAGCCGGCGGTTAAGGGCGTCCAGCACGGAATGGACAACGGCCTGTTGACGGTTGTGGCGGGTGGAACAGGTCCCGAACAGGGTATCGCTGATCCGGCCTTCGACCACATCCACCGCGGTCATGACCACGGACTGTCCACCCAGGTGGGAGATGCGAACCTCATTGAGATGAAGCAGAACCGGTTCGGCCAGCAGTTCGGTGACGGCATCCAGGGTCGCTCGGGCCACCAGTTGGACATCAGCGTCGGCATGGTTGGGCCCCTCGCGCTTTCCCTGGGATTCAACCTCACCAACCCGAAGTTGAACTTCAGCGCGAAGCACCATGTCGCTGACCATTACCCCCACACCACCGCAGGTTATCCGAGGGGTCAGACCTTCGGCGACCAGAACGGCTGGCTGGGGATCGGGAACGATTTCGGGTGGAGAAATTTTCCCGGGCCGCGGCAATGTTCCAACCGCGGTATCCGGTTTATCATTCAATGCAGGATCGCCCGGAAATTCATCATCGGACCGGGGCCCGGGGGGATGAAAAGTGACTCCGGCGGGACCGGGAATACCAACGCCGTCAGCGGCAGCCACGGCAACCGGCGCAGGATCGGCCGGGTCGGGGCCCAAATTGTCCATGACCTGGACGACCCCGATCTTCTTGTAGTAGACATCCATTTGCAGGCGGGCCTTAAGCAGGCTTTCCACGTCCCGAACGATATGGCGGGCCTCTCGCTCCATACCCGCAACGACATGTACGCTGGCGACTTCGCCCGCTTGATCAATATCTATTTTGCACTGCAGGACACCTTTTATCTGGCAAATCCAACGCTGAGCGTCGTTAACCCAGGCATCCCGCTCGTCGGGCTCCAACTCCAAGATCCGCTCCCCTGGAAAACTATTATCCCCTGATTTCACCGTACAGAATGGTGCATCCACTCATATTACCACAGCCCAATTAATCAAACAACTTTTACTTCAAATATGACGACTGCACATGGATTTTGGCCGAATGGTCATAAATGGTATGATAATCCCATCCCCCAATCGCGCCCGCCTATTGGCTCAGGGAACCATCATTCCCTTCAAAGTGGTCATCCTCATCTCATACGCCGCTTCATCTATCTTGAGCAACCCCTCCACATTGAAGCCCTCGGGACAAAAACTCGCAGTGACCGTGCCATCGAGCATGGCCTGGCGGAAAACCGCGTCGTCGCTGGTCCGGTCGGCCCCCGCTTCGGCCAGGCTGCCCATGAACCCGCCCGCGAAACAGTCGCCGGCGCCGGTGGGATCGATCACGTCGTCCAGGATGATGGCTGGAACCGCGAGTACGGAGTCGGTCCCGAAGAAGAGAGCTCCGTGTTCACCCTTCTTGACGATGACCCGGGACGGTCCCATCTGCCGAATGGCATCGGCGGCATGGGCGAGGCTGCGTTTCCCGGTCAGCATGCGGGCTTCGCTGTCGTTCACCAAAAGGATATCCACCCGCGACAGGATGGCCCGCAGTTCGTCGGGGGTGGTTTCGATCCACAGGTTCATGGTGTCGAGAGCCACAAGGCGGGGCTCGTTCATTTCATCCAGCACATGGGACTGAAGCGCGGGATGGATGTTGGCCAGGAACAGATATTCCGAGTTCTTCCATGCGGGGGGAATTTCGGGTTGGAAATCGGCAAACACACCCAGCTCCGTAGCCAGTGTGTCCCGTTCGATCATGTCGTCGTGGTACCGGCCCGACCAATGAAAACTTTTTCCAGCGACACGCTTGATGCCCGAGACATCGGCCCCACGCTTTTCCAGAAGATCGAGATCATCCTGAAGAAAATCATCCCCGACAACCCCAACGCAGCGCACGGAGCCCCTGCCCAGAGTAGCGATGGAAAAGAAGCTGGCGCTGCCGCCGAGCTGGCGCTCGCGTTTTTCCCGGGGAGTTTCGACTGTATCGTAGGCAACCGATCCAACCACAAGAATGGACATATTAAACCTTCACTTCCAAAACTTCAGGGGCATCGACCCCGATGAGATCCAATACAACCTGAATCACATGGCGTGTCATCAGGCACAGATTGAGGCGGGCGATGGTGGTTTCCCGGTCATCGCTGATGATTCTCCGATCCTTACGCTGGTAGAACTGGTTGAACAGGCCGGCAATGTCGAAGACGTAACCGGTAAGCCGGTGGGGTTCACGGGCGTTGGCCGCCGAAACGATCACCTGGGGCAATCTGATCAACTCGCCCACCAGGTTCCATTCCGCTTCATCGGTCAAACTGCCCAGGGCCTCGGCGGTCGGTTCGCCGGGTTCGATTCCCGCCTCGGCTGCCCTGCTCAACAATTTGCAGATCCTCGCGTGGGCGTATTTGACCTTGAACACAGGGTTCTCGTTGGACTGCTCTTTGGCCAGGTCAAGATCGAAGTCCAGGTGGCTGTTGGGTTTGCGGGTCAGAAAAAGGTACTTGGCCACATCGGCCCCCACATCGTCGATGAGGGCATCCATGGTCACGAACTGCCCCGCCCTCTTGGACATCTTTATCGGACGCCCACCTTCCAGAAAAGTTACCTGCTGGAGAATCTGGATCTCCAGCCAGCCTTTCGGAATGCCCAGGGCCTCCATGGCCCCCTGCATCCGCTGGATGTAACCATGGTGGTCCGGCCCCCAAAAATCGATGGCCCGCTCGAAACCCCGCTGGTATTTGTGGTAATGGTAGGCGATGTCCGCCAGGAAGTAGGTCGGAATGCCCTCGGCCCTGACGACCACGCGATCCTTCTCATCACCGTAATCCGTGGAGCGGAACCAGGTGGCGCCATCTTCCTTGAAAAGGGCGCCCAGTTTTTCCAGCCGGTCCAATGCACGCTCGATCCGCTTGCTCTCATGGAGTTCCGATTCGAAGTACCAGGTTTCGAAGCGCAGACCGAACCGCCGGCAGGTATCCCTCTGCCAGCTGAGGATTTTCATTAGCGCGTACTTGGCGAAACTTCGCACCGATTCATCTACGGGAAGCTTGCGCCAATCCTCGGCGTTGCCGGACGGGGCCTCCACTCTCTGAAAACTCTCGTCGTCGAAGGCCGACGCGGCTTTGGCAATCACCGAAGTGTCCTGCTCCATGAGTTCCTGGGCCATGATTTCGAGGTAGCGGCCATGGTAGCCGTCCTCGGGAAATTCGACGGTTTCACCCGCCAACTGCAGATAGTGGGCCCTCAGGCTGAGTCCGAGCATCTTCACCTGCCGCCCCGCATCATTTACATAGTACTCCGCGTGGGCATCGTACCCGATGGCATCCAGCAGGCGCACCAGGGTCATGCCGAAGGCTCCGGCGCGGGCGGACACGACGTTCAGGGGCCCGGTCGGGTTGGCGCTGATAAATTCGACGTTGATCCGCTTGTTGCCACCGGTCTTGATATCGGCCATGGCCCCTTCGGGGTCCAGCAGGTTCAGCAGAAGTTCAACCTGATACGAGTGGGCCAGGCGGAAGTTGATGAAACCCGGTCCCGCGATTTCCACGGACTCGACCAGGGACTTGGGGAAATCGACACCGGCTGCGATTTCACCCGCCAGCTCACGGGGCTTCCTGCCCAGGCGTTTGCCCAGCACCATGGCCAGGTTGGTACTCAAATCGCCATGGCTGCGGTCACGTGGTTTTTCCAGGAGGATATCAACGTCCTCTTCGAAAATACCGAACTTCTCCAGAGCGGCCAGAAGGCCTTTTATCAGAAGATCCTCGAGCATTACAATCCGTTTCTCAGTCGGCGGGGTCGGCGCCGCTGGTCGTGGTGAATTTCAAATCCGGGTGGCGTTCGGCGGTGTCCGACAAGCAGAACCAGGCGGAGTCGAGATCAAGGCGCGGGGCATCTCCCCACAACTTTTCCAGTTGGAAATATTCCCGTGCTTCGGTGTGGAAGATATGCACGACCACATCGAAAAAATCCAGCAGGGCCCAACGGCCGCTGTTCATGCCTTCGAGGCCCTTGGGGCGATGGCCTGCACCCAGCAGACTCTTATGCATATGTTTGGCCAGGGCCTGGACCTGGGTTTTGGAATTACCCGAGGCAATCAGGAAAAAATCGCAGACGTCGGAACGGCCCCGCATGTCGAGCACCACCAAATCGTCAGCCTTTTTCTCCAGGAGGTGCCAGGCCGCCCGTTCGGCCAGGGTGAAACCGGGGGAACCATCCGGCAGGTGATGGGAATCGCCGCCTGCATCACCCGGCTTGTTCAATTTTTTCTCATCCATTTCCTGATCCATTAGCTTTTCCATTCCATGGCCACAAATACCCGGGCCGCGTTCAGTTCAAACGATTGATGACGTATTCCACCGAGACGGCCAGCAAGTCCTTCTGCGGTCCCGAAGCGACGGGCCCGAGGGCGTCCTTGGCCAATTCCCCGAATTCGCGGGCTTTAGCGAAAGCGTAATCGACGCCCCCGTAATCGGTGACGAAAGCCTTGACCTCGGGCCAACATTCCGCGCGCGCGGAGCTGTCGGTCTGGCGAGCCAGTTCGCCGATCCGCCGCTTGGATTCAGGCGAGGCGGTTCGCCACGCGGCAATCAGGGGCAGGGTGATGCGACCCTCTTCCCAATCCTGTCCCGTGGGTTTGCCGAGGCGTCGTTCGTCCCCCAGGTAATCAAAGATGTCATCGGTGATCTGGAACACCAGGCCGGTCTGGCTGCCAAAAACACCGAATGCTTCTTCCGCCTCCGCCATCCGTTTATTGAAGGTGACCCCGATACGGCAACTGTTCTCGATCAGCGAGGCGGTTTTCTGGTAGATGATCTGCATGTACAGCTCTTCACTGATGTTCATGTCATAACGATATTCGAGCTGCAGCATTTCCGCTTCACTCATCAGGACGGTCGTGCGTGCCAGCAGTTCCACCGCATGGTGCAATTTGGCCTGGCAAAGGTTGTACAGGGCCTTGCTGTAGAGATAGTCCCCCATGATCAGCGCGGCGCTGGGACCATATTTCACATTGACCGCGGGCAGTCCCCGCCGGGTCAGTGATTCGTCGATGAAATCATCGTGCACCAGGGTGGCGGTGTGGACGAGTTCGACACTGGCGGCGGCGGTGATGGCATCGGGGGCGAATCCCTCCCCATCCTGGGCAGCCAGAAGCAACAGGGTTGGCCGGAATTTCTTGCTCTTGCCCTGCCGGATGTGATCGCAGATCTCCCGGGTCAACGGACTGTCGCCCTCGGTGATACGCCGAAATTCCCGGTCGACCAGTTCCAGGGCCGGACCGATTTTCCTCTGCAGGGTGACAAGCTTGATGCGTTCCCTGTCAACGAGTCCCATGAATACCTACTCTCCGATATGCGTCCATCCCACGCCCGCAACTGTGGCGCGGACTGCAAATATTCCCAATGAATGCTCCCGGGTCAATCAAGATCCTGATTCTCTTTTTTTCGGCGGCCCCTGGTCACCGCTATGGAGATCAGCACTGACCCCATATACAGGACCAGAACCGGCCCTGCCATCATCACCTGGCTGATAACATCCGGAGGGGTCAGCACGGCCGACAAGGTCACGATGATGATTATAGCATACCGCCAGGTACGCAGGAGCATGCGTGGATTGACAATCCCGATGACGCTCAGAAACAGCACCAGGAGGGGTAATTCGAACACCAGGCCAAAGGCCAGGCACAATCTGGCCACGAAATTGAAGTAGGGTCCCACGCCGATGAGGGGCTCCAAGGCCTCGGTCCCGAAGCTGAGCAGGAAGGTCATGACCTGGGGAATAACCACCAGGAAGGCGAAGGCAACACCCGTATAGAACAGGACCGTCGTGGCCAATAGAAGGGGAGTCACCACCCGCCTTTCACGCTTATAAAGTCCCGGCAGGATAAAACCGTAGATCTTGAAGAAAATGAATGGCGCCACCACGAACAACCCCACCACGGCCGATATCTTCAGCCGGGTCATGAAGGCTTCGTTGGGAGCGGTGAAATAGATGCCCTGGTCCTTGATGGGACGAATGAGAAGGTCCAGCAGACCGGCGGACCAGAACCAACACAGTATGGTGGCTGCCAGCGCCGCGATGGATGAGTGGATCAGGACACCGCGCAGTTCGCCGAGATGGTCCAAAAGGCCCATGCGGTCATCATCGGCTTTCGTGGTTTCAAGCTCTGGTACAGGCTGGTCCTTGGGGCCTGGCTGATCAGTGGGCTCTGGCTGATCAGTGGGCTCTGGCTGATCCGCGAGCTCCGACTGATCCTGGGTTCCCCCCTCAGGTCCAGAAGGGGATCCCCCAGGCTCATCGAAGGGCAGTTCGGGTTCCTGGCGATCAGTCACTTGGTCCCATCCTCGCGGCGCAGGTCGTTCAGCAGGGCGAAAAACTCATTGATGTTCTGGAAGCTCCGGTAGACCGAGGCGAAACGGACATAAGCCACTTCATCCACATCCCGCAGCTGTTCGAGTACGTACATGCCGATGGATTCGCTGGGAACCTCCCGCCGGCCGGACTGGGCCAGGTTTCGTTCGACCCGGTCCACGATGATCTCGATCTGCTCCATCGAAACCGGACGTTTTTCACAGGCCTTGGTCACGCCCAGGATGACCTTTTCCCGGTGGTAGGCCATTCGTTCCCCGCTGCGTTTGACGACCAGCACCGGCTGGGTCTCGATGGCCTCATAGGTCGTATAACGCTCCTCGCAGGAAAGACATTCCCGACGCCGCCTGACCGCGCGACCGTCACGGACGGCGCGGCTGTCAACCACCTTGTCTTCTTCACTGCCGCATTGGGGGCACTTCAACGTTCAATCTCCACTTCCGGCCTGCATCACATGCCGGGATAAAGAGGGAATTCACGGCACAATTCTTCGCTCCGGGCACGAAGGCCAGCCAGGAGGTCGGCGTCATCGCGTCCGGCGACCGCCCGGTCCATGATGTCCCCGATAATGCGCATCTGCTCCGGCCCCATGCCACGCGTTGTCAGCGCGGGTGTCCCCAGGCGGATGCCGCTGGTAACAAAGGGACTCTCCTGATCGAAAGGTACCGTGTTCTTGTTGGCCGTGATACCCACGTGTTCGAGCAACTCCTCCATGTCCTTCCCGGTCAGTCCCTTGTTGCTGACGTTGACCAACAGCAGGTGGTTGTCCGTCCCGCCGCTGACCAGGTGGAAGCCCCGCTCCAGGAGAGTTTCCCCCAGCACCGCGGCATTGTCCACCATGCGCCTGGCGTAGTCCTTGAAATCGTCGGTCATGCATTCCAGGAAACAGACGGCCTTGGCGGCAATCACATGCATCAGGGGGCCACCCTGGATGCCCGGAAAATTCATCTTGTTGATGGCTTTGAAATGGTCCTTCCTGCTCAATACCAGACCACCCCGGGGACCGCGCAGGGTTTTGTGGGTGGTGGAGGTCACCACGTCGCAATGGGGCACCGGGCTGGGGTGCACGCCTCCGGCAACCAGTCCGGCGATGTGAGCCATATCGAATACAAGGACCGCGTCGATCTCGTCGGCCACCGAGCGCAGGATCTCGTAATCCCAGAACCTGGGATAGGCGCTGGCCCCGCCAACCAGCATTTTGGGCCGCTCGGCCAGGGCCTGTTCGCGCAACCGGTCGTAATCGATGGTCTCGGTTTCCCGGTCCACTTCATAGTGGATGGCGTTGAACAGAATCCCCGAAAAGTTGACGGGATGGCCGTGGGTCAGATGCCCGCCGTGCGAAAGAGACAATCCCATGATCTTGTCCCCCGGCTTCAGAAAGGCCAGGTAGGCTGTCATGTTGGCGGTTGAACCGCTGTGGGGCTGGACGTTGGCTCGTTCGGCCCCAAACAGCGCCATGGCCCTTTTCTTGGCCAGCGTTTCGGCGACGTCCACGTTCACGCAACCACCGTAGTAGCGCTTTTTGGGATACCCTTCGGCGTACTTGTTTGTCAGGGTCGACCCCATCGTTTCCATGACCGCCCTGCTGGTGAAGTTTTCGCTGGCGATCATCTCGAGCTGGTTGCGCTGCCTTGCCAGTTCGAGATCCAGGACTTCGGCGATCTCGGGGTCTGTTTTCCGCACTTCGTCGTACATGACGGTCACTCCTGGATCAGGTTTTTGTTTTCGTAAGCAGTGATCTTGTCCACGCGGCGGCCGTGCCGGCCGCCTTCGAAATCCGTTTCCAGCCAAGCGTCGCAAAGGACCAGCGCCGTTTCCGGATCAACCTGGTCCCCGCTGAGACACAGAACGTTGCTGTCGTTGTGCTGGCGGGTCGTCCGCGCCTGGTCCGGCGTGAAACACAGGGAAGCCCGGACGCCTTTGACCTTGTTGGCGGCAATACTCATCCCGATGCCCGAACCGCAGATCAGGATTCCCGCGTCCACTTTGCCCGTCCCCACCATTTCCGCCACAGCCAGAGCGGCATCGGGATAGTCGGCGGAGTCCACGCTGTAACAGCCCAGGTCCTCGACTTCCACCCCGCGGGATAAAAGAGTATCAATGAGCAGGGTCTTGTGCGGGTAACCGCGATGGTCGGACCCGAGGGCGATCTTCATGGTTGGATTTCCTTCCGGGCTGCAGGATCTTTGAAATACGGTTCCCAGCCAGCCAGCAGGCGGCGGATCTGTTCACACACTGCGTGATAGGTCTCCACGGACCCCCCGTAGGGATCAGCCACTTCTTCGACCTCCGTGGAATACGTGCAACGGTTCAAGTCCACGCCGGGAGCGCCGAGGACTCCGATACCACCGGAGAACCCCCCGCCGAATCGACTGCGAAAAATGGCCGCGTGGCTCCTGGTCATGCCTATGACCCACAAGGTCTCCGACAGAATACCGGCCGAGACAGGCCGCGAACAGTGCCCGTCGAGACCGGCCCCCGTGGCTTTGCCGTAGGCAACCGAATCCGCTGAGGCCGGTAGACCGTGCCGGGCACTCAGTCCCGCCGAGTGGAATTCCAACCCCGAGCCATGGTACATCTGCCTCGCGACAGCTTCGGCCACCGGGCTGCGACAGATGTTCCCCGTGCACAGGAAAAGGATGTTCCTCACCATGCCATTCCCCTTTCCGGCCAAATTAGACCTCGCGGCAACCCCCGTCAAGATACCCGGGCTACAACCGGGGCGGGTCCTGGGGGCCCCGCCGCAACTGGACGGGAGGCCAGGTTGTTACGTCGATCAGGGCGCTGGGTGCGGCGGGGGCGGAACCGGCCCCCTTCCCCCGCGATTCCCGTGGATTCCAGGCCCCATCCATCTGATTGGCAAAAAGGCCCAAAGCAGCCCCGAAATCAGTACACGGGCTGTCTCCGGAGCGATTGGCGCTGGTGGAAACGAGGGGAAATCCCACAGACAGGACCAGGGAACAAAGGGATTCCAGGGCCGGCACCCTGACAGCCACCGTCTCTCCGTCAGCGGCCGGAAGAATCAGGGAAAAAGGACCCGGCCAGCAGGATCGGCAATAGCCGGTCTGGCGGGCGTCGAGAGTCCCGGTAACCAGGCCGGCCTGGTCGGCGGAGCCCGCCAGAACCAGCATGGATTTCCCGGTCCCGCGTCCCTTCAACGCCCGGATGCGGGCAACGGATTCAGGCAGGTCGGCCCGGCAGTGGAAACCGGGCAGGGTATCGGTGCCCAGCAGCAGGACGCCGCCGGACTTCAGGAGCCCGACGGCGTCGTCGAATGCCAGCAAGCGGTCAGCCACGGTCAGCGTCCGCCCCGGGCCAGCTCCCGTCGGTATTCCTCCACCGCGGCAGCAACTTTCGCGTCCTTGAGAGCCAGAATCCTGGCTGCCAGGCAGGCGGCGTTGCGCGCCCCCGCGCTGCCGACCGCAACGGTGGCCACCGGAACGCCGGGCGGCATCTGGACAATGGACAAAAGAGCGTCGACACCGGCCAGGGGTCCGGAGGCCACGGGCACACCGATGACCGGACGGCCCGTGAGACTCGCCACCACCCCGGGCAGATGGGCAGCCATCCCCGCTACCGCCACGAAGATTTCCGCGCCTTCCTTTTCGGTCTTCTTGACGATGCGCTTCAACTTGTCGGGCTGCCGGTGGGCCGAGGCGATCTCCACCAGATAGGGGAGACCGAACCTGTCGAGCAGGGGCAGCATTTTTTCAATGACGGGAAGATCACTTGCACTACCCAACAGGACCACGACCCTGGGGGCCGGGGACGATCCGGAACGGGAACTCTTTTTCCTTTCAGCCACGACTTTCGCCTCCAATGCCGGCGATATCCCGCCGGTAGATCAAACCTTCGAAGTGTGTCTTGTTCAGCAGGTCATAGGCTGCCTGCCGGGCCTCGGCAAGGCTGGACCCGGTTCCCACGGAACCGAGGACCCTGCCCCCGGAGGTCACAAGGCCCAATTCCGAATAGCCCGTGCCTGCATGGATAATCCAGCGGTCATCCTCATCCGGTTCGGGCAATTCGATCGCCTTGCCCTTGACGTATTTTCCGGGATAGCCGTCCGAGGCGCCCACGACCACCACACAGTGCCTGTTCCAGTCAGTCATACCGGCCCCCGGCCAGCCATCGGGACTTTCGCCTTCTCCGCCGGGCAGTCCCTGGAGATAGCTCCCCAACTTTCCCGCGGCCGTGCTGGCGCAGAGTTCGAGGAAGTCCCCCTGGAGCAGGGGAAGGACAACCTGGGTTTCCGGATCCCCGAATCGGCAGTTGAACTCCAGGACCTGGGGACCCGACTCGGTCAGCATCAGGCCGGCATAGAGAACTCCGCGAAAGGGAATATCGCGGCGGCGCAATTCCGCCAGGACCGGCAGGATGATACGGAGGTCGATTTCCTCATGAAGGCCCGACGGCAGATCCACCGGCGCGAAGGCTCCCATGCCGCCGGTGTTGGGTCCCGTATCCTTTTCACCAATACGCTTGTGATCCCTGCTCGGAGCGAGCATGCAATAGGATTGGCCGTCGGTCACGACCAGCACCGAAAGCTCGGGACCGAAAATGCATTCCTCGATCAGGATGCGCAGGCCGGCTCCACCGAACCGCTGGTCGTCCAGGCATTCCCGAATGAAAGACTCGGCTTCGTGGCGATTCGAACAGACTGCCACACCCTTGCCCTGGGCAGCCCCGCAGGCCTTGATGACTACCGGCAGATCAATGTTGTCCAGGTGTTTGAGGGCGGCCCGGGAACTGCTGAAAGCGTGATGGTGGGGAGTGGGAACACCGGCTGAAGCCAGAACTTCCTTGGCGAACTCCTTGTCGCCCTCGAGCCGGGCCCCCAGGGCTCCCGGGCCGAAAACCGCGACACCCGCCTTGTGAAGGTGATCGGCCAGGCCCGCGATCAGGGGATCCTCCGGACCGATGATCACCAGGTCGACGGCCTCCCGACGGCAGAAACCCACGACATCATCCGGAACCATGGGATCGAGATCCACGTTTTGCGCCAGAACCCCCGTCCCTGGATTTCCCGGAGCCGCGAATATGATTGGATCCTCGGACGACTGGGCGAGCTGCCGGACGATGGCGTGCTCACGCCCCCCGGCGCCTATGACGAGAACTTTCCTGCCCATTGGGAATCCTCCTCCTTGGAAAGGCCTGACGACTGCTGACATTCATGCTGTTCCAGGAATTTAACCCAAGAGACGCGGTCGGACAACGGGAATCAGGCGGGAATAATCGTGGTGCCACGGTCTCCGGCCAGGGCACCCAGGATATGTCCGGGAGAAGTGATAATGACCGACTGCCCCCCGCTGTCGAGGAAGGTGACGGCTGATTCGATTTTCGGCCCCATGCTGCCCGGGGGGAACTCCCCCTCGGCCAGCAGGTTCCTGGCCTGGTCCGCCGTCATCACGTCGAGAGCTTCTTCGTCCGGTTGGCCAAATCGGATACAGACCTTTTCGACCTGGGTGACGATGATCAGCACCTCGGCGCCGATCAGTCCGCCCAGAAGTGCGCTGGCCCGGTCCTTGTCGATTACCGCGTCGACTCCTTCGAGCAGGCCTTCGTCGTTCCGGATGACAGGCACCCCTCCACCGCCGGTGGCGATGGTAAGGACCCCGGCATCGACCAGGGTGCGGATAGCCTCCCACTCGATGACCTCTTTGGGGACCGGACTGGGAACGACCCTGCGCCAGCCCCGGCCCGCGTCCCTGACGATGGTCCATCCGTTTTCATCACGCAGCAGCCTGGCCTCTTCTTCGTCATAAAAAGGTCCGATGGGTTTGACCGGGTCAGCAAAAGCGGGGTCCCCGCGGTCGACCAGGACCTGGGTGACCACCGTGGCCACCGGAATATCCAGGCCGATTTCCGAAAGGGCGTTCTGAAGGGACTGCTGGAGCATGTAACCGAGCCCACCCTGGCTGTCGGCCCCACAGACGAACATCGGCATGACAGGAATACCGTGTATGGACATGCCGGCATCATTTCGCAACACGATATTACCGACCACCGGGCCGTTGCCGTGGGTCATCACCACGTGGTTGCCGTCGGCGGCCAAACGGGCGACCTGTTTCATGGTCTCCCCCGTGATTGCCGCCTGCTGCTCGTAGGTTCCCTCCTGGCCCGCGGGGATAATCGCGTTACCGCCCAGGGCGATGACGAGCCTGCGGCCCTCTTTGGAACCTCGGTCAGCCACCATTACGGACCGTCGCGGCAAAGTCCGCGAAACGTTCCAACGCCTTGCGGATGTTGTCCTGGCTGTTGGCATAACTGAAGCGCAGGTAACCCTCGCCGTAGGCCCCGAAGGACGTACCTGCCAGGGCGGCCACCCCGAACTCGTCCAGGAGGCGCTCTTCGACTTCCTTGCTGGTCAGGCCCAGTTCCGAAATGTTGGGGAAGACATAAAACGCACCGCGGGGTTTTTTGCAGGAAATGCCGTCGATGGCGTTCAGTCCATCTACCAGCATATCCCGGCGCACCTTGAACTCAGCCACCATGGCCTCGGCATCGTCCTGGGGACCGGTCAGGGCTTCGGCGCCGGCGATCTGGGTGAAGGCCGCGGTGCAGCTGGTGCAATTCGTCTGGAGCTTGGCCACCGCCGCGGCCAACTCGACGGGCATGATCCCGTACCCAAGTCTCCAACCGGTCATGGCGTAGGTCTTGGAGTGCCCGTCCAGGATGATGGTACGTTCCAGCATTCCGGGTCGAGTGGAGATCGAGTCATGGGTTCCCTCGTAGATGATCTTGCTGTAGATCTCATCACTGAGCACCCAGAAATCATGTTTGACCGCCAGTTCCGCGATGGCGTCCAGATCCTCGGAACTGAGCATTCCACCGGTGGGGTTCTGCGGCGAATTGATGATCAGCATTTTCGTCTTGTCGTTGGCCAGGGAGCGGAGATCCTCGATGTCGAAGGAAAAATCCTTCTCCTCGGAAAGCTTCAACGGGACCGCCTTGCCCTCCAGGAAATTGATCACCGATTCATAGATGGGAAATCCGGGATTGGGATAGATGACCTCGTCCCCCGGGTCGACCAGGGCGGTCAGCGGAAAATAGATGATGGGCTTGCCGCCCGGCACTATCACCACGTTGTCCGGACCTACGTCGATGCCGCGATCGCGGGCGATGTGCTCGGCGAAGACCTTGCGCACTTCGGGCATGCCGGCGGCGGGACCGTAATGGGTGTACCCCGAACGCAAAGCCTCCACGGCCTTGTCGGTGATGTTCCGGGGTGTATCGAAATCGGGTTCCCCTATTTCCAGGTGAACGATGTCACGACCCTCGGCTTCCAGGGCCTTTGCCCTGGCCAACACCTCGAACGCTGTCTCGGTACCCAGTCTCTCCATACGTTTGGCCAGCATGACGCACTCCCTTGTAACTTGGGATGACAAAAACGGGGCGGGCCTGTTCAACAGTCCCGATTCCGGCAAACGTATGATTTCGCAAGGGTCAAGTCAACCGGATCAGGTTAGGCTCTTCAGGTATTTTTTGACTTCCCGGCCCACTTCCTTGCGGATACCGGCTTTGTCCAGGGCCATGCGTTTGAGGTCAACCCTGCCAACGAATTTCACATGCATGAATTTCCTCAAAGTACCGAGGGGAATATTGACCGGACTCCTCAAACAGGCAAGAGGCACCCCGCGGTTGGCGAATCCCGTGTGGAGGATCCGAACCTTGCAGATGGTTTCGATGACAACGGGATTGCGGGTCCGATGGACCACCTCTTCGACCAGCCCCGGAATGGCCACGATCTTGGGATTGCGAAGGAATCCGAGCAGGACGCTTGTCGATTGGATGTTCGTCATAACCAGGTGTTTCAACTCTGTGGCGGTCGCCACGTTGAGGTCGATTTTCCCATCGTCCTGGTTTTCTGCGTCGGGTTCGGCCAACAATTCGCCCGCCCAGGACTGGATATCATCGGCCTGTTCATCCTCGGCCGGATCGCCTGCCACCGCGGGGAAATCATGTTCCAGGAAGGCACCCCCTTCCGGAATACTGATGATCAGGAAATCACCCTGGACCTTCATACCCGACACATCGGCGGCCTCTTTTCCCATACCGCTTTCCGCAACCTCCAGGATATGCAAACAGGCACGCGGGAAACCGGGAGGCAGAGGCAGATGATATTCGGCCTCGCTACCACCGGTGGGGAAATGCGTTTGGATCAGAAGCGCCGCCGTGACCAGGTCGAGCTCCACCCCGGGCACACCGAGAATGGCCAGTCTTTCAGCCAGATCCTGCAGACGTTTCATGCAATGGGCCATGACCGGCACCCGCACCGGACGGTCAGCCAATCCGTCGAACAAACCGGCCAAAGGTGCCAATTCCGAATCCCCGGACAGGACCCCGCGCAGGGCGGCACGGTCACTGTCTTCGAGTATGTCAAGAGACCTCGACAGGGGTTTGTCGAATTCCGTTCCCTGGCATCCCTCCTCGATCCAGGAGATCATCTGGCGCAGATCCCGGATTTCCGCGTCGGCCACGCCCAACAGGGGCAGAATCCGGCTGATGGCAGCTACACGAAACGGATCGATACTTCCGGCCAGATGACTGATGCGTTCCTGCCAGGCATCGACTTCAAGTCTCAACAGTTCGACCAGAAGTCTCCTGTCCCCGGTTTCGAAATCATCCCCCAGGGAAAGCCTGGCCAAAAGGAGTTGGAGGGTATCCTGGAGAGAGGGCCAGGGAGGCTCACAACCCGGGACGACGATGGCAACGGTGGCGTCCGAACCGGTGTCCTGGTCCGGGATCCCGCACTGGGCAGCCAGTTCATCGAGCCGTTGCAGCCAGTCATGGTGGATGTTCCCCGGATCGTCACCATTTGCGCGAATGCGAAAATTCAAACGCCGGGATGAACTGAACCGTTGCACCCTCGGCATGAGGCGGTCCCCGGGCGTGGAGACGTCGACAAAGGCAGCCAACAGCCTGGCGCCTGCCGGATCACCCTGGACCGCGAGATATTGGATGCCAGCAAGATATTCTTTTGCAATCGGTTGTGATGAAATCTTACGAAGAAACATGAAAAGGCTTTCGGCACGGGCCGCCACTTCAGCGTCGGCAAAGGCCAAGGCCTGGAGTCCCTCCAGGATGGACGCGTCCGGCTCCCCCGCCATCATGGCCGGGGAGGAATCCCATGGGAGTTTTATGTTCGCAATCGTCACCTGGAATCCCGGTTGCAAAATATACCAGTGCCGGCGATGACCTCCCGAAGGATTTCGCCGCTCCAATCCGTATATTCCTTATCGGCTAATCCGTTACACAATTTACCCCCTGTTCCGAACTACCATTGGGCACCGGCTTCCACCCAAACGGTGTGCTCGATTTTTTCACCGCCGCCGGATTCGGGGTTTCGCAGCGAACCGGCAGCCTGAATCCGGGCTCCCCTGTATAACCATTGCAGGCCCAGGACCGTTTCGGAGCGCCAACGGCCCCAATGCCTGGGTAGCACCATTCCCGTAAGCGGACTGATGGCACTGACAAGGTCCACCGGGTCCCCCCAGGCTGACACCCAGCTTCCCCTGAATTTCCAGGCCTTTCCCAGAACATACCCTCCGGTCAGGCTGACGAGACTTCGGCGCCCACCATCGACATCCCTGGCCAAACCGTAGGACCGAACCATCAGCCGGGCCCTCAACCGGGGTTGCTCCAGAACAACCTGGGCCGAAATGATGGTCCTGCGTTTGGACCCAATTGTCCGGGAAGGCTGCCAGGGATACCGTTCCGACCACCCATACGTCCCTAGATCGGTGCTTCGGTAACGAACGGCCATTTCAACCTGTTTCGATAATTTTTTTCCGGCTTGAAGATCGATCAGGGTTTTCACTTCCCTGCTGCGTGACCCCACCCGGTCGAGGCTGCGGCCCATATGCACCATGGCGCGCAAAACGGTCCCTGATCCCGTACGGGTATATCCCCGCAGGGCCAGCCCCCGGGCATCCCAGCCGGGCAGAACGGCGGGACGGCTGGCCAGACCGGGTGCCCTTGCCAGGTCGGCATAACCCAACAACCCCTCGATCCCCGTTCCCGGGGCCGGCTTCCACCCAACCTGAAGAACCATCGCCCCGGCGGGTGGAATTCCTGGAGCGGGCTGCCAAACCACGGTTTCGAAACTGCCGTAAACAGGCTTTTTTCTCATCCCTCCGGCAACGCTGACTCCTCTTTCCAGGTTTCCGGCCAGACCCGCCGCCGAAACCCGCCAGCCCTTGTTAAGACAGACCAGCTGGACAACCCTTTTTTGGGCAACGGATGAATCACCCTGACCAGCGGGACCACCATTCAGGACCCTCACACTCCAGTGACCCCGGCTCAACCTTCCGCCGAACCCGGACAGGGCACGAGGATCGGGGGTGCCCAACCAGGTAACCAAACGTTCCACCCGTGGCGAAAACCCCGTGTCCGCGGTCAACGAGGACCCCCGGCCCGGTGCCCCGATCAATAAACCGTAACCATGAACCATCCCCAATTCACCCATCCGCAGCTCGACAGGTCCTGCTCCTGCCTCGACGGTTCCGGTGGTCTCACGTTTCCCTGAACGATATTCCCTGACCCGGGCCCGCAACCTCAACCAGCGGGTCTCCAGGGTCAATTTTCCGTAATGATCCAGACCTTCGTATTGGAAATGCCCCGTCCTGAACTTGAGGGATCCGTGGATGGGGAAACGAAATCCGGACCCGGCTCCACGCGCTTCCGCTTTGTCCGCTTCAGCCAGGAACCTGGCCAATTCCTCCCTGGTCGGAGGGACGCCGGCATCGGAAAGGACCCGGATGGCTTCTTCGACTTCTTCGAGATCGTCCCTGGGGTTATCCGCCTGGGAGGCAGGGTTTGTCTCATGGCCAAACTCCTCCTGTGCCAACGACCGGATTGACAGGGCGAGGGCCAAAACAACCAACAGCGAAATTTTCAGGCGACCAGTCACCAGACTGAGGCTTCGGGATCCCCGACGCCCAGGTGGAATCGATGGGTAAGGCCCAGGGCAGGATGAACAAGATGCGAAGTATTCAACCAGAAGCCACCCATCCGGATCACCAGGGTCCCCCCCAGGCTCCCGGTTTCCGGATCGGCCCTGACCCCCAGGCCCAGACGGGCCGCCAGGCGTCCCATTAATTCCAGGGACAGGATTGGCGCCCCGTCATTTCGTTGGTCCAACCTGACAGCCAGTCCACTGCCCGTGTAGAAGATTTTCACTTCCGCGAGTGTCCGCCTCCCCCCTCGTCCATGCCAGTCGGGCAGGCTTCCTGGATGCAGGCGAATGGCCACGTTCCCCGTGAGTCCGGCGCTCAGGGTGAAGGACAGCCGACCTTCCAGATCCGACTCGACGCTGGTAGCGAGCTGCTCCCCCGAAACGATCCAGCGCCGTGCCCGTACCCGGAGCCCAACCTGGGGATTACGACCCAGGCGAAAGCGCAGGATGCTTGTTTCCTCGACCATCAAATCATCCCCGAGACGCTCCCAGGAACACGCCAGGTACCAGGGCAACGGTCCCCCTTTTCGAACGATCCCGCATGCTACGGATTTGAGCGGCAATTCCTCCATGGAATACAATTGGCCCTGGCCGACCCCTGCCCACAGCCCCCACCCTCTGGTGTCCCGGGACGTATTGGCTGGATTATCATCTGCCAGGTACGGCGGGGAAGCAGATGCCAGGACGAATGCCATGTCCCGCGGATTAAGCAGCCACCCGTCGGCGAAATCCCGCAGACCAGCACCCAGGGCCGTCGCCGGGCCATGGGCCAAAAGGGGTATGACAAGAAAGAAGACCAGTCCCGGCCTGACGGCCAAAAACTGAATAGACCCGTTTTTCATCGGATCACCATGAGCGTTTTTTCCCGGGCCAGGCGGTTGAAGTTCCCGTCAATGACCTCCAGCAGAACCACGAATCCCCCGGGTCCCGCAGGTCGGCCCTGATCATCCCTTCCGTCCCAGACCAGATCCCTTGGCCCGGCGCCAAGGTTTTCCCCGCCAAGGTCACGCACCAACACGCCCCACAGATCGAACACCCGCAGCTCCCACCCGGTCTGGTGACCGGTCAACGTGAACTGGAAATGGACCGTGGAAATGCCCGCCGCGGGATACATGACCCGGGGCTGGACCGTGAACCCGGTGGGAATACTCCCGGCCATGGCGACACTGTTGGCGCATCCGGGAGTCGAACCTGTCATGGCGGTGCAGGGAGTCCAATTGGAAGCACCCGGATTGCGTGGCATTGGTGCCAGCCTTTCCAGGGACAAACCGGGATCGCTGTCACCTCCGATCAGCGATAACCCGGGACCTATCGTCAGATGGTCGATCACATTCCCGGCCGGGTCGGCCAGGTAGAGCCGGTCCGCGAAAATCCTGTCCGCCGGTGGCGTATTGTTCAGCGAGGGCCAACCCGCCAGGTTCACCTGGTTGGCGATGGCTGATTCGGGCGAACAGGTACCGACCGCTCCATGGGCCCGGTTATCCAGGTGCCACACGCCCAGGGCCAGGGAATCCTGGGCCAGAACCAGGAACTCCCCGGGGACCAATCTGAGAGAAGGCAGCGGTCTCCAGGGGCCGTCCTCGTCCCGAAGGAAATGCCCGGTCAGATCAACTTCCCCGATGCCGCCACAGGCCAGTTCCACCCACTCCCCCTGCCCCTGCCGGGGAACAGCCAGCACTTCGTTGAGGATCAGATCCCCAGGTCCCACCTGGAGCGCGGCCGGGCGAAGAACCAGGGTGTCGGCTCCTTCGGGATGGGGAATCAAAACTTCAATATCCAGGAGTCCGGCAAAAGAGGGTTGGAAGATCCAGCTTATCCTCCGTTCCTGGTCCGGCGGCAATTCGTCCAGCAGGGAGAAATGGTCTTTTCCGCCGACCCTCAGCAGGATGGAATTCACCGGGAAGGTTCCGGTCCCGTTGTTGAGAACTTCCAGGGTGAATCGCACCTGCATCGAGACCCGGTCCACGGTGGGCGGATCCAACTCCCAGGCGACAACGGTCAGGGAATAGGGCAGAAAATTGGAGGATCCGGGAGTGGGCAGGGCCAGCACAAAATCCGAACGGTTGTTACCCGAGTCCCGGCCGTCGGGCCGTCTTGCCAAAGATTGACCGGTGGCCGATTCCGCCGGTTCACCTTCCATCATGGCCGGGTCCGTGAGAAGTCCGTATCCGACCAGATCCAGGACTTCCTCGCCGCGAACCAGGCGTACCGCGTCAGGACCATTTTGAAGCCCCAGATACACCTCGGCCTGTCCCGCCGGATCTCCCAACCAGTTCCTGTCGACGATCAGGAACCTTTGGCCGGAACCCAGAACAAGACCTTCGCCACCTGTCCAACGGTTCGCCCAGACAGCCCCGACGGCCCCGTTGGCAAATTGAAGCGACACCCCGTTCAGGGATTCAGGGCCGTCGCCGTTGTTGAACAATTCGACAAATTCACGGCCGCCATCGCTGCCATCAGGATCAGGGAGGAATTCATTGATGACCAGGGAGGCCCAGGAGGCATTGGCTGCAATGAGTAGCGCCAGGGGAACCATGCCCAGGGAAAGCCCCATGAAACCCGCAGAGGTCCTCAGAGCGGCCCCAGGGGCCTCCTGAATGGTATCCATGGTTGCCACGCATTCCGGGAGGAATGATGGAAGGTCAAAGCAGGCCGTTGCGGCGCCTGAGGAACCACTCCAATCCCAGAAGCAGTACCACTAGCCCGAGGAAGGGCCAGCCCGACCAGAAATCCAAACGGTTCCTGCGAGCCACCACCTGGCCGCTCCAGGACCGGGCCATGAGCCCGTCAACCAACTGGGATCCGGAGCCCGAAATGGAGCCCATGAAGAATTCGCCATTGCCCCGCGCCGCCACCTGGACCAGACGCCTGCGATCCATGCGCACCTGGGTGGATTCGATGGAATGCCCGGATACAAGCAGGCTTTCCACCCTGCCGGTAACCGGCGGATCGCCCTCGCCGATCAACTGGACGGAATACCTTCCGGGTGGCAAAGGCGGCAGCACCACCTCGGCGAATCCGGACGCCCCGTCACGGCGGGAAAGCGCAAAAGTCCTGACCCGCCCCGAATCCACCCCAGCTGCGGTGTGACGCAACTGGAGGGAAAGCTTCCTGTCAACCACCGGATGCCCACGCATATCCCGCCACTGGGCCGCCAGCCTGATCCGTTCCCCCTCCTGGAAAACGGACTGCCGACCCGTGAACACGAGACCCGAATTCTCTTCGCCGGCCGAAGTCCAGACAAGCAGGTTCCGCAACAGGCGCCGTCCGGGGGACCCACTTCCACCCGGCCTTGCCCTGGATGGATGGGAATTCACCTGGGAAAGATCCCAGAAAGCCAACTCCCAGGCGTTGCGCCCCCCCAACCAGGCAACCCGGCCCTCGGCTACCCCCGTGATGACCAACAGGGCAGGACCGGCACCGCTTCCGGCATGATCCCTCCGGCGCCCCGTCAGCAGGACGGTTGACCCGGGTTTGATCCCCGTCTCCACTATCCGCTCCAGGGGGGGAAGCCCCTTCAGCCCCTGGCTCTCCGACAGGGAACCTGAATCCCGCAGGCCTTCGAGAATGGGATGCCCCGCCTGGGAGGAAACCACCTCGGCAAAGAGAGGACCGCTGCTCCAGCTCCAACCCGGAACCCGCACCGGAAGCAGGCTGGCCAGTGGGGATGGCGGAGCACTCGGTCCCTGGGGGCCGGCCGACGCCCCTCCCGGGATAACCAGCAGCCCCAGCCCACCTTCAACCGCTGCCCGCAACGGTTCCCAGTCAATAGCCGCCAGGGCGCCCGTCCAGTCGGAGATGATGACTCCGTCCCAGGCCGACCAACCAGCCGACGACGTCGGAGCAACCCAATGGACCAGGCTGTCAGCAAAGACCAGGCCAGCGGCCGACGGGAATACCACCTCCAACTGGAGTCGCTCCTCGCTTTCGGCTGCCTGGGCCAAAAAGCGTACATCCCAGCCGGGTGACCCGGTCAACAGAAGCAGGCGGGATCTTTCCTTGCGAACGTCAATGGCCAGGGACGCCCTGTTGTTGTCCAGGTAACGCTCGTTGTCCAGGGCGGAGACTTCCAGACGGTATAACTTGAGGCCGTGGCCTTCGGGTTTAAAACCCAGGGTGGCCGGTACGACCCGATCGGTGACCGGCAGGGTGATTTCAGCAATAACGCCCTCTTCACCCAACAGACGCGCCACCAGGGATGAACCGATTGAACCCGCGGCAAAACGGTGGTCGACCGAAAATTCAACGAGCACCTCATCACCTTCATAGGCGGTGTCCGGGTAACGCAGATCCTTGATGACACGGTCCGCGGTCCCCCGGGGATCTCCAACCCCCACCACCTTCAGGTCCATGGTCCCGAGCGCGCCCTGAATTGATCCGCCGTCCAGGGATTGTTCCTCTCCGGGATGGCGATTTCCGGCTGCCTGACCCCGGGTCTCCTGACCGTCACTGATCAGGACCATGGTCCGGATCGAACGGCCGGCCATCCTGTCCCTGGCCTGGCGTAAAAGTCCCGCCAGATCGGTGCCGTGGCTGGTGGGGGGGGGAATGACAGGATCGTCCAATCGGAACTCGCGTACGGGATCCAATCCGTTACCACGCAGGAAAACCAACTCCACGGGGGGATCGTGCCGGGAAAAGGCCGAGTCGAGTTCGGCCGCCAGGGCAAGGGCGTCATCCCATCTGCTGGCCGGATCTGCGGGAGCATCACCCACTGGACCATCACCGTCGCGAATCGCCATGCTGCCCGAATCCTCAATCACAACCAGGAGCCCAGCGGGGACCTGGTCACTCCGCAACAGGGAAAGCACAGGACCGGCAATGGCCGCCACCAGAAGAATGAAAACGACCGAGCGCAGGGATCCGAGGATCCTGCGCAAGCGGTCCGGGGGACGGGGTATTGTCCGGTCATAGGCGCGCAGGGTAAAAAAGACGGCCCCTGCCGCTACAATGAGCAACAGGGGCCACATCCAGGCGGGGGTTGACCAATGGACTCCCACCGACCGCTACTTTCCGGCTTCGAGTTTTTCCTGAACCACGACCTGAGCCGCGGCCAACCGGGCGATAGGCACCCGGAAGGGAGAGCAGCTCACGTAATCCAGGCCGACTTTATGGCAGAAGGCCACCGAACTGGGGTCCCCCCCATGCTCGCCGCAGATACCGAGATGGATATCCGGGTTGGTCTGCCTGCCCTTTACGCAGGCCATCTCCACCAACTGGCCCACACCATCCTGGTCCAGCTGCTGGAATGGATCGCTGGGCAGAATACCAAGCCGGACATATTCGGGCAGGAAAACTCCAGCATCGTCCCGGCTGTACCCGAAGGTCATCTGGGTCAGGTCGTTGGTGCCGAAGCTGAAGAAGTCCGCGACCTCGGCCATCTTGTCGGCCATCAGGGCCGCGCGGGGAATTTCGATCATGGTGCCTACAAGGTAATCGACCTTCTGGTCCATCTGCTCCATGACCTCTTCGGCCACCCGAATGCTCATCTTCCGCAGATCGCCCAACTCGCGCTGGGTGCCGGTCAGCGGGATCATGATTTCCGGCTGGACGTCCACACCCTCCTTCTTGACCACGACGGCGGCGGCGATGATGGCCTCCACCTGCATCTCGTAGATCTCGGGGTAGGTCAGGCCGAGCCGGCAACCCCGGTGGCCCAGCATGGGATTACTCTCGTGGAGGGATTCCACTTTCCGCTCGATGGTCTCCAGCGGCACCCCCATCTCCTTGGCCAGGACTTCCTTCTCCGCCAGTTCGTGGGGCAGGAATTCGTGCAGCGGGGGATCCAATAGCCTGATGGTCACGGGCAATCCGTCCATGGCGCGGAAAATACCCTCGAAATCATCCTGCTGCATGGGTTTGATCTTGACCAGGGCTGCGCGGCGGGCCTCCACATCGTCGGCCAGGATCATTTCACGCATCTTCAGGATGCGGTCCTCACCGAAGAACATATGTTCCGTCCGGGTCAGCCCGATACCCTCCGCGCCGAACTCGATGGCCTGGAGCGCGTCGTGCGGAGTATCGGCGTTGGTCCTGACCTTCAGCCGCCGGGTCTCGTCCGCCCAGCCCATGACCTTCTTCAGGTTGGGATCGTCAAGGTGCGGGGGCACCAGGGGCGGAGTGCCGTCGATCACTGACCCGTCCGTCCCGTTGATGGTGATCATGTCACCAGCCGTAAAGGTCTTGCCGCCGATGGCCATCTCGCCCTTGGCGACGTCGACAAAAAGGTCACCGCAACCGGCCACGCAGGGTTTGCCCATGCCGCGGGCCACCACCGCTGCGTGGCTCGTCATTCCACCCCGGCTGGTCAGGATCCCCTGGGCCACGTTCATCCCGGCAATGTCTTCGGGGCTGGTTTCGCGGCGCACGAGCAGGACCTTGCGGCCTTCCTCGACCGCGGCGACGGCCGCCTCGGCTGTGAAGACGACTTCACCCTGGGCCCCACCCGGTGAGGCGGGCAACCCGACGCCGAGGATTTCGAGTTGGGCATCGGGATCGATCTGGTCGTGGAGCAGCTGATCCAGGTGGTCCGGTTCGACCAGCATCAGGGCTTCATCCTTGGACACCAGGCCTTCGGCCTGCATTTCCGCGGCAATGCGGATGGCGGACACTCCGGTGCGCTTGCCATGACGGGTCTGCAGCATCCACAACCGGTTGTCCTGGATCGTGAATTCCACATCCTGCATGTTCTTGTAATGCTCTTCGAGGCGGGTGCGGATCTCGTCCAGTTCCTTGTAGGCCGCGGGCATGGCTTCCTCGAGGGTGGGAAGTCCCTTGGCCTCGTTTCCGGCCGGCAGAAGATCGCGACCGGCGTTGTTGAGTTGCTGCGGCGTCCGTGTACCGGCCACCACGTCCTCACCCTGGGCATCGATCAGGAACTCACCGTAGAAACGATTTTCACCGGAAGAAGGGTCACGCGTGAAAGCCACGCCGGTGGCGCTGTCCTGGCCCATATTGCCGAACACCATGGCCTGGACGTTGACAGCCGTGCCCCAGTCACCAGGAATGCGGTGGATCCGACGGTACTCGATGGCCCGTTTGGCGAACCAGCTTTCGAAGACCGCACTGATACCGCCCCACATCTGCTCAAAGGGGTCGCTCGGAAACGCCTTGCCGGTTTCCTTCAGGATGATTCCCTTGAAAGTGGAAATAAGCTCCTTGAGGTCGTCCACTGAAAGTTCGGTATCCAGCTTGACACCCCGGCTGGCCTTGATGTCGTCGATGGCGTGCTCGAAAGAATGGCCGTCGGCACCCATGACCACATCGCCGTACATCTGGACCAGACGGCGGTAGCTGTCGAAGGCGAACCTTTCATTGCCGCTATGGGAGGCCAACCCCTGAACGGTGTCGTCGTTCAAACCCAGGTTCAAAACGGTGTCCATCATTCCGGGCATGGAAACCCGGGCGCCCGAACGCACGGAAAACAGAAGGGGATCGGAAGGGTCGGCGAACTTCTTGCCCATGACCGCCTCGACCTTGGCCAGGATCTCCCGGACATCCGCCTGCAGAGCGTCACTGAGGGCAGAAGTCGATTGGAAATCTATGCACTGTTCAGTGGTCACTGTGAACCCGGGGGGAACAGGAATGCCCAAGCTGACCATTTCAGCCAGATTCGCGCCCTTGCCACCCAGCAGGTTTTTCATGCCGGCATTCCCGTCAGCCTGCCCATCGCCAAAGAAATATACCCTCTTGCCGCTCATGATCACTCCCTGGATTGATGAAGGAATTCAGATTGCCAAACCGGGTTGAAAGGTAGCACCACAAAGCCCTGCCCGGTAGAAAAAACGAGGGCCCGGTATCCGGATACCGGGCCCCCTTGAATCAGATTACGTGCTTTACCGGATCACCACCAGGCGGCCCCAGTAATCCTCCCGGTCAACCATATCCACCATGTAGAGATACACACCGGAAGTAATGACTTCACCGGAACTGTTGCGGGTGTTCCATTGCATGTTCCCGCCATTTATCGTGTCGGGCGTGAGGTCTATAACCCTGTCGCCCGCCGTGGTGTAGATCATTATCTTCGAACCCTCGGGAATGTTCTTGAAGGTAACGGTACCACCCTCGTCGCTGGGGAAACCCGCCCCCGTGCGCAAGGGATTCGGGAACACAAAGATCTCTTCGGCCCCCTCTTCACCCTCGGCAATGGGTTCATTGATCTGGATGGGGGTCTGGTTTCCAGGTCCGGGGAATGGTGAGATCCCGCCGTCCTCGATCAGATCACCCTCGAACCGGGGCGAAAAAATCATCTCGTTCGAATTGTTCTCCGGTGTCGTAAGGGCGGTGTTGCCGTAATCGAAGCTGGTCACGGAATAGTTGTAGGTGAACCCGTTGTAGATCTCCTCGTCGAAGAACCTAAGGGTATCGGGATTTGAAATATCGAAGCAGGCGGCCCGCTTGGCCGCGAAGCAGTTGGGTACGATTTCGATATTCACATCGCCGCAATACCCTTCGAAACAGTCCTCGGGGTTGACCCGGTCAAACAACCCGAGCAAGGTCATTTCCTCCGGCCTGTGGGCCGATCCTCTCCAGACCGCCCAACCCTGGAAGGTCTGACAGGTCAGGTCGAACGAATCGCCCAACTGGTAAGGCCCGGCCGAGAAGGTTATGTCCAGCCCCAGATCCATATCCCGGAGTTCAACGGAAGTGGTTGTACTGTAGGTGTCGGTAAGGGAAATAGGCGTGCCCGGTATGAACATGCCGCCGCCCCAGGAGCCCATGGTCAGGTTCCCGTCGCCGCCGGCGGAGCCAAGCAGGAAATAACCCTTGTTGAGTATCGGCTGCTGGGCAAAATGCTCCCAGGTGGCCCCGGAATCGATGCTGCGCAGCAGGGAATAATTATCCTCGAGGGCAAAGATGGTGCCGGGACTGCCCGCAAGGCGCACCATATCTATTTTCAGGATATTGGCCCTGTTTTCAGGCTGAACGGAGTCACCCACCAGCACCCAGTGGTCACCCCCGTCGACGGAACGGTACAGCCCCCTCTGTTTGACACCCAGAATCATTGTCTGGGGTGAGATTTCATCGTAGACGATGTCCAGCCCGGTAGTGATCCACAGACCCCTTTCCCTTTCCAGGGGATCGGGGTTTGGATCCGGCACCACCAGATCACCGTAGAGATCATGCCAGGTCAAACCCGCGTCGGTGCTTTCATAGGCCCCGTGAAAAGAGAGAGATGCGGCAACCCTGTTCGGGTTGGCGGGATCGAAGCTCAGACCATTGACGGTGGGCAGGATCAATTCCTGATCAGCGGGATCCTTGTCCAGATCATCGGGAACCAGTAAATCGGATCTCACGAAACTAGCGCCGTTGTCCGGGGAGATGAAAAGTCCGAAGTTGTTGACAAACGCGTAGATCTGGTTCTGGGACCACTCTACGACCGGAACATTGAAATTCGTCGGCATGTTCTCGAAACCGGGATCAAATTCCAACGTCCACTGATCAAAGGTCTGCCCCCCGTTCGTGGTAACGAAAAGTCCGTTACGGGCCGTACCCACGGCAAACATGTCGTTGTTGGCAGGAGATATGGCAATGTTCGTGATGAGTCTTTCATCGGTGAATGTCGTGTCGGCAATCTGTGTCCAGGCGGTCCCGTCAAAGGTGAACAGACCGACCGGATTGGATTCGGGGCTCACCCCCCTGGAAAATCCCGCCACCATGAAATCGCCGGAACCGGAGGCCAGACCCACGGTGTTGGCCTGCAGCCAGTACATCGGCAACTGGTTGTTGACCTGTGTCCAACCGCTTCCAGCGTTGTACCGCCAAATGCCGCCATTGTTGGCCAGATTCATTTCGCCACCGACGTTGCCGTAAGTGGACGGTCCCTCATTCTGCCACTCCACGATGATATTCTCGGACTGGAGGGCCCCTATTTCCCCAAAACCATGTCGGGAGAAAAAATGGAAGACCCGGTCAACCCGGTCACCGAAACCACCGGCCACTTCAACCTTGAAACCAAGATCCTCGGTATTCTTCAGGCTGAAGCAGGTCGCCTGGGACAAATCCATGTTGGGCCAGGAGATTGTCAACCCCCTCCTGCCGGTAGTTTCCAGCCTGAGGTCGAGTATTTCCGGAGAAATCAGGTACAGGGAGTCCGCGGCGCAGGCTTCATCCGGAGTCTGGGCAAGCGCGGAGCCCGCCTGGAACATCAGCATGACCAGGACAAAAGCCGCAACCACGGACCTGGATCCTCTGGAGGTTCGCCAGGTGAAGGTCCACCTCGCCATTACGCTACCACCGTTCATTCATTCCTGCCTTTCCCAAGCCGGTATAGGTTGACCCAGGGGTCGGCCGCCCCGTGGCGGCCGACCGGGGGTCGGGAGTTACGGGTTGATCGCAAGACCAAAGTATTGCAGGACCCAGCGAACGGCCTTTCGCGAATCGTCATGATCGAACCGGTAGGGATCGAATCCCCAGAAGACATCGGCCTTCCGTACCGGTTTGTCGTTGATCATCTTGTAGGACATGAACCCATAGTTATAGCCGTTGACCCGGGAACTGGAACGGGCTCGCCCCTCATAGCTGGTTAGACCGAGGTTGCCGCAGCCATTCTTGTTTTCGTCGAGTTCAAAGTCAGTGTAGCGACTCTGGGGCCAGTCGAGTTCGTCCTGGGCATACCGGATCTCGCGCAACCAATCCATCCGGGAGATGCCCCGGAACATGGTTTCCACACACATCCCCCCCGGCGCTTCCACCGTTTCACATTCCTGGACGATGATTGGTTCCGGGCGGGAACTGATGTTCGTGTCGTAGAACTCATCGTTACGGAACGGGAACTGGTAGTTTTCGTCGAGTAGTTGCAGGGTACCGTTCTGAAGAGCGACAACATCCTGCCAGTCGATCGTTGGATCGGTGAACATGGTGTCGGCAATCACACCGGGGCCGATACCGTGGAAGGTCTTGAAGTCGGCATCAAGGAAAATGCCCTTCAGACCGGCACAATTCGAGGTGCGTTCGAACTTGGCGATGTTGTTGCGGCCGTAGATGGTCTTGGTGCCGGGCGATGTCCAGTCCAGGGCCGCGATACCGGCAGTTGCATAGGGATACAGCCTGGGACCGCGCTGCACTCTGTCGCCATTAGGCAGTTCGGTGGTCCCGAATCCGGTGATATATTGGGTCCCGTCCACCACGAACACGGGTTGGCGGGAATCGAAGATCATGGGAATCATGTAATTGGAAAAACCCTCGATAAAGGATTCCATGCTTCCGGCACCGACCATGAAGAAGTTTCCTCCACGCTCCTGGTACGGGGCCAACCAGACGAACTGGTCCACACCATTGCGAGGCCGGAACTTACGAAACATGAGCTGGCTCTGGTCATTGAACTGTGCATAACAGAGCACGACCTGGTAGCCGACAAGGTTTGAGTAGGCCACATCGACCGTATGGTCCATCCAGTCGCGTTCCCAGGTCAGACCGGCCACGCCGCCGGATCCTTCAGCCAGGAAGTGCCAAAAGTCATTACGGAATATTTCCGAGTTCCGGGCGGTACCATTCTGGTCCGGCCAGTTGTTGGTCAGGGCATGCGGGTCGACCACCTGGTCAATGACCAGCAGCGGCAACTGATTGGGCCGCGATACGAAAGGAACGACCTGAAGTCGCCAGACTATGAGGCGAAACTGTCCGGAATCATCCACCACCCGCAGGTAGAAGGTGTGCAGTCCATCCTGGAAAGACCGTTCAGTAGCGAAAAGATTCTGCTTGGAAAGCCCCGGGGGTACGGCCCAGCCCGGATCATTCGCGTCCGAAGGGTCAATAAGGTCCCAGCCATGCCGGTAGGAAACGATTTCCCCCATGTAGGCATCGGCGTTGGCCGTCCAACTGAAGTTCAGAGGCTGCCCGCCGGCGATTTCATTGAAAATTTCCGAGGAATTGGGCGCGCCCAGAAACGGTTCGGCAATGGAAACATCAGGCCTGAAACCACCCTGTTTGATCCAGACGTTGGCTACCTGGATCTGGTAATCCAGTCCGATGCTGACAGCACCGGCCGTGTCCCTGACCTGCACGGCGAACAGGAAATATTCACCATCCGGCTGATCGGGAAACTGGACCATGCGTTCATCCTGCTGGGCCTCATAAGGACGCCAGGGTTCCCAATCGGGGTCATCAAAATCAAGCACCTTGTCGCTATGGGCAGCATACTCGAACGGTGTTCTTATATAACTGGGACTACCATCCTCGGTAGTATCGAACTGCGCGGATTTCCACAGAAAACGGACCTGGGTGGGAACATTGAGTTCGAAATCAGCATCAACGCCCGACCACCCGATATTCACGGTTCCCGGCACGGTCTTGGCACTTTGATTGCTCAGGTTCCGGTAGAAGACACGGCAGGTCGGCACGATGGTGGTCGATGTAAAAGAGATGAAGGCTGGCGTGGGATCCACCGCACCCTTGTCGTCGACCGCACGGATGAAAAAGGAATGGGTACGGAAACTGCGCGGTTCCGAATGCGGATCCCCAGGGAAATCCTGCTGATCCGCCAGAACAAGAAATGTTGTGTCGTTGGCTGCGGTGAATCGCCAGGGATTCAGGATCGCACCGGTCAACGGATCAATGGTCAGGGTATCCCGCGGGCTGATGCCATCGGTTCCGTTGTTGCTAATTTTCCATTCGTACCCCACGATACGTCCGTCGGCATCCGAACCGGTCCAGTTCAAATCAACGGCAAAGCCGGCCTCCAGCAGAGTTGGTGGCTGACCGGTAATACGGGTATCGGGCCTGCTGTTGGGTACAATCACCCCACCCAGGTCGGTGTTGGTTGAACAGCCTGCGGCCACAGTCAGAAGGGCAATCGCCACAGCAGCAGAATAACGCCTGATCATTGAATACTCCTAGCTCCACTGGTCACCATTAGAACTGTTCCGACGAATGACATTCAAAATCACCTGTCGATGTCTCGACTATGATGCGGAAAAACTGCGCGACGGGCACCGCATCCAGGCTGGCCATGGCCCCGGGTGAGATATCCAGATCAAGTTGGATTTCCCTGACACCACTGTCCTTGAGATCACAATCACGCCAGGACCTGCCGGACGGCAGCTCGGCTACCGAAGGCCGGACATGGCGGAAGAAATTGTACGTTGCCGGCCGGTCCGGAACAAAACCGCACTGGGTCTGATCCAGGGCAATCGCCCGCACGCGGCCCTTGCCGAACTGCTTGGTGGTGTCACCCACTACCCGTTCGCGGGTTTCAGGATCCTCGATACCCACAACGAACCGCAGGTAGATTTCCCGGTAGTTGTCCTCTCCAAGGACCATCAACTGGCTGGGAACCGCCACATCAACGGAAATTTTCCACAGGCCCGTGGCCGGATCGATTACCAGCCCCGGCTTGTTGGAGGATTTTCCCCAGGTCGGAACCTTGATATCGTCGTTTCCGCCGCCGTCCCTAATCTGGTTGAAGGGGTCGCATTCATAGTCGACCTGGTAGGACCAGGCCATCATGCGGCGTTCCTTTTCCACCCAGCGCTCCTGTTCGTCGTCGAGACCGTGCAGAAGGATTTCCATACGGTAGAGATTGACTTCGATAACGTACGGATCATCCGGTCCGGTCGATGGCTGGTCGAAAACGATCCAGGTGAAACCGGATGACCTGTCGACCAGCATGAAGGCTTTCTGGACAAACTGGAGATCATCCTCGCCCAGACCGGCAGTGGAGACCCGAAGTATGGTCGTGTCCCCGAAACAGGGGTGAGCGACGATTGTGGCCGCGAAAGTGTCTTCCAGACAGGGAACGGTCTCATCGAAACCCGAGGGTGTGGAGGCTTTAGGCAGAACCTCGATGCACTGGAGACAGGGTGGGTATCCCACGTCGAAGGTCAGGTTGGCCGGGGAACCATCCTTGCGGCCATGTTCATCGACGGCCTGCATGTTGATCGTGAAACTGCTCCGGGGCCCCGTCAAAAAACCCAGGGTGTCCGCGTACCAGCCATCCTCATTCGCGTCCCAGGGCGGATTGTTGTTCAATACGCTCGATTCCGAAGTAAAACGGAATTGCCCTCCGGAAAAGTTGTCCCTCGTGCCCTGAAGGAATCCCGAGACACCGATCTTGAAGTTGGTATCCAGCTTGTTGTCCTTGGGATTGTCCCTGGCCAGGGCCTTGGCCACCACATAGGTGCGATCGGGGATCCTGTCGCCACTCTTGAAGGGATGATGGGCCTGTGTGGGATCATTCAACAGGATGTAGTAGGGATAGCTCTCCGTATCCTCTGGATGGGCCCAGTCCGGCTCCCCGTCGAGCATGATGGTCTCGGGATCAAAATTTACCACAAACGTGAAAGGCCTCATGAAATTGGCGACTTCCACCCCGGCGACATCGACGGAATTCACTTCCAGGTTCACCGAACCGCTGTCCAGGAGTTTTTCGAAGACGTCCTCGTCATTGGGAGTCTGGTTCTTGAAGACAAGATCCTGCACCGGAGGAAGCAGATTACCTTGCCGGTCGTGAAGCACGAAGACGGAGAAGCTGTCGCCAGTCGCTTCGTTGAACTTCCTGGGCGACCAGCAATCCGTCAGCGAAGGCACGCAGTTGCCACCCAGTTCCCCCAGAATCCGGTACTTGAAGCCCAGCATTCCATCCCCCATGGGAACGGGCAGACCCGCTTCCAGATCGTCACGGTAATCGGGAACCGTATCGACCAGGGCCAACGCCTCGTTGCTGTAGCCGCGGATGTTGGGCGTCTCGCCCTTCCAGTGGACATGGTACTGGACACCAAAACCGACGGTGTCGGCCTGACCAGCGGGAACCTCGATCAACTCGTCGTCAATTACCTGAAAGAACTTGATGATGGGGTTGCCCAGGGTATTGCTGAAAAAGTGCAGCCGGGCCGGAGTGCGGTCGAAATCCCCGAAATCATCCACGGCCACCATGTGCAGGGTCATGCCAACGGACGGCTGAATGCCCTGGTCGATCGTGAAATTGAAAATCGAGTCGGTCCTGGTGGTCCAATGACCGATATCAAGGGTGGATGAGTCGAGGGCGGGATTGAAGCGCACATCCTCTTCGTCATCGGTCGTATCCTCATCCTGGACACTGGTATCGGTCAGGGCCCACACAAAGCGATCCACCCTGCCATCGAAGTCCGAACCGTACCAGAAGACGTGGAAACGATAGTAACCACCGCCGTGTTCGAGGGGAGCGCCGATGATGAAAGTCTCCGGAGCCTTGTTCACGATTACGGCTTCCGGCTGGAAAGCACGGCACCCGGTAAGGACCAACAAGGCCAGAGCTGCCATAAGGAGCAGTCCTGTAACTGTTTCTCGCCTATTTCTCATACTGGAATGCGCCCCCTCGGAAGCATTTTTGGAACTTCTGGTTTGTTGCGCCGCCAAGGTGGGACTAACAGCGCCGACCCTGCCGGCCTCTACCGGTCCGGGCCTGGGGAGTATTGGCTTTTCAGCTTCTGAAATATAGGGATTCGGTCCCGCCGGTGTCAACCTCAAGGTTGGCAGAAATGCCCTGTCAACACGGGATTTCCCAAGATTCCGGGAATACGGGCAGGTGATTATACAAAACGGGAGCGGCCCCGGGGGGCCGCTCCCAAACAGCGACTGCTGAAGATATCCCGAGGGACTACTTCACCAGAGCCATTTTCTGTACCTGAACTTCGCCGCCGGTCCGTGCCTCATAGAAGTAGACACCGGACGAAACGCTGGAGCCCTGGTTGTTGGTACCGTCCCAAACGATGGTCTGGTCCGCGCCTGCGGGCCGTTCGCCATCGATCACGGTCTTGACCAACTGTCCGCGCACGTTGTAGATGCTCAGTTTCAGATGTCCAGCCTTGGGCATCGAATACTTGATCGTCGTGCTCGGGTTGAAGGGGTTAGGATAGTTGCTGGTCTGGAACGTGATGCCAGGAAGAACCGGGGACACGTTCTGGGGAAGACCAGTGACGCCGAAGTAAGCCAACACGTCTTTCAGCAACTGGGCGCGACCAGAAAGGTCGTTACCGGCGGCCGAAGGATCGGTGTAGACGAACATCAGGTCAACGGGCATGGAGATAGCCCTGCTACCGGAGCCCATGACGTTCAGGGTAGCAGCCGCATATCCGTAGTCCCCACCATTGGGGTCGACGAATTCAGCGATACGCTGGCCGGTGCCGAACACATTAACACCATCGAAGGTGTTGATGCCGAAGCAACCGCCATAAGCGATCCAGGACTGCAGGGTACCACCGAACACGGGGTTGCCCGAGATAACCTCGACCAGCGGAGTGGTCTGGTTGCCGATGAACGGACGGACATTGTTGGTCACCGTCGTGACACCCATGTAGTTCTCGAGGAACGTCAGGGTCTCGGTTCCGGCCTGCGACATGTCGCTCGCCAGGTCGTCACCGGTCAGGAAGATGTCCTTGTCGCCACTGTCGAGCCAGTTGGTCAGGGTCCCAACATCGTCGCCGGCGTCATTGAGGAAGTCGCCGTTGGCGATGGTGTTCACACCCAGGTTACCACTGGTGTAGAGAATATCATCGTAGCCATTCAGCATGAGGTGACTTGCGCGGCCACCAATACCGTTACCAACACCGGAGCTGGGACCGTTCGTGTAATACACGTCGTAGTCCTCACCAACCAGCAGGCCGATATTGTTCAAAGCGGTATACCATTCATTTTCCCCGCCACGGTTGGCGAAGTCATTGAGGAACAGCATGCCGGGATGGGCACCGGTGTTGTCACTGATGCTGGGCAGAGCGTGGATCACGAAGGTGGAGTTGTAACCCATGGGATCGCCGAAGCCGGTGCTGAAACCAGTGGTATCAGCAGGCATGAGCGAGGTCTGGGGATCGTTTCCACCAATGGCATCCGTCGCGGAGATGTAGTAATGCAACACATCGCCCGGGAACAGGAAGCCCGTATCCGGCAGGTCGAAGGCCCACTTGCCGGGCGTCGGGGTACCACTGCTGCCGACAGCCGAATCACCGACCGCGGAGCCCATGAGGGGCATTCCAGCGGTACGGTAGGCGTCGAAGACCGGGTTGGCCTGCAGAATGTAGTACAGGGTCGGGAAGCCGACGAAATCGGAACCGGAACGAACCGGAGTGATATCGACAACCATGGAGTCACCCGGGTCGTTACGCAGGTGCGCGGCCAACGAGATGTTGTTGGCCATGTCGAAACGGACACTGTGCGATCCGGGATCGCCCATGTCGATCGTCCCACGGGCCGGGAAGTTATCCTGAGCCATGTCCAACTCGCGGGAGGACATACCGGGGCCGTTGTAAGGGAAGATCTTGATCGTGAAGTTGTCGAAGTAGGGCGCGGGGTAACCATCGTTACCGTCCCAGCCCCAGACCCAACCCAACTCGTAGACAGCCAGCTGAACCTGGACTTCGTCGCGTCCGGGGTTCATCAGATCGGTCACGTCGTCGCCGGCGCGGATATAATCCGGTCCACCGTAATAGACGAAGTTACGATCCTGCCATGCCTGAGCCGTGATGACCTGCGCGGTACCGGCAGAGCCATCCGTATCAGCGGAACGCACACCCCAGGTGTAGAAGATACCAGGGGCATCCGCGGACAGATCCTCGTGACGATAGGCCGAGAAGGTGAAGATGATGCCGTCATCATCGACTCCGCCGCCCTTGGAGGCGGGCCAGTTCATCACAGGGGATTCGAGCGCGTTGTGAAGGTGCTCATTGGGACCGGCCAGACCACCGGTGGTGGTCACGATGTAACCGGCGGGGCCGTAGCACCAGTTGATGCAGTCACTGCCACCGGTGCCGGCAACAATGATGCCGTCATCGATGAAGCCAACCTGCGGGGTGTAGTTGGTGGTACAAGGATCTCCATCCTCGAGGCCAGCCCAGATCTGCGCGTAGTCGCCGACGCCGTCGGGGAACGCGGTGTTCCAGATACCGAAGCCGCCACCCTCGAAGTCTTCGAAGAAGTTGGCATCGAAAGCCGCGTTGACGATATGCACGTTGATGTCGTCAACCTGGCAGCCACCAGCGGACGGGAAGGAGCAATCTCCATCATCCCAGCCACCATCGGACTTGAAACGGAAGTACATGGCGATGTCGGTACCGTCCATGTATTCCTGGGGCAGGTAGGTAACCGAACCGGAAATAGCGATCGGGAACCCGGGATCCCCGAGCGCTCCGCCACCGGAGCGGCCGTCCCAGCTCTGCAGGTCGGCGAAGGGCTGACCCTGATACCGGTAGCTCAGGAACGTATAATCGTACCCGGGCTCGGAATCGTGGATCAACTGGGCCGTAATGGTCACAGTTGAGCTGGAGCCGAGGTTGGGCACTGTCTGGCGGAACTCGATGAGATCGTGCCAGCTGGCGCCGTAGCCACCTACGGGATCCGTACCACCACAGGACGCAATGGTGATGTCGCCACACCAGGCCGCGTTGTTGGTCACAACGGGCTGGTTGTATGTGCTGACATTCCAGTGGGTCTCGGTGGGCTGAGTGATATCGTAATGGTCGAAACCATTCCACGCGGCAGCGCCGCCCATATCCTCGAAGTCGCCGTCATATGTCGGCTCACCCACTTCGTTGGTAGGATCGTTCGAGGATGCCATCAGGTTGATGGTATCACCCCCGGCCTTGTTGAAATTGACATTGCCACCGTGAATCATTGAGTTGCCATCGGTCATCCGCGGGAGTTCCCCGGCAAACGAGCTGACAGCAAACACCAATGCAAGCGCGAGACAAGCAAACATGGTGAATTTCTTCATTATTTTCCCCCCATCGTTGACGTCGGCGTCAACACATGGTTAGGCGAACGATTGCAGCACAGGAGCGGCGTAATTCAGGCACCATCCTGTACGTTAACGGGCGACAAAAGGATTCCCTCATCCTTCAGCACAGAAAACTGCGCTTCCGAGCGAGACCTCCTTCAAAAGATGCAGACCCATGGTGACGAGTGAACAAGGTGTCAAGTGATCGAATTGAATTGAGAGTGGAAAACAGGGACAGCGCACCTCAAGAGATGGGAACTTTTGTCTGTGAGTCGCTTGATTACTTTAGCGCAAATGGGGATGCGAGTCAATAGTATTTGTGCAAAAAATGGTGAGGTTCCGGAAAAGGTCCCCACTGATCCGAAACCCTATTCAATGGGCGCAACCTGGCTGAAATCGGCAAATCGGGCGAAAAGGCCGTGGATTTCCCTCAGGAAACCGTGCCGGATCCGGCGCAGGGCCTCATCATCCACATTTACCCTTACGGTGTCGAAATAAGCGTCAATTGCCGGCCCCAGACCCGAAAAAACAGCGAAGACCTGTGTGTAATCCCCTGTTCCCTCGGCATTGGAAAGGCGTGGTACGGCCGCCTTTACCTGATCCCGCAATTCAATTTCAGCGGGCTCGGTCAGGCCGCCGAAACCCTCGCCCCCTCGGTCCCGTCCCCCGGCCAGCCACCTGTCCAGGCAGGCATCCAATTCGTCAACGGGAAGGACATCACCTTTCAGGATATTGCGGCACCGCTTGAATCCGGTAGCCAGAAGCTGGAAATCCTCCCGGTCACGATACCCGGCCAGGGCCCTGGTCCAGGCCAGGGCATCCTGGGGATCCCTCCAGCGCACCGGAAGAACCGCCCTTACGGCTTCGGGACTACAGTCCATATTTTCGGTGAAATACCCGGCCATTCGAGTCCGCACGAAGTCATGGATCTCTTCCAGTGGTTCCGTAACATCTTTCCCGTCAGCCAATTGGGCCACGGGAATCATGGCCTCTTTCAGGGCATCTTCCAGGTTGAGGCGAACTCCCAGGTCCAAAAGGATCCTCAGGACAGCCAGGACATGGCGCCGCAGGGCATAAGGATCCTTGGCGCCCGTGGGGGCAAACCCAGCCAGCCAGCACCCGGCCACGTTATCCAGGCGGTCGGCGACCGACAGGCAGCTGCTGATCCGGTCGCCGGGCAGCTCTCCGGTGGCCGAGCGGGGAAAATAATGCCGTTCGATCGCCAGACAGACTTCTTCAGGTTCTCCCGCCCTGGCGGCGTAACGTGACCCGATAAACCCTTCCAGTTTGGTGAACTCCTTGCCGTCCCTGATCATCTCGCTGACCAGATCGCTCTTGCAGATCTCCGCGGCCCGCCCCAGGGCTTCAGGGGACTTTCCCCCGTCCCCCACGCCGTTTTCCCACAGCCAGGCAGCCAGGCCGGTCAGGCGGCTGGTCTTGTCCCCCACCGAACCAAAACCCTCCAGCCAGGTTACGTCTGCCAGCATGGAACGAAATTCGTCGGGAGATTTTTTCTGGTCGAAATTCCAATAGAACAGGGCATCGGCCAATCTGGCGTTCAACACCCGTTCATTGCCCCGGACAACGTTTTCCAGATGATCCGGACCTCCATCCCGGACGGCCGCGAAGCGGGGCATCAGACCGGGGGTTGTAGACGAACCAATGGAAAAATACCGTTGGTGGGCCTTGAGGGCCGTGGAAATGACTTCGGCCGGAAGGGCAAAATAATCCTCATTGTAGGAGCCCAGAAACGGAGTGGGAAATTCACACAGGAAGACCACCTCCGAAAGAAGCTCCTCATCTTCCAGGAGCCGCGCGTCAGGATCGTATGCCGCCAGCTCGCGGGCATGGCCGGTCCGGATAATTTCCTCACGCTCGGCCTGGTCGGCAATGACTCCCGCCTCGCGCATGAGATCCAGGTAACGGCCGGGCTCCGGTATTTCGACCGGGCGATCCTGGGCCAGGGTCCGGTGGCCGCGTGACGTGCGGCCTGCGGTCATGTAATCCACCCGCAGGGGCACGACCTGGTCACCCAGCAGGGCCACCAGCCACTGAAGGGGGCGAGGATATTCCAGATCATGGTTGCCCCAACGCATGACCTTCCTGAAGGGAACGGACATGATGACCCGGGGCATGATTTCAGCCAGTACTTCACCCGCGGGCAGGCCGGTTTCCGTCTTGCGGGCCAGTAGGAACTCCCCCCGTTTGTCGGTGCCGCGCTGGCACGAAGCAAGGTCGACCCCCGCCTTGCGGGCAAAACCTTCACCCGCCTTGGTGGGTTTCCCATCGGCGTCGAAGGCGACCGACACGGGCGGCCCCTTGATCTCAACCTCGCGATCGGGCTGCCTGACGCTAATCCGGTCTATCAACAGGGCCATCCGGCGGGGTGTTGCCACGACACGGAAACCTTCGGCGGACAAATGGGCGTCAGTCAGGGCTTTTTCGGAAAGGCGGCACAATTCATCCATGGCCACCTGTATGAAACGGGCGGGGATTTCTTCGCTCCCGATTTCCAGCAGGAACGGCAGGGACTCTGTTGCTGGTGTCTTGCTGGCTGGCTGGCTCATTCGGCCTTTTGCTCCTTGAGGAGGGGGAAGCCCAGTTCCTCGCGGCTCTGGACATAACCGCGGGCAGCAGCGCGGGAGAGATTTCTCACCCTGGTGATGAAACCGGTGCGCTCGGTGACCGAGATGGCGCCGCGCGCCTCGAGAAGGTTGAAAATATGACTGCATTTGATGACGGCGTCATAGCCGGGATAGACGAGCCCCGCTTCCAACAGGGTCCTGGCTTCGGTTTCCTTCTCATCGAAGTGCCGGCGATACATGGCCACGTCGGCATGTTCGAAATTGAAGGCGGAGTATTCCTTTTCCGACTGCCCCATCACTTCGCCCCAGGTCAGGCCGCCTCCCCAGACGATGTCCTTCAGGTGGTCCACTTCCTGGATGAACATGCACAGCCGCAACAGGCCGTAGGTCAGCTCCACCGACACGGGTTTGCAGCGCACGCCGCCCACCTGCTGGAAATAGGTGAACTGGGACACTTCCATCCCGTCGAGCCAGACCTCCCAGCCCAGACCCGCCGCGCCCAGGGTGGGTGATTCCCAATCGTCTTCCACAAAGCGGATATCATGCTTGGCGGGATTGATCCCCAGGGAGCGCAACGACTCCAGGTACAGTTCCTGGCTGTCGGCGGGATTGGGCTTGAGAATGACCTGGTACTGCAGGAACTGGTGAACCCGGTTGGGATTTTCGAGGTATCGGCCGTCCTTGGGCCTTTTGCTCGGCTCGACGTAGGCGACTTTCCAGGGTTCCGGACCCAAAGCCCGCAAAAAGGTGTTGGGATTGAAGGTGCCGGCGCCGACCTCACTGTTATAGGGCTGCACGATTACACAGCCATAGTCACTCCAGAATTTCTGGAGATTGGCGATCATCTGCTGGTATTCCATCATCCTGAGCTGTCCTTTCGGGCCCGCAGCAAATCCAAAGCCGCCGGCAGGCGATAACCTGGCAGGTGGTACCCCAGGAACCTGTGCAACAGTGCACCCAGTTCACGGCGCATCGGCCGGGCCAGGGCTGGACCTTCCACCGTTGTGCCAATCAGGTCGATGCCGCCGCGGGCCATATCCCCCAGATGGTCCAGGGCTTCTTCCCCGAGAGGCTGTCCGCCGCTCACACCACCGTTCATGACACAGGTGCCGCAAACGACGCCCCCTTCGGCCGGGTTGAACCGCAGGGTGGAAAGTTCCCATTCCGAGCGGGGTTGGCCGCAGGAAACACACACGGACACTTCGGGAGCCATTCCGTGCCGGGCCAGTAACTCCCATTCGAAGGCAAAAAACAACAGGGCCATTCGATTGCAGGACCGGGACGATAACATCCGCACGAAGCGTCCGCAAACGTCAAACAGGTTCCCGGCGGCTTCAGCCTCCGCACCGTGAGGACCGGAACCACCCATGGGGCGGCATCGGTCCACGAGTTCCAGCGCGCCCAACAGATACGCCGACCGCTCCAGGGTGGCGCCATCGGCCATGGGGTCCAGATCCACTTCGCCCCCCCGCAGGAACTGAAGCTCCCTTTGGGGATCCAGACTGAATTCGGCGGTCACCAGGCGCCCCGGTTCGATCAGGAGCCGCAACCTGGACCGTGGTCCGCGGGCCGCTTTGGCGATCACCTTTATATAGCCGTGGTCCAGGGTGAGCAGTGAAACCACGGCACTGGTCTCGCCACAGGGCCAGACCCGCAGGACCAGAGCCTCCGTACAGGCCGAGGGACGGGATACGACACCCACGGTCAGGCTCCGCGACCCAGGCTCAACATCAGGGAGGCCAACCCCAGATAGATGACCATGCTTACGAAGTCGTTGGCGGTGGTGATAAACGGCCCGGTGGCGACGGCCGGATCAATGCCGAAGCGGTGGAGCATCAAGGGAATCCCCGATCCGGCCATGGCAGCGAAAAGCACGACCAGCAACATGGAAAGGCTCAACACCAGGGACAGGTTGGCGTCACCGCTTACCACCCAGGAAATCAGGTAGATGAAACCGGCCACGGCCACCCCGGTCATCACGGCGGTGCCAAGTTCGCGCATCAGGTGACGGCCCAGGTGGTAGAAATCCACCTCGCCGGTGGCAAGCCCCCTGACCACCACTGAAGAAGTCTGGATCCCGATGTTCCCGGCAGTGGCCATGATCATCGGAATGTAGAAGGTCAGGGCCACCATGGATTCGAGGCTTTTTTCATAATGGGACATGACCAGCACGGCGCCGAGCTGGCCGAGCAACGCTCCCAGAAGCCAGGGCAGCCGCGACCGCGCCACCCGGAAGCTGGACTGCTCACCGAACTCTTCCTTGCTCACGCCGGCCAGACGGGAGATGTCCTCGGTGGCCTCATCTTCCATGACGTCCAGGACGTCATCGGCGGTGATGTTGCCCACCATCCTCATGCGGTGGTCGACCACCGGCAGCGAAATCAGGTCATGGGTCTGGAAGAAGCCGGCTACCTCTTCCTGATCGAGATCCACCTCCACGTACAGGGGGTCCGCCTCCATCACTTCCTTGACCGCGGTATCGGGTTCGGTAATCAGCAGGCTTATCAGGGGAAGCCGGCCGACCAGGTGACCCCGGACATCCAGTACATAGACGAAAAGGGTTTCCGCGAGGTCGTCCTCATCCATTTCACGCAGGGCCGCCACCGCCTGGCCTGCGGTCTGGCCTTCGGTACAGGTGGCGAATTCCTTGCCCATGAGACCGCCGGCGGTTTCCGGCGCGTACTGCAGAAGTTCCGCCACCTCGCTGCGCTCGGTCTCCTCCATGGCCGCCAACACTTCGGCTGCCTGTTCGGTATCCAACTCGCCGATCACGTCAGCTGCTTCGTCGGAAGGCATTTCCTCGATGATGTCGGCTATCTCGGCGATATCCAGAAGGGTGAACAGGGCACTCTGGCTGCGATTGTCGATTTCGCTGAGGACTTCGGCCAACGGATCGGGCGGCAACGTTTTCAGGATACGGGCAGTATCCTCCACGCTCATGGGGCGCAGGACCTCGGAAAGATCACCGGGGTTCAGCCCCATCGCGAGGTCACGCAGCGAACCGGTGTCTTCTTCGATCAGCAGCTCTCCGAATTTCAACTCCAGGGAATGGCGTTCGGCGTCCAGGTTCGTGGGGTCCAGAACCATTTCTTCCGTTTTGTCCGGATCCGGGTTTCCAGCATTTTTGTCCGTCACTGTTCCAGGTCCTTTCCAGGCAATTCCCCCGGCTTGCCCCCCTGCACAGCAGCGGCAAGCTGCTCCACATTATGACCGACCAGCCGAGCCTGTTCGGCTGTCATGATCGAACCTCCGGAGACGATGAGCTTGATGGCATCCTCGACGGGAATCCCCAGCTCAACCAGTTCCCGGCGGGGCACCAGGAGCATGAAGCCGCTGGTGGGGTTCGGGGCCGTGGGCAAAAAGACGTTGACCAAACTGTTTTCGGGTTCGTCCTGGGTCACAAAACCAATCGAATAAAGACCCTGACGGGGATAGGCGAAAATAACCACCTTCTGGAATGCCGTGCGGCGGTCCCTCAGAAAGACCTCCGCTATCTGCTTGATGGCCGAAAAAACACCCTTCACCACGGGAATCTGTTCGAAGAACCGCTCCAGGACCCTGAAAAAAGCGATGCCTATCAGATTGCGGGTGAACAGGCCGACCATGGTGATCAGCAGGATGAAAACGACCACCCCGAAAAATGTCAGCAGAAATTCGGGATACGTTTCGGTGATGGCGGGGATCCGCTGCAGCCAGGGTCGCATCGTCGAGCTGACCAACACATAGAAACGCCAAAGGATCCAGGAAGTGATGGCCAGAGGGGTGATGGCCAGAAGCCCCGTCAAAAAATGTCGTTGCAGGAATTTATACATGGCGCCAACCCACGCTGCAGATGGCCGTTGATCCGTTCAGCCGCCTCATTTCTCATTCCTCCGGTGAAATCCGGGCATGGGCTCGGCGGACTTCAGCAGGACCCGCAGGATCCTCTGGTCGGCAACGTCCTCCACCTGGACCACAAATGACGCCACCTCCACCTGGTCGGCTTTTTGGGGTACATTCCCCGCAGCTTCGTAGATCAGTCCGCCCAGGGTTTCACTGGTCTCGATGCCATCGGCCTCCCCGAAGGTGACCCCCAGGATCTCCTCCAGGTCTTCGAGGTTTATCTTCGGGTCCAGCCGCACGGTCAATTCGTCAACCCAGGTGAGCAACTCTTCCTCGGAATCGAATTCGTCTTCGATCTCACCCACGATTTCCTCGATCACGTCCTCGAGGGTCACCAGGCCGGCGGTCCCCCCGTATTCGTCGATCACGACCGCCATGTGGATGCGTTTACCCCGGAATTCGTCTAGCACCTCGTCGATCTTCTTGCTCTCGGGAATGTAATAAGCAGGTCTCACCAGGCTTTTCAGATTGAAGGTCCCGCTGGCGAAACCTTCATCACCGAAGAGTTTCAAAAGATCCTTCGAATAGAGGATGCCGACAACCTTGTCGACACTCCCCTCGTACACCGGCACCCGTGAATGGCCGCTGGCCAGAAGAGAGGACATGGTACCTGCCAGATCCGAATCCCCATCCAGGGCAATCATGTCGATACGCGGGATCATGATCTCCCGCACGGCCGTGTCATGAAAAGCGAAAATGCTGTGGATCATCTCCCTTTCATCCTCGTCCAGCACGACGTTTTCGCCATCCACCTTGATGAGGCTCCGAATCTCCCCGGCCGAGAGGTGGGGTTGCATTTCAGTTGTCCACAGGGTGTCGTCCAGTTTATCCATGACCAGCAGCATAAGGGATGTCCAGGGGCGCAGCAGCCAGTTCAAGGGATAGGTGAGGGTGCCGACGACTCGGGCGTAATTGAACGCGGTGGTTGCCGCCAGCATCTTGAAGACCAGCCCCCCCAGGCTCCAGGCCAGAATGGCCGTTGACGCGAACAGGAGGTAGAACATCGGATCCAGGGTACCGGACCACAGAAGGGCCAGATAATGGCCCCAGGCAAAAGCGCCCACCAGCGTAAAGACAAGATACAGGGTTCCGGTGGTCACCTGGAAGCGACGGTCATTTTCGAGGAAATCCCGAAGGATCGGTCCCAGGGTGTCCTTGTCCAGCAGCCCATTGTGAAACAGGCCGCTGACCCTGTAGTGGGCGGTAATCAGTCCCCCCATGAACATCGCGCCCAACCAGAATCCGGCGGCCAGGAGAATGGTTCCGGTAGTGCCTTCCATCAGCGGGTCAGCTCCTTTCTCGAAGAGGATGGGGCAGACCTTCGGCGGCGAGAATTCCTTCTTCGACCGCCTGCATGGCCCCGGTCTCTTCTTCGCTTGTGTGGTCCCATCCCAGGGTGTGCAGAATTCCATGGACCAGGAGCAGGGAAATCTCGTGTTCCAGGGACCATCCGTTTTCCCGGCATCTGTCCGAAATGAACCGGGGGGCCAGGACGACCTCCCCCACCGCCTGGTGGCTTTCATCTTCGGTGAACCCGGAAAACGTGTCCAGCCACAGATTCGAAAAAGCGTGACCCTGTCCACCGGTCAGGTCGGCCGGCCCGGATCCTGTCTGCTGTAGATAGGAAAATGACAGGACATCCGTCACACCAGGCGTATTCCTGAAATCATCATTCAACCTGGCCATGGCATCGTCGTCCACCAGAACCACATCGATTTTCCAGTCCGGGTGGCCGAGTTGCCCCGCCAGAGCGGCCAGCAATTCCGGTCTGGCCCCTTCGGTGAACCAGTCGTCCGAGACGGTGTCGGGACCGGTCCGTCTGTCCACCAGCCGCGGAATCACAGCCCGGCCTTTCGCTCGCCCCGGCGTTCGGGAACCCGGTCCCCGTCCCGGTCCTTCTGACCGGGATAAACGATGCGCGAGTGATGGATACCCGTCAGCAGGGGTATGAAGGCCTCCCGGATGTCGGCCAGATCACTCAGGGTCAAGCCGGACTTATCCATTTCCCCACTGAGCATGCGCTTGTCGATGATCTGTTTGGTGATTTCCCTGATCCGGCTGGGAGTGGGTTTGGCCAGGGCCCGAGTGGCCGCCTCCACCGCGTCGGCCAGCATCAGAATACCGGTTTCCCGCGAGTGGGGTTTGGGGCCCGGATAACGGAAGTCATCCACCTTGACGGTCTGGTTGCCATCACCCTCAAGTGCCTTGTGGTAGAAATATTCCATGACCAGGGTGCCGTGGTGTTCGGGTATGAAATCGATCACCATCTGGGGCAGCCGCCATTTTCGTCCCAGTTCGATCCCGTCCTTGACGTGGGCCGCGATCACCAGGGCGCTCATGCTCGGGCTCAACTCGTTGTGCTTGTTGTATTCGGGCCGCTGGTTTTCCACGTAGTATTCGGGTTTTTCCATCTTGCCGATGTCATGAAACAGGGCACCGACCCTGGTCAACAGGGCGTTGGCGTCGATGGCCCTGGCAGCCTGTTCGGCAAGCTGGCCCACGACCTGGCTGTGGTGGTACGTCCCCTGGGCTTCAAGGGCCATCCGCTTCAGCAGCGGATGATTCAGGTCCGAGAGTTCGAGCAGGGTGAGGTCGGAGCAAACCCCCACCGGCGGTTCGATGACCGGCAGCAGAAAGAGTCCGAAGGCCACCAGCAGCACCGGCGTAAACAAACCAACCAGATAGATATGCCCGCCCGTCCCTTCAGGCCCGAAGGATTCGGGTCCCAACAGGAAAACCAGGCTTCCCGACAGGGCCGTCAGCAGCAGGATGGCCTGATAGAACTGGCTGCGCTTCTGGATACGCCGGACCGAAACCACGGTCACCATGCCCAGGATATACCACGTGAAAATGCTCCCGGACCCGACCTCCGGCAGGAAGGCGAGCAGGGTCACTCCCAGCAACGTGGTCGTATAACCCACCCGGTCCTTGAAGAGCACGGTGGCGAACAGGGACAGCAGGATCACCGGAACAGCCAAGGGCCCCAGGGCCGGGCGGCTCAAGGCGAACGAGGCGCCGGCCAGGTAGACGGCCACGATCAAGGTCAACGCGATCAGGAACCTCAGGCTTCGCAGGCGATCCGGAAAATGGATTAAGGCCAGCCAACCGTACAGGGCCAGGGTCAGGGCAACCAGCAATGCCCGGACGATAAAGCGCGCCACGCGCCGGGGCCCGTCGTCCCCTCCTCCCCTTTCCACCAGGAGACTCTGGAGCTTTTCCAGGTAAAGGGCCTGTTGCTGGGTGACCCGCACACTCTGGTCCACGATGCGTTCATTCTTCCTGAATTCCCTGGTCGTGGGCACCGCTTCCCTGGCTGCCTCCTGCCGCTTTTTGGTTTCATTGTCGTTGTAGATGAGGTTGGGTGAAATCAACGGAGTCATGATACTGGCCGCAAGACTGGCCGGCTGGGGCTCCATACCCACCGCGTGAAGTTCACTGAAGACACTTGCCTCCAGGGAGTTCGGCACAATGATTTCCGCTTTCTCGCGGAAGGATTCGGACTGTGATGTCTGTACCACGACCCGATCCGAGTTGCTCACCGGCAACCTGTTGGCCACGCCCAGATGCATCACCCGGGACCAGGCCCGACCGAGCCTGCCGACCAGGGAATCGGGTTCGGCCCCGGCGAGAAGTTTTGAAAACTGGTCGGGAAGAGCTGTCGGATACTGGAGAGCGAGCAGCCCGATCTTTTCCTCCCTGTTGGCGGATGTATCGGCGATGACTTCCGCCAGGGCGTCGAACAGGAGTTCCATCCTGGCATTCCCGGATTGGCCCGAACCCCGTTCGATCTGGACCAGGACCGGAGGTTCCTCCGTCACCCTCAAGTTTTTCAACTGCTGGACATCGTAGTCCAACAGGGGAGCCTCGAAAGAAAAAGGCGCGTTGATTTCCTTATCCGCGAGCTGGTCGAACTCGGGGAAGTCCATGGAAATCCGGGGCACCGGGAGAAAAAGGACCAGATGCAGGGCCATCAGCACCAGTCCCATGCCAACGGTCCAGGCCAGGGAACGGTCCACCTTTGCGGATTCCCCCAATCCAGGGGATATTCCGCCGGGCTTGCCAGGGGATTTTCCGCCGGACTTGCCGGGGGATTTTCCAGAGGATTTGCCGCCACTCCTGCCGGTGGTTCTGCTCTCTCGGGCAGACCCTTCGGGAGTCATCCACTCCCGCAACCGTTGCCACCACTTGGCCATGATCCATCCTTCCGTCCAGTTCCGGACTTTCCCGGATTACAACCGGAGTCTTCAGTCACCGTCCGTAGTCACACCCGCGGCCTCGAAGGCATCGACTATCCTGCGCACCAGGGGATGCCTCACGACATCCCGGCCATCCAGATCCACAAAAGCCACACCTTCGGTATGGCGGAGGATGTCCCGCACCAGGACAAGTCCGGATTGCCGCTTATCCGGCAGATCGATCTGGGTGACGTCACCGGTGATCACGGCCTTGGACTGGATGCCCAATCGGGTCAGAAACATCTTCATCTGTCCCAGGGTGGTATTCTGGGCCTCGTCCAGAATCACGAAAGCGTTGTTAAGGGTCCGGCCGCGCATGTACGCCAGAGGCGAGGCCTCGATGACCCCGTTGGACATGAAACTGGCAACCTTGGCGGCTCCGGTGATGTCGGACAAGGCATCGAAGAGTGGCCGTAGATACGGATTGATTTTTTCCTGAAGATCTCCCGGCAGGAAACCCAGATGTTCACCGGCTTCGACCGCTGGACGGACCAGGACGATCCGGTCGACCAGCTGCCGTTTCAGGTAATCCATGGCCATGACCACGGCCAGGAAGGTCTTGCCCGTTCCTGCAGGTCCGACCGAAAAAACCACATCGTAATCGTGCACGGCTTTGACGTAGGCCTGCTGCCCCAGTGTCTTGACCCTCACCGCCTGTCGGCTGCCGCTGGCGAACAGCAGCGGATCCCCGTCCTGGGGAATATCAGGTTCCGGTTCCCGCTTTCCGGCGCGTTGTTCCCACAGATAACGCATGGTCACACTGTCCACGAATTGACCGTGCCTGACCCGCTCCACCAGGTCAGCCAGAACATCACGGACCATCTCCACACGCTCAGCGTGCCCGCGAATCAACAGGCTGTCCCGCCGAACTGTCAGGGTGCCGCCGAACTTTTCTTCCAGGAACCTCAGGTTCGCGTCACGCGTCCCCAGCAAATTGAGCTGGTCGATACCCTCGATATCCATGGTCGCCTCGACCACGGAATCAGAGTTGCCATCGCGCTTCTGCTTGCTCATGAACCTTCTTTCGGCGTCTCGGGAGGCTTCTCCGCGATCAGCAAATGCAATTCCTCGAGCTGAGCATCACTGATGGGCCCGGGACTGTTGTCCATCAGGCCGGACGCGAGGGTCGTCTTGGGAAAGGCGATCACTTCCCGCAGGGACGGACTGTTGGTCAGCAGCATGACGATGCGGTCCAGGCCCAGCGCTATACCGCCATGGGGTGGAGCCCCGAGCCCGAGAGCCTCCAGGAAAAAACCGAATTTGGCCAGGTATTCCTCCTGTGACATGCCGACGATGCGGAAAACCCGTTCCTGCAATTCCCGCTGATGGATCCGGATACTGCCGGAACCCAGTTCCACGCCGTTGCAAACCAGATCGTACAGCTGCGCGCGGCCGGCCCCGGGGTCGTCTTCCAATCCGTCCATATCCTCGACACGGGGTTGGGTGAACATGTGGTGGCAGGCATCCCAGCCGCCGGTTTTGTTCTTCTCGAAGAGCGGGAAATTCCGCACCCAGGCCAGTGCCCAGCTGTTCTCGGGAATCCATCCGGCCCGGGCGGCAAGTTCCAGGCGCAGGGCGCCAAGGGCCTCGCGGGCCATACCGGTTTCCCCGGCCACGAAGAGAACCAGATCCCCTTCCTGGCAACCGGCGCGTTCGGCCAGTTTACCCTGGAAATCCTCACCGAGGAACTTGGCGATTCCCGTCTCCAGACCCGAGGCCGCGACCTTGGCCCGGGCCAGCCCGAAGGCCCCTCTCTTCTTGACCAGGTCCTCCATCTCATCGACCTGCTTGCGGCTCCAGTCGGCCAGACCGGGGGCATTCAGGCACCGCACGGTGCCGCCGTCGGCCAGGGCCTTTTCGAATACGCCGAACCCGCAACCCGGAACCAGGTCATCGATATTGACAATGGGGCAGCCGAACCTGAGGTCGGGTTTGTCGGAACCGTACATGTCCATGGCTTCGTCATAGGAAATGCGCGGGAAGGGAGTCGTCAGATCTATCCCGGCCGCTTCGGCGAAGATCGCGGTCATCATCCGCTCCACCACTTCATAGATGTCGTTTTCACCCACGAAGCTCATCTCCAGATCTATCTGCGTATGTTCCGGCTGACGATCCGACCGGAGGTCCTCATCACGCAGGCAGCGGGCCAGTTGAAAATATCGGTCCACGCCGCTGGCCATGAGGATCTGCTTGTAGAGCTGGGGGGATTGCGGCAGGGCATAGAACTGTCCGTGGTGGATTCGGCTCGGCACCACATAATCCCTGGCCCCTTCGGGGGTGGTCTTGATCAGCAGGGGAGTCTCGACCTCGAGAAAGTCCCGATCGGACAGGAAACGCCTGGCCGCCTGGGCAGCCAGGTGCCTGACGCGCAGGTTGTGGGCCATCACCGGATGACGCAGATGGATGTAGCGGTATTTAAGACGCAACTCCTCCGAGGCGTTTTCGGCCTGGTCCAGCTGGAAGGGCAGCGGAGCACAGATGTTCAGGATCTCGACCTCGCGGGCCACCACCTCGACCGCGCCGGTGGCCTTGTTCGGGTTGACCATGTCAGCGGGCCGGGGACGCACCACGCCGGTGATTCCCAATACCGATTCGAGCTTGAAATCCTTGGCTGTCTCCAGGGGTATCCCGTCTTCGAAAACCACCTGTACTATGCCGTACCGATCCCGCAGATCGACAAACACGACCCCGCCCAGATCCCGGATCCTGCCGGCCCAGCCGGCCAGTTTGATTTCGGTTCCGATGAGGTTTTCCAACACTTCGCCGCAGCGGTGCGTTCTCATCTTTCCATTGTCGGCTGCCATATTGTTCTGATTCACCCTTCGAGGACCTCCCGCACGGCGGCCAGCAATTGCGACCGGGCCACCGGCTTTTGTTCACCAGTATCTAGGTTCTTCATTTGCAGATTGTCGTTGCGGATTTCATCCTCGCCAACCGTCAGCAGAAAGCGGGCCCGGCGCAGGTTGGCCGACTTGGCCTGGGCCTTGAGCGCCCGGTCCGATGTGTCCACTTCCACCCTGCAGTACCCGCGCAGGATGTCAGCGCTCACGAAACCGTAGCGCTGGGCATCAGGTCCCTTGCAGGCGACGTAGATGTCCACCCTGGACTGCCGGCTGCGCTGGGGATCCACCTTCTCGTCGTTCAGATGCAAAAGCGTTCTTTCGATTCCGATGGAAAATCCGATCGCGGGCGTGGCCGGCCCCCCGCACTGCTCAACCAGATAATCATAACGGCCACCGCCGGCGAGGCTGCTCTGTTTGCGTCCGGCCGTCGCGGTGATCTCGAAAGTCGTCCGGCAATAATAATCCAGCCCCCGCACCAGGGTGGAATCCTCTTCGTAGGGAACATCGAGGTCACCCAGGGTAGCCAGGACGCTGTCGTAATGTTCACGGCAGGCATCACAGATGGAATCGGTTATGGGCTTGAACCCGGCCAGGAGATCCTGGACACCCTCATCCTTCGCGTCATACATCCGGAGGGGATTGACATCGATCCGGGACCGCATATTCGCCGGCACAGCTTCAATGTTATCCTGAAGGAAAGCCCTTAAGTCCTCGACATAACCGGGTTTGCATTCAGGACAGCCAATACTGTTGATCTTGACCATGAGCCCACGCGCATCCACGGCCTCGAACAGGGCCATGGCAGTCCGGATAACCTCCGCGTCCAAAACCGGGCTGTCGGACCCGATGGCCTCCAACCCCACCTGATGGAACTGCCGGTAGCGCCCCGCCTGGGGACGGTCGTGGCGGAACATCGGGCCCATGTAATAGAATTTGATGGTGCCGGGCTGACGGATCAGGCCGTTCTCCAGATAGGCCCTGACCACGGAGGCGGTCATTTCCGGACGCAGGGTCAGGCTTTCCCCGCCCTTGGTCTCGAAAGTGTACATCTCCTTGTCCACGATGTCGGTTCCTTTGCCCACCGAGCGCAGGAACAGATCAGTCGGTTCAATGATGGGAGTCCGAATTTCCCCATAGCCGTACCGGGTCAAAACCTCCGCCCAACGCGCCTCGCACCAGTGCCATCGCTCGATTTCCTCGAGCATGATGTCCCTGGTTCCCTTGAGACGACGATATTTGATATTCATGGTGTCCCTTCCAGGTCTCGGTCCGGCATTCGGCCGCGGTACGGTCAAAGAGAGCCGATAATATGGGTCAATCCCCGGTTGGAGGCCAATTTCCGGCAAAATTCCGGCGTACGAACTCGAAATCAGGGTCAACCAGCAGATTGAATCCCGCCAGGTTCAACCCACCGATGGCCTGACGCACCGCCCGGGCGGCGGGAGGCTGTTCCTCCGGGCCCCGGCCAAGGGCAACCAGCCCGTCCCCCACAGCCAGAAGGGTCTTTCCGGACACCGATCGGGAAGCCAGGATCACGATGTCCGGCACAGGAACCGTCACCAGTTCAATACCCCATTCCAAAGGAGACAGCAGACCGTTGGCAAAAAACCTGTCAGCATCCCACTGGCGGACCAGGGCGTAATCAAAACCGCCCAGGCGGGCAGCGTGCAATGCGGGAGCGTGATCGTAAGGATCCGGGCCCCAGGCACAGCCCGAAGGCAAATCGGAAACCGGATCGGTCCCGGTCCCCTGGCGCCGCCATATTCCAGTCGCGGTCAACGAAATCGAATCCCCGCAAACGGTAGCCTCGGGTCGGGACAACCAGGGTGCCTCCACCAGTCCGGCGGACTTGCGATAAACCAGGACGCCGCGAGGGCGGAGGTTTCGGGGAGCCGCCCTGCGGCCGACGGCCATCGGAACATACTGGCCCGAATCGAGGGCCAGCCCCAGGCCATCCGGACAGAAAACGAAATCCGCGCCGTCAGCCAACTTTTCTCCGAAGGCGCCGACGGTAACAACCACCGCCAGATCCAACGGCTGGTCGGTAAATTCATTCAGGAAGTGCAGGAACGGTTCATAGACTTTGGCGATCCGGTCCTTGTCACCAGAGGAATCGAAGACCAGCAGGATACCCCGCCCCCGCGCAGGTCCCATTCCCGGCCATAACAGCGCCCCGAGTGCGAGGGCCAGCACCAGGGCCGCGGCCAGGATGGTGATCGATCGGCCCCCGCCTCCCATGCGGCCGGACCTTGATTCTTCATTCACCCTGGTCCTCCTCGTCCACCGGGACATCGGAACCATTCCGCAGGATGGGAGGGTTCCCCACGATCACCTGGAATTGGGGTGGATCCAGGCGAATGAGGGTGAGCCAATCCGGGTGAACGACCTGACCGGTCAGGACAAAAACCCCCTCGGAGAGATTATCCACCGGGACGATCACGGAGATCCGGTCTTCGGTCAAGGCTCTCACGGAATCCGCGACTCCCCGCACCATGACGTCGGCAACGGGGGGAGAAATCCCCACATCCGGACGACCGGCATCCACCAAACCGATGACCGGAATGTTGGCCAACGTCCGGTCCTCCAACTTTCCGACCCTGAACGCGGCCTGGACCTCGGTTTCGGCAAGTTCCAGGAATTCCCCCGGCACCTCCAGCTTCAACACCTGATCCGTGTTTCCCGTGATCCGGCCCAGGTTCACTTCTTCGCTATGCACCGACATATCCTCGGTGAAATAGCGCGAAGGCCCGGTAACCAGCACCGAATCGGGAGAGGACCCCGGAGCCGTCACGAAATCCATTCCCTGGGGCAGTTCACCGGTTAAATCCAGGGTTACGGCAAGCAGCCTGGAAACTTCATGATCGATGGTCAGCCTGAGGATACTCACTCCCTGGATGTCCGCGTTATTCATGTCCGTGGAGATATCCGACCGGTTCAACTGGTAGGAAAACGTGGAGTCCGCGAAGTTGGCCAGGTTGACCCTGACCTCACCGATGTACCGGTTGAAATACTGGTGGGTCAGAAGCATCAACTTGCTTCCGGTCACCCTGACCTTGACCTCTGGCGGCAGATGCTCGCTTCCGGTTACGGTCAGTCCTTCACTCAGACCGGCCACCCTCAGGGGCAGATACGTGGTCTGTTCGATGTCCGCGGTGGACGCCACCTGGATCCAGATCAGAACTGAAACCAGAAAGCAGCTGATTTTCAGACCGAGACGATTCATGGATCCGGTATAACCTCCGGTAATTTCAACAACTGTCCGACAAGAATGGATCGGTTAGCCAGATTATTGCGCCGAAAAATTTCGTTGACGGTGGTTCCGTGGCGTTGGGCCAGGCGATAGAGGTTATCTCCGCGTCGGACCTTGTATTCACGAGTCCACAACGATGGTTCCGCGACAGATCGAACCTCCGCCGGAGCCCCGGCAATTTGCCAGCGGTCCTGCTGGTCCCTGCGCCAGTCAAGGATCCCCTCCACCAGGACCATCGCGATTTTCCTGCGGCTGGACCTGTCCGCCAGCAGCTTCCGGTCCCCCGGGTTGGAAAGGTAGGCCACTTCCACCAGAGCCGACGGCATGGCCAGGGACTTGAGCACATGGAACCCGGCCTGCTTGACCTTTCGTCCACCCATCACGCTGCTGGACTTGGCCGCGGTAACCAGGCGTTCCGAAAGGCCCGCCGACTGGTGCAGTACCTGGCTCATCCGCAAATCCATGAGGATGTCCATGACAAGGTCGTCCGGTCGGCTGGCGGGATCCAGGCCGACCAGCTGGGCGGCATTTTCCTTGTCGGCCAATTCCCGGGCTTCCCTGTCGGTGGCGCCCTGCAGGGATAAAAAATAGACTTCCATGCCGGATACCGCCGCACGCGGGTGGGTATTGCAGTGGACAGAAATAAAGAGGTCACCCTCTTTCCTGCGCGCGAAATCCACCCGCTGCCACAACTCCAAACCATAGTCCCCGTTTCGGGTGAGCTGGGCGCTATAACCGGGCAGGGCATTAATCAAACGGGCCATCTCGCGGGAGATATCCAGGACAACGTCCTTCTCCTTCAAACCTTTCCTCGATGCCCCCGGGTCCAGTCCGCCATGACCCGGATCGATGATCACCATATAGGGTCTGGGCGCGGGCGCCAGGGTGATCGCCGGCCTGCTGACAGGCTCGGGAATCGTTCCAGCCCGGTTTTCCGTAACCGTTCCCACCCCTGGGCGCATGACATCCAGGACGATCCGATCAGGTCTGCCGCCGGTTGCAGGAAGGGAAAAACTCCGAAACTCGGCCTGATGATCCAGATCCAGCACAACCTGGGCCCGATTGGTACCGGGATTCCGCCTGATGCGTCGGACCAGGCCATCGCCCACCGCGATGGACCCTTCCCCTGTGAAGCCGGCATGGGAGACATTGACGGCAATGCGGTCGGGGTCCCCGATGCGGCGGACTTCAAAAGAGCCCGGCCCGCTCAGGTCCAATACGACACGGGTATGGTCCGGAGCGGTGAAGTAGCGAATCCTGACGATGTCAGGGCCGGATGCGGCAAAGGTAACAGTGGGCGACCACCCCGAGGCCAGGGAGGCCAGCAGAACAATGGCAGCCAATGGGACAGGGGCATTACAAGGGGATTTAAAATGCCGGGCAAACGCAACGGCGTTACCCCGAAACCGGCAAATGATTTTGCTGACAGTGAACCACCCCGACAACCACATGGAATCCCGCTCCTTCGATCCGCGCGGATCTCGAAAAAGGGTATACGCCAGTACCGAATCCGTTCGAAACCGCGGACATACCCATCCATCCCTAAATTATCACAGGCCCCACCGGACGCCAAGAACATAATGAACCGCAGGGATTGCTCTGGAAGTTGTTGTTGAGGAAGTTACCCGAATATGGCGCCGGGATCTCAGTCCCGCACCGCGTAGGAATCGAGGATATAGGACAAGGGATTGACGGGCCGGCGTCCGATCCTGATCTCGTAGTGAAGATGGGGAGCGGAAGAGCGGCCGGTATTACCCGACCTGGCGATAACGTCGCCCCGGGATACGGTGTCTCCCTTTTTGACCAGTTGCTCGCTGAGGTGGGCGTAAACCGTCACTACGTCGTTGCCGTGGTCGACCTTTATGACCCGGCCGAATCCCCGCTGCTGCTGGACGGCCAGGATCACACCGTCACCGGTCACGCGGACCGGGGTCCCAAGCGGTACGGAAAAGTCGAGGCCGCGGTGAAAAGTCTGTTTGTCGGTGAAGGGATCCTGGCGGAATCCGAACCGTGAACTCAGCCAGCCGATGTCGGTGGGCCTGATGGAGGGGATTTTTCGGCGCACATCCGCGCGGGTGTTGAGTGTGTCCAGCATGGCCAGATAACCCTGCCGCTGGATTTTGGCCTGCCGGAGCATCAGTTCGAGATCATCACCAACCGAACCGGAAAGGTCGTCCATACCCAGGCCAGGAACTTCCTGGTTGGCATATTCGAGATGACCCCTGCCTCCCACGCCGGCGGCGAAGGTCTCTTCGTCGATGGCGGGCAGGTTGATGGCTGCCGCCATCATGCCCTGGACTTCATGTACACCGTCGATTTCATCACGAAGGACCAGGACCTTATCTTCGAGACCGTCGATGGTCCCGATGAGGGCCAGGTTCTCCTTCTGATACCTGGACCCGCCAGGCATCCAACTGTTTCCCGTCCCTATCCCCGCAGTATAAAGACCGGCGATCCCCAATAGCAGGACCAGGACACCGGCAGGCACAACGATGCTCCACCGGGACACCCGGAATTCCCGGGAAGCGCCATGATCCTCGGGCATATATAGGAAAGTGTAGCTCTTCTTAAGCTTCATTTACCAACCACTATTGGTTCGGAACGTTGCAAATGTCTGGGAACACTACCCCGGGCAGGAAAGTTGATCCGTCAACAAGCCGGACAACCGGGGGTAGAAAAGTGTGGCCAAAAGATGCCACCCGGCTCGAAACTTGTCAACATGGATCCTGTTTCCTGCCCAATCGGCCGATTTCGGCCACTTGAAGGACTAATTCGCAATTTACGGGCCACCGGAGGATCCATGGGCAACGGGGTGGTATTTACACCAGGGAGGGGAATGGCAAGCCCGGACCTCCCCCAGGGGGAGATCCGGGCCATTTTCCAGGAACAGACGCTGCGGTCCGGACCCTATCCTAGTAATAATCGAACAAAAGAACCTTGCCCTTGGAGTTCCGTAACTTGGCCAGGGCCTTCTCCTTGATCTGGCGGATCCGTTCCCTGGTCAGCCCGAGACGCCGTCCGATCACCTCGAGGGTCTGAGCTTCTTCGAAACTCAGGCCGAAGTACTGGACGATGATCTGGGCTTCCCGGTCCGAAAGAACAGCCAGACATTTCCGAACGTCCTCGCGCAGCCCGCGCTGGAGAACCGCGAAATCCGGCGGTTCCTGGCTGGTGTCTTCGATCACCTCGGCCAACGGACGGTCGCCGCCCTCCACTCCGGAATCCTCGAGGGCCAACTCGGTCCGGTCGGAGCGCAGCGCGTGGACAACATCCGCCACGTCCAGATCGAGCCGCTGGGCGATCTGATCCGGAGTGGGCTGGGGATTGCCCTCGTTCTGCAGGATGGACCGGGTCCGGTTGATCTTGATCAACAGGGCGGTCTGGTTCTGGGGCAGCCGGATGGTCCGCGATTTGTCCAGAAGTGCCTGCATGATCGACTGGCGAATCCACCACACGGCGTAGGAAATGAACCTGTAACCACGCTTCTCATCGAAGCGGTGGGCGGCCTTCAGGAGCCCCAGGTTGCCTTCGTTGATCAGATCCGACAGCATCAATCCCTGGTTGATGTAGCGTTTGGCCACCGAAACCACGAACCGGAGGTTGGCCCTGACCAGGCATTGAAGAGCCTCTTCCTCACCAGCTTTTATCCGCAGGGCGAGGGCGACTTCATCTTCCCGGGTGATCAGGTCGTAACGGTTGATGTCACGGAAATAGACCTCAAGGCCCTTCTCGTGCATCGCTGGTAATATATTTCTTCGGCCAGCCATCGGATTCCTCCATGCCAGCGTGGGGGTTAACTGTCAATTTTCCAGTCCGCCATGACGGGGCTGGATCGAAACGTAGTTTTCCATATTTCCCGTCCTCACGAGAACGGACAGGAGATCACGGCTGGGCGCCATAAGCGTCCGGACCTGGTCATAGGACTCCAGGTCGATGATCTCGTGTCCGGCAATGGAAACCACGACATCTCCCGGGCGGATACCGGCTTCCGCGGCGGGCGAGCTGTCCTGCACCACGACGACCATGACTCCGGTCGTTGCAGTGACGCCAAGTGCTTCGATGAGGCGGGCCACCCGTGGGTCCCCTCCTTCAATGGAAGCTACCTCCATGCCGAGCCAAAGCGCTGCCTGAGCGGCATCCGCTTCGGACTCCTCCTGTATCCACTCTACGGGACGCACCTGGAATCCATTCCGTTTACCGTCCCGGACAATTATTATTTCCACATCCTGGCCAGGGGGCGAGGCGGCGATCAGGAACAGGAGCTGACGGCGGGATTCCACCTTCTGCCCCGAAAACTCCACAATCACATCACCGGCCAGCAGATTTCCTGCCGCGGCCGGAGAACCGCTTACGACACTTACGACACGCGCGCCGCTGTCCGGTTCGCCGGGAATCTCTTCCCCTACCACCTGGACCACATCTTCGGTCGTAATCCCAAGATAACCCCGGATCACCCGGCCATGCTCGCGCAACTGGCCATAAATGGTCACGACCAGATTGCTGGGCACCGCGAATCCGATTCCCTGGCCACGCTGATTGATGGCCGTGTTCACCCCTATAATCCTGCCCTGCACATCCACCAGGGGGCCCCCGCTGTTTCCGAAGTTGATGGAAGCATCGGTCTGGATGAAGTCCTGGTACCGGGGAGTCAGACCGCCGATCTGCAGGTCTCCCCTACCTTTGGCGCTCACCACCCCAACAGTCAGGGTGCTTTCCAGATTCCCGAAGGGGTTCCCGATGGCGATGGCCCAGGACCCGACTTCCACCTCGTCGGAATTGCCGAACTCCAGAACCGGCAGCTTGCGGCCGGCCGCATCGATCCGCAGCAGGGCCAGATCGGTATTGGGGTCGGTCCCGATCAATTCCGCCCGGTATTCCCTCTTTTCACCGCTGAAGCGGACAAAAATGGCGTCGGCACCGTCGATGACATGGTGATTCGTGAGGATGTCACCACCCGGGTCGACTACGAAACCCGAACCGGTGGAGGGAGATTCGAAGCGGCCGCCCTTGCCTTCTTCATCGGGAAAGAACCTGCGGTACATCTCCTGGAGAGACCCGGTGCCCATGCCCGAGGAATTGGTGGAGCGGATGATCCGAATGTTGACCACCGCGGGCCGAACGGCCTTGCTGACGGCCACGAAGGGGGAGTCGGGAAGATTGCCGTTCACTTCACCCTGCGCCGGAAGGGGCTGCAGGGCACCCAGTAGAACAACCAGGCCCAACAGGAGCAGACCAAACAAAAAAGGCCCCACAAACTCGCGGCTATTGCTCAGCGGAACAAAAGCTACTGGTCGGTGTGACCCTTTAAAAATGTTCGGTCCAAAATGCATCACGTTTCACCGTCCGTTGAATGCGGTAACCGGTGAAGGAGTAATGCTGCCCGGCCTTCCCGTGGGAGGGAATCCCGAGTGTTACAGGGAACAAATAAATCGTATCCGAAACTGATTGATCTGTCAACCCTCTTTTTCAGGATCGGATTCCTCGGCTTTCTCCCCCCCCTGAGCTTCGGCGGCAACGGGATCTTCCACATCGACCACCACCGGTTCGACCAGAATGGCCGAATCCTCTGCTCCCTCGTCCAGAACCGGTTGTGTGAGAATGGTTTCCGAAACTTTCTGCGCGGCGGGGGTGTGAGCCCGGCGCTGGCTGAATTCTTCCTGGATATTCTCGATTTCCTCGTTTTTCAGCCGCAGTTCATCTTCAAGGCCCTTGATGCGCTCGAGCAGGGTGTGGACGGCCGGGGAAGCCAGCAAATCCTGACGCTCCTCCTTCATCCCATTGTAGATGAGGCTACCCAATTCACTGAATTGGCGTTCGATGTCCCGGCTTATCCCGAATTTATCGTACCGCCTGGTGGTGATACGTGCCACCTCGGTGGTCTTGTCCGATGACACTGTGTACCATTCCATCAGATTCTTTTTCACGTCGTCGAAGAGTGACATTATCGTCTCCTTGTCCGGCCTGGATTCCGATTCCTGTTGCCACTGCCGCAATGATCCTGCAGATTATGCGGCATGAATGATTTGAAACAACCCACGGCCATCATCGTGGCCGACTCCCATTTTCACCTGCATCCCGACCAGGCCGAGCGCCAGCGCGTGGCCAGGTTCCTGGAATTGCTTGAACTTGCCGCCAGGGCGGACCACCTGGTCCTGCTCGGAGACATCTTCGATTTCTGGTTCGATTATCCCCATTTCCGCCTGAAGGGTTTTGATTCCATCCTCCAGGGCCTGGACCGGGTCCGCGAATCGGGAACCAGGATCCACTTCATCGGGGGCAACCACGACATCTGGGCCGCAGGCTTCATGCACCAAAGGTACGACTGCAGCCCCACGGGCGAAACAGAAATCATCCAATTCAGAAACCGGCGCCTCCGCTTCATTCATGGCGACGGCCTTCTGAAATTCGACTGGGCCTACAATTCCTTCAGGGCGGTGGTACGCACCAGGACGGGAATTGTTCTGGCCAAATCCCTCCACCCGGAAATCCTTTTCGCCCTCAGCACCTGGCTCAGCGGCAGGAGCAGGTCCGCCACCCGCGATGAAGCATCCAGGATCGTGGCCAGGGCCCAAAAATGGCTCGGAAGTCAGGATGCCGACCGCCAAGGTTCCGACACCTGGGATCTCATGGTCATGGGCCATTTCCACCACGGTTTCCAGATCGAAGCCGGCTCCCTGAAGTTGGCCTGCCTGCCCGGCTGGTTTGACACCCTTGGATACGGTCTTCTGCAGAATGACGAATTCCGGCTCCTGGATCTCGCCCGGGATCCGCTCCCGGATCTCTGATCTGCCGTCGCGCCCGCCGGACCCTACCAAACGAGGTTGAGTGAGAACTTGTGTCCGTCGTCGAAGCCGTCGACGGTCGATTGCTGGTAGGCGTAATCCACTCCCAGCACCCCGGTGCGGAAGCCCGCGCCCGCGGTCAAACCCTGGTTCCTGTAGTTGATCCGGGTGCCGGCCCGCAGGGAAAATTCGGAAATGATATTCCACTCCGCCCCCACGTGGGCCTTTTCGTTGGAGTCGTTGGGGAAAACCACATCACCGGCAATGGTCACGTTTTCCTTGAAAAAATCCCCCACCGGAGTCCAGGCCGCCCCCACCCTGAAGGCCGTCGGCAGATCGAAAGGTTCAGCGCGAAGATTCATCTGGCCACCCACGTTGGTCGCGCTGGCGGCGAAGTTCAAACCCTCTATAAGGGATTTGTGCGTGAGGAAAAAATCGAACGCGAACCCGGTGTCGGAGTATATGTCGATCTTTTCGTAGATGAACTTGGCGTTCATCGCCACGGCAAAGCTCTCGCCGATCGGATGGGCGTACGAAACACCGAAGGAAACATCGTAGGGTTTGAAAGTTCCCTCGGGGACTCCCACCGGCTCGGAGCCGTACCGGTCAATGGTATCGGAATACAGGCCCATGAAAGTGAAGCCCAGAACACCCTTGCCCACCCTGTGGGCCAACGCGGCTGCTTCATGATTGAAGAGGCCCAGGTAGCGGTGATGCTGAAGGACCAGGCCGGTTTCAAAGTCGGCGAAAATATTGTTGGCCGGGTTCCAGAAAACGGCCGCGGCTCCATAACTGGAGGCGACCCCGGTCTCTCCCATGGCTGCCTCGCGGGCGCCAATGCCCATCCGCAGGGAAAGAAAGCCTGCATCACCGGCATTGCCTGCCCGGGCGACGGGCGTAAACGCGACCACCAGGGCAATCAATACCGCCAGTGTCATCACTTTCCTATTGCTGAAGCCAACCATGGAAAACCTTTCCTTGTTTATCGGGGACCCAACCTGCGGCCGGGCCTGTCTTGCCTCGGTCTGCTAACGCACGACCGCGAACTGCACCACGCTGTGATCCGTTCCGCCGCCCTCGGTCTCGATCACGAGACGGCAAAGATAAAGTCCGGTTGCCGCCCCGTCCAAGGCGACTTCGAGGGAGAAGGGTTCAATGGGCGCCACATCCTGCCAACCGGTGGACACCACTTCCTCCCCCACCAGATTATAGACGAAGGCCCGCACCCGGGCCGGAGACCTGACCTGCCCCCTCACCTGGAGAGGTCCAGACAGAAGAGGACTGGGCTGGCAGCGATGACTGCCGGGCACAAGCCCGGTACCTTGATCGGTTACGGGAGGACCGACCCATCCCGAAGCATCGTAGGAACCGTTCCGCCAGGGAGACCCACCTGACATGGGCCAGGCGGCCCCGGCCAAAGCCACGTCCCGCCACACCACGACCGAAGACAGGAAGTCCGTATCCAGGCCGGTGCTGTCGGTACCGGTGCCGGTTATCCTGGGGAATGAGCCGACGGCAGCCAGGTCCCAAAAGACCTCCCCCGTCAGCATACCCAGCGCGGGACTGCCGGCGCTGCGGGCGGGACCACCCAAGGGCCAACCTTGTTCTGTTGAGCCCCCGGTTTCCAATCCGTACAGGCGTCCGTCGCCGGTAGGGAAAATGTACTGGTCCAGCGGGCGAGAGGAAACCACCAGTTCGCCCACCAGAGGTGACCCCGCGCCCTGACCGTCGACCGCGAAAATGGATTCGATGGGCCGCCTGGGCCAGCCGTCCAGCCAATAACCCGCGTGTCCGACCCGACCCAGGGTCTCTTCCCCCACGAAAGAGGCGCCGACCGAGAGCGGGGAACGGATTTCCACATCCTGCTTCCAGACAATGTTGTCCCGCGCCTTGCGTAGGGCATCGTCGAAATAAACCGTCTCGCCGTGACCGAAGCGGTCGACGACGATCGCGAAATAGACAGGGGCATCCTCGGGGGTACCGGGAACCAGACCCCATGATACGGGGAAAGATCCCGGTTCACCGGCCAGGGATATTTCCAGCTTGATCACATCTTCCGGAATGGCCGTGGGCGTCAGGTCCATGATGACAAGACGATGATCGCCGCCGGCGGTATCGGCAACGACCGTCATCAGGAACTCTCCGGCCAGGACGGGGATCGAAGGCACCACCACATCCCCCAAATCATAAACTGGTCCAGGGGTGGCGTCCGGACCGCCGAAGAACATGAGGGATGTATTGCCGCTTTTTGCAACCACCACGCAGGCGGTAACGAACATGGACTCCGGGCCCGATGCCCCGAAATCGGCTGGCAAAAGGATCGGAGGCAATTCACATCCGGGAAGGTCCTGGTACAACCCCACCGCGCCCGGTTCGACATCCCGGACCCCGCTGGCGTCCGCCTTGAAGGCGTAGAGTCCCCGCGGCCCGGTCAGGATTATTTCCATTTCCCCGTCATGATCGAGGTCCCCCGCCGCAGGCGGCAGGTTCCAGGACACAAGTTCGCCGCCGCGCATGCCCGTGGTGAAAGGCTCCAGGGTGGCGGGATCTCCGTCGTGATCCAGGAATTCGTTCAAATCACCGTCCAGCACAAAGACCTCGCCACTATGACCGGCCAGGATGATCTGTTCCAGCGAACCGCTTGCCGCCAGCGGGGCCACCAGCATATGGGATCCGGTCAGGTCCGTGCCTTGGGGAAATTCGCGGCGGGCAGAGAGTACAGGACCGGTTTCCGGGTCCGTTTCTGTGGTAAGGGAAAATGTCACCATGTCGGCGTATTCGTAGCCCCAGTATTCAAAGTCCCCGAATTCGATCCAGTAACTCTCGGTATCCAGCAGGACATCGCTGAACTCACTGAAGACGATCCCCGTTGCCGCCCTGCCGGCCGTATCTGTCGGAGGAAGGGTCCGGGCATTGAAAAGGTGCGTGCCTTCGCCCCGATAACTGTCGTCGTCCCCGCCGAGCATGTAATCCGAAGGTTGATGGGAATCCAGGTCCTGGATCTGGTCCGCTTCTTCGAGGTCCACCGATTTCCTGGATGGGTCGGCATTGAACAGGTTGCCTGGCGCATCGAATACATCCTGGATCACGCCTTCGTCGATATGCCAGATAAATACCCCGCTGCCGGCGCCCAACTCGCCGGGACCGCGCGCATTGTTTTCGCTCATGGCAAAGTCCCACTCGGCGTCGGTCACCCGCTCCCGGGTGTCGAAATCCGGGTCAAACTTGCCCGTCGGGGTGCCGTCACCGTTTTCCGAATCGAAATCGAAAAAATCAGGAAGGCCGTTTCCGTTCAAATCGTCCGAGAAGGTGAACCGCCGGTCACCGTTGGGATCCTGCAACCTGTATTCCAGCAACCAGTATTCCTGACCGGTAATGCTCACGCGAGCGCAGGCCGTCGAAACTTCCGGATGTTCACTGGGGGTCAAACTCCACTGGTCGCCCGTCATGACATCCGCCTCGTACGGCTCCATCCAGCCCATCAGGATCTTGTTGAAGGCGCAGGGATGGGGTGGGATGAAACCCAGCCCGACGAACAGGCCGTAGCCCATCAGGCCGAATTGGCCGATTCCCTGACTGTCGGGAAAGCCCGAGGGTGTGAAGTCACTGAGCGAAAGCATGCCCAGATGCAAACCAACCTCGAAGCAGTAGACACCGAGGCTGCCGAAGCCGCCGTTGAAAGCGCCGACCGGATCCTGCTGCTCGGTTTCGGGCAGGACCAGCACACGGTCGATTCCCGTGCCGGGGGGAAACCCGGCCGCGGGAATGTAGGGAGTATCCAGGATGCTGTCTTCGAACGCGCCGGCGAAATCGTCCGGGTCAAGATAAGTGCTGAAAATCTGTTCCGGACTGTTGCCCAGGATGTCGGTTTCCTCGCCCGCGCCCGCGTGGACCAGGATGAAGGTATCGTAAGCGGTGAAATCGATCTCGGAATCGAGCCTTTCCACCACCCTGGCGGCCATCAGGATCTGCTGCTCACCCTTGTCGGGGTGGTTGCCGTAGTACCACATCGGATCCGCCAGATTAACCGTACGGGGGTGAACGGTGGTATTGACCTTCAAGCGGCCTCCACTGACCTGGTCGAAATAATCCTCCACATCACCCATCAGGTGCTGGAAAAAAACGGAATCATGGGCTGCGTAATATCGGTCCGTCTGCATGGGCGGGGGAAAATCGCCGGGCACCTGGCCGTGACGGCCGAGCATGAGGCTGTCGGAAAAATCGCACATCAGCAGGATGGCGTTAAGGGTGCCGGGGGCTTTTTCTCCAGCCAGGCGCCGGCTTTGCAGATCCCTGGCCCCGTCGTCCAAAACCGGACCGACACGGGACTTCAAAACCTTTCTGACCCTGGAAACATCAACCCCCGCGCCGGGAGGGTATGGCAGGGCACTCACCACGGAAGGCGCATCCTGGCCCCGGGCATCCTGGCCCCAGGCATCCTGGCCGGGCAGGACCCAAACGCAAATCACAAGCGCCACCAGAATGGAAATTGACTTTAACCGCATGGAGAGCATGAACCTTTCAAAGGCGTACCCGGACCAGTCCGCCCGTTGGGGCCGACGCTGCAGGATCTGCCGGGCATTATATAAAGGTCGCATGCCAAGGTCAACGTCCCTTGAATACAGGAAAAAAACGGGAGAGCCCAAGCGCGGTACCTGTCACCCCTGATCGACATTCCCTCGCCGGGCTCTCCTTCACTGTGTCGGTGTACCCGTCCGGTCGGTTTGTTACCTTTCCCGATGGCTGCCAACCTCTTCGAGAAACCGGTCTCTCACCGGCCGACGGATGATGGGGGGAAACCACCAACACAACACTGAATTTTCAAGGCGCGGCCGTTACCTCCTGCCGGATGTACCACCGCCGCCACGGCTGCCGCCGCTCTTGGATCCACCGCCGCTGCTGCGACTGCCGCCGCTGCTGCGACTGCTGCCAGAACTGCGGCTTCCGCCGGAGTTCGATTTCGAGCGGGAATTGCCCACGGTCCCAGAGCTCTTGCCCTGGCTCGATCGGGACGACGGCTTCACCGAACTGCGGCTGCTGGTGCCGGAAGTACCCTTCTGGCTACTCCGAGGCTTGACGCTGCTGCCGCGCGTTCTGTCGTTTCGGGTTCCGGTTTGGCCGCTGCGGCCCGAATTCCAGACCCGGGTTCCCCTCTTACGGGGTTCAACTGGTTTGATGGACCGCTGGTTCGTGCTTCCGGTGGGCCGACTCCCGGATTTCCGGTCGAGGACCGCTCCGCCGGAGCGGCTGCCTGAACTGCCGCCTGAACTGCCGCGAACAGAGGTGGAACCGCTGCCGGAACCCCGTACAACGGGCACCAGGCCCGCACGGGTTGCGGACCCGCCCGCTCGATGCCTGTAGTCCGCTTCCGAACCCCTGGCACCAGTGCTTCGCGAACGGGACGAGGTGCTGCCACCATCCCGGATCCGCAAACCGGAATTGCCCCTCACCCGCACGCTTTCATCAATTTGGGGCCGTGCCCTGGAAGTGGCCTTGACACTGTCATAACCGCCGACCCTCGAACCGGTGGTTGCCAGTGTGGTCGAGCGGCCCTTGACGCCGTCCAGTTCCGACATCCTGGTGCGGTTGGTCATGGCGTCGCGCTGCCGCGAATCGGGGGTGTCGGCATTGACCATCCGGGAAACGCCGCCGTACTCGCGAGTCTTGGTAACGGACCCATTCGTACCGGTGTTGGTCAAAGGCCGGTAACGCCGATACCCGTTGTTGTAGGTCGTGTAGCAGTTGCCCGCGTAATAGGGGGAGTAGCCCCAGGAATAACATCCACCGCCGTACCAGCCGTAACCGTAATAAGGTGCGCAGGTATAGGAGGGCCAGTACCAGAAATTGACCCAGGGCCGCCAGGTCCAGGGATCCACGTAAACATAGACCGGATTGGAGTAGACGGGGTAATAACCGTAGTCGTCGTACCAGGAATTGACCCAGCCGTAGTCGTAGGTGATTTCCAGGGTGCAGGTATCCTGGTAGGGTTCATAGGCCACCTCGTCTTCAAAGTGGCACTGGTTGCACAGGTACCGGGGATGTTCGACTTGCCGGTGCACGTAATAACTCGAATAATTGGTCACCACGTATTCTTCGGAATTCTCCAGGCCCGTCACCGCGAAATTGACTTCGTTCATGGCCAGGAAGGGATCTCCGGCCACCCGGAAATCGAAACGGTCGGCGCCCAATTCATGGTGGAAATCGATTTCCAGATCACGCAGGTCGAAAGGATATTTCGAGACGATGGCCTCGACGAACCCCTCTCCTTCATTGGTCGCGACACGGAGCTTGCGTCCTCCGGACACAGGCAGGAGATACTCGTGGCCGCCGAAAGCGAAGCCGTCATCCATGCGGCTGCGGGGCCACAGCACCGTCACCAGGCCGTCGACATCGATTCGATAGACAACGGCGTAGGCATCCTGGTTGGTCTGGAAACCGGCGCCCATTTCTTCGCCCCGCTGATAGATTACGTTTTCATCCCGGTCAAGCCAGACACCGACGCGCAAATCGATCTTGCCGTAGTCGAAGTCCCCCGCGTCCTGGTTGGCCCCGTTTTCGTAATCACTGATGGTTTTTTTCGGAGCGTAGCTGTTCACGTTGCCGATCTCGGGATCCTGGGCCAGGGCGGCTGTGCCGCCGATCAGGGCCAGGGCCAGGGTTACCAGTATCAAAGCCGGACGGACACTCCCGAGGGAAAGTTTTCCGGGCAGACCGCCTTTGGTTTTCGTGAGTATCGCTTTCATGATTTCACGCTCCTTTCCTTAATTCGTCGGCAGTTCAAAAACTGACTACCTGGGGCTTGGCCGGACCAATTTCCGAATCCTCGGGCGCCTTGAGTTCAGGCAGCCCGGCAATGGTCTGATACGCCCAGATGATATCCACCGATGTCGTGTAGGTGCCGGTCACGCCGAACTTGGCGTAATGCAACTGTGCACCCTGGATTTCCACCACGTAAATATGTCCGGCCACGAGCTCGATTTTTCCAGTCTGGGAATAGCCGTCGGCCGGCGCCCAGGACACACCCTCGAAGATGAGTTGGCCATTACTCGAGAACACTCCGAAATCCTGCAGGACAACCCGTGGCGAGTCGGCCAACACGTAGGGAATGCCATTTTCGAAGACTATCTCTATATCATATGAACTCTCGGCAGGATCGACCCGGCCGGCGTTGATATTACCCTGATTGCCCGCGGCCGCCGCAAAATCGAAACCGGAAATGTTGGCCTGGATCCCGTTGCCGTCATGCAGGGTCACCGGGATGTAGTGGTCGTTGACGAATGGGCTCATGGGTAAGGGCGCGTCAACGACGAACTCGTAACTCAGGGCGCTCTCCAACCCCGCGGCATTGACCGAAGCGACCGCGTATTCGTACTGGAGTCCGTTTTCGACGTCGAAATCGTAGAACCAGTGCAGGCCGGTGTCCCCGTCGTAGTTCTCGTCCCAGGCCACTTCCCCGATGTAGAAGAACTCACGGTCGGGGATAGCGTGGTCGCCTTCTTCGTAGAACCGGCTGTAGATAACGTATTTCACTACGTTTTCGTTGTAGGAGTCGTCGTAGGGCGCGTAGGAGATGTCGAACCACTGCACGATGACAAGGTCATCGGCACTGATGCTGTGAACGCCCGTCGGAACCACCGGAGGCGGAAGGTCCACACAGTTGAGGCAATCATCATCGGACTCGCAACCAGCCAGCAAAACAACCAGGGACACCAGGACAGCCGTCAAAACGGCGGACTTCGTCCAGATGCCGATTTTCCCGTTCCAGTTTTGATTTTCCTTGGCCCGCATCATGTTACACCCTCCAGGTATTCTGGTCCGTATTCACACCCACCAGACGCACGGTCCGTGCCACCGGGAAAGGGATGACACGGTAAGGGCCAAAAGTATATACCTGACAAATGGACTTCCGGAAATCACAGCCCGAAAATCAACTTAATTGGTTATTTATCATTAACTTGTAAAACTTTTATGGTTTGAGGTATCCCCATTCCAAAAGACAAGGATATTGGCTGTTTCACTGGAGGAAATATGGAATACTGTTCAGATTTGTGTGATTTGAAGGACATTTTACCCAAAATGAGACGTCAGGGGCCGGATCAGAGGGTAATATTTAGACAAAAAAAAAGAGCCCTGCCTTACGGCATCCCTGTCTTGAATCTCGCCGTTTCAAGAGCAGGAAGGGCTCTTTTCCTGGGACCTGCTGACCAGGCCCGGAATTAAATTATTCGTGTTTCGGGAGAAAAGGATTCCGGTTCTCTCTTGCCGGCGAAAAATGATTGATCCGACCCCACCTCTTCACAATCTTTCCGTCGACCCTTCTTGTTGAGAACTCCCTTTTGCCGGTAAGCATTGTGGAATAGAACCTCAACTCTCCCGAAAACACGAATTTCATTTTACTGATCATTCTTCAGGGGATCCCTGTAACTCACCCCTTCACAAGGTGTATTGCACAGGTCGTACCAATCCAGCCCGGTTTAGATATTTTTTTAATACCTTGAATCTAAAGGAGTTACGACACACGAACAAGGTCCGGATTATGTGGCGGGAGGCCATTTTGTAAATGATTTTAACAGCCAATCGGGAGGACCAACTAAGTCACTATGTCCCACCGACTTATATTGTTAAAAAAATTTAGACATATCTGGACTGAATGAGGCGGTGTTTACAGGTTGCCTGGGCTACCCCAAACCGTAGTGGCGGATTTTTTTCAGGAGGTTGGGATAACTGATCTTGAGGACCCGGGAAGCCTGGGATTTATTTCCACCGGAAAGCTTGAGCGCCCTGTCGATTTCCCGGCACTCGATTCCCGCAAGGGTTTCCCGCAAGGGCAAAACGGTATCGGTATTACTGCTCGCCTCGGCCATCTGCCCGCAAATATCCACCGGAAGATGCTCAGGCCTCAGTACGGAATCCCCGTGGGCCAGCACAATGGCACGCCGCAGGGCTTTTTCGAGTTCCCGCACATTGCCGGGCCAGGAATGATGGATCAAAAGGTCGAGGAAAACCCGATCCAGGACAGGGTGGGGATCCCCCATCTCCTGGCTGAATCGCTCGATGAAATGGCTGGCCAGAAGCTCGATATCGTCGGCCCGCTCCCTCAATGGCGGAATCAACAGAGGGAAATCCAGCAGCCGGTAGTAAAGATCCTCGAGGAACCGGCCTTCCCTGGCCATCTCTTTCAAATCGGATTTCGAGGCACAGATGATCCGGACATCGACCCTGACTTCAGTGTTGGACCCCACCGGCCGTACAACCATTGTGTCCAGGAAATGAAGGAGTTTGCCCTGCATACTGAGGGGCATCTTGCCTATTTCGTCCAGGAAAACCGTGCCGCCTTCGGCTTCAGCCAACAGGCCCCGCTTGTCGGCATACGCGCCCGTGAAACTGCCGCGTTTATGCCCGAATAGTTCACTTTCCAGAAGGGCCTCGGGAATAGCGGCGCAATTGATGGTCAGGAACCTCAGTTCCGAGCGTTTACTCAGGGCGTGGATGGAATAGGCCAGCAACCCCTTGCCCGTGCCGGTCTCCCCGTTCAGCAGGACCGTCAGATCACTGGGAGCGACCTTGCGCGCGAGCCCCAGCATTTCGAGCATTTTAACATTCTGGGTGATGATGTTCTCGAAGCTTTCGATTTTCTCGAAAATCCCGTTATGGGTCGCCTGGGATCCATCCCTGCCTTTTTCGTAAAGGAAAAGTCCCAGGAATCCCATGTAGGTAGCAAGGAAATCAAGGGAGGAGCGGTCGAAGCCGGGCGCCGCGTTGTCAACGGACGACTTGCCCAGGAAGAGCAATCCGAACTGGCGGCCATGCAGGGCGATGGGCATGAAAACACAACTGGAGGCAACCTTCGCCAGGGCGGGAACGGCCAGGAGCAGCGGATCGCCTTCGTCGAGTCTGGAGAACAACGAGGTGCCCGATCGGCGCTGCGAGGCCAACTCCCCGTCGAACCAGTGGGTCAACTGCTGGCCCAGGTTTTCCGTCAGGCCATGGCGGGCGGTGATCCGCAACCCGTCACCCTCGCCTGAATCATCGACCATGGCGATAAATCCGGAATCGGCTTCCACGCGTTCCATTCCCGCGGTCAGGACCGAGCCCAGATTACGGGGAATCGAAGTGTCTCCCTTGGCAAACAGGCCGGGCAGGCAGGAAATGGCTTTCAGATGACTTTCGGTGTTCTGGACACCTCCCAGCAACCCTCCTTCGATCCGGTCCCGCAATTCGACTACCGCTGCGTCCAAAGTCGAGTCATCGAAACCGCTCGCGTGTCTTTCGAATTCAAAAACGGTCAGTAGAGCGTCGTCGAACTGGCCCAATCGGATCTGAACTTCCGCCAATCGTTCCAGGATTTCGCACAACATCCGGTCGCTGACCGAAGACGCCCCGCTTTCCTGGGCGGTCATGAGGTAACGGCGCAACAGGAGCAGCTCGGCTTCGCCGGCGTTTTCCAAGCGGTGATCGGTGAATTCGAGAATGGTGCGGCACCAATGGTGCGTCAATTTCTGTTCACTGAAGGTGGCAATGGCCTGCCTGAAATGGTGATCCGCCTGTTTGAGATCGGATTGCCCGGAATAGGCCTTGCCCAACGTGGCGTGACAGAAGCCCAGTTCGTAGTTCTCACTGCATTTTTCGCACACGGCCAATGCAACCTGGCTGACGGCAACGGCTTTCTCCAACCGGCCAGCTGCCAGATGAGCCTCGCCCATGCGCCGCTGCAACTCACCCTCGAGATCATTGCCCTCGGCGATGGTGCGCGATTTTTCCAGCCCCAGTTGGTAATTGAACCGGGCTTTTTCATGCTCGCCCCGGGCCAGCAGGATGTCCCCCAGGTATTCATCGGCGATGGTGGATTCCCGCAGGAAGCGATTCTGGTCGGCAAGGACCTTGCCCTCGAGAATCAATTCCTCGGCACGGGCCAGCCGGCCGGAAAGGGTTTCCAGACGCCCCATGGCCAGGTATAGACGGGTCTGCCTCATCCGATCCCCGAGGCTGACGGCCAACCGCAGGCCCTTTTCGAGCAGGGAACGGGATTCCCCCAGCCTGTCGATCTTCTGCAGGATGATACCCTGGTTGAGATAGAACCCCGGCAGCAGATGGCTGGCGCCGATGTTGTGGGCCAATTCGACCGCTTTGTCCATCAGGGCGATGGCTCGGTCCCACCGGCACCGGATCTTGTACAGCAGGGCCAGGTTGTTCAACAGATTGGCCACACCCAGATCATGCCCGATGCGCCTGAAGGTGGACAGCCCGTCGTTGAAGAACTCCTCAGCTTTTTCCAGTCGGCCCAGCCGCAGATAACAGATACCCATGCCAACCTGGAGAATGGCGACATCCGTATGTTCGTCCGTCAGGGCCAGAACCGAAAACGCCCGTTTGGCCAGGTTCAGGGCGTCGTGGAGGCGTCCCCGCTCACGCAGCACGGTGGACCGGCGGGTCTGGAAGATAGCCCGGTTGACGGCGATCTCGCCCGGATCCGAAACTGTCGAAGTGCGGGAAATAAGGTCTTCGGCACGGTCCAGCAGGACATCGACCTGGTCGAGGTTACCTAGCAGGATGTAGGAATCAACGGCTTTACGAAGGACGCGAATAGCCTGGTCACGATCCATGAGGGAAAGGACACTGTCGTCGATGAGTTGGCGGTAGTAATCCAGGGCGGTGGAATAGGAAGACGCGTGGTAATGGAGATCGCCGATTTCTTCCAGACGGACCCATCCAGCCCCGTCCATGGGACGGGAACCAGACGGTCGCTCCGGATTGGATCGACGTTGGTCTTTAAAATTATCTCTCATCAACCGCATCCCTCGGCGAGGAAGTGGACCGGCGACAGCAAATTATATTGTCCCGGCTTCAGGGCCGCCCACCATGGGCAGTCCTAAAGAGCCAGCTGGATCAGTGACAGCATGATGAGCAGATACTCATCAAGGATCGAATCGTCCATTCCATCGCATCCGCCCAAACCATCTCCCGTGTCACCCTGGTCGGAGATTCCGTAACCGTCTCCGGCGTCACCCGGATCCCCACCAGTATCGTCATCGCTGGAGCCATTGACTTCAACGATGTTGTCATCCCTGGAAGGTCCGTCGGTGGAACCGGCATACGCGGCAGAATTAAGCGGAGAAATGGACATAAGCGACCATGCCACCAGAAGAACCAGAACCACTAGATTCTTATTCATGTTCTTCTCCTTCATCACATCAGCACCCCGTCTAACAATGAAACTCACTGTGCCCCGAAACATGCCCTGGGGCCCGCGAGCGTAACTAATTATCCTATTTATTTACGGATCGAGCGCTGGGCCGTCAACCCATTTCGAAAAAACACGCCCATTATCCCCAAATAAACCCGGTGCCATCCAGCTTCAAAGCGATTCGGGTTGGGTGCGGAGACCGTATTTGGTGATCTTCTTGTAGAGATTGCTCCGCTGCATCCCCAGCGCTTCGGCCGTCTTGCTGACATTGTACAGGTTTTCCTTCAGTTTGTGTTGAAGAAAAGCCCCTTCACTTGCGCACTTGAAGGTCTGAAAGTCGGAACTGTCGAAGAAGGACGACTTGCCGCCAGCTTCCTGGGCAGAGCCAGGCAGAGACGGCAGATCGGATGGCCTGATGACCTCATTCGGGGCCAGTATCAACAGCCTTTCCACCAGGTTACGCAATTCCCGGACATTTCCCGGCCAGGAGTATTCCCGTAATAAAGCGAGGGTTTCGGGGTCAAAACGGCGAGGTTTGGTTTTCAGGCGGGAGGCCAGGTCGGCCATGAACCATTCCAGCAGCAGATCGATATCTTCATCCCTTTCCCGCAGGGGAGGGAGATGAATGGACAGGACATTCAGGCGAAAAAAGAGATCCTGGCGAAAACCCGTTTCAGGTGAAGAAAGGTCCCGGTTGGTGGCCGCTACGATGCGGACATCAACCGCCTTGGTCTCGCCCCCACCCACCCGTTGAAATTTATTCTCCTCCACGGCCTTGAGGACCTTGGCCTGGGCCTCTTCGTTCATGTCGCCGATCTCGTCCAGAAACAGGGTGCCGCCGTCGGCAAGTTCGAATTTCCCGATCCTCTGCCTGTCCGCACCCGTAAAACTCCCTTTTTCATGCCCGAAAAGTTCACTCTCGACCAGATCCCGGGGAATGGCGGCACAGTTGACTTCCACCAGGGGACGATCCCTCCGTGAGCTTTGCTGGTGGATGGCACGTACCACGAGTTCCTTTCCTGTGCCGTTTTCCCCGGTAATCAGAACCGTGGCTTCGCTGGGGGCGACCTTGCCGATGAAATCCTTGACTTCCCGCATGCCCCTGCTGTCCCCCACCAGGGGATGGGTGGCCAGGGTCTGGTCCTGGAGGATCTTCCTGTCCGACAGCACTTCCTGGTGGTCCAGGCAATTGGTTAAAGTCACCAGGAGGCGCGACCTGTCCAGGGGTTTCTCCAGAAAATCGTAGGCCCCCTTGCGCACCGCTTCGACGGCGGTCTCGATATTGCCGTGACCGGAAATGACGATGACCGGCATATGGTGCCCATCGGCCGACAGACGCTCGAGAACCTCGAATCCGTCCATGCCCGGCATCTTGATGTCCAAAAGGATTATGTCGGGGGCAGAAGAAGCCACCGCCGCCAGGCCGTCGAGCCCGGATCCGGCTTTTTTGACGTGGTAGCCCTCGTAGGAAAGAATCTGTTCCAGGGTTTCCCTGATGGCGATTTCATCATCGATGACCAGGACCGTTTTCAATGGTTTTCCCTTTTCGAAGGCGATCGCTTGCGTGTATGGGTCGCCGATAGGTTATTGACATGGCTCCCACCATAACTTGCACAGGTTCGTGAGCGGGTGTCAAGACCCGTCCGGGACCCGGGATCTGCTCTACTGAACAAGGGATGAGCGATGGATCACAAACCACTTCTGCGTTCCCTGGTTCCCGGCGACATCGGCGGCCTTGTCTCCGCCGCCGGCTTGCCTTCCTACAGGGCCGATCAGTTGACGGACTGGCTGTTCACCCACGGGGCGCTCACCTGGGAGGCGATGACCAACCTTCCCGGTTCCCTGCGCGAGGATCTGGCAGGACGCTTCGATCTAGTGGGGCTGGATACCGTGGAACGCCAGGTGTCCCTCGACGGTACCCGAAAATTCCTGTTCCGTCTGCGGGACGCATCCACGGTGGAAAGCGTGATCATCCCCATGGAGGAACACGCCACCTTCTGCATATCAACCCAGGTGGGATGCGCCATGGCCTGTCGATTCTGCGCCACGGCCAGGGGCGGCCTGGTGCGGAACCTTAACGCCGGGGAAATCCTGGAACAGGTGCTGCGCCTGCGCGCCGACCTCGCAGCCGATCCTGTTCCCGGATTGGGTGACCGCCAGTTCAATATCGTATTCATGGGTATGGGTGAACCCCTCGACAACTGGGAAGAGGTCGAACGCAGTCTGGCTACGATGATGGACAAGCGGGGTCTGGCCATGTCCGGCCGGAGGATCCAGATCTCCACCAGCGGTCCCGGCGATGGCCTGCGGAAACTGGTGGCCGCGGCGCCCGGCGTCGGGCTTACCCTCAGCCTCGGCGGAAGCACCGACCAGGAACGCAAGGCCGTCATGCCGGTCCCGGGACGTACCTCAATTAAAGAGGCCCTCGACCTGACTGTTCGTTATGCTCGCGGCGCCCGCCGAAGGGCCACGGTGGCCTGGGTCCTGATCGCAGGCAGCACCGACGATCCCTCCCAGGCGGACCGCCTGGCCAGGCTGTTGCGCGGCAAACCGGTCAAGGTCAACCTCATTCCCATGAACCCCCTCGACGACGCAACACTCGAGCCCCCGAATGATAAAACCATCCAGGCCTTTCGACGGATTCTGACCGATGCGGGAGTGGATACTTTCGTGCGTGCCAGCGGCGGCCGGGACATCGCGGCGGCTTGTGGACAGTTGAGACGCCGGCGGCTGGAGTCCTGAATCAGCTTGATTTCCATCCAAAAAAAAGTCCCTCCAGCCAGAGGGACTTTTTTTCACGGGAACCGCGGGATCAGATCACATCGGCCAGAGTTGTCCTGTCCAAGGCTCCGGTCAGGGCCGCCTGGGCCTCACGCCAGACATTGGCGATGGCGCAAGTATCGGCATCCTGGCAGGGGTCGACCTTGCGCAGGCAGTGATTCAGGGCGATACCGCCTTCGCAGATCTCGACAATTTCACGCAGGGTGATGTCTTCCGCGGCGCGGCCAAGACTGAACCCACCCTTTACCCCGCGGTGGGATTTGACCACGCCGGCCTGGGCCAGCATCTGGAATATCTTGGCGAGAAAAGCTTCGGACACCTGGCAGGAACCGGCGATGAGCTTGAGTTGGACCGGTGCTTCGTCATTGCGACGGGCAAGTTCCTGGAGACCCCTGATCGCGTATTCCGTCTGTCTGGTTATCTGCAGCATCTGAGACCTTTCCTTCGTAGGACCTGTTTATGATCATCTCCCCGGGACAAAAAAGGACAATAAAGGGATTGTTGTCAAACGATGCTATTGGCGGCAATAACAAGACTCTTATTAACCAGATTCGAAACAGGTTGTTTTGCTGAGGGGAAGCTGGTAAATCGGCCGCTTGCCAGCCTACTCTCTTTCTTCTCTTTGGTTAGCGATATCCCACCTTTCGGCCGGGAAATCGTGTTCCGGTCCAGGTACTCACCTTCCACGGGGGCATGGTCGGGCACCCGCAAGCCGTACACCTGCACCACCAACCGGTACCTGGTGATGGCGTGATGGAATTTTCCCAGCGGGACGGGATCATTCCCTCCCGGAAGAGGTTCAAGGCCTGGAATGGCATCCAGCCATGGTCGCCAGATTCGGCCCGGCCAGGCATCCCCTTCCTTCCGAAGATCCGGCAGCCAAGGTGTCGCGGGTAATCCCCACAAGCCTTCGTGAAGAGCCGAAACATCCTTTCGAACCGGGACGCCGCTGCCCGCCGGGACCACAACCGGTCCGCTGGCTGGCGGCATGAGCATGATGAGATCCCGCCAGGCGAGGACCAGCAGTCCCAGATGAACTCGAGTGGATTTGGCATGAACCTTCGGTGCGGGAACCAGTTCCGCTGTCCCTGACCGGCCGGCCCTGCACACGTCCCAGACCGGGCAGACTCCGCACCGGGGAGATGAAACCCGGCAGACCAGGGCCCCCAGTTCCATGACCGCTTCGTTCCAGTCCCCCGGACGGTCCTCATCCACCAGCCAGGCGCCTGCCTTTTCCAGATGTGACGGCCTCAGGTCATCCAACGCCGCGGTCTCGGAAACGAGCCACCGGGTCAAAACCCGTCGGGCGTTTATATCGAGGGCGGGCACCCTCAACCCAAGCCCGATACTCGCGATGGCTCCACTGGCATAGGGTCCGATCCCGGGCAGTTCAAGCCATCCCTCCCGGTCAACCGGAAGCGTCCCGAGGCCACTGGATACAACATCCCGGGCAGCCTGGTGGAGTTGGCGGGCGCGGCGGTAATATCCCAACCCCGACCACAGGGAAAGGACTTCAACCGTTTCGGCGGCCGCGAGACTGTTGACGTCGGGGAAAGCCGCCATGAATTTTTCCCAATAGGGAACAACCACCTTGACGGTTGTCTGTTGCAGCATCACCTCGGAAATCCAGGTGCCATACAATGACCTGTTTGTTCGCCAAGGCAACAAACGCCTGTTGCCGTCGAACCAGGACAGCAGAAGTGACCGAAACCGTTCAGGACGATCGGCCAGGAAAACATCGGAGGGAAGGTCGGGCTTCAAAATCCGATACTACCTTAATAAAAGGGAGTGCAGGTTGTTACGCCGTTGACAAAACAGGGGCTCGGGAGTAAGCATTGTGACCGTTGTTCCTGATCAAGGCAACCCCGGTGCGAGAGAATCCAAGGAGACCGCCATGACTGTTCAAACAATTCCAGAACTTTTCCTCACCGCGGTTCGCAATTTTCCCCGCCCGGACTGTTTTTCATACCGGGACGATTCAGGCCAGTACGTCGACGTTTCCAGCGAGGAAGCTCTGCGCCGGGTCAAGGCCCTGCGAATGGGACTGAAATCCCTGGGTGTCCAACCCGGCGACAAGGTGGCCCTGCTTTCGGAAAACAGGATCGAGTGGGCCCTTGCCGATCTGGGCATTCTCTGCTCCGGCGCCATCTCGGTGCCCATCTATCCAACCCTGCTGACGGACACCATCGAATACATTCTCAGTGAATCCGAACCCGTGGTGATTTTCGTTTCCACCGAGGAACAGGCCGCAAAGATCCATCAGATCCGCGACCGGTTGCCCTCCCTGCGGGATGTAATTTCCTTCGAACGTACCAGCCTCCCGGACATCATGACCTTCGACAAGTTGAAGCAGATAGGGCAGAACCTTCTGGAAGCCAACCCCCCGGCACCGCGTGACGAATGCGTCGAGGTGGACAAGGACTCCCCCTGCAGCATCATCTACACCTCGGGCACCACCGGCAATCCCAAGGGTGTGGTCCTGTCCCACTGGAACTTCGTTTCAAATGTCCTGACCATCAAGGACATGGTGCCCATCAGCTCGGCTGACCGCTGCCTGTCGTTTCTCCCGTTGAGCCATGTACTGGAAAGGATGGGCGGACTGTTCACCATGCTGGCGGTCGGCGCGAGCATCGCCTACGCGGAAAAAATGGAGACCGTGCCCCAGGACATCATCGATGCCAAACCGACTTTCATGATCAGCGTGCCCCGGCTGTACGAAAAGATCTACGCCAAGGCCATTACCACAGCCTCGGGCGCGGGCTTCCCCAAGAAGAATATTTTCTTCTGGGCACGGGACGTCGCGATCAGTCACGCCAAGATGAAAGCCGACGGCCAGAAACCCGGGGCCCTGTTCAAATTCCAGTACGCGGTGGCGGACAAACTGGTGTTCGGCAAGCTGCGCGCCAAGCTGGGCGGAAGGATCCAGATGATGATTTCCGGCGGCGCCCCTCTCAACATGAAAATCAACCAGTTCTTCAACGGGGCGGGCCTGAACATCCTGGAAGGATACGGCCTGACCGAAACCTCCCCCATCCTGACAGCGAACACCTTTGATAATTTCCGCTATGGCAGCGTGGGCAAGGCGATCCCCGATACGGAACTGAAGATCGCCGAAGACGGGGAGATCCTGGCCCGCGGGCCCCAGGTCATGCTGGAATACTACAAGAACGAAGCGGCCACCCGCGAGGTGCTCGACGAGGATGGCTGGTTCTCCACGGGCGACATCGGCCACCTCGACGAGGACGGCTTCCTGTTCATCACGGACCGCAAGAAAGACCTCATCGTGACGGCCGGGGGCAAGAACATCGCTCCCCAGCCCATAGAGAACAGCTACGTCACCAACAAGTACGTGATCCAGGCCGTGGTCATCGGTGACCGCCGCCAGTTCCTGTCCATCCTGATCGTGCCCAACTTCGAGACCCTGCAGGATTTTGCGCAGAGCAAAGGCATCAGCGCCGTTGGGCAAACAGACCTGGTTCGTCATCCCCAGGTCAACACCCTGTTCGAAGGTATCCTGAACGAGATGAACAAGGACCTGCCCGGATTCAGCCAGATCAGGAAATTCACCCTCCTGGAACGGGAATTCACTCTCGACGACGGTGAACTGACCCCGACCATGAAGATCAAGAGATTCGCCATCAACGCGAAGTACAAGGAGATCATCGATACCATGTACCCCGCACCACTGGACGTGGAAGACGACTGATATGGGCGAATCCCTCGAGGCCCCCCGGCCCAACCACCGGGAATCCCCCTGGACCAGGCCGATGGTTTGCACGACCGTCGGCCTGGTCGGCAATATCGTTTTATCCGCCGGCAAACTCGCCATCGGAATGATCGCCGGCTCAGCGGCCCTGGTCGCGGACGGTTTCCACAGCCTGGCCGATGTCCTGAGCGACGTGGGCATCCTCCTGGCCCTCAAGGCCTCCACCCGTCCGCCCGACAAGAACCACCCCTACGGACACCACAGTTTTGAAACACTCGGCGCCACGCTGGTCGCGCTTTTCATGTTGTTCACGGCGGTAATGATCGGCCGGGACGCCATCGTCAACCTCATCAACGGGACCAACATGCATCCCGAGTGGCCGGCTCTTCTGGTCACGCTGGTGGCGGTGATCATCAAGGAGATCATGGCCCGCTACACCCTGTTCGTAGGGCGGCTGCACGGCAGTCCCGCGCTGCTGGCCAACGGCGCCATGCACAGGTCCGACGCCATCAGTTCACTCGCCGCGGCCGCGGGCATCGGCGGAGCCATGATGGGCTGGCCTTTCCTGGACAGCGTCGGCGCCCTGGTCATCGCCCTCTTCATTCTCAAGATGGGTTGGGACCTGATGCGCGAAAACGTCATGGCCCTGATGGACACGATGCCCGACGAAGAACTTTTGAGTGAGATACGAAACGCCGCCATTGCCGTGACCTGCGTTCAGGAAGTGCTGGATCTGCATGTCCGGCAGAGAGGCTCATGGTTCATGGCAGACATGCGGATCGCGGTTCATCCGGACCATACCATCGAGTCCGCCCACAACATCGCCCATGCCGTCGAGGACCGGGTCCAGCAGGATGTGGAGAGGGTGGCCAGGGTATTCGTTCACGTCGAACCTGGCGGGCGTGACAGGGCCTATGACTGCCCCGAGTGCCATGTGATGCCGCGGGTGTGACCGCGGAGATCCTTCATTTCCTGTCCGCGCGATTCCCCAGGACCACCGTGAAATTCATCGTACGCCCTTCGCGCTCGACCCGGACTTCGACCAGGTCCCCCGGCGCGTGAGACCTGAGGGCCGTCGTGAAACTCGACAGATCCACGATCGCGTCTCCACCGAGCATTACCAGGACATCGCCCTTCTGCAAACCCGCCCGGGAGGCCGGGCTGCCGTCGAAGACACCGGCCAGCTTGTACCCGACGATCTCCTCGGTGAAATCGGGTAGGGATCCGAACCAGGTATCCCGGTTCTGCCCCTCGCCATCCCCCTGGCGGAGTTTCTTCCCGGAAATCATGACCCAGGGCATTTCCCCGGGATAATCCCTGATGAGGCGAAGCAGGCGCCCGGAATAATCCGTAACCCTGGCCATGGCTTCGAAATCGAGGGTGGGCCAGTCGTCGGCCGGCCTGTTGTATTGGGGGTAGGCGCCGCCAAAGATGAAGAGAACGGGAACCTCCCGCGTGTTGAAGGACATGTGATCGCTGCCGGACCACCCTCCCTGGGCCAAGGAAAGATCCAGCCCACCGGTATTGGCGTCGGCCACCAGGGTGGCGAAAGATTCGGTGGTCCCTATTCCACTGACGTACAGACGGTTTTCTGTCATCTGTCCCACCGTGTCGAAATTGATCATGGCATCAACACTGTCGGCCGCCACGGGCAGGTGGGAGACCATGTAGCCCGACCCCTGAAGACCGACTTCCTCTCCCGTGAAATTGACGAAGATCACGCTGCGCCTGTCACCGGAATCGTCCCGGTCCGCTTCGGCCAATCTGATCAATTCGAAAACCACCGCGACCCCGGAAGCGTTGTCGTTGGCGCCCGGATAATAATCACCCTTAGCGGGAGGCGGCGCGGGACCATCCGCTGGAGTCACCCGGCCCAGGTGGTCATAGTGGGCTCCGACAACCACAACCCGACCGGCCAACCGGCCGCTCCCCTGCATGAACCCCGCCACGTTGCGTCCCGTTTTGCCGCCGAGTTCCTCACCCGCCCAGCCCTGGCCGGACAGGGGAACTTCCTGGAACCAGGACCCGTCGAAGGCGGGTTCGAGGCCCAGGCCTTCCATCCAGGCCGCGAGGGTGTCGGCGGCAGCTTCCCCTTCCGGGGTGCCGCTGGCGCGGCCGGCCAGTGCCGGATCCGTCAGGACGACCGCATGGGCTTTGAGATTATCCGGGGACGCATCCGGCGACGCGGCAGCCGGACAACCCAGGAATGTCCAGATGACCAGGATGGACGCGACGGTGCTGAAGTTTTTCATCGGGATTCTCCTGACAGGATGGCGCGAAAGGACTCGGAGGCGCCGCAGAAGGCCTGGAAATGGCCGCTGAAGGTGGAAAGATGGTCCTCCATCACGAGCCTTGAAGCCGAAGCGGTGGCCATGATGATCGCAAAGAGAGTGGTCGTGTCGGCCGAGGTGCAGGTGCGGGCGGAATCGCTGGTGGGTGAGCCGAATGGCCCCGTCTCGTCGAAAAGTCCCAGGCGACCGGCCAGATGCACTTCCCCCTTGCGAATGCCCGGATATTGTTCGCCATCCAGGCCGGTGCGCAACACGACGTCGCCGGTGACCTTGGCCAGATCGTACATTCCCACCGGGAGAAGGAAATCGAGTGAAGCCAGGTTGCAGCTGTCGACCACGTTGCTGATCCGGTAGAGATCCTTTCCCTTGAGAACGCGCCGCAGCAGGGCCTCGCTGCTGGGCCGGTGCCGGGATGGATCCATGCCGAATGACTTGTAGAGGTTTCGCGCCTCCTGGAGGCCGGGAATTTCCGACGGAAGCAACCCGGCGTACCGGGCGACGAGTTTGGCCCCCAGTTCCATGGTGGCTTCGGTGACCGCGGGATTGTCCTGGACCTTGACCGAATCCAGAACCAGGACACCGCAGGACAGCCGGTCCGCAGCTTCGGCGGCGATGGCCACCCGGCGCCCGTCCGGCAGGGTGCAGACGAGGCAGGAAGTCATGACTTTCCGCCGGCTCCATGTCGGCCGCCGGCGCCGTACATTTTTTCATAGTAGGAAGTGTATTCGCCGCTGCGGATCTCTTCCCACCAACTCCGGTGTTCGAGATACCAGTCCACCGTAATGGCCAGTCCGGCCTGGAAATCGACCCGGGGCTTCCAGCCCAGGTCCCCAATGATTTTGGAAGCGTCGATGGCGTACCGCAGATCATGGCCCGGCCGATCCTTGACGAAGGTGATCAGGTCACGGCTCCTGCCCAGTTTGTCCACCAGCATTTCCACGAGCTCCAGGTTCCGCATCTCGTTGCAGCCCCCGATGTTGTAGACGTCTCCCGGAACACCCTGGCGCAGGACCAGATCCACCGCCCGGCAATGGTCATCGACGTACAGCCAGTCCCTGACGTTGCGCCCGTCGCCGTAGACGGGAAGGGGGCTGTCTTCCAGGGCGTTGGCGATCATCAGGGGGATCAATTTCTCGGGAAACTGGAACGGCCCGTAGTTGTTGCTGCAGCGGGTGATCATCACCGGAAAATCGAAGGTCTTGAAAAAGGAGCGGCACAGCAGGTCGGCGCTGGCCTTGCTGGCCGCGTAAGGCGAATTGGGAGCCAGCGGCGTGGCCTCGACGAACTGGCCTTCGTCCCCCAGGGATCCGTAGACCTCATCGGTGGAAACCATGACGAAGCGCCCCACGCCCGCGGCCCGGGATTCCTCCAGAAGAATCTCGGTGCCCAATACGTTGGTCAGGATGAAGATCTCGGGACCTTCGACCGAGCGATCGACGTGGCTTTCGGCCGCGAAGTGAACCACCGCATCGATTTGTTCCTCGGCGAGAATCTTCCGCACGAGATCCCGGTCACGGATATCGCCCCGCACGAAACGGTAACGCGGGTCGTTTTCCAATCCGGCCAGGTTGGCCAGGTTGCCCGCGTAGGTGAGCAGATCCAGGTTGATCACACGGTCTGGGGATTCTTCCAGCAAAAGCCGAACGTAATTCGACCCGATAAAACCCGCTCCGCCGGTCACGAGAATATTCATCGCCGATCTTCCTTTCGCGCCGCTTCTTCCAGCGCCTTGACGAATTCCGAAGTCCTTGTCCGGGACACGCGCACCATGCCGGTATCCGGTACCGGTTCCTGAAGTGACGAGCCCACGATGACGCCGTCGGCGTAGGGCAGATAATCGCCCACCGTCGCGGAGGTGACACCGCTGCCGACAAGAACCGGGCAGTCGGGAACGGCTTCCCGAACCAGGGCCACTTCAGCCGGGTCTGCCCCTGCTCCAGTGGAGACCCCGGTCACGATCACCCCGTCGGCCAATCCCCGCAACCTGAGATCGCGGACCTCTTCCGCCAACGGCCTTTCCACCAGGGGCCGTGAGTGTTTGACCCGGACATCGGCCAGTATACCCACTTCGAGGCCCAGCTCACGGCGCCGCCGCAGGGTATTCCAGGCTCGGCCTTCGATGGTACCCTGATCTGTGACGGCGGTTCCGGTGTGGACATTGACCCTGACGAAACGGGCCCCGGTGGCCGCGGCGATCCCCAGGGCGGACTCCACATCATTGCGCAGGACATTCACCCCCGTCAAAAGTCCCCGATACGTGGTTTCCACCGCCTGGACAAGAACAGTCATCGCGGCCACGGTTTCAGCGGGCACCCGTCCGGAATGAAAGGGGATATCATGGTAGTTTTCGATCATGACGGCGTTCAGACCGCCTCCCACCAGCGCTTCTGCATCAGCCAGGGCGGCGGTGATGACCGATTCCATGTCTCCTGCCCATCGGGGGCTGCCCGGCAACGGATGCAGATGAATCATGCCCACGGCGGCGGGTTCGATCAATTGGTGAAAGTCGGAACGGGTCCACATGGCGAAACAGGCACCTTTCTGATTCCGGCGGGTTCATTTGCTTGGCACCGCGCGTATGATAGAATAAATTATCCCATCTGGAGTTTCACAAGGGATTAAGGAGCAACATGCAGATCGTCAACGGTAAATCGGGATGGGTCGAGGTCATTTGCGGCCCCATGTTCAGCGGCAAGAGCGAGGAATTGATCAAACGGATCCGCCGGGCGCAAATCGCCCGCCGCCGGGTCCAGATTTTCAAACATGGCAACGATGCCCGCTACGATGCCACGAGCATTGTGTCCCACAACCAGCAGAGCATACCCGGAATCGCCGTTACCGACGTGAACGACATCCTCGAACTCGTGGATGACCGGACTGAAATGCTGGCCATCGACGAGGCGCAGTTTTTTACCGATGATATCGTGGAAGTGGTCAATAAACTTGGCAACCAGGGCAAACGGGTCATCGTCGCCGGGCTCGATCTCGATTTCATGGGCAGGCCTTTCGGCCCCATGCCCCAGTTGATGTGTACAGCCGAATACGTGACCAAACAGTTGGCCATCTGCATGACCTGCGGGGAACCCGCCAACTTTACCCAGCGGTTGACCCAGGCCACCGGCCAGATCGTGGTGGGCGCCAGCGAAACCTACGAGGCCCGCTGCCGCCGGCATTTCGAACCCCCGGAGG
>Ga0164313_10000017_pt1 | contig 86835 bp, 73 predicted proteins | sample GuaBasSedimGuay4_FD_113735 | JGI IMG/M metagenome (GOLD analysis project Ga0164313, IMG submission 113735) | Subseafloor sediment microbial communities from Guaymas Basin, Gulf of California, Mexico - Guay4, Core 4569-4, 0-3 cm | ecosystem: Environmental > Aquatic > Marine > Hydrothermal vents...
GGCGGATGAACACATCGAATCCGTTTCTTCCCGGGCGAATCGAGGCCGAGAAGAAGGCGCTCGGGGAGGCCTATCGGGAGGGACATGAGCCTTGGAATCTTTCGGCCACCGCAATTCGTAGTGACACCAACCTTGCCGGCATCTATGAACGGGCGGGAGAGTGGGTGGTGCGTCTCCGGGCGGGTGGCGTCGATCAATTACGCGAGGACGACCCGGGTCGGCTGGCGCCCGCTGACCGGGAACGTATTCAGCACATTGTCTACTTTTGGCTTTACCACACCTACTCGGCGCGCTTCGACGGATTGATTGAGGAGGGCATTGAAAAAGGAGGACCGTTGAGAGCCCTGTTTTTCCGTGCTTTTCAGGAGGACTGGGTCGAGTTGATTGAGCGACCGGGTCTTGGCGGCGAACAGAGCAAGGATGCGCCCCACCTTTTCGCTCTCTACTTTCAGCTTCGTCGGGCCCTCTACCATGTGTTCCGTTTTCTGACGGGTCGATCGCGTCCGATGGCGGAACTGCGCGCTTCGATCTGGCAGTCAATCTTCACCTACGACCTGGACCGCTATCGCCTGGGTCTGTGGGAATACATGGCTGATTTTCATACCTTGATCACCGGACCGTCGGGCAGTGGCAAAGAACTCGTGGCACGAGCTGTCGGCTTTTCCCGATATCTGCCGGTTGATCCGAAGACGGGTGTATTCGCCGGCGATTTTGCCGGCAGTTTCTTCCCGCTTCATCTGGCGTCTCTCAGCCCGGCCCTGATCGAATCGGAACTTTTTGGGCACCGGAGGGGGGCCTTCACCGGGGCTCTTCAGGATCGGGCCGGCTGGCTCCAGGTCTGCCCGGCCGATGGGGCTGTTTTTCTCGATGAAATCGGTGAGGTATCAGGCGAGATTCAGGTCAAATTGCTGCGTGTGCTTCAAGAGCGGACATTTCAAAGACTGGGCGAGTCGGAAACCCGCCGGTTTGCGGGCAAGATAATCGCGGCCACCAACCGCAACCTGGAAGCCGAGATGCAGGTTGGGGGGTTCAGGAAGGACTTCTTCTATCGGCTGTGCTCAGATCGCATTGTCACGCCTTCGCTCGCCGATCAATTGGAGGATCGTCCTGATGATCTCGAGTTGATGGTCGGGTACATAGCATCCAGTCTTCCGGGAACCGGCCGGTCGTTCGTGGATCTGTGCATTCGGGGTATCCGCCGGGTGCTGGGTGCCGGTTATCCTTGGCCGGGGAACTTCAGGGAGCTCGAGCAATGTGTTCGCACCTTCCTGATAAGGGGAGAATACGCCCCGGCGGTTGATCCCGGCACCGTTGGGAGTGACTGGAACGATATGCTCGGACCGGCCAGGATGACGACTGCAGCCCTCCTGCATCGATATACGAAACACGCCTATGAGGTTTCTGGTCGCAATGTCGCTGCGACGGCTCGTCGGCTCGATGTGGACCGACGAACCGTACTGGCCCGATTGGCAGACTGAAAACCTCAACGAAGCCTGGAGCCATAGGAAACCTCAAGAGGATGGAGGGAGTGCCATTTGAAGCCTCATCCAGACGGTATTGAGCCTGCACCCCGGTTTCCGCATGTGGGTGGGCGAGCCCGGAAACGAGGCGCGGTCGCCCCCATCTGTTCTCCGGATTCAGAGAAACGTATCCTGCTGGGGTGGTTCTGTTTCTTCCTCAGTTTCCGGGTCGCCGGAATTCAGGTGTTTTGGCGGTTTTGACACACGGAGGGCAAGGTTCGCCTCACGATCGACAATGATTCGATCGCAGATGGCGTTGATGTGCATCTTCAGCCACATCGAGGTATTGCTGTCCGGCAGGTAACGCGCCGGCCCGTAGGCGTGAATGCGATTGACCTGGAGAAGGCGATCATTCTGTTCGAATTCGTCCATCGCACCAGGGCCATAAACGGCGTAGGTCATGCCACCGTTTTTCTTGACCACCGAGAAACAGGGAACATCGCTCGGTCCGTCCGCGATATAGATCATGTTTTGAAACGGAACCCTCCGGTCCTCCGGCTTGATGTCTGAATTGACGTCGATCGACGGATTCTTGTTTGAGCCTTTGTTGATCTCGAAAAGCGCGCGGGTCTTGGTCGTATTGTCGATCATCATCCCGATCTGGCTGATTTCCCGATTCGGATCCAGGGGAAGCTCCTTCTGAGTGAGAAAGCCCGGGGGCAGCGGATTCTCGATGAATTCGCAGCCCCAGATTCCATTGACGCCAGGTGCGATTGCGCTCCCTCGGATCATCTCGGCCAGCCCCGTGCTGATGATATAGTGTTCGAGCCTGATATCATGTTTAACGCATTCGGGACGCGTCCGGACAAAGTCGCGCAGATCCTGGAAGAACTCGGGCAGGCCCGCGTAAAATTCGATCTCCTTGCCGCATTCGTGAAGGATATCGTTGTTCAGGCCCTTGAGCGGGCCGTTGCGGACACAGGTCAGGAGATGGTTGAGATAAACAGTCTCGCCGGAGACATTGTATCCGCGCTCGCGGTAGAACTCGCTCAGGCTGTTGACCTCATGCCAGAAATTCGGTTCGTCGATCCCGTAACGGGCGAAGAGCGGTCCCTGCATGTAACCCGGGATCAAAGTCTTGTCAAAGTCCCAGACGCAGGCGATTATGTTTTGAGTGAATAGGACGGTGGCCATAACGACAGTCGAACCCTAGTGTAGGCGCGGTTGCGCCCATCGGGTGGGATCACCACACCACAGCAAAGCCGCCAAAATCGGTCGAAGCAATGCACAATTTCCATCTCATCCTGTTCACTCTTTCGACTCATGCCGTCCGTCCCAGATATAGCACCTTTCGTCAGACGCCTTGAAGAAATCGGCGCGTCCATGGCGGCGCCTGCCTTTTTTTCCGACACCCGCCGCGCAGCAAGACTTTCGCGGGAGCACCAGAAACTTCGCGATCTTATCGAGCAATTCGAACAGATGCGGAAGATCGAGAAAGAACTCAAAGATACAGAGAAACTCTCGAGCAGTTCTGAAACCGACCTGGAACTGAAGGATCTGGCAGAGGCGGAATTGCCGGAACTGCGGGAGCGCTTTGCCGCATTTGAGAAGTCGGTGCTCGTGGGGATGATTCCCCCGGACGATTCCGATTCCCGCAATACGATCGTCGAGATTCGAGCCGGGGCCGGCGGCGACGAAGCTTCCCTTTTCGCGGGGTCCTTGTTTCGGATGTACACCCGGTTCGCAGAAACCAGGGGCTGGAAGGTGGAGCAGTTGAACGCGTCCCTTTCCGATCGGGGTGGATACAAGGAAGTTATTTTTGAGGTCAGGGGAGAGGAAGTGTATAAATTGCTCAAGTTTGAGAGCGGGGTGCATCGGGTTCAGCGCGTTCCCGAAACCGAGGCCAACGGCCGCATCCATACCTCGACGGTTACGGTGGCCGTTCTCCCTGAAGCAGAAGAGGTTGATATCGAAATCGATCCCTCTGATCTTGAGATCTCTGTCACCCGGGCCAGTGGTCCGGGCGGTCAGGGGGTCAATACGACAGATTCGGCCGTCCAGATACTGCACCGACCGACCGGCATGATTGTGACCTGTGCGGATGAGCGTTCCCAGATGAAGAACCGTCATCGGGCGCTGACCGTTCTTCGTTCTCGACTCCTCCAGAATAAACAGGAGGAGGAACGTGCGAAGTATGCTGAAAACAGGCGTAGCCAGATCGGTAGCGGCGATCGAAGCGAGCGCATCCGCACCTACAATTTCCCGCAGAGCCGGCTGACTGATCATCGAATAGGTCTGACCCTGCACAGCCTTCCTCAGATCGTTGAAGGTTCGCTCGATGAGGTGGTGGATGCCCTTCAAGATGCCGACCACGCTGCGAAGATCGAAGAACTGACCTCGCGCCCGTCATTCTGAAGTCGTCCGGCGATACCGATGCTCACCCTGCTCGAGATCGTCAAGCGGACGTCCGATTTCTTCGATAAGCGGGGAATCGAGCAACCGCGTCTGAATGCCGAATTGGTTATTGGACATGCGCTTGGACTGGACCGGATGCAACTCTACCTTCAGTTCGAGCGACTGATGACAGAGGCCGAACTCGTTGGTGTCAGGGGCAAGGTCCGGCGGCGCGGTGCCCGGGAGCCCCTCCAGTATGTCCTTGGCACGACAGCCTTCCATGACCTCGTTCTCGAGGTCGATCGACGGGTGCTGGCGCCCCGGCCTGAAACCGAGCAACTGATTGAGCGAATCCGCGAAAGGGTCGAACCCGGACCGACGCGGATTATTGACCTGGGAACCGGCAGTGGAGCCATCGCGCTCGCCCTGGCACAAGTTTTCCCGAAGGCGGCTGTGGTCGGGGTGGATTCCAGTTCGAAGGCACTCGAAGTTGCACGGGCCAATGCCGGTTCGAATTCGCTGGGTGACCGGGTTGTATTTGTTGAATCCGATTGGTTCGACCGGATCGATCCGAGCGAGCGATTCGACCTTATTGTCTCCAATCCGCCCTACCTCAGCGAGCGCGAATGGTCCGAAGCGCCTCCGGAAGTCAGGGAGCATGAACCCAGATCCGCTCTGGTGGCGGACGACGACGGTTATGGAGCTCTCGAAGCGGTTCTTGAAGCGGCGCGTGATCGGATCGAACCGGGTGGCCATCTGTTTCTCGAGACAGGCATGGATCAACACGCTCGCCTGGTGGCAACGGCGCGCGGGTTGGGCTACGCAGAGGTTGAATCGCTCCACGACTGGTCGGGTCGGGATCGATTCCTGGTTGCCTCCGGTCCCGAGTGGGCGTCCCAATAAGTTCTTTCATCTTCTGCCATAGCGAAATCGTGGCCGGTGTTGGCTTTCGGCACACGGGCCATCAGGCCCGCGAAGCCAAAAGCCGCCTTGCCCACGATCCGCTATTCCCTCGCAGAAGTGGAAGAAGCTTACTGGGACGTCCACTAGACCGGGGAATTGAGCTATCGAAGCGCCCCGGTACTCGCCGGTTCGCGCTGGGCGGTCAACGTTTCGCTATCGGTCCAATCGCGTGGATTCGGGGAATAGTCGAGTGCATCGGCCAGGATGCGAAGGCTCTCCCGGAGATGGATGTCGAAGCGGGGCGGGTTCTTGTCCGTTTCTTCCTCGGCCAGCTCCACATCCTCTTCTGTATCCTCGGCAGGTTCTTCGATTTCCTCTTCTTCCTCCTCCTCGGAGGCCCTGTTCTTCAGCACTGAATCGAGCAGATGCTCCGTGGAGTCGAAATTCAGATCTGCCAGGATTGTTTGCTCCCTGTCCATCTCTTCCGTGAACGCCTCGTCGATTACCTTCCGGGTCCGACGTTCTTCGAGATTGAGTGAGATCGCCTTCTGTTCCTGTTTCACCTTGAACCAGTCGATGCGTCGATTCAGGAACTGAAATTCGCCCAAGGTGTTCTGGCGATCAAGCGATCGTTCCCGCAGATTGTCGAGCAACTCGGATCGGATTGAGAAACCGGTGAAACGAGCCGGGCGGATGGTGTCCCAAACCATGGCATTGGGAAGATCCGATTCACCAAAGGGGAGCAGGTCGTCTATCGACGGAAGGGCGACGTCGGACAGGACACCCTTGTTCTGAGTCGAGAAACCGTTCGGGAGGTAGAACTTCTGGACGGTCAGCTTGGCGGCCCCTGTTTTCTGGCTCTCGTTGAAGGTGCGACGCGGAATAAACGATTTCATTTCCAGGACGGCCTGGACGGTCCCCTTGCCATGGGTGGAACTGCCACCGGTGATCAGGGCTCGTCCATAATTCTGGAGCGCACCGGCGACGATCTCGGAGGCGGACGCGCTGAAGTGGGAGGTCAGCACCATCAGGGGACCGTCGTAGACGACTTTGGGATCAAGATCCGGTTTGACGTAGATCTGACCGTTTGAGTCCCGGACCTGCACAACAGGTCCTTGGGGAATGAAGAGCCCGGTCATGTCGACTGCTTCGGACAGAAGTCCACCTCCATTATGCCGGAGATCGAGCACAATGCCCTCCACACCTGCGTTCTGCAGCTTAACCAGCAGTTCCTCAACGTCCTGGGTAACTGACTTCCGGTCTTTCTCCTCTCTGTCCTCTTCTTCCACCGGACCATAGAACGAGGGGATGTTGATGACACCCAAGGGAACGATCCCATTGGGTCCGGGCACTTCGAAGATCTCGGCTCTTGCGCGGCTTGCGTTCAACTGGACGACGTCGCGGACGAGGGACAACTCGCGACGAACCGATGAGTCAGCCGCATCGCCCGGTAAAATAGTGAGCCGAACCTCGGAACCCTTGTCGCCTCGGATCTGGTTGACGATCTTGCGCAGACTCATCCCGATGACGTCAACGGATTCGTCACTGCCTTGAGCGACTCCCACGATCTTGTCATTCGGGGCCAACTGCTTGCTCAGGGAAGCGGGCCCACCTGGAATCAGCTCCTTGACCACGCAATAGCCGTCCTCCTGGGCGAGAAGGGCGCCTATGCCCACCAGCGAAAGGCGCATGGAGATGCTGAAATCCTCCAGCGTATCGGCCGAAAAGAAGACCGAATGCGGATCGTACATCCGCGCCAGGGTCGAGAGGAAAAGCTCCTGGATCTCGAGCTCGCCGATCTCGTTCAGGTTCCTGGCCAATCTCTCATATCGCTTGCGAACGTTCACGCGGGCTTCGTCGATCGGCTTGTCGTTCAGGAGATCCTGAAGCAACTCGTATTTCAGGCGGCGTCGCCAGAGATCGTCCGATTCCTCCACCGTCCCGGGCCAATCGACCTCGTCTCGATCAAATACATAGGTTTCTTCGGCATCGAAATCGAACTCTCCTTCCAGTCTCTCGAGGATCCACTCGAGTCTGCGATCGGCTCGGACGTGATAGGTGGCAAATATCCTGAAAGGCGCCTCCAAGCTTCCCTCCTCCCGGAGGCTCCTGCCGAGGGATTTGCTGTAGGTTCTGAGGAAAAACGAGCGATCCGAATCAAGAAAGAACAGCCGATGGGTGTCGAGTTCAGCCATATAATCGGTCAGCAGGGTCTGAAAAGCCTTCTCCTTCATCTGCTCGTTCTTGTAGTGAACCGTCTCGAGAAGCTGAACCACAAGTCGGGTTTCATCAGCCATCACCGACGTTTCGGTGAACGTTTTGGGTGGTGAAACAGAGGGTGCTTCGTCCGCTCGGACAGAACAGAGCGCCACGATTGGCAGGAGGTGAAGGATCAGTCTTTGGCGCAAAAACATAAAGGAGGGTGCATGTTCGATTTGATCGACCGTCACCTTCAGGTGAGGTCGCTCGCGAATAGGGTCTTCCTGAGTAAACGAGTTAATCGGTGGCTTTCAAGCGCTGTTGAGCGGATTGGCCGGCGGGAAATGAGGTTCTGTTCTGTCGGCCAGTTCGGCATCTGCGATTGTGGGCCGTTTCGCGGGACGGGTTCTCGAGAGGGATTCAAAGTGGGTATGGGTTTCAGAAAAAAATGAAATAAGCCCGTTACCTCCCGGATCCGGAAGGGTCTGACACAGGCCACTGGTGTAGGCCGCCGCACATAAAATGATGGGTAAAGGTGGAGAGGGTTTATCCCTCGATGGCTAGTTTGATCGAGGCGTAAAGCCTCTCCTACAGGCAGAAAAATGGGTGAGCTCGATCGGAGGAAGGTCTCTCAGGACCCCATCATTTCACCTGTGGTGGTGCGCTGGCGTCCCGCTTCGCTTGGATCGAAAAGGATTCTGGTATTGGAGCTCATTTGTCGGACAGGACACTAGCGGCGATTCAGGGCATCATGGGCCTCATCGAGGATCTTTTTTTCCCGATCGGTCAGGGACCCGAAACCGGAATTGTTGATTTTGTCGAGTATACGATCGACCTCCGCTCGAACATTCCGGGGTCGAGTGACGTTGACCTTGAAACGATTCGGTGTCGAAGGGACTGCCTTGCGGCGGAACCACTTCGGTACCTCGATCTTCGGTCGAACATTTGCGAACTCTCCAGTCCGGTGGTGAACGTGGCGAAAATACAGCCAGCCGGCGAGCATGCCGCCGAGGTGGGCGGAGTGTGCGACATACTCATTCCCCGGCAGTTCCTGAAAAAGGAGTCCGAATACCGCGATACCCAGGAAGATGAGCGCAAGGTGTTTTGGCTTTACGGTGACCGGTATGATGAAGAAGAGGAGAAATGTGATCGGCTTGTTCGGATAGAAGCAGGCAAAAACCGTCAACAAGGCGAATACCGCGGCCGAACCGCCAAGCAGTATGCCGCCTGTATGAGTGAAACTCACAGCGAGCCAGGTCAGTCCGCCGACAATAACGGCTCCTATGTAGAGGCCGACAAATCGTGCGGGTCCGAGGATCGGGAGCAGTTCACGCCCGAGAAAGAAGGTCACGAGCAGGTTGACCAGGAGATGCAGCGGTCCCGCGTGAAGGAAACCGTAGGTCACCAGACTCCAGACGAAACCGTTCGCCATCGCGATCTGAGAAAGCGCGAAAATGTCTTCGATAAACGTGCTTTTGAACCAGACCCGGAAAATGGTCTGCACCACGAATGCGACGATCGTGATGCCGATGATCCACGCCAGGACAGAAATTTCCCGGCGACCAAAGTCGCTCCGCATATATGGGCGATCGTAGATCATTAGCGTTCGAAAGTAGAGTGAATCATGTGGATTGACAAGCCGACAGGTCAGAGAGGCGTCCATCGATGGGACTCCGGAGCCCGAAATCGGTTCCCAGGAGAAAGCATCGACGGGAAGTCACCCTGAATGAAACGGCTGTACGCAGGATCTCCTTGAGATCCCGGCTCAGGGCACGGCGGGCTCGGGTTCCATCCATTTGCCGTGTTCCCTGATCAGATCAATCAAGCGCCGGTCGGCTTCTTCGGCCGGGATATGGGTTTGGACGCAGGTCTTGCCCACATAGAGATTGATCTTGCCCGGGGCGCCTCCGACATAGCCGAAATCCGCGTCCGCCATCTCTCCCGGACCGTTCACGATGCATCCCATGATGGCAATCTTCACCCCTTTCAGGTGTCCGGTCTGCTCCCGGATCCGCTGCGTGGTGGTCTGGAGGTCAAAAAGCGTGCGTCCGCAACTGGGGCAGGCGACAAACTCAGTCTTGGAAATCCGTGCGCCTGCCCCTTGCAGAAGGTTATAGGCCACCCTGGTCGAGCGAACGGGGTCGGTCTCGGTCTCGAAGCTGATCAGATCGCCGATCCCGTCGCAGAGCAGGGAGCCCGACAGCAGGCTGGCTTCAAGCAATCGGCTCAGAAAAGTATCCTCTTGCCGCACCGCTGACTCCTCGGTCACCCGAATCCAGATCGGCAGGCGGAGTCCGGCCTGGCGGAGTGCCTCGGCCAGGCGCCGGTATCGGCCCGTTGCATGACTGCCGGCAGGCGGGGCGCAGGATTTGCCGGTTGTAACGAACGAACGGTCCTCATCGCTTCCCTCCAGTATGGGTGCCAGATGATCGACCGCTTCCGGATCCAGATCGAGAATGGTGATCATCCCCAGGTCATGGCCACTCTTCAGGAAAGTCTCGAGTTCGCCCGGATCCCCCCGTTCAAAGGCACGAAGAATGGCCATCGGCCCCCTGACCTTCGGTATCGCCGCAAGGAGCGATCGCCAGTCGACCTCCCCCGCGACTTCGACCACCGTGGTGACCATGGCGTCCGAGAGGTTCCGAACCAGAACCGCCAGTGCATTCGCCTGGTGATCTGACTCGATGGGAATCAGGATGCCCTCGATGGGAGTCTCGCGGAGTTGCATCCGGGTCTCTTCCCATTGAGCGATGAAACCGTCCGGATCGTGCAGGGCGTCCGGCATCCGCACCAGTACGCGAGGGGGCTGGTCGACGCCGATCCTGACCTTGTTTCCCAGATCAACGGTCGAAATCCCGCGCCGGCCATAGCTATATGGATCGACTGAATCGCTTTCCGGATCGCCGCCCACGGCGCCATCCTGCCAGAGAGCCATCGCTTTGTCGGCGATCGCCCGCGCGACCGGCACTTCATGGACTGAATCTTCGGTCAGCGATACGCGAATGGTGTCGCCGAGCCCGTCCAGAAGCAGGCTGCCAATACCGATCGCACCCTTTATCCGTCCGTCTTCGCCGTCGCCCGCTTCAGTGACTCCGAGGTGCAGGGGATATTCCATTCCCTCGCCGGCCATGCGTTCGACCAGAAGACGATAGGCCTGTATCATGACCTTCGGGTTGCTCGCCTTCATGGAGAGCGTGAGGTCACGGTAGCCGTGGCTTTCGGCAATCCGGAGAAATTCGAGGGCCGACTCGACCATCCCGAGTGGCGTATCTCCATACCGGTTCATGATCCGGTCGGAGAGGGACCCATGGTTTGTGCCGATGCGCATGGACCGGCCCAGGGTCAGGCAGCGCTTGACCAGGGGAGAAAATGAATCGTGGAGGCGTTCGAGTTCCTCATTGTATTGATGTTCTGAATACTCACGGACGTCGAATTGTTTGCGGTCGGCGTAATTCCCGGGATTGATCCGGACCTTCTCGACGTGCTCCACCGCTTCCAGCGCCGCGGCCGGAAGGAAGTGGATGTCGGCCACCAGAGGCTCGAATATCCGTCGTTTCTGAAGTTCACGGCGAATCGCCTTCAGGCAACGGGCGGCTGAAACATTGGGTGCGGTTATGCGGATAATCTCGCATCCGACCTCGGCCAGAGCCACGCATTGGGCGACGGTGGCGGCGACGTCCTTCGTGTCGCTCGTCGTCATGGACTGGATACGGATGGGGTTCGAGCCGCCGACGCCCACGTCCCCTACCATGACCTCGCGGGTCTGGCGTCTGATGGTGCGAAACCGGGATGCGCAGTAACCCATGGTCGCGCCTTATTCTCCGGGGGAGGTTTCCTCGGATTTTTCGAAGACCGGTTCGATCGTATTGTCCCGGTATTCCCGTCCGTCCCGTTTATCCCTGAAACAGCGCCCGATGTCGTTGAAACTCACAAAGACCAAAAGGGAAAAGAGCAGGATCATGAACGTGCTCTGGGCGGCGGCCATAAAGTTGGGGGGGAGGGGGCGGCCGGCCAGTTTCCCGATGGTGGCAAAAAGCATGTGCCCGCCATCGAGGACGGGGATGGGGAGAAGATTGAAGATGGCCAGGTTCACGTTGATGATGATGGTGAACCAGATGACGATCCTTATGTCCACCTGAGCGGTCTCCCAGAGGATTCGGGCGATGCCCGGGGGGCCACTCATGTGTCCGATTCCCAGGTCGGACTTCGGGTTTACCAGGCCACTGAGTATCCGATACATGATCACGAAGGTCTTCGTGATCTGTTCCGGAGGGGTGGGGTGGATCGTTTTCCTGGGATAGGCGAATGCGGCGCCGATGGTTATCGCCTTGTCACCTTCCTTCGTGATCCGGATCTCGGCCGGCCGGATGAATTTCACAATCAATTCGCCGTCTCGTTCGATGGTGAATTCGATATCGCGGTCGCGATTGGTCTCCAGGTAGTCCTGCAACTGAAATCGGGAATAGAAGTGCCTGCCATCGATGGCCGTGAGCACATCTCCCGACTTCAATCCGGCGAGGGCGGCCGGCGAATTCTCAAGGGTTCTCTCGACCATCAGGGTCTCGGCCGGAGTGATTCCGATCCTGCGAACATTGTCGTCGCCTGAAACACGCGGGTAGATCTCGATCTCCATCGATTCGCCGTTTCGGTCGATGGTCAGAACGGACTTGGGTTGATCGTATTCGTCCCGCCCCGTTCCCGAGACCAAGGTCTGCAGCAGAGATCCCCAATCGTCGACTTCCTTTCCGTCGATAGCCGTGATGGTGTCACCTTCCTGCAGGCCTGCGTAGCTGGCCGGACTGGTAACCTCACTCCCGTCCTTCAATTCCAGGGTCTCGGTCACGAACCCGATCTGGGTCGTGGTCTGGATATCCGTGGTGGGAAGTCCGAACTGCCAGATGACAAAGGAGAGGGCGACGGCGAAGAGCAGATTGAAGACCGCACCCATGACCGAGACGATCATCTTCGAGGTGTAGCTGATGGGAGGGAGGCTATCGAGCTCCGCGGCCCCTTCGCCTTCGACGCCACGCATGTCGGCGAGCTGTGGCAGGGCGACGTAACCACCCAGGGGGATCCAAGAGATACGGTATTCGACCCCGTCTCGTTTCCAGGCCACGATCTTGGGACCGAAGCCGATTGAGAACCGCTCAACTCGAAGGCCGCGGCGTCGTGCGGCCAGAAAGTGGCCGAGTTCGTGGACGAAGATCGATCCTCCGAAGAAGAGGATGATCAGGGCCAACGACCAGACGTTGGAGAAAATATTGGCGGCGAGATCGGTCATGGATCAGATTATGGAGCTACCCATCGAGAGGCGATACCTCGAGCCTCTTTGTCTGCCTCGGTGACATCGTCAAGTCTGGAAGGTTCGCGATTCGGGATCACCTCCAGTGTTTTTTCGATAATGACGGGGATTTTCATGAACCCGATCCTTCCGTCCAGAAAGGCCTCGACCGCAACCTCGTTGGCCGCGTTGAACGCTGCGGGCAGGATGCCGTTCCCCTCGAGGGCCTGGCGAGCCAGAGTCAGGCAGGGGAACTTCGATGTGTCAGGCGGTTGGAAATCCAGCCTCATGGCGGTGCTGAAATCGAGGCTTGGATGGGTGCCGGTGGCTCGATCCGGGAAAAGCAGGGTGTGTTGGATGGCGAAGGTCATCGATGGAGGCGAAAGTTGGGCCAGAATGGATCCATCGACAAATTCCACCATCGAGTGCACGAAGCTCTGGCGATGGATGACCACATCGATGGAGTCCGATCGCAGGTCAAAGAGCCACCTTGCCTCGATCAGCTCAAGGCCTTTGTTGGCCATGGTGGCGGAATCAATGGTGATCTTGTCGCCCATCGACCAATTGGGGTGATTCAAGGCTTCTGCAGGAGTCACCCGGTCCATGGTCTCGATCGGCCGGTCGAGGAAACTCCCGCCGGATGCGGTCAGGATGATCCGTTGCACGTCCCGATGATGAGCCCCTTGAAGACATTGAAAGATGGCGTTGTGTTCGCTGTCCAGGGGCAGGATCAGAACCTGGTTTTCTCTCGCCGCACGGGTCACAAACTCCCCGGCCAGAACGAGGATCTCCTTGCTGGCGAGTGCGATCGTCTTTTTTGCTTCGATGGCCGCCAGGGTGGGCTTCAGTCCCGCGGTCCCGACAACCGCGACGACCACCAGGTCGGCGTCGGGCAGGGTTGCCAGGGAAGCCACCTCATCCACTCCATGGTAGAACACAGTGCCGCTCTTGAATCTCGGGTCGGCCGCGGCCCGGGCTCCGGCGGCAGGGTCAAAGAGCCCGACCTGCCTGACCCCGAACTTGTCGGCGATTTCGGCCAGCCCGTCCACATTGCTCCGAGCCGCGATTCCGACCAGCTCCAGCCGATCAGAGTGGTTTTCCAGCACTTTCAAGGTGCTTGATCCGATCGAGCCGGTGGCACCGAGCAGGACGATCCGTTTCCGGGTGCTCATTTGTGAGACAGGACACTAACTAAATATCGCCCGGAAAAGAAAGTAAGCGACGGGAGCGCCCAGGATGAGACTGTCGGCCAGGTCGAAAGCACCGCCAATACCCGGAATCCACTTGCCCGAATCCTTGATCTCGGCGCGGCGTTTGAATATTGACTCAATAAGGTCGGACACGATCCCGGCCGAAGCCACCGGAACCGCGGTCAGGGCTGCGATCAGCGGCGTGAGTGTCGGGGGGAAGAGGTTGGGGAAGACCAGGACAAGGCCCGCCCCGACCAAGGCGGCAATAATCACGCCTCCGACCGCGCCCTCCCACGTTTTTTTCGGACTGGCATGGGGCGCCATCTTGGTGCGACCGATGACCATTCCGACCAGGAGTGCGCCGACATCGCAGAACTTTGTGACGGCGACGACCCAGATTCCGAGCATGAGACCGATTTTGGGATCTTCGGGCAGAGCCATGACCCGGATCTCGAAATTGAGCATGAAAGGGATGTAAACGAGGCCGAAAACAGTGTAGACAATGGTCTCAAGGCGATTCGAACTGTCTCGCTCCCGCATGATTCGGATGCATGCGATGACGATGCAGACGGCGATAATCCCGGCATCGAGTCCCTGCATCTCCCCGTGCGAGAAAATGGCATTGGTGTAGTAGGATGCCAGAATCATGACGAGTCCCAGTATCAGGCCGAGGGCGCGAAAGGGGCGCTCGCCCATCTTCTCGAACATCGTGTAGAGTTCGTGCTGGCTGGCGACCGCCACGATGGCGACGATCCATACCGCACCGGCGATGCCGAAGGCGTAGAGAACACCGATGGTCACCGACCAGAGACCGATGGTACTTATGATTCGTTTGGCCACGGCGACTTCAGAATTGCATGATGGAAGGTTGGCCCCGGACCTGTTCGCCGGTGAGTCCGTAGCGCCGTTCACGACTCCGGAAACTCTCGATTGCTTCAACGAAATGCTCGCGGGAGAAATCAGGCCAGAAAACAGGCGAGAAGAACATCTCGGCGTAGGCGCATTGAAGCAGGAGAAAATTGCTCAGGCGGGTTTCTCCCGACGTGCGGATCAGCAGGTCGGGGTCCGGGATATCGGCCGTGTCAAGGTAGCGGGAGAATCGAGTCCAATCGCACGAGGCGGTGTCCTCATCCCCTCGGATCGCAGCTTCGGCGTATTGTCGGGCTGCCCGGGCGACTTCGCTGCGCGACCCGTAGTTGAGAGCCATGATCAGGTTCCATTCGTCGAACCCGGCCGTGGCGTCGATCGCCTTCCTGAGCGAGGCCAGGGTCTTGGAGGGAAGATCGTCGATGCAGCCGATCGTTCGCAGACGAACCTTCCGCCGAATCAGGTCGGGGAGTTCGTGGTTGATCGATCGGACGAGCAGCTTCATCAATCCGTCGATCTCATCTTTCGGTCGTTTCCAATTTTCGACTGAAAAAGCAAACACGGTCAGGTAACGGATGCCGAATTCCCGACACGTTTCCATGGCGCGACGGATTGCTTCGCCTCCCCGCCGATGCCCTTCCAGCCGGGGAAGTCCGCGTTCTTTCGCCCAGCGACCGTTGCCATCCATTATGATGGCGACATGGTTTGGCGTCTTTACCGCGGGAAGGTCCTTGCCCATCGAATGAGCCGGTTTTAGGGGGCGGAACTCCCGTGGTCAAATCCTATCCCCATCGCGGTCGTTTGACAGGCAACTTGCCGAGGACAACAGTGCGAGTTGATACGAGGTCACGCAGAAGGACGTTCAACTGGCGGGTGCGATCCGCCACTTCCCCGGGGTGGAGCGGATTTCGCCCGATTTCGGGGAGATTGAAACATTTCCTCCATCCAGTGCGTCTCAGCAGGGCACATCCCTTTCATTACCGATGAAAACAAAGATTCTCCCGATCCTTTTATTGGCCACAACCGCGGCCGGCGCCATGCTGTCAGCCTACCTCTACCAGGAAAACCGTTCCCTCCAGGCCGCTCTTCAGGAAGCCAATCGAGAGGTCCCGCCACCCGTTGTGCCGCCGGAGATCATGATCGCGGAAACAACCGTCGCGGTCGCGGCCCCATCGCAGGAACGGGTCGAAGTGGCCGAGGCGGAGCCCCGCCCGCGTCCTCCCGATCGCTTCGAGCGTTTCCGGCAGATGATGGAGAACCCCGATTTCCGGAGCGCGATTCTCGAACGCTCAAAATCGAGAATCGAGCGTGATTTTGCCGGACTGTTCCGGGCATTGGACCTGGACGAGGAAGGAGTGGAGATCTTCAAGACGTTGTTGGCCGAGCGCAGTATGATCGAACGTCAGGCAGCCTTTCAGAGGAGGGCGGGGTGGGGCGATCCGGACGCCATGCTCGAAACAGAATTCATGCTGGAAGAGAATCTGGCTCAGATCGACCGGAGTCTTGCCGAGGTCCTCGGTGAGGACAGATATGCCACCTACGATTACTATCAGGATACGCTCCCGCAGCGGCAGGCGGTCGATGAGCTGACGCGGCGACTTTCGTACAACGGGACACCGTTGACCGAAGAACGGGCGGAGGTGCTGGTGGGCGTCATGGCGACGGTGGAGGATTCCCATGCCTATACCGTGGATCTTCCCCGACTCTCGCGGAGCGAACGTTCGTCCCTGACGGAGATTGATGTCGCCCTTTATCTCGACGAGAAGGAATCCCTCAATCAGACGATCCTATCGGAAGCCGCTGTGGTCCTTGAACTGGACCAGTTGGAGGCATTGGCCGAGCAACAGATTCGCGAGATTGAGCAGATTGAGCGCCGGGCCAGTCTGGGTCTTGAAAGTCGCGGTGGGTTCGGCGGTCGAGGTGGCGGCCCTCCAGGGGGCTGAAACTGCGTCCTGGTCTGGATCGGTTATCCGGTCAGAATCCGACCGTCGGCAAATACGGGCTTCCCCTCGAGCAAGGTCTTTCTGACGCGGCCCTTGAGTGCGACGCCCAGCCATGGCGAGTTGGCGGACTTGCTGTGAAGGGATTCCGGGGTGACCGTCCATGTCTCATCCGGGTCGATAATGGCGATATCGGCCTTGGCGCCCTCGCCGATCGATCCTGCATCCAGGTTCATGACGTCGGCCGGCTTCGAGGTCAGCAGACTGATCGAATCGAGCAGGGAAAACCCGGATTCGCGGTGCAGGACCTGAAGGGAGATGGGCAGAGCCGTTTCCAGGCCCACGATACCGAACGGGGCGAAATCGAACTCCTTGTCCTTTTCGTAGTCGGTATGTGGGGCGTGGTCGGTGGCCACGCAGTCGAGGGTTCCGTCGCGCAGACCATCGATCAAAGCCTGGCGATCCTCCTCGGTCCGGAGCGGAGGGTTCATTTTGAAATTGGTGTCATACTCGGCAATCGTGGCTTCGGTCAGAGCGAGATGATGGGGCGTGGCCTCGGCCGTGATACTGACCCCGCGCTTTTTCGCGCGCCGGATGATGTCGACTGAAGTGGCGGAACTGATGTGCTGAAGGTGGATGTGAGCCCCGGTGTGAGTTGAGAGTATCACATTTCTAGATACAATGATGTCCTCGGCGGCGGCCGGCCAGCCCTGCAATCCGAGTCGGGTCGACATGACGCCTTCATTCATGACCGCGCCCCGGGTCAGGCTCGAGTCTTCACAGTGATCCATCACCGGCAGTGAGAACATCGAGGCGTATTCGACCGCCCGTCTCATCAATTCATTGTTCTGTACGCATTTCCCATCGTCGGTGATGGCGACCACACCGGCGCGTTTGAGTGACCCGATCGGAGCGAGGCGTTCGCCGTTCATGCCCACCGTAATACACCCGGTTGGATAGACGCGGACGACGGCCTCTCGTTGGATGGCGTCCTGAATGTATTGAATGGTGCCCGCATCGTCGGCGGCAGGGGTGGTGTTGGGCATGCAGATGACGCTGGTGAAACCACCCGCAGCCGCGGCATGGGAACCGGTCTGAATGGTTTCTTTATGGGTCTGGCCCGGTTCCCGAAAATGGACATGGATGTCCACCAGTCCCGGACAGACCAGCAGGCCCCCGGCGTCGATCACATGGGCGCCTTTTCTTTGCCCGGTGGAAAGGCTGCCCACGATCCGCCCTTCGTTTACATAGATGTCGCCGACTTCGTCCCGGCCATTAACCGGGTCGACGATTCGTCCGTTCTTGATCCAGGTGAGGTCCGGCATGGTGAAAAAAGAATTTATTGTCTCAGGAAGCGGGCGCGGACTTGAGCATGGCTTCGGGCGAACCGCCTGCGCAAAGGTAGAGTACGGCCATGCGCACGGCGATGCCGTTGGTGACCTGTTCGAGAATCACAGATTGACCGGAATCGGCCAGATCGGAGTCGATCTCGACCCCGCGATTGATCGGACCGGGATGCATGATGATGGCATCGGGCTTCAGCCAACCGGCCCGTGTCCTGTTCAGGCCGAACATGCTGGTGTATTCACCCAGGGACGGGAAGTGGGTCGAGGTCTGCCGTTCGTGTTGTATCCTGAGAAGCATGACCGCATCGGCATCGGCCAGGGCGGTGCGGAGGTTGTGGGATACCTTGACCCCCATCGAGGTGAACCAATGGGGAACCAGGGTGGAGGGTCCGGCCACCGTGACCTCGGCCCCCAGTTTCGTCATGGCCCAGATATTGCTTCGGGCCACCCGGCTGAAGAGAATGTCTCCCAGAATCGTGATCCGCCTGCCTTTGAGGCTGCCGAGATGTTCCACCAGGGTGAAGCAATCGAGCAGGGCCTGGGTCGGGTGCTCGTGCGAGCCGTCGCCCGCGTTGACGACCGGAATCCGGAGCAGTCGGGACAGGTAAAGCGGCGATCCCGGCGCGGTGTGGCGGATCACAATCATGTCCGCTTTCAGAGCCTCTATATTCTGCGCCGTATCCCTGAGGGTTTCGCCTTTCGTGGTGCTGCTGGCCGCCATATCGAGGGAGATGACATCGGCGCTCAAGCGGGTGGCGGCCACTTCAAAGGCGATTCGCGTTCGCGTGCTCGGTTCGAGAAAGAGATTCACGATGGTCTTTCCCCGCAGGGCGGGCAGCTTCTTCACGCTGCGTCCCATGGTGCGTTTCAGGGCGGCGGTCACTTTGAAGATCTGCTCGATCTCTTCGACCGAGAGATTTTCAATTGTGATCAGGTCTTTGCGGTTCCAGGGCATGGTCGATGGAGTGTTTCAGTCGCGACTGGTGATCGTGATACGGTCGTCCGCCGGTTGGTTCTGGTTCAGGTTCACGACCACATCTTCCGAGAGATCCGTCTCCTCCACGAATCCGGCCACATCGGCCGAAAAAGGCAGGCAGTGGTGTCCGCGATCGACGAGGACCGCGAGTTCGACCCGGCCCGGGCGACCAATCGAAAACAATTCCTCGATCGCAGCCCGGATGGTGCGGCCGGTTGAAAGGACATCGTCGACCAGCAGTACGGTGGCATTATCGACATCCGCAGGGAGGTGAGTGGCTGCCGCCTGTTTTGGAATCGGATTCTGGCCGATATCATCGCGCTGGAAGGCGACGTTGACGACTCCGGTTTCAAGGGTGCGTCCCAGTGCCTGGTCCAGTAACTTCGTGAGCCTTCGGGCCAGTTCGACCCCGCCGTCCGCGATTCCAACCACGATCAGGGAATCGGTCTGGCCATGCCGTTCGGCCAGGGTTGCGACCATCGTGGTCAGGGCTTCTTTGATTTCGGGTGAATCGATTGTCTTGCGAACGGGCACGGATCGGATGTTTGGCTGTGGAAGGGATTCGCTCAAGGATTTTCAGATCGGAAGATTCAAGGAAGATGGAGGTTGGCCTTTTCAGACTGTCTCTGAGAGTCGTTCTGAAGCCAGGATTTGAGTGTATCGTCATCGGTGATCCAGGATCCGTTTTGATATTCGGGTGCGAGTAGATCGTGGTAACTCGATTCCGAAAACCTGCGACAGTGAAGCAGCACGCGTGCCCGGTGGCCGGGGGCGCGAACGAGGCGTCCCAATGCCTGGTTGACCTTCTGGATTCCCGGGATCTGGAAGACCCGGCGAAACCCGGCCTCCCGCGTTTCCCGACCTCTCATACCGAGGCGTGCCTCCTGGATGGCATTGACTTCGGGAAGGGCCGGTCCGGCGATGAGCGCGGATCCTATCCGCCCTCCGAGCAGATCGATGCCCTCTGCGAATCCGCTGCCGAGGACGAGGAGAAGGATGTCGGAGAGGGCCAGTGACTCCTCGAGGAATTCGGTCTGTTCGGCGAGCGTCTGCCGTCCCCGTTGCATGGACACCCGGAGGAGAGGGTGATCCCTGGCCAGGGCACGATCGACTGACCGGGCATAGGCGTAAGAGGGGAAAAAGGCTGCGATCGGGCCGGTTGAGTGCTCACGCAGCGCGGCGATGGTTGCGGCTGTCGTGTCCAGGTGCTTCTCGCGCAATCGGAAACGGGTATCGACCCGAAGATCGACGGCCACATCGAATGCACCCGCCCGCCAGGGAGTTTGCGCCAGGAGATGGAATGGCTTTGTGAGGCTGTCATGCAGGCCACAACGTTCGGCAAAATCGTCGGTCGGGCTCAACGTTGCGGACAGGAACAGGACTTCCCGGAAACGCTCCACGGTCGATCCGATTGCGGGAGCGGCGTCAAGGCAGGTGGCGGTCAGTCGACCGTTTTCAGGGCACCAGAGCAACCGGGGCAGGGCGGCGCGTTCGTCTGCTTCATTCAGTGTAAGGCTGTTGAACAGGACGTCGCAGGGGTTGGGGCCAAGAGCGGAATAGTCCGGCGGGGTGCGGTTCAATTCGGATCTGACCGACCTGAGGAGGTCATGGATCTCGGCTTCCTGGAATGGGTCGAGCGAGTCTGCCGCCTTGAGGAGGGAGAGAAAGAGCGTCCATTCCCGCCAGGCGTGGCGCAGACCGACTGCCGCGGATTCCGATTCGAGCGCGCTGAGGGTGAATTGAGCCTGGGTGGCATCGACAAGCAACGAGTGGCTGTCGGCGACACGACTGGGCAGATTGTGTGCTTCGTCAATGATCAGGAGCGTCTGGCCAGGGTCGTAACCAGGCAGACTTTCCAGCACGGTTCGACTGGTGGGAGAGAAAACGTAGTTGTAGTCGCCGATCCACAGGTCGTTGATGGGCAGTGCGGCTCGGGTGATCTCATAGGGGCAGATCCGTGCGTCCCTTCCGATGTCGCGAAGCTCTTCGATGCCCCGTGGAAAGAGACTTCCGGTCAATCTCAGCGCAAGTCCGCTCCGGGTCCAGCGTTCCTCCTGGCCATCGAGGAATGTGCAGGAATTCCTGAAACAGTGAAAGATGTCATTGGTGCAATGTTCCGCCTTATTGCGGATCTGCCAGCGCATGGCGCCGGGCGGATCGCCGAGCATGGAATCGAGCTGGGCAATCACCTGAAGTTGTCCGGTTGATTTGCCCGTCAGGTAAACGACGCGGGTGACTGTTCCCTCCCGAAGTCGACCCAAGGCGTACTCGAGCACGCTACCCGTCTTCCCATACCCGGTCGGGGCTTCAAACAGAACCATCTTGGATCGGGATGCCGCCTCCTCCAAGTCTTGCCGGATGGTTTCCTGTCCCTCGCGAGGTCGATCGAAAGCGGGTCGGAAGCGAAGGGTTTTCAGTCGTTCGAGCCCGCTGCGCCGCTGTTCGACGAACTGCACCAGCCGGTTGAGTTGGCGATCGAATGCCCGCCGGTCTTCCTCGTCCAGCGCCACCGGCTGGGTCACTCCGGTTTCGATATCGATGAATACCATCTCACAGGTGACGGAGTCCCCGGCCCCGTCACTTCCTCCGCGCACCAGCCGATCATAGGCAGCCAGTTGACGAAAATGCGATGCATAGCCATCCCGCAGTTCTGATTCGGGAGCCGGCAGGACCGAGCGAATGGTCTTGATCTCGCGCAGCAGGTCCCCGCCGGATCGAGGGACTATCTGGTCGATTCTTCCGCTCAGATGGATCTGCCAGCTCTTCCATCGCACGATCCCTGTGGTCACACTCTCAAACTGCGCCCGCGGATCGGTTTTGAGGGTTCGTTCGCGCATTTCATCGTGCCAGGCCTGTCCCAATTGAGCCCGCCAGTGAGCGCCCCGTCCGGCATCGCCCCCGGTCGGACCAAAGGTGAGGGTTGCGAACTCGCCGACACTCAGGGAAACCTTCCGCCTGTTCAGATCGATCTGCATCAATCGTTTTCCGGTCGGCTTTCGAGGCGAATATCGGTAAAATGGACCAGGTAGTGTTCAAGACTCCTCCGGATGGAAACCACCTGCTCCGGGTCGATCTCCTGGTCCTGGATCGGGAGGTTGACCAGGGAGACCGCTCGAACTCGTTCCTGCTCGGGCAACTGCGGCCACCAGCCCTCCCTGACCGCGTAGCCTTCGTCGCGTGCGAAGACATAGAGGCACTTGAAGGCAACCACGTCTTCGCGGTCCCCGCGTTCCCAGGCCCGCAATGCGTGTCCCAGCAGGGTGTACACGGATGCCCGGGAGTCTTCGTGCACCGGATTGGCCGAAAGGATTCGCGCAAAAATACAGGCTTCGCGGAGGACCGGGTATCGACGGCCAAGACCGGGATGCCGGGCGATCACCCTGACTTCACGAGCGAACCAGCTTCCCGAGGGTGTCCTGCGTTCCAGGGTGGCGGTTACGCGATCGAATAAATCAACCGGTGACGAGGAAAGAGACCGGTGGGAGATTCGCTGGAGAAAGGCGACCACCCCGGACTCGGGTGAGAGCAGGGTGATTCGAACCCATTTCTCCCCGGTTGGTTCCCGCAGCAGCACGTATCCATCGATCAGCAGAGTCGGTCCCGGCATCCGGTTGATCGTCAGGTTGATGGGGGCGTATCCGCAGTCAGCTCAGCGCCTCCCGGCGATCCGGGTGCCCGGTGGGGCGCCGGCCCGGTGGGGTTCGAGATGGGGGTGTCGACCTCTCGGCTGAGTTCGGGATTCCACACCGGCACGAGTGCCCCACCCGAGATGATTACCTTCATGCCGTCGCCGACAGTCATATCGAGTTCCGTGATCTCGTTTTCCGGGAACATGACGAGGAATCCGCTGGTTGGGTTGGGTGTTGTCGGCACAAAGATATTCCAGAGAATGTCGTCTGTTCTTCCCTGGATTTCGCCCTTGACCCGGTTGGTCAGAAAACCGAGCGCATAGACGCCGGCGCGCGGGAATTCGACCAATGCCACCTTGGTGAAGATGGCTCTGTTCTGGGTGCTGAAGGTATCGACGATTTGCTTGACCGTTCCATAGACCGCATTGACGAAGGGAACCGTTCGCACGACCCGTTCCGCGATCCCGATGACATACCTTCCGAAAAAGTATCGCGAAAGGTAACCGAGTATCGCGATCAGGATGAGGACAATCAGGGTCGCCAAGAAGTTCCAGAGAAGCACCAGATTTGCCTTTTCGAGCAATGGATCGGGAAGATAGAAGAAGAAATAGCTCCGGAAACGACCGCCGATATTCTCCACCAGCCAGGAGAAGACCAGCAGAGTGATGCTGATCGGGGCCAGGAGAATCACCCCGGCAAAAAAGGCGGTTCGAGCAGATTTGAAAAAACGATTCATGGTGGGGGTCCGTCCCTCAAACCGTGACCGCGTTTCGGAGGCAATGAAAGGCGTTTCCCAGAAAAAGGGTTGCCGGGCGATACCCGAGGTCTACGATCCGACCTTTTGTCGATGCAGATCCACGGTCCAAAGCGGGTTTACACCCAGGGTTCCCTCGAATTCTGGTTCGATAGACTCGTCCATCCCTGGGACTCTTTTTTCCCGGTCGATCATCTGAAAAGCGGTCGAAATCTCTATCGCAACGGCGGGATTCGTGAAATTGAGCTGGGTCCGGATGACGCGGTTGTGCACGTGAAACTGGACGGCAAGGAAGAGTATGCGGTCATCGAGTGGCGTGACAGGGGACCGACCGTACGCTCATCTTCTCCCGACAAGGTCCTGGCCAATTCCATCGCCGTGGCCGGACTGCACGAAATCGAGGAATTGGTCGCCGACGAGATCAAGATCATGCCTTTGGAAATCCAAGTGGAAGAGAAGGATTCCGACATTCGGATGAACGGCGCCAGTCGACCGGAGAAGGTCGAACCCATCCGAACCATGATTCTTGTTCTGACGGTGACGGATGCCGGATTGGTCTGCGACCCCTATTGGGAAGACGGGCGCGGGCAACGTTGCAAGGCTCTGGGTTCAAACGGAAACAATGGGAACGGGCCCTCCCAGGCGGAAAGAGGCAAGGTGATTTCGCTCACGGCACAGGCCCGGAAGGCACATTTCCATTTTGATGGAGACCTCAAAGCGTATGTTCTGGATGAGATTTCCGACATTCCACATTTCGTCGGGCATGTCCTTCCCGGCTGGAAGAAGCGCTTCAGGATCGAGGAGGGTGATAGCGTGGATCGCCTGAAGAACGGGGTGCGCCGGGTCGAAGTCGAAGCTCGCGCACGTCGAGGCTCATCGGATGCCGGACTGGATCTCGAGTGGGTGTTTCGCGTTGGTGAGCAACTGCTTTCCAGCGATCAGGTGTCCGCCCTGTCTCAGGTGTCCGGTGGCGCCATCCTCATCCCGGAGATCGGGATGGTCACGGTCGAACCGGCGAAACTGCAGAGCGTCGGCGACTGGAACCGGTCGCTCAAGGTTCTGGATCTCAAGAACCTTCCTCCTTATCTGCTCTTCTCACTTTTCGGCGATCAAAACCTCAAGGTAACCGTGACGCCCCAACTCGATGCCTGGCGGAAGCAACTCGCCGCGGGTCCCGTTCGGCTGGATAATCTGCCCGAGTTCCTGAGACCCTACCAGCAACGGGGTGTCGAGTGGCTTGCCCATCTTTGCGAGCACGAATGCCATGGACTCCTGGCGGACGAAATGGGACTGGGGAAGACGGTTCAAATGATCAGCCTGATTGCCTGCCGACCGGTGAAGGAAGCGCAGCATATTGTGGTCTGCCCGGCCAGTGTCGTTCCTGTCTGGCAGGACGAAATTCATAAGTTCTTTCCGAATATCCCGGTCCATATCCTGAATGCGGACAACGATTTTCTGCAGAACAGAAAATCGGGCTTGTGGATCGCCAGTTATGCCCAACTTCGCAACCACCGCGCCATGCTGGGCAGGAAGTCCTTTGGATACGCCATCTTGGATGAGGGACAGTTCATCAAGAATCCCGATGCCAAAGTGACCAATACCTGCTTTGAAATCCAGGCCCGTCACCGGATCGTTCTGACCGGGACCCCGCTCGAAAACAGGCAGCTCGATCTCTGGTCCCTTTTCCATTTTCTGCTGCCCGGTCTGTTGGGCACGCGTCAGCAATTCGAAGCCTCATTGGGCAGGGACCGTGAGTCGATGGTGGTGCGCCTGCGGGCTCAGTTGGCTCCTTTCATGTTGCGGCGAACCAAGGCCCAGGTGGCCAAGGAACTTCCCCCGAAGGTCGAGACGATACTCCTGAGTCCATTGACGGATCTGCAACGTCGGGAGTATGCCCGGGTCTGTTCCGAAGGACTCGCCCGACTGGGCGACGATATCGGGAAGGCCCTGAAGGAAAAATCGTTTGGTTTTCTCAGTCTCCTGACCCGACTCCGGCAGATCTGTTGCGATCCCGATCTGCTGCCCTGGCTGGATGCCGATCCGTCGGAAAGCGGGAAACTCAATATGTTGGTCGAGAAATTGGAGGAAGCGATCAGCGGCGGGCACAAGGTTGTTGTTTTCAGTCAGTTTGTCATGCTCCTGAACCGGGTGAGGGGGGTGCTTCAGGACCAGTTCGTCGGCCTCCCTCGTTTCGAGTTGACCGGATCGACCCTCGATCGCCAGAAACCGGTCCAGGAGTTTCAGGGTATGGACGGACCGGCTGTGATGCTGGTCAGTCTGAAGGCAGCCGGCACGGGGATCACCCTGCACGCGGCGGACTATGTTTTTCTCCTCGATCCCTGGTGGAACCCGGCGGTCGAAGAACAGGCGGTCGATCGGGTGCATCGGCTCGGGCAGACCCGAACCGTATTTGTTTATCGTATGGTGACCTCCGGAACAATTGAGGAACGCATCCAGATTCTGAAAGGGGAGAAGAAGCAGCTCTTCAGCCAGATTGTGGAATCAAAGGGTGGCCAGCTGAGGTTTCGGGAGCATTTCCGGACCCTGAACAGCCTTATTGAGCTTGAAGAGACGTCGGAAGACTGATCCCCGAAGGGGTAAAGGGCACTTTTGAGGGGTGGGTTGACAGTCGGCGTTGGTGGGGCAACTTCGGAGATGCTACCGGGATTCACGGCTCGATGGCATGTCAGTTGCTCCTGGGTGAGCGACATTTCACCACAATACCCGTCCGTGACCCGCCCTCCCAATGAAGAAGCCCTCCCGTAAGGTTATCGTCTTGTTTTGCCTCACCGCCCTGATCCCGGCCCGGGTCTGGAGTCAGAGAGTCGCCGGGGATTCATCCCGGGAAGTTGCCAATGAAGAGGTCGTAACCCTTGAGGAGTTCAATGTGAACGATATTCCCATCGAAGAGAATATCCTCCCGACTGCCCGACCATTCAGCTCAGTCTATGGCAGCGATCGGAATATCATCGATACACCGAGAAATGTGACCATCATATCCCGCGCTCAGCTCGACGCCATCAGCATCAAGGATGTGCGTGATTTCTCGAAACTGACCTCGTCCAGTTACACCCGAAGCAATTTCGGGGCTCCGGCCAATCCAGACCTCCGCACCCAGATTGCCGACACCTTTGTCAATGGAATGCGGCGTGGCCTGACCAGCAATGGGAACGGACTGCCGGTGAATTTCAACGCGATCGAGTCTGTCAACATCGTCAAGGGTCCGGCCTCGGTTGTCCACGGGGCCTCCATGTATGTTGGCGGGTATGCGGATCTGGTGACCAAGAGACCGTATTTCGACCGGGCTCGCGGTCAGGTTACGGCTACCGTCGGCCAGTACAGCCAGTTGCGGTGGAATCTCGATTACGGAGCTCCGGTCGGCGAGAACACGGCCTACCGCTTCAGCTACACCGGCGAGAATTCCGGCAGTTACTACGATGATGGGAAAAAGAATGTTCAGGCGCTCTACGGCGCCATGACCTTCAACTTCTCGGAAAAATATTCCCTCTTCCTCAATGGTGAGATTTTCTGGGCCAATTACACCGAGAATTTCGGGATCAATCGCCCGACCCAGGATTTGATCGATAACGGGATGTATATCCCCGGAGTGAACAATAATCCTGCCCCGGACGAAAATGGTGGATACGTGGATGAAAACGGCGACCCGATCGATTTCGGCAATATCGGTGTTCCGGCCGGAGACCCGGCGCCTCGTTCCAACGCCCAGAATTCTGCATGGGTGGTGACCGGTTTTCCCGTGGTCAACCGGATGGATTTCGGTACGCCGGTTGCGCTCGATCGGTCGGTTCGTCTCCTGCGCCCGGGCGATGATGCCACCGGTCACAATATCTCTCTGCAGGCCATCCAGACCTACAAGATGGAGCAGGACAAACACATCGTTAACAACACCTACTTCAACTACATCGAGCGCGACACTCTGAGCTCCTATCTCTATTCGGAGATCATCGACCCGAGTTGGGGGATCGAGAATCGGACGGAGTACCGCTATTACGGCGACCGCCACCAGATCACAACCGGAGTGTCGCTCTACTACCAGAGGGTCAAGGCCTACAATGACTTCTTCCAGGAACCGGCCAATGTATGGGACCTCACCCTGGATCCCGGCGTTATACTGATGCAGAGCTCGGTCAACTATCCCAACGGATCGGCGCCGGTTCCCGGTTGGGAAGGACGCGTTGCCACCCCCGGTGTTTTCAATGGAGATACGACGGATTCGACCGCTTTCCAGGTGGGACCGTTCTACCAACACGACTGGAAGATATCGGAGCAGTTCTCTTTTCTCTTTGGTGGGCGGGTCGATTTTCTCAACCTCGATGTCAAGGATCCGCTCAAGCCCTCCTTCATCGCGAGCGCCGACGACACTGCTTCTGTATCGCTGCTCAACTACAATGCCAGCCTCCTTTACAAACCGCAACCGGGCCTTTCGTTCTACGCCACCTATAATTACAGCGAGAATCCGGGTGGGGCCGTTTCCAATGGCGGTGGTTTCGGACAGCTTGAGGACGGCGACGGAGATGGGGTCTACACCATAACCGAGAGTCGCCTGCAGCAGGAGAGCACCTTGGTGGAAGTTGGTTTCAAGACCAGTCTCCTGGAGGAGAAACTTTTCGTCGGTGGTGCGATCTACCATCAGATCCGGACCAACCTGAATATCGACGGCAGCATCTCGGAATTCGAGGCGACGGGATTCGAGGTCGAGGGTAATTACCAGCCGACCCGGAATTTCTTTCTGACCCTCGCCTATTCCTACACCGATTCGGTAACGAACGAACCGGTCTTTGATGTGAACAATACTTCCCCTCTGCTACCCGGACAGACACCCTTCTATTTTCTCGAAGGCGAGCAGCCGCGGCAGGGGGTCCCAGATCACCTGTTCAGTGGAGTTACGACCTATAAGTTCACCCGGGAATTCGGCGTTTCGGTCGGGGCGGTAATCACATCTTCGATCAATAACAATGTGGCCGGCACCCTGGTGATCCCGACGCAGTTCAATCTCGATACGACCGTCTTTTATGAAACCGAGTCGTGGGGTGCCCGTCTCGCCCTGCTCAATACAACCAATCAGAAAAACTGGTCCCCGCCCAATCAGGTGTATGGTGGCGAATCAATTGTCGCCGAATTGCCCTTCCGGGCCGAGCTGACGGTAATGTACCGATTCTGATCGGGGGGTCCGGGGGGTCCGGGGGGTCCGGGGGGTCCGAACGGGGGGTCATTGCTCAATATCATGCATGCCAATGCGTGATATGTGCTTTGACCCCTTCAAACGGTTCCTTCAAACGGTTCCGCAAACGGTCCGAACGACGCCAACCGAAGGGGTCAAACCTTGTACCGAGGCAGCCGTGCTCCCGACATCAGCCACTCCCGCATTGGCATGCACGATTACAAGGAATGACCCCATGCATGCCAATGCGTGATTTGTAGCTTTGACCCCTGCTTCGGAACAGGTTCAAGCAGTCCTTCAAGCAGTCCTTCAAACGGTTCCGCAAACGGTCCTTCAACCTCTCTACGGCATCCTATAGAATCCGTAGAGAGGGTCGTCCTTCCCCTTGCTCGGCCAGTTGATCTGGTCGACTTTGAAGTGTTCGATCAGGTGCATGATCAGGGTATTGAAGGTGGCTTCGAATTCGAGAATGGAAAGTGGCGGTTCGAATTGTCCGGTGATCGTGATGTGGGGCAGTGATACGCTTTCCAGCATGTCCCGGGTCCGTGAGGCCAACTCTGCTTCCGTGTCTCCAGGGCCTTCGAGAATGACGACCGGTCTCGGATGGAGGCTGACTTCCTGAAACGGGCCGTGGGCAAACTGGAGGTAATCCCAAATTGCCGGTGACGACCAGAAGAGGCCCTCAAGAAACTTGTATCCGAGGTTCTGTGCTGTCTCGCACAGAGGTGCGCCTGCGATCAGGTAGAATCCTCGCTTGAAATGTTCGGACTCGGTAATGAACGTCCGGGTGGTTTCCGGATCGATCTCTGAAGCGAGAAGGTGCCGGAGATCCTGCGGTGTCACTGGTGGCAAGGCATCCGGCTTGAGGGAACGGGAGTAAAGGTAGGTTGACAGGAAACAGGCCATCGGTCCGACGAATCGTATCAGGGTTGAATACTCTTCCTCGAGAGGCCCCCTGATGAACTCGACTCCTGCGGATTCGAGGTCGCGGATGAGCTGGGCACGGGCGGTTTTCCCAGCTGCGGCCGCGCCCTCCGCCGTCGTCGCGGTGAATACGATGGTATGGGCGAAGGAGGCGAACTCATTGATCGCGACCTGGGCATTCGGAGACAGACCCTGACTGACCACGACCAGGGTCTGGTCACTTGCCGCGATGGGTGTGGAAGCGCAGAATCCGGAAAGAGGGACGAACTCCGCCGGTCGGTCGGCGTAACGATTGAGCAGGTTGACCAGGAAACGGGCGTGGGCCTCCGAACTCCCGGTTCCGGTCACGATGAATCCGGTTGATTTGAGGGTTTTCGGATCGGCCCGGGGAGGATCGCCCAGCATGCCGACCAGGAGGTCGGGAATCTGTTTCAACCTTCGGCGCAGGAGCGCATGTCCAAACGGATCCGTCATTCACTCATCGCCGGTTTTGTCTTCGAGATATACCCAATTCTCGACCTCGATCTGGTGGGCGCTCAGTGTCGACGCGTACTCTGTTTTCTTTACCAGGCTGGACGGAGAGTTCACGATCATCTGTATTTTTTCGTTCGGGACATGATGTTTCAGGAGCAGGACCGATGCTTCATAATCCCGACTGTCGTAGCTGACCCCCAGCTTCTGGTAGGATTCGTTGCTCGAAAGACTCAACCCTTTCTCCGTCATCATCCGATCGGAAGCGTAGGCCCCGAAACCTGCTCCGCGACCATCGTAGTAGAGAAGGATGATCACGCCGGTTCCGTAGCGCACGATGTGTCGGACCGAGAGCATGAACCTCTCACGGTTATCGGCCACGCGAAGAGGAAAGCGGTTGAAAAGTGACTCACTCTGAAGACGAACGACCGGGACATCGTTCGCTTCAGGCCGGCCATAGGTGAGGACGACAAATTCCTGACTGTTGACGATATCATAATAGACGTGAACCCGGAACCAGTAAGGCGTGGTCAGCAGGTCACCGATCAGATCATCGGGATGCCCGCTTCGAAAGGCCTTCAGATTCCGACTGTCGACTCGGATTGCGTATCGTTGGTTGCGAAGGGGCTCAATCCCAAGAATAAGCGGATCCGTGCCGTCTGTGTATTGTTGGATCGAATGCGGGTGGCCCAGTCGGTCGAATTGATCACCGGCCAGGATGATCTCGTTGTCGACCGGTCGCATCGGGAGGAAATAACTCGCCGAAGTTATGAATCGTTCGGCGCCGGGGAGGACGTGCGGTTTGAACGGAACCACGGGTTCCGGCGGCAAAGCGCTTCTGACTGAACTGTCTCGTGGGTGGCTCAGGATGTGTCCCGCCGCTGCTTTGGAACTGAGGTAAGCGAGATTGAACGGAGACGGCTGAAACTCGAGTGTTTCCGTCCCCAGGACCTTCAGTCCCTGGTTTTCCATCGCGCTCACTTTATCCGGGTTGTTGGTCAAGACCGTGAAACCGGCCTTGATTCCCAGAAGGTGGCAGATGTGAGAGACATTCTCGTAGCTGCGATGGTCTTTTTTTAGGCCCATGCATGCATAGGCCTGGAAGGTTGAGACCTGATCGAGTGAGGCCTGCACCAGCATTCTGTCCCTCGCCTTGGCCACGAAGCCGACGCCACGTCCCTCCTGCATCAGGTAAAAGAGAATACCGCGCCCTTTCTTCGCGATGACCTCCAGGGCGCCTTCAAGCTGTTGGACGCAGTCGCAGTCGCACCCGCGCAGAGTTTCGCTTGTCACGCAGGAGGAGTGTATCCGCATGGGAAGTTCGTCCGCCGAGACGATATCCCCGAAGGTCAGGGCGATCAGGTAGCCCTTGTGAATCATATCCTGAAAGATGAAAGCTTTGAATTTGCCGAAAACGGTGTCGACCGCGCAGTTGGCTATATAGAGCGTGATGCCATATAGAGGACGCTCGTTGACCGGCATCAGATCGCTGACGCAACCTGGAGCGGGTTGCATCAGGTCCATCAGGGCCTGGTGACTGGAAGTCTCGTTTCGGGCCGCGTCGGATGAAGGCTCTTTTGGGGACGTCATGCGAATCTCAGGTGGACGGGGTCAGAAGAGTGCGGCAAACAGGTTTATCAGGAGTGATTCGCAGAAATGTATAAGGAAAAGCACAGCCAATACGACGGTGACAAGACCCAGTTCTTTCCGTCTCCCTGAGAAGAGGAGAATGGTCGAATAGGCGATCATGCCGATTCCGATACCGGCACTGATACTGAAAGCCAGAGGCATGACGATGATGGTCAGGACGGCCGGCGCCATGGTGCCGAAGTCCTCCAGATCGAGATGGACAACCGACTGCATCATGAAGATGCCCACGATGACGAGGGCGGGTGCCGTCGCCTGGGCCGGAATGGCAAGGATGACCGGTGTGAAAAACAGAGCCAGGAGAAAGCAAAGGGCCGTAGTGAGTGAGGTCAGGCCGGTCCGGCCGCCGGCCTCAACGCCGGCTGCTGATTCGATATAGGAGGTCGTGGTGGAGGTTCCAAGCAGGGCACCCACCACCGTGGCGGTCGAGTCGGCCATGAGCGCTCTGCCCACCTTCGGCAGTTTTCCGTTCCTGTCGAGAAGTCCGGCTCGCTGACAGACCCCGATCAAGGTGCCCACCGTGTCGAACAGATCGACAAAGAGCAGAGTGACGATGATTGGCAACGCCTTGGTGAAATCGTGAATCAGAAACTCAAAGTCGAGTTTGAACGCTGTTTCGGCGATCGATGGCGGCAACGATACGAGACTTTCAGGCAGCGAAGTGACCTTGTTTCCGTCGAGGCCCGGAATGATAAGCCCGAGCACCGTAACCAGCAGAATACCCAATATAATCGCGCCCGGGACCTGTCTGGTGATCAGAACGGCAGTCAGAATGATACCAGAGAAAACGAGAAGAGCGGGCGGAGCTCCCAGGTCGCCCAACGTAACGAAAGTATTCGGGTCGCCGATGATAATTCCTCCGCTTCTCAGGCCAAGGAATGCGATGAACAGGCCGATCCCGCAGGTGATGGCAACTTTGAGTTGATTCGGGATGGCATCGACGATTTTCGTCCGGATTCCCGATGCCGAGAGGGCCATGAAGATGATGCCGTTTACGAACACCAGGCCGAGCGCGGATTGCCAGGCTACGCCCATGCCGAGGCAAACGCTGAAGGCAAAGTAGGCGTTGAGTCCCATGCCCGGCGCCAGGGCGATGGGGGTGTTGGTCAGAACCGCCATCAAGGCTGTTCCGATTGCGGCGGCGAGAGCGGTGACAGTGACGAGGGCCGCCTTGTCCATTCCTGCTGCGGCCAGCAGGGTGGGGTTGACCGCCAGGATATAGGACATGGCCGCAAAGGTCGTGAGGCCGGCCTGAGCCTCCCGCCATGGCGTGGTCTGACGCCGGGACAGCTTGAAAAAGCGTTCGAGCATGGATTGGGTCTGCGACAGGGTGATGAATCGGATCCGTCCGAGTCAATGAGGTTGCCGGTGCATTGCCAAGGATTGAAGGGCGCCTTGATGCATCAGGGTTTCTGTCAGTCTCCAATTTTTCAAAGTGCCCTTCAATGACGTCCGCCCGCTCTGAAGGGCGATGTAGTGGCTTGACCTCGGGGCTCCCGTTGCGGCTCAATCAGTCTTGTTGGTCGCAAGAATAATTGACAGTCACGTTCATCTCTATCCCGCGGAAGTTTCCGGGAATCCCGCGACGTGGGCTGCATCGCGGTCGGAGACGCATTGGGGCAAGCTTGTTTCGCCCCGAAACGGGCGGCCCTCGCTCCAGGGGTGGGCGGATATCGACGATCTCCTGCGTGAGATGGACCGCTCCGGAGTCGATCGTGCTGTATTACAGGGATGGTATTGGGAGCATCAGGAAACCTGCGACTGGCAGAATCAATACTATGCCACCTGCATGAAGGCGCATCCCGATCGCATTTCAGCTTTTGCAACGGTCAAACCGTCTGCCGGCAAAGCTGCCCTGGATGCAATTCGCCGGGCTCGGGAAGACGGGTTTTCAGGTCTGGGTGAACTCTGCCCTCGGATCCAGGGCGGGGCATTGTCTGATCCGGAGTGGGTCGAGGCGATGACACTGGCGGCGGAATGTGAGTTGGTTGTCCTGTTCCATGTGGATGAACAGGTGGGTCGCGACCATGCGGGTCGCATGCGGACCGCCCCCGAGGATTTCCAGTGGATTGCCGAAGCGTGTCCGAATCTGCGAATCATACTTGCTCATTTCGGAGGCGGCCTTGTCTTCCACCGGCTCAACCGGGGAGTCAAAAAGGTTTTCGATCGGATCTGGTTTGATACGGCGGCGTCACCTTTGCTTTACGACTCAGCCGTCTATGGAGCCGCGATCGCGTGCGGGGTGGGTGACCGCCTGCTTTTCGGCAGCGATTTCCCGCTGATAACCAGGCCGCGTCGATCCAGCCTGCCTGCTGGCGGCTACGATTGGGGCCGGCCCGAGATGGGGTCTCATCTCAACGAGATCCGCGGATCAGGACTCAGCGATTCCGATCTGAGCCGGATACTTGCTGGAAACGCCGCCGATCTGTTGGGGCTCCACCTGGGTACATAACAAGGCCGGGACTCGAAGATCCCGGCCTTGTTTCAATTCAGAAATCGTCAGCCCGACTCAGAGTGCGTCACGCGCATTTCGGATCTGCTGGAGGTAGCGTGCCTTGTTGTCACTCGGGTCGATGGACATGACTCGCTCCATCAGCGGAACTGCACCGGCGAAATCACCGGTTCCGACCAGCATCTGGGCATGGGCGAGAAGTGCGCGGGCTTCATAATCGCGGATTTTTGCGGCGCGGTCATAGATAAGCGCGGCCTTGGCGATCAGGTCTTCCTTCTCATCTTCGGTCAGCCCCTCAGCCCGGGAATAGAATCGTGCGAGCAGGATGAGAGCCTCGCCGTCAAGGGGTTCACGTTCCACGATCTGCTCAAGTACTCCGATCGCATCCATGTGTCGGCCCTTTCCGATGTCGTTTCGGGCCTGGAGTTTGAGCAGGACAAGATCAATATCGTTGGAAATGTCGGAGTAATTTTCCCGGATCCGATCGATGATCAGTTGGGCTTCATCCAAGGCGCCCCGGTTGGTCAAAACCTCCGCCGCGCGGAGAGGACGGCTGATATCCTGATCGCGGTCCAGTTTCATGGCACCGAGATAAGCCTCCAAGGCGAGTTCCTTCATGTTTTCATTCATGTAGATGTCGCCGAGCAGATTGAGGCTTTCACCGGTGGCTTTACCGAGCCGTGTGACGATTTCGTAGTTGGCGGCGGCTTTCTTGGTCTCGCCCATGCCCAAGTAGGCGTTGGCCTGGACCAGCCAGAGGGCGGAGTCGTCGGGTTTGAGCTTGATCAGGTAATCGAGAATGGCGATGGATTCGTCGAACTTCTGTTGCTCCAGCAGGGACCGGGCGAGTCCCAGCTTCCAGTCCTTGGTTTTGGGGGCGAAAACGATCGCGTTCCGGTAGGCTGCTTCAGCGGACAACGGATCGCTGGCATTGAGGAAACAGAGACCGAGCAGACCATAGATGATTCCGTCCGGATTCCCGAGAGTTATGGTCTTGGCCAGAGGATCGATGGCTTCGGCAAACTGGCCCTTCTGGACGAGGATGATCCCCAGATTCTTGTGGGCCCGGAGGAAGTCGGATTCCTTCTGGAGGGAGGATCGGTAATAGCGTATGGCGTTATCGAGCTCTCCCGTCTCAAAATAGAGATTGCCCAGCGTGAAGTCCAGTGCCGCGCTGGCCTCTGGAGTGACCGATGGGATCAACGTCTGGATGGCGAGTACCTTGTTGCCCGTCTTCAGGATCTCGATGAGTTCCTTGAGAATAACCTGCTCTTCGGTCGAGATCTTTGGTTCGACAGGTCCAAGCACACCGTAGGTGCCCAGGAAGGCGTTGATATTGTCGGGGTCACTCCAGAAGGCCTCGCTCGGATAGCGGAGCTGTCCCATGGCTGCCGTGCCCACGGTTAATGCGAGGAGCGTGGCCAGGAGCCGATTTGGTTTAATGAATCTGATCATTACGCGATTTCTGACTTGGGTTATTGGCTGTGATTTTAAGGAATGGAAACGCCCTGGCGATTGATGCAGGCTGAGTTCGTAACTAGAGGCGCAGGGCGGAAAGGCTGACTTTGGTCGCTCCCGCAAGTTTTGCTTCGTCGATGGCACGCACCACCAGGCTGCCCGGCGCGTTTTCATCAATCTGTAGAATGACTGGCATCGCGTCCTTCTGGGTCAGGCGCCGAACGATGGCCCGAACCCCGCCAATCCCGATATCCTTTCCTCCGTAAACGATACGGGCATTCGAGGTGATGGCGATCAGGATGCTGTTCTTTTCCAGGTTCTCGATCGAGACGGCACGAGGCTTGTTTACTTCCACGCCCGGCTCTTCAACAAACACCGTGGTGACAATGAAGAAGATCAGGAGGATGAATACCATGTCGATGAGCGGCGAGATATTGATATCCGTCTGCTCTTCGGTGGCGGTCAGTGAGGATTTGTTCTGCATGGGCGGTGTGCCGTCCTGAAAGGAGGTTTTGGCTATTCGCCGGAAAGGCTGATGTTCTGCGCGCCGCCCAGTTTCGACTCATCAATCACTCGGACCACGAGACCGGCGAGGGCGCCTTGTTCCACATTGATGATCACCGGCAATTGCTCCCGGGCGTTTTTCTGCCGGACCTTGGCTCGCACGCCCCCGATTCCCACGTCCTTCTCTTCGTGCAGGACCTGGCCGTTTCCGGTCAGCTGAAATACGATTGTATCCTTGTCGAGATTGTTGGCGGAGACGGGCGATGGCTTGTTTACGGCCATCCCTTTCTCCTCCACGAAAACAGTCGTGACGATGAAGAAGATCAGGAGGATGAAGACCATGTCGATCAACGGGGAGATGTTGATGTCCGTCATCTCGCTGTCCCCTGCAAAATTGCGACGTACTCTCATGACTTGTGAATCTTAACCTTCTCGGGCTCGGCAGTGATGGATTGCTTGGTCGGTGCGGTTCTTATTCCGCCCGCCGGTTGGCGAGCCCGTTGACGAATGCGACTGAGGTCTGTTCCATCTCACTCAGGGTTCCCTTGGCCTTGCGGGAGAGAAGCGCTCCGGCGAGGAGGGCCGGGATCGCGACATAGAGACCAAACTCCGTCGTAATCAGGGCCTCGGAAATACCCGATGAGAGTGACTTGGCGTCACCTGTGCCAAAGACGGTGATCAGCTTGAAGGTCTGGATCATACCGGTAACGGTACCGAGCAGACCGAGCAGCGGAGCGGCGCCGGCAGTCAGCGCGATAAAGGCCAGCATACGCTCCAGTTTAGGCTGGGTGGCCAGGAGTCGCTCGTAGAGAATCTCCTCGAGCAGTTCCTTTTCTTCGTCGGCGTGATTGACGCCGGCGACGAGAAGATCGCCGAAGGGACCGGGAACGCTGGAAGCTATGGCCAGAGCCTGGTCCTTTTCACCCCGGTTGAGGTGGTTGAGTATGGTCTGGAGATCGCCGGTTTTCGGTCGTTTCACCGAGTTGATGTCAAACCACTTGAAGATGGCGACGAGGGTCGCCGCCAAGGCAAGGGTGAGGATGAACCAGATGACCATGCCGCCTTTGTTGATGTGCTGCCAGAGGGTCTCGGAGGTGAGCTCAATCTTGATCGCGTTGCCGAGAGACGGGTCGACCGGCAGGCGCCCGGATCCGGTGGTGGCCAGACTGGTAATATCGGAATCGAACTGGGCACCGATATTGAAAATAACCGGAAGATCGCTCTCGGCGTTGGCCTGAAGCTCCGCCAGGCCGGTGTTGGCGCCATCGGTGCTCGAGAAAACGCCGATCGGGCCGACCAGGGCGTAGGTGCCTTCCTTGAGGATTCCGCCCTCAACGATGCCGTTGCCCTCGAAGCTGTTCCCACCGATGATGTCCGCCACCCGATCGAGTGATGCCTGGACCAGTTTGACCTGCGCAGCAAATTTCTCGGCTTCGGTGAGATTCACATCGTCGACGGATGTCTGGGCAATATGGGCGAGTTCGTCGAATTTCTGGATCTCAGAAACGTGCATCCGGGTTCGGAACGCGCGGATATATTCGGTCAGGAGGCTCCTGACGTAGGTGTTCTGCTCCTCGCGGGCCTCGACTTCATCTTCAAGGGCGTTAAGGTCAACCTGGCGATTGTCGCGAACGTTCTCGACCCGAGCGGCTTCCCGACGCTTGGCAAGCACCTCGTTTTCGAGACGGTTGAGATCCTTGGATAAAGGAATCTTTTCGTCCGCGATCAAATTGCGCAGAGCGGAGAGTTCTGCCTGGACCTCGGTGAGATCCTCAATGGCGGAAGCCGAGGCCTCTTCGAACGTCTGGGCGGTTGAAAAACTGCCGGCGGCAATCGCGGTTACTAGACTGATGAAATTACGAATCTTCATTGGGTTAAGTCTCGGGTCGGGCCTTTAGTTGATTTCGACGGGCAGTGGCACGAACTCGGCCAGCTTTTCGTTTTCATAAATCTTCACGACGTTGCGAATGGTGGTGGCGAGATCGTTGCGGATCTCCTCCTTCCAGCCGTCGGCCGTGGGTTTGACGATTCCTGCGTATTGGGCGTTTTCGTCGACGAAGTAAGCCTGGCCAAGCCCGATATAGACTGTTTTGACCTGCGCCACTTCACCAGACTCGAGGGTCTTCAGCTCGGTCACGATTGTGATCTGCTTATTGAACTTTTCGACTTCCTGGAGAATTCCGACGATATTCTGAACGCGTTCACCGAGGGCGACCCGGGTGACCCTGGCTTTCTCGGCTGAAGGCATGCGCTTCACGAGCTGCTCGATCCGTTTGGTGAGGGCATCCGGGAAGTGTGTGATCAACTCCCGAATCTGCGCCTCCATCTCAGGCATGATATCCTCGACGGCCCGCGAGGCCGCCTTGAGAACGTCATTCTCCCCGGCCAGCTTCTCTCGCATCTTGTCCGCCTCCGTGGTGTTTTCCTCGGCCTCGAGAATCCGGTCTTCCAGCAGACCCATTTCAAGACCCAGGACATCGACGGTGTCCGCCATGAGTTCCTTGTCGATTCGCCAGTTGGTTTCCTCCTCGGAGATCAGCTTCCGGAGTTCGACCCACTCCTCCAACGCAGTGCGCGTCTCATGGAGATTTGGCCCCTCCGCACGGGAGAACGGGGAGACGATGAGCAGCGGGAGAACTGCCAACTTGATTAAGGTTTTTTTAGTCATCGGTCAGTTGTTTGCGAAAGGGGGAAGATTTATCGCCTTGGAAGCGTTTGGGAAGATGAGGTTGTGCGCCATTTGGTTTTGGGGAGGATCAAGCGGGTTGTCCTGCTTCCATCTTTCGTGGCACTGTGCGAAGGATGGCCTCGTGTAAAGCGTGATTGTTTGGGCCGATCGACTTCAGGACAAGCCTGAATTCGCTGGCATAACGATTTCGACCGAGGGTGAAAGGGGGTTGATCAATACGATTGGATTGTCCAAAATCCGACCAGCCACAGATCCGGCAGAGGATTGGGATTTGGTTGAGGGGCCCGAGGCGCTGGACTGAGGGTCTCGCTTGATCAGAACGGATGAGCACGGAGAGAAATTTGGCTCACTGCAAGAATTTTTATGCCATCCGGGATTGACTTTTTGCAGTGCGGCCTCCGGAGCCTGTTGGAAACACCTCGCCTCCCTGGCCGTCCAGGTCGGATCAGGTTCGACTTTCCAAGGCGCCCATCGGTCAGAATACACGCTTGGATCCGCATTTCGCTCGATTCGAACACCAATCCGCGAATTCTGAGCGTATCACACCCATGTCCATCCATCCACACGTGCTGATTGAGGGGTTGTCCAAACGCTACGGCGACGGACCCTCTGTTCTCCATGGGCTGGACCTGGAGGTGTCCGCGGGCGAATTTGTTTCGCTCATCGGTCCGAGCGGATGCGGCAAGTCGACGATTCTCAAGTTGATTGCCGGACTCAATCCCGTGACAGCCGGTCGGTTGCTCGTGCGGGGGCAGGCGCCCGAGGTGGCGCGGGACCGGATGGCATTCATCTTTCAGGAACCCACTCTCCTGCCATGGTTGACCGTGATTCGGAATATCGAGATACTTCTGCGGATTCGCAAGGTCCCGCGGAATCGGTGTCTCAAGATCGCTGACGGGATGTTGGCTCTGGTCCGTCTGAACCATGTGCGCAATCACTATCCGCGTCAGCTTTCCGGCGGCATGAAGATGCGGGTATCCATCGCACGGGCCCTCTCCCTCCTGCCGGAGCTTCTCCTGCTCGACGAACCCTTCGGGGCGTTGGACGAGATGACGCGCGACCATCTCAATGAGGAACTCCTCGACTTGCGCAAGGACCAGAACTGGACTGCGCTTTTTGTCACCCATTCCGTGCGGGAAGCGGTCTTTCTTTCCAATCGCATCGTGGTCCTTGCGGCGAATCCCGGGCGCATACACGAAGTGGTCGAGGTGCCGCTGACCTACCCCAGAACCAATGAGACGCGGGACTCGAATGCCTATCTCAGGGTCGTGTCCGAGGTGTCCCATGTCCTCCGATCGGTCGAAGGCCAATGAAACCTCGTGAATATTGGACCTGTGCGCGCTGGTTTCTTCCGGTGTTTTCGGGCGGGTTGATCGTCCTGGCCTGGTATGCGGTGCGCATACTCGGCGACATCGAGCCCTATGTGCTGCCGACCCCGGGCGAAATTATCAGGGCGGCGGTGGAGGAACGGTCCGTCCTGTTCTCTGCGGCCCTGACCACCCTGAAAGGGGCCGTTCTCGGGTTCCTGACCGCCGCCCTGGTGGGGTTTGGGCTGGCCCTGGTCCTGGCTTACTCGCGGTCTTTCCGTTTTGCCCTCTACCCGCATGTGCTGGTGGTCCAGATGTTTCCGGTCATTGTGCTCGCCCCCATATTTGTACTTTGGGTCGGCCCCGGACTGCCCAGCGTGGCCCGCATCGCGTTCCTGATCAGTTTCTTCCCAGTCGTCGCCAACGCAACCCAGGGGCTGATTTCAACCGATGCGAATATGGTCGACCTGTTTCGAATGGCGAACGCATCCCGTCTGCAGGAGATGCTCCTGCTCAGGGTTCCCTTTGCGCTGCCTTTTTATCTGACCGGGTTGCGGATCGCGGCCAGTCTCGCCATGATCGGCGCCATCGCCGGTGAGTTCTTTGCGGGCAGCTCCGCCGGAGGGACCGGAGGCCTCGGGTTCATGGTCATTATCTATTTTGCCCAGCTCAAGACAGCGGCCCTTTTTGCCACTGGATTCGTGGCCTGCCTGTGCGGGTTCCTTTTTGTGTCAACCGTCCTGGGTTTGAACTGGCTCCTGCTGCGCAAATGGCACGATTCCTTCGAACGGACTGATCGGTGATGCATCCTGGTGGATTTTTCAGCTGTATAGTAGAGGAGTGTAGCCGCGTCGCTGTGCTGACGCGTCCCCGGGCATTCAAAGGGTGTAGCCGCGTCGTCGCTGCACCTGATGGTCCGAACCGGGGTGGTCTTCGGGGGAGGGACATCCGGCCCGGGAAGGCGTTGTTCATCATCTTGCAGGCAGCCGGCCTGCTGCTCCTTGCAGGCTGTCGACCCGAACCCGTGACGGAGATGCAAGAACCCGCGACGGGCCTCTTTCCGATCGTCCTGCAGACCGACTGGTTTCCTCAGGCCGAGCACGGGGGCTTTTATCAGGCCGCCGCCCGGGGGTTCTTTCGAAACGAGGGACTCGATGTGGAGATCCTTCCCGGTGGGCCGGGTGCCATGATCAAGCACAAGGTCACCCGGGGCCAGGCTCACTTTGCCATGAATCGCAGTGATGACGTGGTGGTCGCCATCGACCGGGGTTTGCCCCTGATCATGGTCTTCGCGGTCATGCAGCGCGATCCGCAGGCCCTTATGATGCACCCGTCTCAGGCGGTGGCCGGGTTCCGAGAACTCGACGGCCGGACCGTGATCGCCTCACCGGGCCTCAATTGGATTCCGGTTATCGAGCGCCAATACTCGATCCGGCTCAATATCCAGCCGCATACCTATGGGCTGACGCATTTCCTGAAGGATGAATCTCTTGTTCAGCAATGCTTCGTGACCAGTGAGCCGTACTATGTCCGCCAGCATGGTGTCGACCCGGTCGTCCTGATGCTTGCGGATTCGGGTTACGAGCCCTACCATGTCGTGTTCGCGAATCGTGAATTTGCAGACGAGGCGCCCGACCGGGTCGCCGCCTTTGCCCGGGCTTCGCTTCGGGGGTGGGCGGATTACCTGGAGGGGGATCCGACCGCCGCCCATAAGGTCATCATGGCCCGCAATCCGAATATGACGCCGGAGTTTCTGGAATTCTCACGCCGCACCATGATCGAGCAAAATCTCGTCACGGGCGACCCCTCGAAGGGCGACGAGCTGGGCCGGATTGATCCGGGGCGCCTGCAGACCGAGATCGATCGCCTCAGGGAATTCGGAATGATCGACGAGCCCCTCCTGGTCGAAGAGGTCGTGGTCCCTTCCCTCTATCGCGAATAGGCATCCGTGCCCACCACGGATCCTGGGTTAGAACTTGAGGTGCCTTACGGTCAACCGGTTCTCGATCAGCTGGCGCAGGGCCTCCAGGCCGATCTTCAAGTGCTCAGAGACGAATTTCTCGGTGACCTTTCGATCGCTCTCCTGGGTCTTGATACCCTCGGGGAACATCGGCTGATCGGATACCAGGAGCAGTGCGCCGGTCGGGATGTGATTGTGGAAACCCACCGTGAAAATGGTGGCGCTTTCCATGTCGATTGCCATCGATCGGGTGCGCTGCAGGTAGCCTTTGAAGGTATCGTCGTGTTCCCAGACCCGTCGGTTGGTCGAATAGACCGTGCCGGTCCAGTAGTCCTTCTGATGCTCGCGGATGGTGGTTGAGATGGCCTTCTGCAGGGCGAAGGCCGGCAGGGCGGGTATCTCCGGGGGGAAATAGTCGTTCGACGTCCCATCGCCGCGGATGGCGGCGATGGGGAGGATCAATTCGCCGAGTCCGATTTCCTCTTTGATGGAGCCGCATTTGCCCAGGAACAGGCAGGCCTCCGGGTGGATCGCCGTCAGCAGGTCCATGATGGTCGCTGCGTTGGCACTGCCCATTCGGAAATTTATGATGGTGATGCCTTTGGCCGTTGCGTTCGGCATTTCGCAGTCGGTCCCGCGAATCGGAACCCGGTGCCAGTTCGAGAACAACTTCAGGTACTGGTTGAAATTGGTCAGCAGGATATAGCGACCGAACTCCTCCACCGGCACCCCGGTGTAGCGGGGCAACCAGTTATGGACGATATCGTCCCGGGTCACGGTTGAGCCGAAAACGTGAGTTCCTTCGCTTTCAGAGTGTGCGTCCATCGGAGGGTGTTGGTCTTGTCGTAGCAGTGGAGGGTCAGCGATCGGTCGTCCGGTGGTCCCGCCATGTCGATCCGGCAGTAGTTCTGATCGCCGACCACGGTGCCGTCAATCCGGTTGGGATCGCTCATGATACCGGGCAACCGGCGCCGGCTGACGCCCGAACTCAGCGGGGACGATGTGAGTTCGAAAAGTGGATACATCCCGGGCCTGTCGTGGCGCTGCAGAACGGTGGTGTGGATGTCGCCGGTCAGAAAGACCACCCCGGTGATGGCATGGTCGCGTATGAAGTCGATGATCTCCTCCCTTTCCCGGCGAAACTCGTTGGCTGACTCACCCCCGGTCGTGTGGGACTGGAGAAACCGGGACCCGGTAACGATGAACTTGAAGTTGAAGTGGGGTGGATGCTGGGCCTGCAGAAGGCTCTGTTTCAGCCAGTCGAGCTGACGGGCGCCATACATGGTCTTTTCGGGATTGAGATCCTGGTCGAGACGGCTGTCATCCCGGTGGAAGCGGTTGTCGAGCAGGATGAAGGCGGCGTCTCCCCGGAAGAACTTCGTGTAAATGCCCGGGTTGTCCTGTTCACCCGCCGTCGGGTTTCCCCAATAGGCATTGAACGCGGCCAGAGTGGTTTCCTTCATCTCGAAGGAGCGGTTCGAATTGTCGGGTCCGAAATCGTGATCGTCCCAGATCGCCCAATGCGGCATGCTCGCAAAGAGCTTCTGGAGGTCGGGCGTGCCGCGATCGTGCCGATAGCGATACCAGATCCCGCTCTCGGAGCTCCAGTCGGCCTCCCTCAGGTACAGGTTGTCCCCAAGCCAGACCATGAAGTCCGCCCCTGAGTCCGCCATGTGTCGGAAGATCCCCGTTCCCTTTCCGTAGGGCGTGCCCGGGCGATCGTAGACCGCTTCGTTGAGGTAGGCGCCGGATCCGGTCAGGAACGAAAGGTCGGGCGGGCCGTCCCGCCATTCCCAAAGAATGCGGGTTTTGAAATGGAGCGGGGTGGGGAACTCGAGCGGTTCGCCGTCGATGGAAAGCGAATAGTGATAGGTCGTGCCCGGATCGAGTAATCCGGGCCGGAACTTGACAATGGAACCTCCGGCGGGATGCGGTGGGGGCGCGGCGATTTCAATCGAATGAATCGCATCCGGCTCACCCTCCGCCCAATAGGTCATGGAGACGGAACCCGCGTCCTCGACCTCGACCCATACCAGGACTTCACGGTGTTCGGAATAACCGAGCATGGGACCCGATACAAGGGCGCCGGACTCGCATCGCATCACGGTCGCGCATCCGGCGAATACCATGAGTGCCAGGCGGAAAAGGAGTGTCCCGGAAGAACGGCCTGTGACCATGCCCAAGAAATGGCGGTTTGGACCATTCAGCGCAAGCGTCGGGGTAAAACGGTCCGAACGGGGGGTCATTGCTCATATTGTGCATGCCAATGCATGATATGTGCTTTGACCCCTTCAAACCGAACGCCAACCGAAGGGGTCAAACCTGAATGGCTGATGTCGGCAGAATCGCTGCCTCGGTACCTGCGTTGGCATGCACGAATGCAAGGAATGACCCCGTGCATGCCAATGCACGATATGAGGCTCAAACCCCTTCAAACGGTCTGCAGCCCTTCGCTCGCGTACCGGGCCGACTGTTCATCGGCGTGATAGGATGATCGGACCAGGGGACCGGATTCGACCACGTCGAACCCGATCGAAAGCCCGACTTCCTTCCATTCGGAAAACTCTTCCGGTGTGACCCACCGGTCGATCGCCAGGTGCCGGGAGGTTGGCTGCAGGTACTGCCCGATGGTCAGGATGGCGACACCGTCGTCGACCAGGTCGCGCATGGCCTGGGCCACCTCGTCCTTGCGTTCGCCCACGCCAAGCATGAGCCCGGACTTGGTCGTGAACCCCCTCGAGGCGGCGTGGCGAAGGATGAGGCGGGAACGATCGTAGCGCGCCTGAACCCGGACCGGACGCTGAAGGCGTTCGACCGTCTCCAGGTTGTGGTTCAGGATATCCGGCTTCGCCTCCAGGATCGTGTCCAGATCCCGCGTTCGCCCCTTCATGTCGGGTATCAGGACCTCTATGCCGCAGCTGGGATTGAGGTGGCGGATCGCACGAATGGTCTGGGCCCAGATGGACGCGCCCCCGTCCTTCAGTTCGTCGCGCGCCACCGATGTGATCACGCAATGCCTGAGCTTCATGCGGGCCACGGCTTCGGCCACCCGGGCGGGTTCACCGATATCAGGCGCGGCCGGTCGCCCCGTTTCAATTGCGCAAAACGTGCAGGATCGTGTGCATATATTACCGAGAATCATCAGGGTGGCGGTCCCGCGGGACCAGCATTCACCCATATTGGGGCACTGTGCACTTTGGCAAACCGTGTGCAGGTTGTTGTGGTCGACCAAGTTGCGCACCTGCTTGTATTCAGGTCCGGAAGGAAGTTTCGCTCGAAGCCATTTGGGTTTGCGCGTGTCCATTCAGCGCAACAGTCGCATGACCACTTTGAAGTTCAAGCCCTCACTTCTTACTTCACACAGCGCCCCCGGTGCCGCTAATGTCGGCGGTTTCCCATGAGTGAAAGCCTTTCAGATATTTCCCATGATCAGATTGCCGTCCGATTGCGCAAACTCGAGGAGATGCGTGCGGCCGGGACCGATCCCTACCGAACAGGGTTCCTGCCGACCCACACCGCTTCCGATGCACTGGCGGCCTACGAGGAAGGTGCGGACACCCAATGCGTGGTCGCCTCGGCGGGCCGGCTCATGGTCATGCGCGACATGGGCAAGAGTTGTTTTGCCAAGATCCAGGACCAGACCGGGCAGATTCAGCTCTATGCCCGAAAGGATGTTCTGGGCGAAGAGGCCTATGGCTGGTTCAAAAAGCTCGATATCGGGGATATCATCGGAGTCGAAGGCGAACTCTTCAGAACGCGCACCGGTGAAATCACGATTCGAGCGACCCGTTACGCAATGGTCAGCAAGTCGCTGCGGCCCCTGCCCGAGAAATGGCACGGGCTGAGCGACTCAGAGCAGATCTATCGCCAGCGCTATCTCGACCTCATCGTCAATGCGGACTCCCGCAGGCGATTCCTTCAGCGCAGCCGGATCGTATCCGGGATCCGTCGCTTTCTCGAGGATCGCCGATTTATCGAGGTCGAGACGCCTGTATTGCAAAACGTGGCCGGGGGTGCGGCCGCCCGTCCCTTCAAGACCGAGTTCAATGCCCTGGGGTGTGAATTTGTGCTGCGGATCTCGATCGAACTCTTTCTGAAGAGGATGCTGGTGGCCGGGTTCGACCGTGTCTTTGAAATCGGACGCAATTTCAGGAACGAGGGTCTGTCTCGCCGACACAATCCCGAATTCACCATGCTTGAGGTCTACCAGGCCTACAGCGACCACCGTGGCATGATGGATCTGGTCAGGGACCTGGTGCAGACCCTGGCCCGGGACGTTCTGGAGAACCTGGACCTGGAGCAGCCGGACGGCACCGTGATCCATCTCGGCGGCGAATGGAGGGAAGTCACCTACAGGCAGCTGGTCGTCGAGGAGACCGGAGCCGACGATTGGTTTCAACTCTCCAAGGACGAGAAAATGGCTCGGGCAGGCGAAATGGATTTGAAGATCGATCCGGATTGGGAGGACTTCGAGGTGACGAACGAGGTCTTCAGCAAGCGGATCGAACCGACCCTGATTCAGCCCACTTTTGTGACCCGGTTGCCCAGGGAACTCTGTCCCCTGGCCAAACTCAGTCAGGAGGATCCGGGCACCTTGGATGTATTCGAGCTCTGCATTGGCGGGATGGAGATTGCACCCGCTTATTCCGAGCAGAACGATCCCATGGTTCAACGCGAGATGTTCGAGGTCCAGGCCGGCGGGGATATCCAGAACGTGGACGAGGACTTTCTGACTGCCCTCGAATACGGGATGCCACCCGCCGGTGGGATGGGGGTGGGGATCGACCGCCTGGTGATCCTGCTGACGGGTGCCGAGAGTATTCGCGATGTCATCCTCTTCCCCCAGATGCGCCCGGAATGAGCGGGCTGGATGCGAAGCCTTTCCGATTGTAATCGACCGAGCCGTGCCCTGGTACCTCTATATAGCCCTCAAGCAACTCCTTCCCTCGGGTCGAAGATTCCCTTTTTTCACCTTCGTCTCCGTCTGCGGGGTCACGCTGGGAGTCGCCCTCCTCATCATCGTGCTGAGTGTGATGAACGGGTTCGGACGGGAAATTCGTACCAAGATTGTGGAGACGCAAGGTGATGTTCTTGTTCAATCAGGACGGATAGAGAATGAGCCGGAGGCATTGATGACCCTGCTGGAAGCCTTCCCCGAGGTTGCGGCGGTCGCACCTTTCACCCAGGGGCCGATCATGCTGCAGTACCAGAGCCAGCCCCGCTTCCCGGTCATATATGGTATCGACCTGAAGCGGGAGCTGGAGGTTGTTCCGCTGGCGAAATTTCTCCGCAGCGGTGACCTGGACGACCTTGATGATGACTCGATTCTCGTCAGCTCGGAACTCGCCTCGGGATTGCGCCTTGGGGTCGGGGTGGAGGTCGAGGTCTATTCGCCGCTTCTGGTCGAACGTCTCAAAAACGACGAAATCCTCCTGCCGCGTGCAGTCCGGGTGGTCGGGATCTTTGAGACCGGATGGAACCAGATTGATGGAAATACCGTGATCGGATCCCTGAGGCTGATGCAGGATCTTTACGGCCTCGGAAACGGCGTCCACGGGGTCAAGCTGCGGCTGAAGGAAGGCGTCGATGTCGATACCGCGGTGCAGGCGATCAACGACCGCCTGGATTGGGGCTTTCGGGCGCTGTCCTGGATCGATAGCAACCGGGACTTCCTCTTCGTGCTCCAACTCGAGAAAAATATCCTCTTTTTCCTGCTCCTCTTCGTCGTTCTGGTCTCGGCTTTCGCCATCACCAGTTCGCTCCTGATCACGGTGGTCCGGAAGACACGCGAGATCGGCCTCTTCGGCGCCTTGGGCGGTAGACGGTGGCAGGTGGCCGCCTGCTTCTGCCTCCAGGGACTGGTCATCGGAGTGGCCGGGACCGTTCTGGGCTTTGGTCTGGCCTCGGTCGCCCTGGCCTTCAGGAACGACATCATCCACGCCTTTGCCAAGGTCACCCAGAGCGAGGCCGCCCTGTTGAGGTTCTATCAATTCGCCGATCTGCCATCGTATTCAAATCCCAAGGACATGATCATCATCGCCTGTGCGTCCGTTGTCATATCCACCGTTGCCGGCATGATCCCGGCCTGGCGGGCGGCGCGGCTCAAGCCGGCGGAGGCCCTGCGAACAGAATGAACGCCGTCGACTCCATCCTGAGTTGCCGCGAACTGGTCAAGACGTTTCCGAGCGGTGACCGCACGATCGAGGTGCTGACCGGGGTGGATTTCCGCCTCAATCGGGGCGAAAGCGTGAGTATCCGCGGTGAATCGGGCAGCGGAAAGACCACCCTTCTGAGTGTCCTGGCCGGGCTCGAGGAGCCCGACTCCGGCGCCCTGCTGTGGTCGGGAGAGGATGCGTTCGCAATGAGTTCGGACACAATGGCCAGGACACGGGGTGGTTTTATCGGCCTGGTCTTCCAGTCATTCTACCTGATTCCGGAGTTGAACGCCTTCGAGAACGTTCTGATCAGCCGGCGCATGCTCGGTTCGCTCAATCGGGGTTATCGGGAAAGGGCCCGCATGTTGCTTGACCGGGTGGGCCTGACCGAGCGTCTGAACCATCTTCCATCCCAACTGTCAGGGGGTGAACGCCAGCGGGTTGCCCTGGCCCGGGCGTTGATGAACGGTCCCCGGGTGGTGTTGGCCGACGAACCGACGGGCAACCTCGATGAGACAACGGGCAATAACGTGATTGATACGCTTCTACGATTGTGCCGGGAGGATGGCGTGAGCCTCGTCCTCGTCACTCATAACCAGGAGCATGCTGCGCGCACGGATCGCCAGATGCTTCTTCACTCGGGTCACCTTGAAAAGATGAGAGAATCAACGCTGTGAGCGACGGGAGAATTTTAAAATGCGGGGTGGCCGGAGTCGGCTATCTCGGACGCCATCACGCCCGGATCCATGACGCCCTTGATGGGGTGAACCTGGTCGGGATCTACGAGGTTGATCGGGGCCGGGCTGACGAAGTGTGCCGGGAATACGGATGTCGGCGATTCGATTCGCTCGAAGCCCTCGGGGAAGCCTGTGATGCCGTCAGCGTGGTCGTTCCGACCGATCGGCATTGCCAGGTGGCTCTTCCCCTGCTCGAGCAGGGGTGCCACCTCCTGATCGAGAAACCGCTCTGCTCGTCGGTGGAAGAAGCGGAGAAGATTGTCGGGGCCGCCCGCCGGGCCGGCGTCCTCGTCCAGGTGGGGCACGTGGAACATTTCAACCCCGTTATGAGTTACCTCGAGACCGAGGTCGACCGTCCGCGGTTTATCACCACTGAGCGGCTCGCCCCGTTCCAACCCAGGGGCACCGAGGTCGGTGTGGTTCTGGACCTGATGATTCACGACATCGGCGTCGTCCTTCAACTCGTCCGTTCCCCGGTCGCCCGGGTGGAAAGCGTGGGTGTTTCGGTGCTTTCGCCGACCGAGGATATCGCCAATGCCCGGATCACTTTTGAGGACGGCTGTGTGGCCAATCTGAATGCCAGCCGGGTAAGCCTGAAAAAGCTGAGGGAGATTCGCGTCTTCCAGGCTTCGGCCTACCTTTCCCTCGATTTCATGAACCAGTCCGGCCATCTGGTGAAAAAGGAAGGGCTTGCCCTGAACAAGCAGGATATCCCGATCGAGAAGGGGGAGCCGTTGCGGTTGGAACTGGCGTCCTTTGTGGATAGCGTTCAGCAGGCCCGTGAGCCGAAGGTGGGTGCGTCCCTGGGGAAGTCCGCGTTGGAAGTGGCCCTCACCATCACGGAACAGATCCGCTCGGCCGGCAGCTGAGATTGTAATAAATTTCCTGATACAGGAAGAAAGGACCCGGGTGCGGATCGGTTGCCGATCCGAAGCGGTTCGGTAACCGATTGGTTACCATATACTGTTTGAGCGGCTCTCCGCAGATCCGATTCTCCGGTCAGTCACATCGTTCGGATCGCGGAACGCAGAAGGGTGCCGTTTTGGCGCATTTCGCCGTCGCCCGCTACCAATCCCATGATCACCACCCATGCATACGACAGGAATTCTTCAGGGAATATGAGGTGCTTCCCCCAGTTCATAAGGGGTAGAAGAAGCCGTAATATAGGGTATTTGAGGTGAGGACCGGTCTCACAGACGAACCGTAACGGACAATAACGCTATGCTGGAATTTCAATCAGGCCGCCTGACGGCTTTGGCTTCACCGCGGCTGCAGGCCGCGGCCACTGTATTCGTTCTCTTATTGCAGAGGACTCCGATCCTGAAGGTCCTGGTGGAGGCGGATGTCCGGGTGGCGGCCGGTGTGCCCCAGATCCTGCGTTCGGCCGTGGTCGCAGCGGTTTCACTTGGGGCCTGCGACACGCTTTCGGGAGCGACCACCTTTGTCAGCAATCCGGAGAGTCCGGCCAATGCCACGCAAGGGGAGGGCTTTGGCCTGGTATTCTCCGTCATCGGTTCGGAGAGTGCCGGTGGTGGCGCCGGATCGTGGACCATTTTCGGACCGCTTCCACCTGGCCTGGCCATTCCCGGCGCGGTGGAGGGCCCCACCAACACCTTCAGACTCAACCAGGGCAGCGGAGCCATCACGGGTACGCCGACCGAATCCGGTTCCTGGGATATTACCTTCAAGGCCTGGGAGAAAGCAGGCCAGAAAGGCGAGCCGTGGAATACCGCAAAGCTGGGCCCGTTGCCTGTGGTGGAAATCGTCGTTTCGGCGAGTGGCGAACTCGTCTTCACTTCCCAGCCGATGTCGGTTTCAGTTCGGGAGGGCAAGACCTTCAACGTCGGCGTGACGACTTCGGGTACGCCGGCCCCGACTTTCCAGTGGCGCAGGAATGGGGATCCCATTGCCGGCGCGACGAGCGAAATATTCTCGATCATCGCCGTGACTCCCGATGATGCCGGTGACTACAATGTAGTTGCGACCAATTCCGGCGGATCGATCACGAGCGACATTGCCACCCTGACCGTCACCTCGGCCCCCCGGATCACGGCCCAACCGACGGCGCAGTCTGTTGTCCTGGGCGCATCGGCGTCATTTTCAGTCGTGGCCACAGGTTCTCCCGCCCCGACCTATCAATGGCGAGCGGGTGGCTTGGCCATATCGGGGGCGACGAATGCTGACTATACGATCGTGGCGGTTTCGGACACCGATATCGGGAGCTATACGGTCTTTGTCCAGAACTCCGAGGGGTCCGTGACCAGCGAAGCTGTTGAGCTGACCATTCAGTCGGCTCCTCCTGTCATCGCGGCCCATCCCGAATCCCAGTCAGTCGTCCCGGGCGCCGGGGCGACCTTCATTGTCCGCGCGGGAGATGGCGCCGGGTTGTCCTTTCAATGGGTCAAGGACGATGCAGCCTTGGCGGGCGAAACGGATCCCATCCTCAACCTGGAGAATCTTCGAGCCATCGATGAAGGTGACTACTCCGTCCAGGTTTCGAACGGCTCGGATACGACCACCTCTGAGGTGGCGTCCCTATCGGTTCTCGCCTCGGGATTCAGTCGGCTGAGCAATCTTTCGACCCGGACCCGAATTGAACCCGGAGCTGTTCTGATCCCTGGCTTTGCCGTGGTGGGCAACGGGCAGGTTTCTCTTCTGGCTCGGGCGGTGGGCCCAACCCTTGGAAGCCTGGGGGTGGTGGGAGTCATTTCGGATCCGCAGTTCCGGCTCGTGTCCGGACCGGATGAACTGTTTGCCAATGATAATTGGGAGGATGCGACCGACCAGGCCAAACTTGAGGCCATTCGCGTTGCCGTGGGCGCCTTTGAATTGAATGCCGGATCGACTGATGCAGCCTTGGCTGTATCCCTTGACGCAAAGCCCTACACCTTGCCCACCACCGGGGTATCGGGTGCGACCGGCGTGGTACTGATTGAACTCTATGATGGCGGAGAGACGGGGCCGGATCAACCTCGATTGGTCAATCTGTCCGCCCGCTCGCAGGTGGGAACGGGGGCCGACAAGTTGATTCCGGGTTTTGTGATCGCCGGCGACGTCGCCAAAACGCTTCTCATTCGCGCGGTGGGCCCGACCCTGTCCGGATTCGGAGTGGGCGGAGTGCTTGAAAACCCGGTCATGCGCCTGTTTTCCAGTTCCGGGGAACTCGCTTCCAATGATGACTGGGGGGCTGGATCCCGAACCGACGCGATCGCGGTGGTTGCCGGAACCGTGGGCGCCTTCCCGATCGATTCGTCGAGCAGGGATGCGGCGCTCCTCATCACCTTGAATCCGGGAGCCTACACCGTGCAGGTGTCGGGTGTGGATAACACGACCGGCGTCTGCCTGGTCGAAGTTTACGAAGTCCCTCCCGCCCCCTGATCGCCGCTCCTTGCCCGATGCCCGGATCCGTGCCGCGCTGACAGTCTCGAATTAATCATAGTACCCTCATGCTTCATCCACAGTGGTTTCCTTCGATGCGATCCGGCGGAAAGAGTCATTTCCGGATTTCGCTGTTCGTGCTCGCGTTCAGCCTGCTCCAGCCCAAGGGGGCGCGGGCGGAATACTCGGCCAGCTTCAAGATCCAGGACTACCAGGAGGATGACGACCGTATCCGGGTCAAATCGCAATACCTGCTGGGGAAGGCGACCATCGGTGATGACTTCGTGCTCAAGGTCGAAGGCCTGGTCGATTCCATATCGGGAGCGACGCCATCCGGCCAACCGGCACCGGAAGACAGCGACCAGGTGCCGCTGTCCGATCTTTCCGATCGCCGCAAAGCCGTGATCATCGACGCGTCCAATCAATTTGGCCCGCAGAACGTGACCTTCCAATTCGCCTACAGCACGGAAAGCGACTACGACTCGACCGGGTATACCCTTCGCACCATCAGGGGCTTCAATCAGAAGAATACAACCCTGACTCTGGGCTATTCCTATACCGATGATCTCATCCGGGCCGGTTACCATGAGGAGTGGCAACCACGGGATACCCATGATTTTCTGATCGGGATTACCCAACTTCTCGACCCCAGGACCATTCTCAAGGTCAATCTGTCCTATGGCGACGCCTCGGGCTTTCTCAACGATCCCTACAAGATCATCCAGAAGACCACCGAAATTCTCCCGGGCCTGTCGCTCCCGTTGACCTTTCCGGAGAACCGCCCGACCCACCGGACGAAGACGGTTCTCTATTCCGAACTGACCCACCATCTGGAGAAGATCAACGCGACGGTGGAAGGGTCGTATCGGTTTTTCCATGACAACCAGGGCGTCGGCAGCCATACCCTGGGGCTGGCCTGGTTTCAGAAGATCGGTTCGCAATTCATTCTCCGTCCCTATGTGCGCTGGTACCGGCAGTCGACCTCGGATTACTACTATGTGTCGCTGGACGGGACTCCCATTGAACCCACGCCGATCCCAACTGGAAACGCGCCCTACTATTCGGCCGATTACCGGATCTCGGCTTTGGATGGCTTGACCTACGGGATCAAGGGCATCGTGGATCTGACTGAGTGGTTGCGTCTCGACCTCACCGCCGAGCGCTACGAGATGACCGGTCGGGATGACCAGACCTCAGCTTCCGCCTATCCGAAAGCGACTGTCCTGACCGCGGGGGTGAGCGCATGGTTCTAGAATCGGAGTTGAAGGGCGCCTCTGCCTTGAAGGTGTCGACGGGACCACGGGAGGGTGTTTCCAAGCTCGCCTTCCGGGCGCTCGGCACGGAATGCTCGATTCAATTTGTTGCGGAAAACGAGGACCAGGCAAATTCCTTTGGACAGGCCGTCGTGGATTGGGTGGGGAAATTCGAGGCGCGTTACTCGCGGTTTCGGGATGACAGCCTGATCAGCCGGATAAACGCGGCGGCTGGACGGGATTGGGTCGGGATTGATGATGAGATGGATCTGCTGCTCCAACTCTGTGATCAACTTTACATGACGACTTCGGGTATCTTTGATCCGACCGCGCTTCCGTTGATTCGGCTTTGGTACCGGAGCCTTGGAATGTCGGTGCCGGAGATACCACCCGACTCGGCGGTTCGGGATGCGATGGGAAAAGTGGGCTGGCTTCGGGTGGAAAAGGATGCGGGCAGGATCAGACTGCCCGACGAGGGGATGGCCATCGACTTTGGGGGCTTCGGCAAGGAGTATGCGGTCGATCAGACCGCGAGCATCGCGGAGGCGCACGGGCTCGAGGCCTACCTGGTCGACTTTGGACACGATATCAGGGTGGCCGGAGCGCCTCCTGGTTTACCCTGTTGGCACATCGGCCTCGAGGATCCTTTCAGACCGGGGCAATGCTGGAGCAGCCTGGGCATCACCGATAGAGGAATTGCCTCGTCCGGCGACTATATCCGGTCTTTTGTCCGCGATGGACGGCGGTATGGGCACATCATCGACCCGCGAACGGGCTACCCGGTTTCGAATGAAAACCGGTGTGTGACGGTGCTGGCGGATACCTGTCTTGAAAGCGGTATTCTTTCGACCACCGCCTTTATCCTGGGTCCCGGGGAGGGCCGCAATCTGATCGATGCCACTTTCGGAGCCGAAGGCTGTGTCGTTTCTGAAAAAGAGACCGATGAAACACGAGGATTTTACCAATATGTCGTACCCGAAAATTAAAATTCTGACTGCGATCAGCGCTTGCCTGTTTTTCTTCGCGACAGGATCCATGGCTGTTCATTGGTCCGAAGGGGATCGCCTGCCCAACCTGGAGGAGTTCGTCCTGGATGGAGCGATACCGGATCTGGAAGGCAAGGTTGTATTGGTCGACTTCTGGGCCTCCTGGTGCACCCCCTGCAAGGCCTCCTTCCCCGCCTTGGATGAAATCGAGGCCACCTACCGCGATCAGGGACTGGTTATTCTCGGGATCAACGTCGACACGGATTCCAAAGCCTTCGAAAAGTTCATGAAGCGAATGAAGCCGGGTTTCTCTGTTGTTCGGGATTCCAGACAGGAAGTGGTCGCCGATGCCGGAGTCGAGACCATGCCGTCGTCGTTCCTGGTTGGTCGCGATGGAGTGATCCGTTCGGTTCACTCGGGTTATCACGGCAGGAAGACGCGCGACCAATATATCGGCGAAATCGAGTTGCTGCTGGCTGAACCGGATGGGGGTGAAGGATGAAGGGGCGACTGATGGTGCTTGCCTTGCTCCTGATCGGAGGACTCGGGCTCTCCGGGTGCACCACGGTACAGCCGTGGGAGAGAGGCTATCTGGCCGACTATACCATGCGCGAGGATCGCGACGAACTCGAGGTCAACATGAGTGAGCACATGTATTTCTCCCGGGAAGCTTCAGCCGGAGGGAAAGGCGTCGGCGGCGGTGGATGCGGCTGTAACTGAAAAGATTTGAAATGGATTGATCCGAATGGCCCGAACGGGGGGTCATTCCTCAAGATCTTGCATGCCAATGCGAGATCTGAGGTTTGACCCCTTCGAACGATCCGCCCCCTGTTGCCATTCGAAGGGTCCCATCACGCATGGCGCCCACGGGGTCATTCCTTGCATTCCTGCATGCCAATGCGGGAATCAAGGTTTGACCCCTTCGAATAGCATTAACTCGGCGCCATTCGGCTCATTCCTTTTCAGGCGCATTGCAGATCGGGCTCGATTGCGCCCGCGAATGTGATTCACTCCTGTGAATGGGTTCAACCCAACCTGTACCGGCCGAATTCGCGCCTCCCTCCCATGGCGCTGTCGACCTGTTGATCATTGCCGGAGAGCATTCCGGCGATCAGCAGGCAGCCCGTATGCTGCGCGGGGTCATGAAGCGGCGGCCGGACCTGAAAGTGGCGGCCGTGGGTGGCACCGAGCTCCGTGAGGCAGGCGCCCAGCTGCTTTTTGACCTGACTCATTCGTCGGTCGTTGGCTTGGCTGAGGTGCTCAGAAACTACGGGTTCTTCCGGCGGATTTTTGCGCTTACCAGACGGTGGATTGACGTTCACCAACCCAGCGTTGTCTGCCTGGTCGACTATCCCGGATTCAACCTGCGGCTGGCCAAGGCGCTGTTTCGCGATGGCATCAGTCGAAAGGGCGGTGGACGAGTGTCGGTTGTCTACTACATCAGCCCCCAGCTCTGGGCCTGGAAAGCGGGTCGACGGTTTACCATGGCGCGCCACCTCGATGCCCTTTCGGCAATTTTTCCGTTTGAGGTCGAGTGCTATGCCGACACCAATCTACCGGTCGATTTTGTCGGCCATCCGTTCATGTCCGACGATTATGCATCCTCACTTGGCTACGATCGGGAGGGTCCGGTGCTCCTCCTGCCGGGCAGTCGGCGGGCGGCGGTATCGAGGATCGCGCCGATCCTGCTCGATTCGTATGCCCGGTATCGGTCGGGTGGGGGCAGGCGCGAGGCGGTTATAATCACGCCCGGCCTGGAACTCGAACGTTTGATTGGTGGCTACCTGGGCTTGCGGCCTGAGATTCAAACCCATGTGAAACTGATTCCGAAGGAGGAATCGATCGCGGGAGCGGCTGTCCTCACCAGTTCGGGCACCATGTCGCTGGCCTGCGCCCTGGCGGGCATACCGGGGGCGATCACCTACCGGGCCAATCTTATCACCTACCTGATCGCGGTTCAGGTCATCCGGGTGCCTTACCTGGGCATTGCCAACCTTATTCTGGAGTCCCCCATCTATCCGGAGTTTCTGCAGAGAGCGGCTCAGCCGGGCCGATTGGCACTGGAAATCAAGGCGGCCCTTGAGGATGAGGAGCGCATCAGGCAAACCGCGGTCGCGGCGGCCCAACTTCGAAAACGTCTCCATTGTCCGGATACGGGTGGGGCGCCGGAATGGATGATCAACTGCTTGGACGAACGCTGAGTTCCGTGCGGGTTCCGGATTCACTGATTCTGGGGGGGTGGATGGCAGACCAGGCTCGACGGGCCCGCTCCTCCAGGATGACCCGGCATCGTGCGACCTCGGTATTTCTCTGGGCCAGGTTCTCGGCGGCGATCCCTGAGAGGTCGTCAATATTGTAGAGATAAACGTTGTCGAGGTCGCCGGCCCCGGGCTCGATATCCCGTGGCACTGCCAGGTCGATCAGAAAGAGCGGATGCCGACCGCGCCGCTTCAGGGCTGCTTCAACCCGGGCGAGGGTGAGGATGGGAACGGGTGACGAGGTGGAGGAAACGACGATGTCGAAGGTGCCGAGGGTGCGGTCGAGGACCTCTATCGGTTCGGAATCGGCACCCACACTGGCTGCGAGCGCTTCAGCCGTCGCTTCGGTTCGACTGGTGACGGTCACTTCCCGGGCCCCGCGACTTCGAAGCGCCCGGACTGTTTTCTCCCCGATCTCGCCCGCGCCGATCACCAGGACCCGTGTTCTGTCGAGTCGGCCAAAGATCTTGAGGGCAAGGTCAACCGCCACCGTGGCCGTGCTGATCTGGCCCTCTCCCAGAGCGGTGTGCGTGCGGATCCATTTTGCGGCTTGAAAACTTTTTTGAATCAAACGGTTCAGGGTCGACCCGACGGTGCCCTGATCGATGGCGAGAATGTAGGCCTCTTTCACCTGTCCGAGGATTTCCGCTTCGCCGACTATCTGTGAATCGATCCCGGCCGCGACGTCGAAGAGATGATGGACGGCATCGAGGTCGGAATGTCTCTGCTGGATCTGTTCGAACTCCTCGCGATCGACCTGATTGAAGTCGCAGAGGAACCGTGTGACGGCCTCGACGGCATTGGCTCCCTGGATCGTGGCATACACCTCCAGGCGATTGCAGGTACTCAGCACGAAACTCTCATCGACCTGTGGAAGTGCGTTCAGTCCCGAGTAGAATTCGGCGACCCGTGAGACATCCAACGATAGCCGTTCCCTCTGGGCGACGGTTGCGGTTCGATGGCTCGTGCCCACCAGGAGGAGGTGTTCGGGAACCTTCATTCGGAAAGGGTCCCGGTGGTCGCAGAGGGTTCCTGCCCGCTCCTGCTGACCGGATCGAGGGTCAGCAGGACAAGTCCAAAGAGAACAATGCAGGTCCAGGCCAGCAGGTTTGAACGCAGGAGCCGGGCCTGTCGCAGAGTAAGTACCATCACATAGGCGGTCCAGGTGAGGCCGATGGAGGCGAATTTCATCGGATTGACCGCATCCTGGTCCTGCAGGAAGTAGAAATAACCGATCCCGAGAGAAAGTGACAGCAGGGTGAGTCCGAGCAGGAGAAGACGGATCTTGGCCTGCTCTAGTGCGACAATTGACGGGAGCAGGCGGAAGATCCCGGTGAAACGTTTTCTTTTCAGGCTGTAGTCCTGGAGAACGTACATGGCCGAAGTGATCGCGAGCAGGCCAAACGCGCCGTAGCTCAGCATGCCGATGGCGGCATGGAATTCGATCCACGGATTCTCGCTGAACAGCGAACTGCGGTGGGCGGAATCCCAACTGGATGCGGCCAGTGAAACCAGGGTCAGCACGGACGCCAGTCCCGAAGTGAAAAACCCGAGCAGCGTCAGGCGGAACGCCGGTCCGACAATCAGGAAGAGAACGATGGCCGACCAGACGAGAAACTGAACAACCTCGAATTTGTTCCCGATCGGACAGCCGCCCATCACCATCCCGCGTTGGTAGAGGCCCGTCGTCTGCAGGACGAAGCCGACGGCGACGAGAACGAACAGTGTGGTGCGGGAATGTTGCCGCCTGCGAACGATCGACGAGACCGCAAGGCCGAATGCGACCGCATAGCTGAGGGCGGCCGCCCAAAGCCAGAGCCGGTCGGGAAAATCGAGAAAGTCCATCGTGTCGTTATGGATCGATCAGGACTGAAACACGCATCCGGCCCAACGCCGGACGAGTCGCCCGCGACCGGGGCTGTGCGACTTCCAGTCAGTCACCTGCCGGGGGTCAGAGACAGGGGGTGACGGGAGCCTGCCGGTCCCGACCTGCTTCAGCTGGGCTTCGCCGAGGCCTTTGCCTGCTGCTTCCGGCGCTTGAGCAAGGCCTTGCGGCGTTTCCGTTTCAGTGTAACTCGGTGTACTTGTCCCATATCGATCTCGTAATGTTTGGTGTTTTCGCGAAAAGGGGCCGATCGTCGCCAAACAGCTACGACCCGTCAAGACGACAGTTCCGGGTGCTTGATACCTGCGCAGAGTCGCAGAGATGATGGTTCCGGATTTCTTGGACAGGATTAACCCGACTTCGCTCGAAGAGCTACGACGGGCACAGCAGGATTTACAGGATGAAGTTGACCAGACAGGCGGGATTCGGTTTGGCAGTCATTTATTCCTCAATCTTAAGGCAAATGTTTCAAAAAAACCACAGAGGACACAGAGAGCACAGAGGAAGGAAGGATGAGGTTGCCTGGATACTCTGTGCTCTCTGTGTCCTCTGTGGTAAAAAAAACTACACTTTCAGTGAACCTGTAAACTTTGCTATATTTTCCATAACTTATTTGAATTCAGATAATTATGGATAATTCAGTTTGATTTTTTGAGACTATGGGGTTAATTCATGGATCCCAAATCCCAAATCCCAAATCCCAAATCCCAAATCCCAAATCCCAAATCCCAAATCCCAATCCCTATCCGGCATTCAGCAGTTCCAGATGCTTCCCGAGATGGTTCTCGAGAACCTCGCGGTGAAGGGCGGTCTCCGTATCAAGGTTCTCCAGAATCGCGTCCCGAAACGGTCGACCCGCAGGGCTCTTTCCCACAGTCAGGACCGAGCCGTAGGTGACGTGGAGCAATTGCCGCCCGGGAATGGTTTCGAGGAAGATCTCTTCGCGGTCCCGGTTTCCTCCGAAGAGGGCGGAGATCTGTTCATCCGTGGTTGAGATAAGATAACTGTGCTTGTCCTCGGCGAACCGCGAACGGCTGTATTCGGCGATCTGGTCGAAGAGCGCGGGTTCGGTCCGGCAGGTGACCCGGAGGGCCTCCAGGTAGCTTGTCCCGGCTGTTTTGACGTGCAGGAGCGGTCCGCATATCCGGCCGATGATCGGGTAGATCGAGAATTTGTCCGAACCGGTGTGGATACTGACCTTGTAGGGTCCGAAGGTTCGGGCGATGGCTACGTGGCGCCGCAGCTCGGTCTCGAAAGAATTCAGATCCCCAATATAATCGATGCCTTTTTCAAACGCGCCGACGAACCGCGGGGCCAGGCTGACAACCGGTATCTCCCGCCGTTTGAGTTCGAGGGCAAAGAAGAGGTGCTCCAAGGGAGAGGTCGGCGAATCGGTTTCATCGACCGATACCTCCAGTTCCCGTTTTTCCGCAGGAACCGTTGCTGCAATATGAGCGGAGAGGATTCCACAGTGATCGATCGCACGGGCATACTTGACCGCAGCGCGATGAAGCGATTCGGAATCGAAACGGAGCGGTTCCCCCTGGCCGATGTCGAATTCCCGGCCCAGATAGCTTTCGGTCCAACCCCCCGAAAGAATGCCGTCCGCAACCAAGGCGTGAACCTGCGTTTTCAATGCTTCCTCATCCATGGTATCGGCCCGGTTTTCGACGAACTCCGAAGGGTCGAGGGTGAAAAAACAGAAGCCGGCCGATGCCGTGAGATCGATGTCCGCCACTGTTTTCAGATGGTCGGCATCCGCGCCCCAGGCTTCGTTGAAACCAGCCTCGGCCAGGGCGTTGCGGGCGGCGCCCATCACGTCGCCCGGCGTGCGCCGGGTGCGGTCCATTTCGCGGATGGACTGCTGGGCGAAGATCGGAGCGAAATCGTACCGTTGGGCGGCGGCCAGATGGCCGGGTGTGGCCAATCCAAGCCGGTCGCCGAATCCAAACGATTTACTCAAACCAAGGGGGGTGGGATCTTGAAGTGTCATGGGGGGAATTGGTTAATAGGATTGCAATTCAAACACGTGTTTGTATCTTGCCGACATGTCAACCCCTAAGCCGGATCAGCCGATCGCTTCGACCACGGCGCTGGCTCAGCATCTGGGGCTTTCCCGGTGGACGATTTCCCGGGTTCTGAACGGGCATCCCGAGGTCAAAGCCGAGACGGTTCTTCGGGTGCGCGATGCGATGAAGAAACTGGGTTTTGTCCCCAATCCCATGGCGCGTGGGTTGCGCGGTGCCCCTACGGGGATGATCGGCGTCTGCTTCCAGGGGTTTGATATTCCGATTTTTGTGCAAAAAATCGCCGTGCTCCAGGGGGCCTTGCGCGCGGCGGGTTACCGGGCGCTGATCGAATTGACCCATCGCGATCCAGACCTGGAACGCGAGGTGGTCCGTCACTTTTCGGCGGTGAAGGTTGAGGGTGTTGTGCTTGTGGGCGGTCCGACGCCGGGCGACCCTGCCGGGGTGATCCGCTTCCTTCAGGACCGGAAGATACCGACCGTGATCATCGATCCGGGCTTTCCCGCCTCCCTTCCGGTGGTTGAAGTGGATCGTCGTGCCGGCATGAAGTCTGTTCTGATCCATCTTCTGGGTCTCGGCCACGAACGGTTTGCACTGTTCGGAGTCGATCGGACGATGGTCTACGGCGCCAGCCGCTGGAGCGGGATTGAATCGATTATTGAGGAAAGGGGCCTTTCCATGGACGAGCAGTTCATCGTATTGACCGAGCCCGGAGGCGACGGCATGGACTATGACTACGGACGGCGATTGGCGGATCGTTTCCTCGATATGGGCGACCGGCCTACGGCTGTCATCGCCTTGAACGATCAGGTTGCCATCGGGGCCATGGCGCGGTTTGGGGAATCTGCCCTCACGGTGCCACGCGACATCTCGGTGGTGGGGTTCGATAATCTCGAGGTTTCAGCCCATGTGTCGCCGGGTCTGACCACAGTGGACCAGGGAGTCGTCAATTTGATGGAAACGGCTGTGGAAGTGTTGAAGGGTCAGCTTGAAGGCCCCGGGAATTCCGGTAAGCCACCCGTATTTATCCGGCCCAATCTGGTGATTCGGAAATCGACCGGCCCCAGGACCGGCTGAGAGGCTGTCTATAGACGGCCTCTGAGGCATTCGGGCACCGGTCCACGGAGCTGGGCCCTATTGGGCAAATTTCTCTTTATGGGCCCAGAGGCCGAGAGCGGGGTTGCTGATGTAGAATATCTCTTCACCGTCGGGCAGCGTATTGAAGCCATCCTTCAGTTCGTTCGGATTGTAGCGTAAGGCCATTTCGTCGTACGCGACAGCCTCGAAACCCACCGACCGGATCTCCTCGAGCGTCATGTTATCGCCGGGACAATAGGTGATCTTGAAACGTCCTTCCGATGAACCGTGGATAATGTGCGCCGCCGCACTGAGGTTGCGCCGCAGTTCCTCATTTTCCTCCACCGCTTTGAGTGTGGCAGGCGTTCCACAATAGCCAAACTTGCGAATCAACCGGTCAATGGTCGGATCCTCGCCGAACTCCTTGAGTGCCGGAGCCAGCACGACCAGTTCGCCGTCGTCCGCAATGGCCATGCGGGTGCGGTAGACCGCCTTGTTGCCCAGCCACGTGCTCTGGAATTCGTGCGGGTCGAGATAGACGACGATCTTCTTCGGCTCGCGGTCGAGCAGGATAATGTTCACCGCGCGCGCCAGCTTGCAGGCCTCCTCGAATACGGACACCTCCTCGCCGGAATAGAAGCCGCGCATGTGCATTTCGCGCGTGGTGTAATCCTGCTCCATCACTGTCAGGATATAGGTGATCGGCAATTCGCTCAGATACGTCTCGACCGCATGGTTGAATAGACGGCGCACCGGAGAATCGGTCTTTCCAAGAATGTTTTCGAGCCCCGCCACCGCGCCGAGAAAGTGCGATTTATTGATGATATCCGCCCCGCCCGCACCGACCACCACATTCTTGGTATAGTTGGCCATGCCGACCACTTCATGCGGCACCACCTGCCCGACCGACAGGATCAGGTCGTAGTCATCGAACAGCATCCGGTTGACTTCAACCTTCACGGTGTAGTCGACCTTGCCGCCGGATAACTCCGAGAGCATTTCTCCTTCGATCAATCCCTTTTGAACCACCTCGTTCCGCCAGTCGTGCACCTTGAAGGCCTCGAGAGGTATCGAGTCGCCGAACATCATGCGCAACTGCACTTCCGTCATCGGATTGTGAGTTCCAAGGGTTGGAAGAATGTCGACCTGGGCCGTCGCTGAAAGCTTCTCGTAGACCATCGACGTGATCGGACCCGCCATGGAATTCAGCCGGGTGTGATCCGGCGGCAGGATCAGAACCTTATTCAGCGGCTTTCCGCAATTTCCCAACGTTTCAAAAACCAGGTCGCGCAACTCATCCAGCTGGATGGAAACGTCTTTTCCGAATCTCTTGATCATAGGTAATCCTCCTGTTCGCAGACGTGAAGGGGTCAGGCCGTTGTTTGTATACGGTCTGACCCCAGACCGTATACAAACAACGGCCTGACCCCCTTCTTTCAAGGGCCTCGTCTACACTATATAGGTCGAGGCGGAGGTTTCGCCGCCACGGCCGGTCCAATTGGTGTGAAATACCTCACCGCGCGGTTTATCGATGCGCTCATAGGTGTGCGCACCAAAATAGTCGCGCTGGGCCTGAAGCAGGTTGGCCGGGAGGCGGGCGGCGCGGTAGCCATCGTAATAAGCCAGTGCGGCACCGATCGCCGGCATCGGGATGCCCAGTTCGACCGACTTCATGATCACCCGACGCCAGGCAGCCTGCGCGTTTTCAAGCGCACCCTTGAAGAATGGATCGAGCAGCAGGTTGACGAGGTCGGGGTTGGAATCGAACGCCTCCTTGATCTTGCCGAGGAAAACCGAACGGATAATGCATCCCCCGCGCCACATCAGCGCGATGCCTCCATTATTGAGCGCCCAGCCGTATTCTTCGGCTGCGGCCCGCATGAGCTGATAGCCCTGCGCATAGGAGACGATCTTCGAAGCGTAGAGCGCCTGCTTGAGGTCCTCGATCATCGCGGCCTTGTCACCGTCGAAGCTTGCATCGGGGCCGCTCAATATCTTGGAAGCGGCAACCCGCTCGTCCTTCAGCGCAGAGAGGCATCGGGCGAAGACGGCCTCGCCGATGAGCGTCAGCGGCTGACCAAGGTCGAGTGCTGAAATCGCCGTCCATTTCCCGGTCCCCTTTTGCCCGGCGGTGTCGAGAATCTGATCGATGACGGCTTCGCCCTCTTCAGTCTTGAAGCCCAGGATGTCGCGCGTGATTTCGATGAGGTAGGAATCGAGCTCGCCCTCGTTCCAAACCTTCAGAACTTCATGCATCTCTTCGTTCGAGAGGCCGAGCCCTTCCTTCATCATCTGATAGGATTCGCAGATCATCTGCATGTCACCGTATTCGATCCCGTTGTGGACCATCTTGACAAAGTGCCCCGCACCGTTTTCACCGACCCAGTCGCAACAGGGTTCGCCCGCATCTGTCTGGGCGGAAATTTTCTGAAAGATCGGTTTCACCGCCGGCCACGCAGCGGGCGATCCACCCGGCATGATGGACGGGCCGAGCAATGCGCCTTCTTCGCCGCCGGAGACGCCGGTGCCGATGTAGAGAAGACCCTTGCCCTCGACATATTCGGCGCGGCGGATCGTATCGGGAAAGTGGCTGTTGCCGCCGTCGATCACGATATCGCCTTCTTCAAGATACGGGATGATCTGTTCGATGAAATCGTCCACCGCCTGGCCGGCCTTGACCAGCAACATCACTTTGCGTGGCCGTTTGAGGTTGGCACACAGCTCTTCGATGCTGTGGCAGCCAATGAAATTCTTACCCGCGCCGCGTCCGGCCACGAATGCGTCGACCTTTGCCACCGTGCGATTGAAAACCGCCACGGTGAAACCCTTGCTCTCCATGTTGAGCACGAGGTTTTCGCCCATGACTGCCAACCCGATTAGTCCAATATCTGCTTTCATTTTAGTCTCCTTGATTAGGTGAAGGGTGGGGTGCCTTGAAAACTGTTAAGACAAACGTTTCAGAAAAACCACAGAGGACACAGAGGAAGGGTGAGGTTGCGTGGATACTCTGTGCTCTCTGTGTCCTCTGTGGTAAAAAAATAACTACACTTTGTATCTTCACTTTCAGTGAATCCGAAAACTCTGCCATATTTCCCGTAACCTATTGGAATGCAGAAATATATGGATATTTCAGTTTGATTTTATGAGACTATGAGGTTAAGACAGTCTCTTAGTTCCAGTGGGGCTCTTCCGGCAGGGCCGCATCGAATTCGTCCAGTCGCTTCTGCTGATATTCACCGGCATAGGTGCCTTCGAAGAACCTGGCGAGTCCCTCTCCGGCCAGACCCTGCCACGAGGCCTCCTCGTTTCCGGGCACGATCGGGAAAAAGAGCGCGTTGTTTTCGGCGGCGGCCTTATAGTCACCGGGCGCATCGCCGATCATCAGGATCTTGGCCGAGTCATAGCCCTTGCCCTCGGTTGCAAAATGAATGTGCTCCGTCTTGGTCCCGTGTTCCTGTCCGGCAATCATTTCGATGTAGCCCTCGATCTTGTTCTCCTCCCACTCGCGGGTCAACGCTTCGAGCGGTGTCTGCGATACAACGATCATATCGGCCTTGCCGCGCCCCTGTTCGAGGACGTCCTTCACGAAGGGGAAGGGCGAGATCCCGTAGACCATGTCGGTGATGCGTTCGTTGACTTCGAGGCTCCACGCCAGGAGCTTTTTGAGTTCCTCGTTGCCCGTGGTTTCCACTTCGGTTGCCAAGGTCGGATTCCCCAGCTTTGACTCGCGTTGGATCCAGGCGGACATTTCGGCAAATTCAGGAACACCTACGCCGCGCTCGATCGATTCGTGCCGTTCGCGCAGCAGCTTGAGAAAGCGTTCCAATGCCAGGAAGCGGTTGCACCCGCGGGTTTTGCTGTAGAGGTTGATAAACTCCCATACCTCGCGCGCGACTTTGCTGACCGACTGCACACTCATGTGCTTGATTACCGCCGGACAGAAGCATTCCTTCTGCTTGATTTCCATCGTATCGAACACACAGCCATCGCTGTCGAATCCAATAAAGAAGTCGTGCTGCTTCGGCAGCGCTTTCAGTTGTGCAACATAGTCCATGCTTGGTCTCGGTGAGTCTGGTTAACGGTAATCTTCGGGAACGTATGTTTCGAGTTTCTGCTCGGCGAAGGTGGGTTCAAATCTCGTAAAGCGCTGGAGGTTCCCGATCCTCGGAACACTCGGCCAGTCTTCGCCGATGAGCGGTGTGCAGTAGTCGACAAATTCGTCGGTGACGTCGCAACCGTCCTTGGTGATCCATTTGGAGGGGAAAAAGCGTTCGGAATTGGCGACCAACTCGAGCGGCGCCTTGTCGTAGCGCACCTGGTAGATGAGCCCCGGCTCACGCAGGATGGTCGACATGTACCCGCCCTCGCCGGCCACGGCCAAAAGGACGGCTTTCTGTCCGGCGCGGTAGGCCTCATCGAGGTCGACCGTCGACGCATAGGTTGCCGTCGCACGCTGATCGGTGCCATAGGTCTGTCCACGGGCGTTGCCCGCAGCCTTGATCCCATTCGCGTTCAGGTAGTTCACCAGCGCCTGCTGGACGGTGGTTTGGCTGGCGCCAAACTGGGCATGGCCAAACTTGTCTTTCGTGAAGCCGAGGTCGCCGACATCGCAGCCTTCGCTCAGCACGACGATCGCACGACCGCGCTCTCTGACCTTCCCGTTGATCTTGTCCGCCATATCCGCCATAGAGAGGCCGGCCTCGGACAGAAAGATCAGCAGAGGCATTTCGCGCTTTGGATCGGCCAGTCGGGCCGCAGCCGGGATAAAGCCGATCTTGCGCCCCATTGCCTGGAGAACCAGCACGGGGTCAGCGGGTGAGGAGCCGCGGTTTTCCTCTTCCGCATTCTGTACAATGTGACTCCAGTAACGGGCAACCGAACCATAACCGGGCGTATGGTCGATCAGCTTGAATTCGCTGTCACCGACATCGTTGTCGATGGTCTTCGGAACGCCGATACCGATGACGTCGAGTCCGCGTTCCCGCGCCAGCAGGGCAATCTTGTTCGCGGTGTCCATCGAATCGTTGCCTCCATTGTAAAGGAAATAGCCAATATTGTGCGTCCGCAACACCTCGACCACGCGGTTGAAATCTTCCTGCTGATGCGACTTGATCTTGTAGCGGCAGGTCCCGATTGCGCCGGCGGCGGGCGTGTTGCGCAGCAGCGCGACTTCTTCATCGGCTTGCACGGAAAGATTGAGAAGCTCCTCCTTGAGCACCCCTTCTATCCCATGCCAGCCTGCATAGAGGGTTCCAACCTGATCCGGAAACGCTTTCGCCGCTTCGATTATGCCGCGCAACGAACTGTTGATGACCGGCGATGGTCCGCCGGATTGCGCTATCAGAAGATTTTTTTTGGCCGCCATCTTCCCCCCTTGAGTTCAAACGCCGGTATAGGCGGAGAAACCGCCATCGACTGGAATAATTACACCGGATACGAACGCGGCAGCTTCCGAAATCAGAAAATGAATCGTTCCATATACTTCATGCTGCTCCCCGAAGCGGCGGAAAGGCGTCTTATTTATCACCTGCTGCCCGCGCTCGGTAAATGAGCCGTCTTCGTTGATCAGCAGCGCACGGTTTTGATTGCCGATGAAGAACCCCGGCGCCAGGGCGTTCACGCGAACCTTGTCTCCATACTTGACGGCCATTTCGGTGGCCATCCATCTGGTAAAATTGTCAATCGCGGCCTTCGCGTTGGAATAACCCAGCACACGGGTCAGCGCCTGGGTGGCGGACATGGAGGAAAAATTGATCACGCAACCGGACTTCTGCGCCTTGAATGCCTTGGCAAAAGTCATGGTCGGCATGACCGTTCCCTTCAGGTTCAGGTCCAGCACTTTGCTGTAGGCCTCGATTTTCAAATCAAAAACATCCTGATCGGGGCCAATGGTGGCGCCGGGCATGTTTCCGCCCGCACCGTTGATCAGCACGTCGAGGCGTCCGAGGTTCGCCATGAGTTTTTCATAGACCGCGTCAAGCGCCGTCTGATCAAGGACGTTGCAAGCATAGCCGCAGCACTTGTCGGAGATCTTTTTTGCCTCTTCGACGGTCTTGTCCACCACTTCCTCAAACAGATCCAGATAGATGACATAGGCACCCTGTTCCTGTAGATACTTTGCCGTTCCGCCCGCCAAAACACCCGCCGCGCCGGTTATGGCGATCACCTTGTCCGATAGGTCGAATAAATTGCTCATCTTGCTCTCCCCGTTATTAGCTCAAATGTTTGAGATATGCCTTCTGTTCGACCCGCACAAGAAAAAACTAGCTTTTATTGGACGGCAAACCACTGTCTCAAAAGTTTGAGGAGACCCCATGGCCGTCGGTCAGAAACAAATCGCAGAAAAAGTGGGCGTATCGATTGCCCTGGTGTCGCGCGTGCTGTCCGGCCGTGCGGAGGAAATCGGTATTGCGTCTGACACCATCGAACGGGTCACCAGGGCCGCGAAGGAAATGGGCTATGTACCCAGCGCAGCCGCCCTGACCCTGAAAGGAAAGGCCACCCGCACGATCGGCGTGGCGGTCTATGACTTCAATGACCCCTTTTTCGGCGCGTTGATCAGACAGATCCAAATCCAAGCCCACGAGCACAATTACTCCCTGGTCCTGGCCGGATTTCTCAGCCGGATTCCCGATGAGCAGGATCTGCAATCCCTCCATAAGCACGCAATCGACGGGCTGGTTGTTCTTGGGTCCGATGACACGGAGGCCCGGTGGCTCAAGAACTTCAACCACCTCCCGATTGCCCGGATCGGTCATGGCGTCCCGGCCGAGGCCAGCGTCAGGGTCACCGTGGATGAAGTCGACGCAGCGCGACAGCTCATGGACTTTCTGGTGCATGGCGGGCGGCGAAATCCGGTCTACCTCTGCGGTCCGCTACCGGCACACCGTTTGCGAAAAGCGGCCTTTGAGCAAGCCGCCGCGGTCCGCGACCTGCAGCTTCCCGCAATTGTATCCGGTGAAGGCGATGCCGTCGCCGCAGGACGACAGGCCACGCGTGAACTGATCAACACCGGGCACACCGTCGACGCATTGATTTGCGCAACCGACCAGGTCGCGATCGGAGCCTTGCAGACCCTGCACCAAGCCGGTGTCGATGTACCCGGAAAGATCGCTGTGACCGGTTTTGATGGTATTGCCGCAGCCGAACAGTTCATCCCTGCCATCACCACCCTTCTGCAACCCATAGAAGAAATTGTTCGGCATGCCTTCAGGGCGATCATCGAACCCGGGCAAAGCAACGAGATCCTCCTGCCCGGAAAATTCATTGCCCGCCAGACGAGCTGACCCGTATCCCGTCGATAACCACTGCTTCCTCGAAGAGAGATGAACCGCAATCCCCCCCTTTTACCGACTGTTGTTTATTTGCTCATTCTGGGGTTTTCCGTTTGTCTTACTTGCAGCTGTTCGCGTGAGTCAACGTCAGGGTCCGACGAAACGGGTGATGGATTTTCCGATCGAATCATCGTGCAACTCGATTGGGTGGCCGAGCCCGAGCACGGCGGGTTTTACCAGGCCGAAGCCCTCGGTTTCTTTGAGGATGAAGGACTTGATGTAGACCTGATACAGGGTGGACCCAATGCCTTCGTGCACCAGAAGATCGCCACCGGCCAGGCCCAATTCGGGCAATCGGATTCCACCAATACACTGCTGGCCATTGCAGAGGGATTGCCTCTGATCAATGTCGCGGCGGTGTTTCAGCATGATCCCTCGGTCCTGATGCTGCATGAAGGGAATCCGATATCCTCTTTCGAGGAACTCGAGGGCAAGACCATCATGGCCCGACCGGAATGGGTATTTCTGGCGTTTCTGCGCCAGAAATACGGTATCGAGTTCAATGTGCTTCCGCAGAATTTCGGGCTGGCGCAGTTTCTTGCCGATCCCGGATTTATCCAACAGGGCTTTTATATAGCGGAACCGTTCTTCATTGAGAGGGAGGGAATCACCCCAAAATACCTCTACGCATGGGATTCCGGGTTCGATGCCTACACCGTGATCATCGGCAACCGGGACTTCGTCCGCCGGTTTCCCGAAGTGACCAGAGCCTTCCTGCGGGCGTATATCCGGGGCTACCGGAGTTACCTGACCGAAGATCCCGAACCCGCCCACGACATCATGTTGCGGATCAATCCAAAAGTTTCGGACGAGTATCTTGGGTATTCCCGCCGGATGATCATTTCAGAAGAACTGGCCACGGGGCCGAACGGAAATATCGATGCGATCGGGTGGATATCCCGGGAACGTTTCTCCACCCAGATTGACCAGTTGGAGGACCTCGGGATTTTGAAGAAGGGCGCTGTTTCTGTAGATCAGGTCATGTCCGATCACTTCCTTCCGCACTGAATCTCCAGGATTCTTTTAAGACAGCCTCTTGGGGTGCCCTCGTGGATCGCCACAAACGAAATGATGGGGATGACAATCGGTCCCGGGATTGCAGGAGAGGTCCCATGGTGATGGAAGTGAATATTTGTATTGCTATTGTTGAATTAGTTCGGTTCGTTTTTCTGCTATGTTAAAAGAAAAGCTTCAAGAGATTGATCAACTTAAGTCAAAACTTGCCAAGGTTGAGCAGGCCCTGCTCAATGAACTGCATACTATTGTGGGCTTCGCCAGTCGTTCGGATCTGGTAAAGAAACTGCAGAGTATAGCCTCTCCCAAGGCCAAAAAGACAGGCAGGAAAGCAGCTAAGAAATCGGCTCGAAAAACGACAAAGAAGGTCGCCGGGAAGTCGGTCAAAAAGGTTGCCAGGAAGTCGGTCAAAAAGGTTGCCAAAAAAGCGGTCACAAAGGTTGCCAAGAAAGCGGGTCGCCGTCGGAAGCGGACCACCATCACGCCTCAATTGCGCAACGATATCATCGCCGAGATCAAGGGCGGGGCCACCGGCGCTGCCGTGGCGAAAAAGTTCGGTGTATCGGTTCCGACCGTGCAGAATATCAAGAAAGCCGCGGGACTCATCCGGAAGAGCTGAGCCCGTCTTTCGCACCGTAGTTTATCTGCCCGGCCGTTCGACGGCCGGGCTTTTCTTTTTCAGGGCCTCCATGTCCTATCTTCAAGCGAACAGCAACGGTCATCTGCACGACGCCGAGGCGCCGACAATTTCGCCATTGGACCGGGGATACCTTTACGGCGATTCCGTTTATGAGGTCTGGCGGACCTTTGGCGACCATGTCTTTTCTTTTTACGAGCACTGGGAACGATTGGAGCGGTCGGCCGGGGCGATCGGTCTGTCTCTCCCGGTTGATCGGGTGAGGTGCCTGACCGAGATCGGACGAACTGTAGCCGCTTATCGGGCGGAGACCGGGTGGAGTGGCGCCTGCTATATTCGACTGCAGGTTTCGCGGGGAACCGGACCCTTGGGCCTCGATCCCGTTCTGTCCGACCGGGCTCGCTGGACGCTCTTCGTCCGAGGGTTGGATCAGTTGGATCGCACGGTTCTTGTGCGTGGCCGGAGTCTCAGCGTGGCTCGCAGGTTCCGTCGCAACGCCCGGATCACCGTCGATCCCGCCTCGAAGACAGGAAACTATATGAACAACCTTCTCTGCCTGCGGGAGGTTCGGGCCAGAGGCGCCGCCGACGCGGTGATACTCAACCAGAGTGGCGAGGTTACCGAAGCGCCGACCTCGAACCTTTTCTTTGTCAACAATCGCCGGATCTATACGCCGCCACTGTCCAGTGGAGTCCTGGGCGGGGTGACGAGACAGATCATCCTTTACCGCCTCCCGCGGCCCGAGGGTGTTTCGGTAATCGAGCGACTGATCACCGAGTCTCAACTGGGCGACTTCAATGAGTGCTTTCTTGCCTCCACCACCAGGGATATCGTGCCGGTTTCGACCATCGACCAACACCGATACAACGTCGGCCCCGGTACGGTCACCATGAAATTCAAGACGGCCTTTGCCTCCTATATGGAAGCGAATCCGGGAGTTGGATTCGAGGGATGAACCCGGCCACCCAAAACAAACCATTGCAACTGTGTTGCCCGAGCAAGCTTGTTTTTCGGATATCGCTATGTCTGCAACGCCTTCGGCTGCCCGGGCATGTCCCGGCGTAGCAAAGCGAAGACGGAAGGACAGCCCTCCACAGAGAATCCAGCTGGAGGGTCGTGCTCCCGCGCGACCGCCCGAAGCCCAAACACTCAAACAAACCGTAGTGTGCAACGTAGTGCACTACGGTTTGTTTGAAGACCAAAAACAATACGTAGCACAATGGTTTGTTCTGGATGCATGAAGGTGCCGGCTCGTCTGAGGCAGACCCCGATTAATAACGTTTCAAACTGGCATCGACGGTCCGCGCCCAGGCGTCGATGCCACCACGTATATTGGTGACCTTGGCGAAACCTTGGTCATTGAGAAATTGCATGACTCTCAGGCTGCGATGGCCGTGATGGCACAACACATAGATCTGTCGATCCTGCGGAAGGGTATCGATTGCCCCGGGGATTTGTCTCATGGGGACGTGCATGGCGTTTTCGATCCGGCAGATTGCAAGTTCAAACGGTTCGCGAACGTCGATCACGATGTCCTCGGGATTGGTTTCCAGACGGTGATGTACATCGATCGGGTCCATCTCGGGGGGCAGTGATTCCCTGGACCCTTCGCTGCATGTCGGTTCATAGCGATCCGGGGTGATTTCCGTTATGATCGGTGTGTCAGAACAGAGCGGGCAGTCGGGATCAGATCGAATGCGCAGCCGCTGAAACTGCATCTCGAGCGCATCAACCACCAGAAGGGTTCCTCGCAATGACGGTTCGATACCAACGATGGATTTGATCGCTTCCATGGCCTGCAGGCTGCCGATCACCCCGCAGAGCGCACCGAGAATGCCTGCTTCGGCACAATTTGGGACCGTCCCCGGTTCGGGTGGGGCGGGAAAGAGGCATCGATAACAGGGTCCGCCGGCGCGCGTGTCGAACAGGCTGACCCGGCCTTCGAACCGGAAGAGGCTTCCATAGACCAGGGGCCGTCCGGTAAGATGAGCCGCGTCCGTATTGAGATATCGGGTCGGGAAATTGTCAGATCCATCGACGACAAGATCGTAACTGGAAAAGAGATCGATCACATTGGCTGCCGTGACCCCATCCGGATGGAGGCGTATGCGGACGTTGGGATTGATACCGGAGAGAGTCCGGGCGCCGGACTCGATCTTTGGGCGACCTATATCCTGGTCCCGGTGAAGGATCTGTCGCTGCAGGTTGTGGGCCTCAACCCGGTCGAAATCAGCCAGTCCGATCGTTCCCACCCCGGCGGCGGCCAGATATAGAGCCACCGGGCTTCCCAGACCTCCGGCCCCGATTACCAGGACACGGGACGCCTTCAGCCGTTTCTGTCCATCGAGACCGACCTCGGGCAGCATGAGATGTCGGCTGTATCGGGCCGTTTCGTCGCTGGATAGATCAGCGGATCGATGATCGGTATGTTTCGGTCGCGGATTGTTGGGAGGGTTCATTATCTCAGTTCAAACGGTCCGAACGGGGGGTCATTGCTCAATATCATGCATGCCAATGCGTGATATTGAGCTTTGACCCCTTCAAACCGAACGAACGGGGGTCATTGCTCAATATCATGCATGCCAATGCACAATATGTGCTTTGACCTCTTCAAACCGAACGAAAGCCACCCGAAGGGGTCAAACCTTGATTCCTGCATTGGCATGCACGAATGCAAGGAATGACCCCGTGACCCCTTCAAGCAACCCCCGATCCAGCCTCCGCCATTGACCTGTGTAGAACTGGGCGGGATGGTAGCGCGATGAAGGATAGGTATGTTGTCATCATGGCCGGAGGGCGGGGCGAGCGGTTCTGGCCGGAAAGCCGGCTGCGTCGGCCCAAGCAATTGCTGCCCATCGCCGGCGAGGAGGCGATGCTGACCCAGACCCTGAATCGGCTTCCGGGTTTGGTGCCGCTTGAGAACACACTCGTCCTGACCAACCGGGAGCAGATCGATTCCGTTCGTGAGGTCTGCCCCTCACTTCCGGCAGAAAATATCATCGCCGAACCCGAGGGGCGGGATACCGCGGCGGCGGTTGGTCTGGCCACCCTCATGGTCAAGCGCCGTTCCGCTGATGCCTCGCTTGCCATGCTCCCCGCCGACCATGTGATCGCGAATCACGAACGATTTCGGGCCGTGCTCGAAGCCGCCTTCCTCGCCGCCGAACAGGACCCTGTTCTTGTCACCATCGGGATCGTGCCGACTGAACCGGCCACCGGCTATGGCTATATTCAGAAGGGGGAACCAATGGGCGATCTGAATGGTCGTTCACTGTTTGCGGTCCGACGTTTTGTGGAAAAGCCGGACCTGGAGACAGCTCGGAAATACCTCGATTCGGGAGATTTTTTCTGGAACGGCGGGATGTTTGTCTGGCAGGTCTCGACCATTGAGAGGGCATTCGAGGAGCACGCACCTGAACTTCGGAAGGCCTTTGTCGAACTGGAGGCGGACATGATCGAAGGCGGGGATTTCGAAACGGTCCTGTCCCGGCACTTTCCAAAGTTGCCCAGGATCTCCGTCGATTTTGCCATCATGGAAAAGGCACGCAACGTGGTCACCGTTTCCGCGGATTTTGACTGGGACGATGTCGGCGCCTGGCCGGCGGCGGCGCGGCACATGAACCCGATGGGCGAAGGCAATGTCTCGCGGGGCCGGGCCCTGGTTGAAAACGGTTCCGGCAATATCATTGTTTCGGATCCGGATCATCTGGTGGCCTTGGTCGGTTGTGACAACCTGGTGGTCGTGCATACCGACGATGCCACGCTCGTTTGCCCGAAGGGCGAGTCCCAGCGTATCAAGGATCTGGTGAAGCGGCTGGGCAGGAACCCGGTCGATCGGGAATTGCTCTGAACTCCAGGTTGAGGATCGGCATGCGTTGTCTCGGGATCGACTATGGTGAACGCCGCATCGGGTTGAGTTTCGGTGACGACCTTGGAGTGGCCACGCCGCTTCCGGCGATCATCGCCGATGACCGGCTCGATCGCCTCGAGGAGGTCGCGTCCGTGATAAGGAACCGACGGATAACCGCCCTGGTGGTCGGTTATCCTCTGAACATGGATGGAACAGCGGGGTTCAAGGCGCGCGAGGTCGACCTCTTCATCCACGACCTTTCCGAACGGACCAGCCTGCCCGTTCATCGCGTCGACGAACGGCTGACCACGGAGGTTGCCCGCGCCCATCTGCCCAAGGGCCGGGACGACGAGATGCGCCGATCAGGTCGTGTCGACTCAATGGCCGCTGCGATAATTCTCCAGGATTTCCTCGACCAGCACCTCGGGCACGACCCCATGGTCGGTGGTCACACCGAGCCCTGAATGACAATGCGTTGGAAATGCATATGCTCGTATGATGGCAGTTCGTTTCACGGATGGCAGAGCCAGGCGAATGCAAGAGGGGTCCAGGACGAAATCGAGGAGGGCCTGGCCTCGATTCTCAAGAAGCCGGTTCGTATCCATGGTAGTGGGAGGACTGATACAGGCGTGCACGCGCTCGGACAGGTGTTCCACTTCGATGCGGACTGGAGGCATGGAGGAGGACGGTTGGCGGCCGCGCTGAGGAGACGTTTGCCGACCTCAATCCTGGTCAAATCGGCTGTCGTGGCATCACCTGGCTTTCACGCCCGATTCGACGCGGTGGGGAAGCGTTACCACTACCGGATCGTCGTGGGGGCGGTCGAACCGCATGAAGTTGCCACCTGCCTTGCGGTGAGGGCCCCCCTGTCGCTTGATCTCATGGAGGAAACCGCGCGGATGCTGCTTGGCCGGCACGACTTCGCAGCATTTTCGGCCGGAAACGGCGATGTGATCGAGGACACGACCAAGGATCTGCGTCTGCTCCGAATGACGCGCCGTGGCAGACGCATGAAAATCACCTTGGAAGCCAGTGGGTTTCTTTACCATATGGCCCGCAGTCTTGTGGGTGTCCTGCTGAGCGTCGGGATGAAGCGGCTCGATCCCGACGATGTCAGACGGGTGCTTGAGAGTGGTAATCGTATTCCAAAGATTGAGACCACCCCGGCCCGTGGTCTCTTTCTGGAGAAAGTCTTTTACCCAAGAAAGTGATGGACCTCGGCGGATGGCTGGACGGATTTTTCGATGTCTTTTTTCCCCGGAGTTGCGTCTCGTGTGGGAAGGTGGTCGAAGCGGGAGATTTCAGGCATCTCTGTGCGGGCTGTGGTCGAAGGGTGGTCTATGCGGGCTCACCCCGGTGTGATACCTGTGGATACCCGATATTCGGAGCGGTTGAATCCGGGCGGTCCTGCCCGCATTGTCTGCACCTTCGGCCTGAATACAGGGTGGGCCGGACGGCCTGCCTGTTTCAGGGTCCGGTGCGGGCTCTTGTCCATGCCCTCAAATACGAACGGGCCGAATACGTGGCGCGGGATCTGTCGATTCTGGCGGTGCACAGCCCCGGATTTCTCGACCATCTCCGGGGGGCGGTTCTGGTCCCCGTGCCGCTGCATCGGCGGAAATTGAGGGAACGCGGCTACAATCAGAGCGAACTGATCGCCCGACGGCTCAGTGCGGTCGGCGGGTCCTCGATTCGGGTGGAGAACCTGCTGGAGCGAGTCGTCGACACACCGTCCCAGACCCACTACAGCCGGAAAGACCGCCAGACCAACCTGAAAAATGCTTTTGCTTTGGCCGGGAACGCCGCGATAATGGCCGATACACGATACGTTCTCCTCGATGATGTCTTCACCACGGGTTCCACCCTCAACGCATGTGCCAAGGTTCTGCGCCGCTCAGGCGTGAAGGATCTGGATATTGCCACGATTGGTCACGGATAACAGCACTGGCTGATTCAGCATGGGTCGATCACAGCCGAAATTGACAACGAAGATCCGGGAAGTATGTCCCGGCACCTCAAACCATGGCACTTTTCAGTAAACCCAAATACTCAACCGTCACCGTCCGCAAACGGGACATACCCGAAGGATTGTGGAAAAAATGCCCGCTTTCGGGTGAGCTGGTGTTTGCCAAGGAACTGGAAGCCAACCAGCAGGTGGTGCCCAAGAGTGGTTATCACTTCCCGATTACCTCGTACGAGCGGTTGCGATTTCTGGTTGATGAAGGGAGTTTTGAGGAATTCGACCTCAATCTTCGCTCTGTCGATGCCCTGGGATTTGTTGATTCCGTGCCCTATACGGAACGTCTGAAGAAAAACCGCAAATTGAGCGGATTGGAGGAGGGAGTGGTCTGTGGGGTGGGGGCCATCGACCAGATTACGGTTTCGCTGGCGGTGATGGACTTTCGGTTCAGCGCCGGATCCATGGGTTCGGTCGTGGGCGAAAAGATCACGCGGGCGATTGAGCGTGCTGTCGAACGGGGCATTCCTCTGATCATCTTCTCCGCGTCGGGTGGCGCTCGCATGCAGGAGGGCATCCTCAGCCTGATGCAGATGGCCAAGACAAGTGCCGCGCTCGCGCGTCTGGACGATGCGAAACTTCCCTTTATATCCGTTCTGACCAACCCGACCACCGGGGGCGTGACCGCAAGTTTCGCCGCCCTCGGCGATGTCATTCTGGCCGAACCCCGTGCACTGATTGGATTTGCCGGCCCCCGGGTGATCAAGGAGACCACTCAGAAGGACCTTCCAGAGGGTTTTCAGAGTTCGGAATTCCTGCTCAAGCATGGCCTGATCGACCAGATCGTAACGCGAACCGAGATGCGTGACCGGCTCCGGGAAATTCTCGGTCTGCTCGGATTCTCGGGCAGCGCCCAAGTGAACGGATAGAGGTCAGAGGACGGACCGAACGGGGGGTCATTGCTCGACATCTTGCATGTCAATGCGAGATGTGAGCTGTGACCCCTTCAAACCGAATGCCACCCGAAGGGGTCAAACCTTGATTCCCGCATTGGCATGCACGAATACAAGGAATGACCCCGTGACGATGCCATGCGAGATGTGAGCTGTGACCCCTTCAAACGCCGCGCCTTATCGACTGCGTTCGAACCGAACGAGTCGTGCTTGCCGTCGTGAGCCCTGATCTCCAGCGTCCGCTTCTGTGAGTTCCTCCTCCAAACTGGAAGACTATAACGCGGTCCGACATTATCTCTACGGCCTCAAGCACCATGGTGCCAAGTTCGGGATTGATCGTATGCGACTGCTGGCCGAGCGCCTCGGTCATCCGGAAAGATCCTTCCCGGTCATCCATATCGCTGGAACCAACGGCAAGGGATCGGTGGCGGCCATGGTCGAGTCAATTCTCCGACGCAGCGGTCACCGGACCGGGCTTTTCACCTCCCCGCACCTGGTCAGGCAGGGTGAACGAATCCAGGTCGATCGTGAGATTCTGCACGAGGAAAGCATTGTCGAATACACTCGCGAGTTGAAGCCCGTGGCCGACGCCATGGCCAGGGTCAATCCGGACGACCATCCGAGCTTCTTCGAATTCATGACCGCGATGGCGTTTCTCCATTTCGCCCGGGAGAAAGTGGACGTGGGCGTGATTGAGGTGGGCTTGGGAGGTCGATTGGATGCTTCCAATGTGGTTCGACCGGATGTCACCGCAATCACATCGATCGGTCTCGATCATTGTGATATCCTCGGAGACACCATCGAGAAGGTCTCTCGGGAAAAGGCCGGCATCATCAAGCAGGGCGTGCCCGTCGTCCTGGGTCCGGTCTCGGACGATGCCGAAGCGGTCATCCGATCCGCCTGTCGGGAGAGGGGATCGTCACTCGTGACGGTTGAGGAACGCTTCGGGTTGAAGGTTGAGAACTACCCCGAGACAAACCTCGAAGGCGATTATCAGCGTATCAATGCGGGGACGGCCACTCTCATCTGTGAAGAACTCGAACCCTCGATACCGGTATCGAGGGACGCGATTATCAGCGGTTTGGAGTCCGTGGTCTGGCCCGGGCGCTGGCAGCGCCTCGAAGTGGATGGTCGTACCGTGATTCTGGATGCGGCCCATAACGTGGATGCGGCCGCCTGGATGGCGAGGAATCTGGCCCGTCATGTGGCGGAAACCGGCAGGAAACCGATCGTGGTGGTCGGTTGTCTCGGTGAAGAACGGGCGGCGGCTCTGTTGGCTGTCGTGGCCGAACATGCCCGTGACATATACCTCGTGGTTCCCCATCAGCCGCGGGCCTCCGGGTTTGGCGTTTTGGAGGGATTGGTGCCGGATTCGTTTGCGGGGCGATGCCATCGCACCACGGTTGGAGAACTCTTCCCAGCCCCCGGTACCTGCACCATAGGTCGGCCTGGGGACTCGGTCGTCGTGACCGGATCGATTTACCTGCTGGGCGAGGTGCTGGAAAAGATCGAATATGCCGAACCGCTGAACCAGGGCATGCTGCAGGACTTCTGATCGGCGAAACCGATCCGGGGTGGAGGAGGGGAGGAGGAGAAGTAGGAAGTTAGAAGGAAGAAGGAAGAAGTGGGAAATCGAGTCAGGGACATTCGCTGGGACGCGAATGAGGGTTTATGATCCCATCCAGCCATCCAGCCATCCAGCCATCCAGCCATCCAGCCATCCAGCCTGTCCCGGCGTATCGCAGAGTAGCCGGACCAATTCGTCCGACGCTTCCTGTTGGCGGAAAACCAGGAGACGAGGGGGACAGGACCCTTTTGTCACGAGTCAAGCAATGACCCCGTCGATCCGTGTATCCGAATTATCGTCTCCTATGAGTGACTGATTATCTGAAATAGGTCACTTATAGGTTGCTATTTGATGTAATATGGCTACTTATCGGTGACATGAGAATGGAAATGCGACAGATTCTTCTTCGACATCTGGACCGACACGTTTCTGAATTGAACGAGCTTCGACGGTTGGTTTCGCGTCCGGCACGGGGTTGGTTGCGGGCGGTTCGGGAGGCACTGGGGCTCAGTCAAAACGCGGTTGCATCCAAACTGAGCTTAACTCGCGGGGCATGGACCAAGATGGAAAACACGGAAGCGCGCGAGGGAATATCGCTCGCGACGTTGCGACGCGCTGCTGATGCCCTGGACTGCGAACTCGTTTACTTCCTTGTTCCGCGCGAATTGGTCGCGGAAACTTTCACTGATCTTGCGAAAGCAAACGATCCTGCAATGGGTCATCTCGCAGCAACCGAGCACTCGATGGCATTGGAGGGGCAGGCGGTCGGTGACTTGGCTGCGAAGGAGCAACCGTCGCGGTGAAACCGAACGAGATTTTCGGAAGCCTTGATGGCCAGACCCCGCTGACAGATGACGAGAGGCTGGAACTGCGCCCAAGTTTCTCCACGCGTAGAGAGTTGAATGAGGCAGAACGTCTGAACATCAATACAGCACGGATCTGGGCGATGCGAGGCGCCGTGCTCGGTCGTTCTGATTTGCTGACCGATGTGTTTGGTCGCGAGTTGCACCGACGGATGTTCAACCAGGTTTGGAAGTGGGCGGGGCGTTATCGGAAGACGGAACGCAATCTTGGTTGGGAGCCGCACCGCATACCGGAAGGTGTGCGGGTTGCATTTGACGATACTGCTTTCCGGCTGAACCACGAAACGTATCCATTGCACGAGTGTGCGATCCGCCTTCACCATCAGCTCGCGGTGATTCACCCCTGGGTCAATGGCAACGGCCGCCATGCCCGATTGATGGCCGACCTCCTGGTGGCATCCGGGAAGGGGAAACCATTGACCTGGGGCGCGGAAGCAAATCTCGCCGCGTCCGGAACTGCCCGCTCCTGCTACATAGATGCAATCCGAAAAGCGGACGGCGGCGACTTCGGTCATCTATTGAAGTTTGCCAGGAGTTGATGGCGAATCCAATCGGTTCGCGCTCAGAACCTGGAACTTCTGGCCCATGATTCCGGGATGGAGCAGGGATTTCAGCTGGCTGAGGCGTTTGTCCGGAGCCCCGGCGGGATTTGAAATGATCTCCTCGATCACCCCGGTGGCGTTTTTCATGAAAAACGATTCCTGGCTGTCGACTCGGATGTCCTCGAAACCGGCATCCGCTAATTCTCCAATCAACCAGTCCCAGCAGATGTGACAGGTGAGATCCTGCCTGCCGGGATTGGCCAGAAGTTCGTTGTGCTGTCGATGGTGTCTGTAGGCGCGGCCCGTGCCCTCCGGCCACTCTTCGCACAGGGTCGGCCAGCCCTTGCCGTAGTCGATGGCGATGAGAACCCCCTGCCAGTTCGGGCTGACGATTCGCCGCATCAATTCGCGTGCGGCAATCGGCAGATCGATCGTATAGCCATCCGGTGCCCCGTCGGGAAGGGTTCGCCGGATCGCGTCGACCGGCGGCGAAAGGTGGTCGAGGTCCGTCCATACCGGCGTGTGCCCGTCGAGGGTGACCCCGCGTTCGATCCACTGATCACCCCTCCTGACCACTCGGTGAAAGGGTTGCGCATCAAAGAGTTCATTTGAGAAGCCGATCGTCCGGTCCGGCATCCGAAGGGCGTCACCAACTCTGATCGACTCGCTTGCACCGAAGTTGCTCAGAGCCTCCGTCAGTATTCCTGCACCCGGCTCCGCTCCGATCTCCACGAAGGTAAAGGTGTGCGGGTCCCGGTTGTTCAGACGGCTGACTGCACCCGCAGCCACGAGGGTGGAGAAGACCTCGCGATGGGTTTCGGCCGTGTAGAAATCGCTCTCCGGATTTCGACCCACCCGCATCACATCGCTCCGATAATACCCGATTTCAGGGTCGTAGAGCGCAAGATCCATGAAGGCGGCGAACGGCATGGTCGACCGGCCGTCGAGGCATCGGGAGAAGCGCTCGGCGAAGAGTTGGGCAGGATTCAAAGGCGAAGATGCCATTTACAAGAAGCACGAATTGGGCAAAGTTGTGCCATGTTCAAACGCCTTTTGCTTGTGGCGGCAGTTTCCTTCGCCGTGGGGCAGATCCTCGTCTTTGGGATCCGCGTGGCCCAGGGGCGAAGTCTGTTTCCATCCTTCGAGGCGAACCGGCGGAGCAATCACATCGAGGATGTCCTGAGGATCGTCAACGAGAACTATGTGCGGGAGGTCGATGCCTCCTTCGACAAGCTTTCCGACGCCGCCTTGAATGGAATGCTCAGGTCGCTTGATCCCCATTCCGAGTACATGTCGCAGAAGGAGTTTCGTGACCTTCAGGCGGAGACGAGTCAGGAATTTGGCGGTATCGGGGTTCAGATCGAGATGCGTGACGGCAGTCTCATCGTGGTGGCTCCGATTGCCGGAACTCCGGGAGAACGGGCCGGTATGATGCGCGGCGATCTGATTGTCCGCATTGATGACCGCCTGGTCGAAAAAATTTCGATGGATGACTGTCTTGACCTGCTTCGGGGGCATCCCGGCAGTCAGGTCATTCTCGCCATTTCCCGGCCGAGAACCGGGGAGACTTTCGAAAGGACCATTGTCCGCGAAGTGATCACGGTCGACAATGTTCATGACGTCCAGATGTTGACCGAACTCATTGGCTACGTCCGGATCATCCAGTTCGGAGAGCGAACCGGCGACGAATTTGCAGAAGCCCTCAAGGTTCTCGATAACGACGGGATGCAGGGCTTGATCCTCGACTTGCGGGATAACCCGGGCGGACTGCTCGATGCGGCGGTCGACGTGGCGGAGCCCTTCTTCGACCGGGGCGAACTGATCGTCTACACCGAGGGTCGCGAGCAGAATTCGCGGCAGGAGATCCGATCGAAGAATAATCACCCCCGAAGGGACTTCCCCCTGGCCGTGCTGGTCAATTCGGGGAGTGCCAGTGCGTCGGAAATCGTGGCGGGCGCGCTCAGGGATACCCAGCGGGCGGTCATCGTCGGCGAGACATCCTTTGGCAAGGGTTCGGTCCAGACCATTCTCCCTCTTCGCAACAATGATGCCGTCAGGCTGACCACCGCCCTTTACTATACGCCGGGCGGAGAGACCATTCACGGGGAAGGTGTGGATCCCCACATACCGGTTACGCTCAGTGCGGCGGATGATCGCAAGCTCACCATTCAACGAAACCGAATGGATGGCTTGTCTGTGGAGGAGTTTGTGGAGCAGTTCGGCTTTGAACCGATACCGGATCGTCAGATGGGCGCGGCCCTGGATGCCCTGCGGGGGCTGATCCTCGCGACCGAATCACTCAGGGTCACCAAACGGGCCGCGGGAGCCTGATGGCGGTGGGGGGCAGCCGTGGCGGGGATAGGGCGGCTCGATCCGGCCTGGATGGTCTGGTCCTGTCCCTGGAGACTTCCTGTGACGAGTCGGCTTTCGCTCTGTTCGACCGGGATGGTGGAATTGAGGAGGAGTGGATCAGCAGCCAGGTTCAGCTTCATGGCCAATACGGCGGCATCGTTCCCGATCTGGCAAGTCGCGAACACCTGGCCAACCTGCCGGTGCTTCTCGGTCAGGCCATCGGAAAACTCGGTGGTCGCTGCCCCGGGGCGGTCGCGGTCACCAGCGGTCCGGGACTCGCCGGATGCCTGGCCATGGGATTGGCCGCGGCCAAGGCCCTGGGCCTGGCCTGGGATTGCCCGATCTATGCCATCAACCACCTCCGTGCCCATGCCTTTTCACCGTTCATCGATCTGCACCGAAGCGATCCGGATGGTTTCAACCTTTCGTTCAAGGACCATCTGCCTCACCTCGGGCTCCTGGTCAGTGGGGGGAATACCCTCGTTTTCCGGATGGATACCGGGCCCGCGATCGAGGTGCTCGGTGGCACCATCGATGATGCGGCGGGTGAAGCTCTGGACAAGGGCGCAAAGCTCCTGGGCCTGGGCTATCCGGGCGGACCGTTGATCGAGGAGAGGGCTCGAGCCGGGAGGGGTGATGCCTTCGATTTTCCACGCGCCCTGCTCAGGCCCGGGAACCGGTCCTTCAGCTTTTCCGGCCTCAAGACCAGTCTTCGCTACCGTATTGAGAAAATGGAACCTTCGGAGGTGACGGCGAACCTCGACCACCTCTGCGCCAGCTACCAGGAAGCCGTGGTGGACGTCCTGGCCCGGAAGGTGGAGCGCGAGCTGGTCGCCGGCGATTACCGGAGTGTCGGGCTGTCCGGTGGCGTGGCCAACAATCGCTCGCTGAGAGAACGACTGGCAAATGTCTCCGATCGGCAGGGCCTGCCACTGCTGGCGGCCCTGCCCCGGCACACGGGCGACAATGCCGGCATGGTCGCGTTTGCCGGCTGGATGGAACGTGAACGGCTGGTCCCATGCGAGGCCTTCGAGGCGTCGATCGAACCGGGGGCACCGATCGCCATCGACTGATGCCGGGGAGATCCTGATCTCTTTGAGCGAGGCAGACTGATTTTTCTTGCAGTACGCCATTGCTGCAGTACTGTAGTTTTCAGCCAGCAATCCTGATTGCTTTTTCTAAGTGAATCCGGCTGATGCTTCTAAATTCCCGACGTGGCCAAATCCAATAGCAAGCCCGCAATTCATCCACATCGGAAGATCGAGCTGGAGCTCAGGCACATGCTCACCGATGAGAAGTTCACGCCGCACAGCGCCTTTCTGTCCGAGGTTGAGCTGTGCGAGCGATTCAAGGTGAACGTGGCGACCGCCCGCAAAGCGGTGCGCAACCTGGAGGAGGAGGGCTTGCTCTACAAGATCCACCGAAAGGGTACCTTTGTCTCTCCCCCGTCCAGGAACAAACTGATCCTGTTCGTGACCACCTCACGCAGCTTTTCGACCGTGGGGCGTGTGACCCCGGTTGCCTCGAAGTATCCGACCTTTCAGTGGCTCGAACTGCCGGTGGATGATCTGCGACCGATCATGGCGGATATCCGGCATGTGTTTCCCCGACTGAAGGGAGTGTTATTCGTTCGTGATCTCCCGGGTTGTATCGATGTGATCCGAGGGGTCCAGACGCAGGGGATTCCCACCTTTTTTTATGGTTCCGAGGCGCATACGCCGTTCCTCGATATGACCCACTCCCTTCTCTACCGGGAATCCGAGATGTCCGCCATGGTCATGGATCACCTGAAGGCGTGCGGATGCAGGAATATCGGATTTCTTGGGACGGATGAACTTGTGGTGTTCAGCGCCCGGCACGAGTTCTTCCGCAAGTGGATGGGTGAGAACGGATTTCAGATCAAACTCGCCAATGTGATCAATCTTCCCCGGGAGATATTGTTCGATCCGCGGAAAAGTTTCGATGAAGTGAGTAGGCGTCTCAAGGCCAAGGACTTCGATGCGGATGGCATTTTCTGCGCCAACGAAAACTGTTCAGCTGTATTCGTTCAGGCTGCGACCGCTTTGGGAATCAAGATACCGACCCGTATGAAGGTGGCTGGAATTGAGGACGATGGGATTATAACTGAGCGAATCTACCCTCAGCCGACCTCGGTTCGTATTCCTTTTGACGAGGATGTCAGGGAGTCCTTCAGGATCCTGACCGAACTCATCGATGATGATGAGGCCATCACCCGCAGGTGGAGCAAGCACTACCTGATCAAGCGCCAGAGCACCTGATGGATTGAGCTACGGTCCGAACGGGGGGTCATTGCTCATATTGTGCATGCCAATGCACGATATGTGCTTTGACCCCTTCGAATGGTCAGAGGTCAGAAGTCAGGACCCCTTTGCACGGTCAAACGCGCGACAGCCACTCCCGCAATGTGGCCGCGTCGGCCACCATGCGCTCGGGATCGTCGTCGGCGACAAATTCGAGTGAGGCAAACAGGTCGCCGCATTTCGAAACCTTGGCCAGGTAGGCGGCCCAGGCCTCTGAACCGTCCGCCAGCGGCAGGCGTTCCCGGGTCTTTCCGTCCCAGTGGAAGACGTGCAGCCCGATCAGGCGGGGCAGGGCGGTATCCATATCAGCAAGACTGAACTCGGTCGGCTGGAGATTACGGGGCTGCCAGAAGGTCAGGAAATTCGGATGGTCGACCGCCTGGAACAGTCGCTCGGCTGAGTCCGCCGTATCGGTCAGGGTATTGGCGTGCCACTCACAGGCGATTCTGACGCCCGCTTCTGCGGCCAGTTCAGCCACCCGTCGACCGTCCTTTGCCACCGCTTCACGGGTGGCGGGATCCGCGGAGTCCGATCCCTCCCTGCCGGTCCAGACCCTCAGGATATTCGTTCCCAGGGCCCTGGTCGTTTCGAGGATCGCCTCGAAGGGGCCGGAATCCTCTTGCCCGAGTCGGTAATAGGAGCCGTAAGCGGATACCTCCAGGCCCGCATCGAGGGTCATGCGGCCGATCGCCATCGCATTCGCACGGTCGTTCGGGGGCACATGAACGTCGCCACCCCATTCGATTCCTTCGAGCTCTGATCGGCTGGCGAGGGAGAGGATCTCCCGGGCGGACAGGTTGCGGAAGGTGACAGAAAGGAGTCCTGATTTCATTGTGTGGTGGGTGAAAAATCAGGCCATGATCGCGGCCTGTTCCCGAGTCAGTTCATAACAGAGAGGTTGCCCGGCCAGAAACCGCTTCAATTCGTCGGCCATGAAACGCCCCATTCTTGTGCATTCGGGTCCCATCGAACCGGCGATATGCGGCGTCAGGGTGACGTTCGGCAATTCCTGAAGCCTGCGGTATTCGGCGTCGGTCGCCACTTCGGTCACATCCAGTACGGCCCAGAGATCGGGTCGCCGGTTGAGAACGTCGATCATTTCACCGTGCCGGACAACCGCGCTTCGGGCGGTATTGATGAAGGTCGCATTCTGTTTCATCGATGACAGGAGGTCACCGGTGATCATCCCCTGGGTTTCGGGCAGGTCGGGTGTGTGCAGGGAGACGACATCCGAGTGCTCGAAGACATCCTCCAGGGAACACAGTTCGAGGTCGAGGCGGGCCGCGTCATCGTCAGACGCATACGGATCATAGGCGATGACCCGGACATCAAGGGACTGCAGAAACTGTCGGACGAGGCGGCCAATGGTACCGAGTGATATCAGGCCGACCGTGCTGCCGTAATTCCCGGCACAGGCGACCATACCGTGAGCGTCCCATCCTGAAATGCGGGCCGAGCCCGGCGCCTTGCATGCGGCGTTGAACTGCCAGCCCGCCTTGAGCCCGAAGATGATCTGAGAAAGAGTGTATTCCGCCACCGGGATCGCGTTGGCAGGTCCAGCCGTGGTGATCGGGATATTCCGGGCCCAGAATTCCTCCCTCATGAACGTACGGACCGAGCCGGCCCCATGGAAGAATGCTTTCAGGTTGGGGGCCGCCTCGAGAAAATCCGCGTCCAGTACCGGAGCGCCCCAACCGGAAAAAATCATGTCCACATCCCCGAGCAACGAAGGATTCGCCCGGATCGATACAGGTGTCTGCTGGGGCGCTATGATCGTGACCAGACCGGCGATCTCCTCCTGTACCTCAGGCGGATAGATGCGTTCGAACGCCTCGGTGTTCAGGACATAAAGACCATTCATGGGTTTGTGCAGGACTGAGTGTTAGAGAGGAGGGGATTCCAGGAAGCGTCTACTGTACAGCAGCGATCGTCCTGCGAGTCAAGACCGAGGTCAGAAACGGGGTCACATCTTGACTCTTGACAACTCGATCAGGAACGGGGTCACGCCTTGACTCTTGACAACTCGACTGGACGAGTTGTCAAGAGTCAAGACGTGACCCCTTACGAGTGACCCCTTACGAGTGACCCCTTACGAGTGACCCCTTACGAGTGACCCCTTACGAGTGACCCCTTACGAGTGACCCCTTACGAGTGAC
>Ga0164313_10000018_pt1 | contig 86165 bp, 87 predicted proteins | sample GuaBasSedimGuay4_FD_113735 | JGI IMG/M metagenome (GOLD analysis project Ga0164313, IMG submission 113735) | Subseafloor sediment microbial communities from Guaymas Basin, Gulf of California, Mexico - Guay4, Core 4569-4, 0-3 cm | ecosystem: Environmental > Aquatic > Marine > Hydrothermal vents...
ATATGAATGCAAAATGTGACCGATAAAAAACAATAAATATAAACACATGAAATACAGAATTGAGCACGATACAATTGGAGAAGTTAAAGTTCCAGCAGAAAAATACTGGGGAGCACAGACTGAGAGATCAAGAAATAATTTTAGAATTGGTCCGGAAGGATCAATGCCAAAAGAAATAATAGAGGGCTTTGCTTATTTAAAAAAAGCGGCTGCTTATACCAATTATGATTTAAAAGTGCTCAGTTTAGAAAAGAGAGATGCTATTGCAAAAGTGTGTGATGAAATTTTAGATGGAGAATTGTATGATCAATTTCCATTGGTAATTTGGCAAACTGGTTCCGGAACGCAAAGCAACATGAATTGCAATGAAGTAATTGCTAATAAAGCTCATGTCAATAATGGCGGAAATTTAGAAAATAGTGATCGTTTTATACATCCTAATGATGACGTAAATAAATCTCAATCATCTAATGATACTTTCCCGACGGGAATGCATATAGCAGTTTACAAAAAAATTATAAGCACCACAATACCAGGTGTTGAAGCCCTTCGAGATACTTTAGATCAAAAATCTGCTAGTTTTTCAAATGTTGTTAAAATCGGTAGAACTCACTTAATGGATGCAACTCCACTGACACTGGGTCAGGAATTTTCGGGTTATGTGTCGCAATTAAATCACGGATTAAAAGCGCTAAAGAATTCCTTATCTCATCTTTCAGAATTAGCGTTGGGAGGTACTGCGGTAGGTACCGGAATTAACGCGCCGGAAGGGTATGACATTTTGGTGGCAAAATATATTGCAGAATTTACGGGTTTACCATTTATCACGGCAGAGAATAAATTTGAAGCTCTGGCTGCACATGATGCTATTGTAGAAACGCATGGTTCTCTGAAACAATTAGCTGTTTCTTTGATGAAAATTGCAAATGATATAAGGTTATTGGCCTCTGGTCCAAGGAGTGGGATTGGGGAAATTATTATTCCTGCTAATGAACCAGGATCGTCAATTATGCCAGGCAAGGTAAATCCAACTCAGGCAGAAGCGCTAACCATGGTATGTGCTCAGGTTATTGGTAATGACGTTGCCATTACCGTGGGAGGCCTAAGTGGGCATTACGAATTAAATGTATTTAAGCCGGTAATGGCGGCAAATATCTTGCAATCTGCCCAATTGATTGGAGATGCATGCAATTCCTTTAACACAAATTGTGCAATTGGAATTGAACCAGATCAGGATCGAATAACCAATTTATTAAATAATTCATTAATGCTGGTAACCGCTTTAAATACTAAGATTGGTTACGAAAAGGCGGCGAAAATTGCCAAAACAGCGCATAAAAATGGGACTACACTTAAGGAAGAAGCCGTTAATTTAGGCTATTTGACCTCTGAAGAATTTGATCTTTGGGTAAAACCCGAAGAGATGATTTAAATTCTGAAACTGAGATCGTTGGATGAATTTAATTTTTATTCTTATAGTCATAACAGCAATATTATTAGTAGCTTTTAAAATTAACTAACCCGTTTAATTTTAACACATATGTGCAATAGTTTTAATAAAAAATTTCTTGATGAAGCCGCGAAGGCAAGGCCGAATGATCTAAATGATGCCCATAATATCCATCATCATTTTATGAGTGAAGCAATAAACGGTGCGATTAAAGGTGTAAATAATGATGAAGGAGGTCCATTTGGTTGTGTTATTGTAAAAGATGGTAAAATTATTGGAAGAGGTAATAATAAGGTAACCTCAACAAATGATCCCACAGCACATGCAGAGATAGAAGCCATTAGAAATGCCTGTAACTATTTGAATGCATTTCAGTTGACAGATTGCACCATTTATACGTCTTGTGAGCCATGTCCGATGTGTTTGGGTGCTATATATTGGGCGCGGCCCAATAAGGTATATTATGGATGTGATAAAAAAGATGCCGCAAATATAGGCTTCGATGATGATTTTATTTATAAAGAGCTACGTCTGCCAAATAAAAAAAAAGGGATATCATTTGAACAGCTAAGTAAAGATGAAGCCATGATGGCCTTTGAAAATTGGAATGATAAAGAGGATAAAGTAAAATATTAAACTACTTATCGAATTCTAATATCTCAATATTCCTAAATTCAACCGGGTGACTCTCACTTTGAAGTGATATAAATCCACTTTTTAAAGGTGATCCATCCGGGACATTCCATTTCGTGCTGTCAACTCCATCAACCCCTCCATTACCAATTTGTGGTTTATAATACACCAAGACAGATTCACCATTTATTATATGCCTGACAATAGAATCATTCATCACTAATAATTCTGCCCTGACCCATTGATCTCCATCATAAGTATCTGAACTTGATTCTATGCAGTGTGTAGTCAATAATTCTCCCGCCATCATAATATTCGTTCCAGGCGTACACACATTACCGGTTGATCTTTTTCCTGTACCTAATCCTCCCAAAAATTGAGCTTCGATACATATGGGGAAGGTTTGATTTAAACCCATTGATTCAGGAGACTGACAATGTAACATTACCCCACTATTGCGTGCTGCCCAGCCCGGACCATCAGATAACTGTTCTCCCGTAAATCTGTATTCTAATCTCAACCTATAATTGGAAAATTTTTTATTGTAAAAGATATGCCCAAATGACTCACCAAATTTATCATATTCGTCATAATTAACCTGAAGAACACCATCTACAACCCGAAAGGTATTTTTGTAATTATCACCTGCTGGGTGGCCGTTGATTTTGACTGTCCAGTCTTGTAAATCCTTTCCATTAAAAAGTTGAACCCATTTTTCTTTCTTTATCTCGTCTTTCTTACAACTACCAACAACTAAAATAATAAGAATGATGAATAACGAAAATTTCAATATTGATTTCATAAGCTAAAAGATATTTTAATTTACATCAAATATATCCAAAATATGGTAACTAAATTACAAAATTTCAATAAACAAAAAGCCTGTGACGACACCGGGTAAGAACCTCTAAACCCATCATATAACTAATGTAGTGATCAAAAAAAAAATCAGTATTAAAAACTAATACTGATTTTTTCTCAAAATTAACTAGATATTCATCGATAATAAATCATTCTCCCACCATGATTTATTGTTAACATTAATCAGAATATTAAAGTAATCTGATTATCAATAATTTTAAGCGTTATACATTCCTCTACTTAATTTTTCAATATGCTTTAAATATGCTTCGTATTCCTTTTCCTTTATCAAAAATTCCTTAGTATCAAATAAAGATTTTTTATTCTCCATTTTCACAGGCATATTTTTCGATCCTTTTTTACTATTCTTCTTTTCCATTTTTTTTAGCATTTTACTCCTATATAACGATGAGTAATTTGAATTATTATAAATATCTACTTTTTATCACATGCAAGTGATGCAATAAGTGTCCGGAAGTTAAATACCCTAAAGCTCTTACAGACATATTATTACTACTAATTTTTCCGATTTCCAACAAAGCGTCATCGCTAAAACTGTCATATAAATAGACTGTTGTTTTTCGCAAGGCGGTAAATTCATCTATCAACAAGTTGTAGTCTCTCTGATTGGCGTTTGAATGAATTGCAAACTGATTTTCATTAAAACCTGGCAGATCAATAATATCTTTACGAGCAAACCTTAGCGCTCTATAATTAAAAACACGTTCCGCATCTATAATATGCTGAATAATTTCTTTGATCGTCCACTTACCTTCGGCATACTGATAAATTTGTTTTTCCTTATCGATGACGCGAAATATATCTATTGCCGTTTTATATGAATATTCTAAATTTTGAATAAGTCCCATATCGTTATTAGATAAAGCGGCAATATATGGCTCGTAGAATGCTGCGTATTCCGCCTTTTCAATTTTCTGATTCAACATTTGTTGATTTAGAAGTTCATATGCTTGTTTTGCAATTTCCAGTTCCTCATTAGTAGGTATAACTAATACTTTTACTTTTGAATTTGATGCATTGATTTCTCTGATTTCATTACTTCTTAACAAATTCTGTGTTGCATCTAATTCAATACCTATAAAATCCAGATCCCTGCAAACCAAATCTCTGATGATTGAAGAATTTTCACCTATACCAGCAGTAAAAACGATTGCATCCAGACCATTCATAGCGGTAGCATAAGCCCCAATGTATTTTTTTATACGATAGGCATTAATCTCTAATGCCAATTGACAAGTTCGATTTCCTTGTTGTGCTTCTTCTTCAATTTCACGAAGATCACTATAACCTGTTAAACCGAGCATCCCGCTTTCTTTCTGTAGAATTATATTAACCTCATCCAAAGTATAACCCAAAGAATTTACCAAGTAAAAAATAACAGAATGGTCAATATCTCCACTTCGTGTTCCCATAATTAAACCATTCATGGTGCTGGATCCCAAAGAATGGTCCTTACTTCTACCATTTTCTATCGCAGTGATGCTACATCCATTTCCCAGATGGATGGAAACAATTTTTGTCTTCTTTTTTTGCAAATATTCAATTGCTTTTTCCGATACGTATTTATGACTCGTTCCATGAAAACCGTAAACACGAATTTTATTATCGATAAAAAACTTATTCGGAATAGCGTACCTATATGCAACCTCAGGAATAGATTGATGGAAAGCAGTATCAAATACAGCTATTTGTTTGGCATTTGGGAAAACTTTCTCCGAAACTTCTATCCCCTTCAAATTTGCCGGATTATGTAAAGGTGCAAGTTCAAAAAGTTCGTTAATTATATCCTTAACATTTTGGTCTATCACAGTAGTCCTTGAAAAAGTGCTACCGCCATGAACCACCCGATGAGCAACGGCATAGATATCTCCTGGATCTCTTAGAACACCAATTTCTTTGTTCAATATTAATTCAGATATCTTTTCTAATCCAACTTCATGATTTGAGATATTATAAATTTCATCGATTTTATTTTTATCCGATTTAAAATGGATCATCGAATTTTTTAAACCTATTCGCTCAACCATACCTGAACATATTACGTTCCTTCCTGGCATGTCAATTAATTGATATTTTATGGAAGAACTTCCAGAATTTATTACTAATATTTTCATTTTAATAATTTAATCTATTCAAAATATTAATACAGAATATTTTTTTTGCAAATTTACTAATTTCAAGAGTTGAATAGGTGTTTTTTAAAGAGAGATTTAGGCTTTTTTATTGGTTGCGAAATACCCAACTGCTGAAATTGTAATACTCTCTTTTTACCCTGAAAATCAATGTTAATTTCTAAACCATTTTGAATTTTAAAAACGATACTCGAATAAATAATTTAGATAGATCTAGATTTAAAGGTACTATTTATGTGTATACCATGCTGCGCCATTCTATCAATATCATCTCTCAAAAAAAGTTCCATAGTGATACCTTTACAGGAAGAAATACATTTCAACAAAAATCATTACAACCAGTTGCTTTAATTTTTATTTCAAGGTTCCTGAATTCAGAGTTTCCAAATAATAGGAACAGAAGAAGCTAGCAACAATTTTCTTTCACCCTTCTGTACATTTCTTCATAACGGGGTAAAATATTTTCCATAGAGAATTTATGCGCATGGTCACAGGCATTATCCTTGAACCGATTTAATAACTCTTCATCGCTCAAGATATACACAGCATTTTTTGCCATACCTATAACATCTCCAACATCACTTAAGAATCCTGTTTCTCCCTGCACATTTACCTCAGGTATTCCACCAGTATTCGATGATATCACAGGAGTTCTCGCTGCCATTGCTTCAAGGGCAGCTAAACCAAAACTCTCTGTTTCAGATGGCAAAAGAAATAAATCAGAAAAACATAATATTTCTCTTATCTCATCACTTTTTCCCATGAATAATATTTTTTGCTTTATACCCATTTCTTTAGCAAGAATTTCGGCCTTCTCGCGATCAGGTCCATCGCCAACCATCAATAATTTTGATGGAATCGATTTTTGAATCTCATAAAAAGTAGATATTACATCTAAAATCCGCTTTACCGGTCTAAAATTACTGACATGAGTAATTATCTTTTCTTCTGAATTTGCCAGACTTCCCCTTTTACAGTCTTCATCATTAACATCTTTTTGTTTACTGAAATCAACGAAATTGTGTATGACATCGATCTCTCTATTAATATTAAACAACCTCATTGTATCTTTCTTTAAACTATCTGACACTGAGGTTACTACATCTGAATTATTTATACTAAACTCCACCGCCATTTTATAAACAGGGTGACTTCCAACAAGAGTTATATCCGTCCCGTGCAAAGTAGTCACAATAGGTAGATTAATCCCTCTCTCTTTAAGCATTTGTTTCGCCATATAAGCCGCATATGCATGAGGAATTGCATAATGAACATGTACGATATCAAGATCATACTTTTCAGCAACTTCAGCTAGTTTACTAGAAAGGGCCAATACATAGGGTTGGTAGTGAAAAAGAGGATAATCCTCTAAAAAAACTTCGTGAAAATGTAAATTTGGATTCAAAAAATTTAGTCGTACAGGTTGATGGGAAGTAATAAAATGTACATTATGTCCCTTATGGGCTAAGGCCATTCCAAGTTCTGTAGCTAAAACTCCACTTCCACCATAGGTAGGATAACAAACAATTCCTAAATTCATAGTATAATTTTTAAGTATTATCCCGAGTTCACAGGATTATTTTACAAAATTTTCCAAAAAAAAATAAAATTCCGATTTCAAATTATTACATTAAGGACGTCAAAAATAAATGAACTTACTTTATGGTAAATTTTTTAACATAAAATTCTTTACATTTTCTCCCATTATTTTTTTTATATCGTCTTCATTAAACCCCGTTCTTTGAAGTTCTTCAACAATTAGAGGTAATCCTGTAATATCAAATGGAGTCATTACAGATCCGTCAAAATCCGACCCCAAAGAAACAAAATCAACTCCTACCAATTCTGCAGTGTATTTCATTGCTTTGGCAGTGGCCGCTGCATCAACACCACAAACTGCCTCTTCAAACATGGCAATGCTTATCAGACCTCCCGAATCTGCAATAGCTTTAAGATGTTTATCAGATAAATTTCTGGAATTGTCACATGTCCCTCTGACTCCGGTGTGTGATGAGATAATAGGACCACTAGCGATCTCAATTATATCATCGATCGTCATTGAGGCACAATGGGCAATATCAATGATCATCTCCAATGATTCCATTTTGAGAATTACAGATTTTCCAAATTCAGTCAGTCCTTCTTTTTTAATTCCATGAGCGGAACTACCCAATTTATTGTCAAAAAAGTGTACAGCCGACATCATCCGTACACCATTATCATATAATACCTGAACATTTTCAATCTTCCCATCCAGGGCATGTGCTCCCTCAACACCAAGAAACCCTGCTGTCAATTTTCCATTTTTTTCTCTGTCTGAAATAAAATTGGTTAGCTCCTTCGATGTTGTAATAATTCTAAACTTACCTTTCGATTTTTCTGCAAAACCATATAATTCACGGCACTGTAGTATGGCTCTTTTGGTTAAACTACTCGTTGGTCGCCCCTGTACAAGGTATAAAGAAGTTATATTATCCGTATCTCCTGTATTATTGTCATAATTTTGATTCTTCGGAGACTTAGTTACTATAGTGAAAGCTTGTAAACCAATATTTGCCTTAATCATTTTTGGAATATCCACCTGTCCAAAATCATTGTCTTTTAAAAGATCTCTTCTCCACAACAGAGCATCACAATGCATATCAGCAATAAAACTCAGATCATCGTAAAGTTCTCGGCTTTTTTCAGACACATTATATGGGGCTTTGACCCTTATTTGATTGTGTTGTTTATCAATAATTTTTGGCACAAATGAGATAACCAAAAAATAAATAAGCAAAACAGAAACAATGAAGTAGATTAAAATTTTAGAATTTTTTTTCATTTTTATTCACTGTTTTCGTTAAATTTTAATTTGTAAATTTGAATGACGTAAAAATAAAATATAATATGGAATTTGAGTCATTTTTAGTATTAATTTCCAAGGTTAAAAATATCGAACCGGGAGGTTTAACTTCTCAGTTTAAAATGGCTCCTGATGAAAGAAAGATCTTAAGCAGTTTGAGCATCAATAGAAGAAACCCAAAAAAAGCAGCCGTTTTAGCTCTTTTTTATCCAAATAAAAATAACGAAACTTGTTTTTCTTTAATATTAAGGCCAAATTACAAAGGAGTACATTCAAGACAAATAAGTTTTCCAGGTGGAAAGTTTGAAAATTCTGATGACTGTTTAAAAGCCACGGCATTAAGGGAAACTTATGAAGAGATTGGTATCAAAACTAAGGACATACTAATTGAGAAACAAATGACAAATACATTCATTCCTCCAAGCAATTTTTTGGTTAGTCCTTTTTTAGGAATAATTAAGTATACACCATCTTTTACTTACAATCACGAAGTCGAAAAAGTAATTGAAGTAAAATTATTGGATTTGTTAAAAGAAACTTCAGTAGCGTCAAAAAAATTTAGCACGAGCTATATGAATGATATTGATGTACCCTATTATAAATTAAACGATTATATGGTTTGGGGGGCAACCGCAATGATGTTAAGTGAAATTAAAGACCTACTTAAATCAATATAACCATTTATTTTTTTAAGTTTGTTATGCTAAAATGTGAAAATGGAACTATTTAAACAGGATATTTTTGGGAAAAGTATATTTCTAAAGAAGACATTATTTCAGTTAGTTGGATTGTTTTCTCACAGAAGGTATAGAGGATTTAATGAACTCCAAATTGAAGGCTCAGAGATTATCAGAGATTTACCCCCCAATAATGTTTTGTTCGTATCAAATCATCAAACCTATTTTGCCGATGTTGTTGCTATGGTACATGTTTTTAATGCTGCTTTAAGCGGAAGAGTAGACAATATAAAGGATATAGGATATCTTTGGAAACCAAAGATGAACATTTATTATGTTGCAGCCAAGGAGACTATGCGTGCAGGTATCCTTCCTAAAATAATGGAGTATGGCGGGTCAATATCGATAGAAAGAACCTGGAGAGAAAAGGGTAAGGACGTTAATAAGCAGGTTAAACTGTCCGATGTATCCAATATATCAAGAGCTTTACAAGATGGCTGGGTTATTACTTTTCCTCAAGGTACGACTACCCCATTCAAACCAATAAGAAGAGGAACTGCACATATTATTCAAAAAAACAAACCAATTGTTGTCCCGATCGTTATTGATGGATTTAGACGTTCTTTTGACAAAAAAGGTCTATTGATAAAGAAAAGAGGAATTTTACAGTCGATGGTAATTAAGAAACCATTGAAATTTGATTACGAAAATGATGACGTAAAGGAAATAGTAAAAAAGCTCGAATTTGCAATAGAACAGCACAAATCTTTTTTGAAAGTAACTCCAATCGAAGAATATCATGAAAGTGAAAGTGAGTTAAATAAAAAAAGAGAGTTCTGGGATACATATTAAAAGAGGCTGTATGAAAAGGAAATTACAATGTCATTCTAAGCGTAGTCGAAGAATCTAAATATTTAAATATCAGTATTTTGAGATTTATCCATTGCAGTCGAAATGACAAATTAGACCTTTTCATACAGCCTCTTTTCAATTTCATTAAGACAACCACGCCTCCATCATCCATACCGTTTTTTCCTGTTCGGCTATAAAATCACTCATCATAGCATTGGTACCTTCATCATCTGCATTGTCCGATTCTTCTAATATTTGTCTTTCAATTTTAAGCAATTCTGCTAAGGAATTAACAATTAATTCAACAGCCTTGATATCATTTGAAATATTTTTTCCTACCGGAACGCTTGATACGCTGACATAATCATCAAAAGTATGTGTTGGTGTACCCCCTAATGTTAGAATTCGCTCAGCGATCATATCCACTTTTTCTTGTGAATCAGTATAATTTTCTTCAAATTTCACGTGTAGGTCAAAAAAGTTTTTACCTTTTATATTCCAATGCAAACCTCTAACATTTTGATAATAAACCTGGTAATTTGCCAATAAAATATTTAAGCTTTTAACCTGTTGCTCTGTTTTTTCTTTGTCTAATCCAAGGATCGTTTTATTCATAATTTCTATTTTTTAAAATCTATACAAATATCACACTATTTTAAGCTTAGTTTGTATAAGAATCATTGATAGTTTTAATATCTTTATCGGAAATATTTATAGAAATGACAATTACTCAACTTAAATATCTCCTGGCAGTTGCAGAGCATAAAAACTTTACCGTAGCGGCAAATAAAAGCTTTGTTACCCAGCCAACCTTATCAATGCAAATTCAAAAATTAGAAGATGAGCTCGATGTAATCATTTTTAACCGAAAAAAAAAGCCCATAGAATTAACGCCAATAGGTGAAAAAATTATTGAACAAGCAAAAACTATTGTAAATGAAAGTAACAGGATTACTGATATTGTAGAGCAACAAAAGGGCTTTATCGGGGGAGAATTTAAAATTGGTATCATTCCAACCATCACTCCAACATTACTCCCATTCTTCTTAAAATCATTTTTAAAAAAATATCCAAAGGTTAAGTTAATTATTGAAGAATTAACCACAAATGAAATTATCAAAAAATTAGCAGATGGTCATATTGATGCCGCTATTGCAGCCACACCATTGGAAAACGAAGCTATAAAAGAAAAACCATTATACTATGAACCTTTTGTAGGGTTCGTATCCCGTAATCATCGATTATATGCCAATAAATTTATAACAGAGGACGATTTGGATCTTTCCGATATTTTACTTTTAGAAGACGGACATTGTTTTAAAAATAGCGTCATAAACTTATGTAATGCAAAAATAGGAATGAGTAATCCTCATTTTAATTTGGAGAGCGGCAGCATCAGTACATTAATTAAGTTATCAAAGGAAGGATTGGGAATGACCTTAATTCCATATCTGCATACCTTGGATCTGTCTGAAGAAGATAAAAAATATTTAAGACAATTCAATCAAACTGTGCCTGCCAGAGAAGTGAGTATTATTTATCATAAAGCACAATTGAAAATGCAACTTATTGAGGCCCTGAAAGATACAATTGACGGTGTAATAAGAGGGGCAATCTCATTTCATGATGTTAAAATAATAAGCCCTATTAATAAGAAAAAAGCAGTTTAGACTAATTTTTTAAGATAGCCAAACTTACATAAAGTTCGGGTCGGTCTGCGGTGAATTCCAGCAACCAAATGCGCAATTCTTCTATCTCAAATGGTAATAATCTTTTTATAGCTTTTTTCAATTCTTTAGTAAACAAATCAGCGTCAAAACTTACTTTTTTAAGAATTGTTTTGGTGTAATCAAATATTGCTCTTGCCATATTTCTCTTTTAAATTAATACTAGATAATTTGAACGATAATTACCCATGCATATTACAAAATTTTTGTTAAAAAACCAAAAATGTTAAAAAGTCATAATACAAATGCCCTAATTAGTATTCAACTTCTCCAGTTTTGTTAATAAACCAGATCCTTTTTTTTCCAATTCGGAATGGATAGATTGAAAATGTTTCTTTTTATTCTCAATTCCTTTTTGATTCAACTTTTCGATGAGATCATCAAATACTGCTATAGCTTCATCAATAATTTTTTCTGCTTTTGCAGATACTTTATCATCACTCGTTAACTGACAAACATAGCATTCTTCAATGACGTCAGATAATACATTGTTGATTTCCTTTTTAAAATTCTTTATACTCGCCATCTATATTATTTGTTACAATTACTATGCCACAAAACTACGTAATATAAGCTAAATTAGGAAATATAAATCTCTAATAATTCTGACATTCCTAAAGGGATAATATCAAATTTATTTATCGCCGCCGGCACCAATATCGTTTCTCCAATTTTAATTATTTCTTCAAAATTATTGGATCTCAATTTAATCCCCTTACCACTGACGCACATATATATTACAAATGAATCTAAAGATGTATTATCAATACTTATTTCTTTATCTATTGGCAAGATATTCGTTGTAAAATACTGACAATCAATTATATTTGAAGTCTCATTGATAGAGTTAACATAACTTGTGCTATATTTAGTTTCCATTGTGAAATCAATAGCTTCTAAGGCTTCATCAGTGTGTAAATCACGATAATTCCCTTCGGAATCCTTCCTGTCCCAATCATAAATTCTATAGGTAATGTCACTAGTCTGTTGTATCTCTGCGAGCAATACACCGGCACCAATTGCGTGTATCCTACCGGGTGGTATAAAATAGACATCTCCTTTATCAACTTCATCAAAATTTAAAATGTCAACAAGAGTCTTATTTTTAACATTTTTTATATAGTCCTCTTTGTTTATTAATTCTTTGAAGCCAACTTGCAAATTGGCTCTTTTATCAGCTTGCATAACATACCACATTTCTGTTTTACCAAAGGAATTATGCTTCGATCTAGCGAGCTCATCATTCGGATGTAGTTGTATACTTAATGCTTCCTTAGCGTCAATATATTTAATCAACAATGGAAATTGATTTCCAAACTCCCGATATACCTTTTTTCCCAATAAATGTTCACCATCCTTTTCTATTAGCTCTATTAAAGATCTTCCTTTCAAGCTTCCATTGACAACAAATGAAATGTCATTCTCAACAGTTGAAATTTCCCAGCTCTCACCAATATTATCTTCATCGGACTCCTTATTCAAGAGATCCTTTAATTTTTTACCACCCCATATTTTTTCTTTCAATATGGGTTTGAATTTTAACGGGTAATCTATCATACACCTAATATTATTTCATGTAAATATCGACCTTTTTTTTCAATAGTCAGGGTTTCGCTTAAGTGAAGCCCTGACTATTAGAAATTCCTTATTTTTGTCTTATGATCGACTTTATAAATAATTTACCAAAAGCAGAGTTACATTTACATATCGAGGGTACTTTTGAACCCGAACTAATGTTTGAAATTGCAAGGCGAAATAAAATTATTATTCCTTTTAAAAGTGTAGAGGAAATAAAAAAAGCCTATCAGTTTAACTGCTTACAAGACTTTTTAGACATTTATTACCAAGGTGCAAATGTCTTGGTTACAGAACAGGATTTCTACGATTTAACTTTTAGTTATTTACAAAAATGTGCCGTACAAAATGTTCGACATACGGAGATCATGTTTGACCCACAAACACATACTGAAAGGGGAATAGACTTTGAAACTGTGATAACTGGTATCTCTAAAGCATGTGAGGATGCTAAAGAAAAACTAGGTGTTTCATCAATTTTAATTATGAGTTATTTGAGGCACTTATCTGAAAATGATGCCTTTAAGACTTTGCAACAATCTCTTCCTTATAAAAATAAAATAACCGCGGTTGGATTGGATTCTTCTGAAAAAGGAAATCCTCCGTCAAAATTTACAAAAGTTTTTCAGAGGTCCGTTGATCTGGGATATATTCCTTTGGCACACGCTGGAGAAGAAGGCTCATCAGATTATATTTGGGAGGCGATCGACCTGTTAAAAATTAAAAGAATTGACCATGGAAACAATGCACTTCAGGATCCTGTTTTAATCAAAGAATTAATCAAGCGAGATTTGGCTCTTACCCTATGCCCTCTCTCAAATGTATCTCTGCAAGTTGTAAATAATTTAAAAGATCATCCATTAAAGAAGATGATGGAGCTAGGTCTGAAAGTAACCGTTAATTCTGATGACCCGGCCTATTTTGGAGGGCAAATAAATCAAAATTTTATTGAAATACAGAAGGCATTAGATCTAAGTAAAGAAGACCTATATGAATTGGCTAAAAATTCTTTTCAATATGCATTAATCGGTAAGAATACTAAAAAACAATATTTAAAAGAATTAGACGCTTACTATGAAGCTAATTCTTAATTTTTAAGAGCCTTTAAAGCTACGTCAATGTGATTTTCTGCTTTAATCATGCTGTTATAGATTTGAATCACGAACCCTTCCTTATTGACAACATAAGTAACTCTTCCGGGTATTGCACCAAACAAATTACCCGGTACGCCAAATAATTTCCTAACCTCATTTTCAGTATCAGCTAAAAGCGTAAAAGGTAAATTATATTTATCGGCAAAATTTTTGTGACTCTCAACACTATCTCCACTGATACCAACAATTTTTACGTTGAGATCCGCAAAATCTTCATAGTTGTCTCTAAACTTACATGCCTCTTTAGTACATCCGGAAGTATCATCTTTTGGATAAAAATAAATTACCATTGCTTCTTTACCAATATAATCAATCGATGTAAAAGTCACTCCATCTTGATCCGGCAAACTAAACACTGGCAGCTTATCACCTACTTCTACTCCTTTTTCTTTTTTCATATTGCTAATTAAAAAAAATGATCCTAATAAAAGGAAAGCTAATATTAAATATTTGATCCTGCTCATTTCAAAATTTGTCAATTCCCATTATAAGTCACAAAATTACGAGGAGTTTCATATAAGGTAATAGATAAGTCTAGTTGTAGATCAATCTTTTTTCGCAGTTTATTCCAAATAACGACAGAAATATTTTCAGCTGTTGGATTTAAACTAGAGAACTCTTCTACATCTTCATTCAAATTTTTATGATCAAACTGCTCTTCTATTTCATTTCTTATTAAACTTTTTAGAATTTTCATATCCATCACAAAACCGGTCTCAGGATGAATTTCTCCGGTGACTGAAACTATCAATTCATAATTATGACCATGATAATTTGGATTAGCACATTTTCCGAAAACAGAAGAATTTCTGGCATCTGTCCATTCGTTATTGTACAAACGATGAGCAGCATTAAAATGTGCTTTTCTATTAACTGTAACTATCATTTTATTTCAATCTTTGGTATTCCTTCTAATTTATCCAACATCTTTTGCTAGAGTTAGGGCATTATTTTTAGTAAGTATTCCTTCTTCTATTCCCATTTATTTACAAAAAAACCCATTCTTTGTGCGTCAAACAAAACTACAAAATTTGAAAATGATAAAGGTATATTATTTGATATTTGAATTATATTTGCCAATCAATACACCCATTAGAAAAATGTTGAACTCTTTTATAAAATACACTGTACTTCTCTTATTATTAGTAGGTTGCAATAAAAAAAATAATGTTATTAAGGAAAGGATACCCTATGAGATTAATTCCCACAAAAATCAAGACATTCCTAAAAAAGTAAAGAAAAACATTTTTAAAAAAAAGGAATCAGATAGTATTGATACTAAGAACGTAATAGAATTCTTGACAAAATACGGCGATCTAAACAAAGAAACGATCGTTCTCATTAAAACAAGATTGGGTAATATAAAGGTCAGATTATACAAGGACACCCCATTGCATAGAGCAAATTTTATTTTCCTTTCAAAAATAGGGTATTTTGATTCTACTTGTTTTTACCGTGTTGTTCCTGATTTTATTATTCAAGGTGGGAATTCTGAGAGGATTACAACAATGCGCTATAGAAATAAATATAGAAATTATAAAATGCCTTCCGAATTTAAACCAAACCGGAAGCATAAATACGGTGCCATAGCTATGGCCAGAGACTGGGAAAACAATCCTCGTAAAAAATCAAATCCATTCGAGTTTTACATTATTCAGAGCAGGGACGGCGGACACCATCTAGATGGAGAACACACAGTTTTCGGTGAAGTGATCTCCGGTTTTTCTACGATGGATAAAATTGTAAATCTCAAGACAGGTAGCGATGAATGGCCAATAGATGATGTATTCATGAAAGTCGAAGTTTTAGATTGATATTTGAGTATATTTGCCAAAATTTTTGAATGATGGAATTTTTAGAGGAAATTGAAAGAAGACGAACTTTTGGTATCATTTCACACCCCGATGCTGGTAAAACTACTTTGACGGAAAAGCTATTGCTCTTTGGTGGTGCCATTCAAGAGGCCGGTGCCGTTAAAAATAACAAAATTAAGAAAGGTGCCACCTCTGATTTTATGGAAATTGAAAGACAGCGTGGAATTTCTGTTGCCACATCTGTTCTGGCTTTTAACTATAAGGGGTTAAAAATAAATATTCTGGATACCCCTGGGCATAAAGATTTCGCAGAAGATACTTTTCGTACTTTAACAGCTGTCGATAGTGTTATCGTTGTTATTGATGTTGCTAAAGGTGTAGAACAACAAACCGTTAAATTGGTGGAAGTCTGTAGAATGCGTAAAATTCCAATCATTGTATTTATCAATAAATTGGATCGCGAAGGAAAAGACGCCTTTGATCTACTGGATGAGGTGGAACAAAAATTAAATTTAAAAGTTGTCCCTTTGAGTTTTCCCATTGGAATGGGATATGATTTTAAAGGAATTTATAATATCTGGGAGAAAAAATTAAACCTTTTTTCCGGTGATGTCAAACAGACCGTTTCGGAGGGTGTAGAATTTGATGATATTAACAATCCGGAACTGGACAAAGTTATCGGCGAGAAATGGGCAAGTGAGCTGAGAGAAGAATTGGAACTGATTGAAGAAGTTTATCCTTCTTTTGACAGAGAAGAATATTTGAATGCAGAACTTCAGCCGGTATTTTTCGGATCTGCCTTGAATAATTTTGGTGTCAAAGAATTATTAGATTGTTTTATTGAAATAGCACCTTCCCCACAACCTAAAATGTCTGATACGAGATTGGTTGATTCAAAGGAAAATAAATTTACAGGATTTGTCTTTAAGATCCACGCCAATATGGATCCAAAACACCGGGATAGGTTGGCATTTGTAAAAATAGTTTCCGGTATATTTAAAAGAAATACGAACTATTTACACGTTAAAAAGGGTAAAAAGTTTAAATTTTCGAGTCCGAATGCTTTTTTTGCAGAGAAAAAAGAAATCGTAGACGAATCTTTTCCCGGAGATATTGTTGGATTACACGATACGGGTAACTTTAAAATTGGAGACACGCTCACAGAAGGTGAAATATTGGAATTTAAAGGAATCCCAAGTTTCTCTCCAGAACACTTCCGATATGTGAACAATGCTGATCCGATGAAATCCAAGCAGTTGGCCAAAGGTTTGGATCAATTGATGGATGAAGGTGTGGCACAGTTATTTACACTAGATATTAATGGCAGAAAAGTAATTGGTACTGTTGGTGCTTTACAATTTGAAGTTATTCAATATAGATTAGAACACGAATATGGTGCCACTTGTTCTTATGAAAATTTAAATGTACACAAGGCATGCTGGGTAGAGCCGGAAGATGAACACAGTAATCAATTTAAAGAATTTAAACGGGTTAAACAACGCTATTTGGCAAAAGATAAAAAGGGTCAATTGGTCTTCCTTGCTGATTCTGCATTTACTATACAAATGACACAAGAAAAATACCCTAATGTAAAACTTCATTTTGTTAGTGAATACAAATAGAGTTTTGTAAATAACCCATTGTGGCTTCTACTACTATTCTTTCTTCTTTTCGTAATCACTTAACTTCTCCAGGGTAAACTCATCATCTTTTAAGCCTTGGTTGATCTTTATATCCGTCATAATAATGGTTGTTTGGTGTCTTTTTTTGATATTTTGCATGGTAACCTCATTAGCAACCCAAAGGCCATCTATTTTTTGATACTTAGTAGTTGATATTTTTTCGATACCCTTTTGACCGTAGAATTCAATTTTTTCAGGATAAAAGAATGTTTTATTCAAATAAATAATGAGATGATCAAATTCAACCTCATTATTTTTTGAGTTTAAATCCAAAATATAACTCGTCTCTCTGGTCTGATGTATTTTAGCATCATAATTTTCAGAGTATGACATACTGGCCATATCCTTAATAGAGAAATCTGAAGTATTCAAACTACCTTCTGCGAGATTGGTTATTTTTTTTGGCTTCTTAAACATGGGCAAATACAAATACATGTCACCATTTGGAAGAGATAAGGTTGCAATTCCTTCATCAGATTTGGGATATGTATATCGGAATAGTTTTTTATCCCCATCTTTCTGAATAATAACCGCCTTTTTAATTTTTTCCTTTTTTGTATTAAGATTGACCAGGATCATCTCAATATTTGATGATTTATCCTTAATTTGAGAAGCCGTCTGATCCATTTTTTTTAGCAAACTATTTGCATCCGCTGTTTGTGCGTACAATATGCCACAATTACAAACAACAAGAAGTAGAAACAAGCTAATATAGTATATATATATTTTCATATTTATCGATGTACTTTTGAAAATTTAAAAGTTCAAAAATACTACTTTAATTTGCTATCCAATTAAAAAATGACCTAATAAATTCAAAGAAACTATGTACTATCAATTAGAAAAACTGTTTTTTCTAAGACCCAATAGAATTGTTGCAGGTAATAAAGTCAGCGCCCCCATACTGGACCCAAACATACTGAGGGCTATTAGTATTCCAAAATATATCATTGGCACCAAATCAGAAAATACAAGTACGGAAAATCCGGCGGACACAGAAATGAAATTAACAAAAATGGCCTTTCCACTGATCAGCATGGTTTCTTTTAAGGCTTCCTTAATGTCCTTGGATTTTTTAAACCGATGATTGAAATGAGAGATGAAATGTATAGAATAATCTATACCGATTCCCATGGCGACACTCGCTACCAATACCGTTGCAATACTCAATGGTATTCCGGTGAATCCCATAAATCCATATAAAACTGCTATCGTTGCAAGAATTGGCAAACTTGCATAGATACCTTCACGCAAAGATCGAAACATCATGCTAATCACTGTAATTACCAATATTACTGCGATAATCAAACTAGCTATCTGGCTTTTAACCAGACTTTTATCCATTTGAACTGTCACATAGGGCATACCGGTAATTTCTACGGAGAAATTCTCCGATTTGTTTTCTAAAAGATAATCCTTTAAATATTTATCAAATTTTTCTACTTCACTTTGCCCTTTATTATTGAACTTGGCAACTATTATTCCCTGGTCAAGATCTTCGGTAACCAATTGATTGATATTTTCGTTTTGCCCAATCAAAAACCACAACTGCTGAATCTTTTCTTTTTCATCAGGAATTTTTTCTTCGCCACTTAACGCACCATTTAAATTGATAACTATGTCTGATATTGATTGTGCATTTGTAATATATGGGCTGGCCTTCATATACTCCTGAACATCATGCATATTTTGGAGAAGTTCGGGGCTTAACATATCCCCTTTGTACACCACAAATACCGGCTTAGATCCTCCAAATTTCTCTTCTACTATAACATCCGAAACAGAAACCGGATGATCGGACTTAAAAAATTCGCTTACACTAACACTTCTTTTAAGCATAAAAATTCCAACAACCCCAATTAAAAAAAGAAATATCCAAATTCCTATAATACGTAACGGCTTTGTAATAACTGCTTTATAGAATGGTAATAGTACATATTTATTTAAGTACGATTTTTCATTCACTACAGGGTTTCTGTGTTCCATTCTCTTTTTTCTATTAGGAATTATAGCGATGAGCGCGGGTACCAAAACAACTGCCAAAAATCCTGAGTACAAAGTTCCTAGAGCCGCTAGCATACCAAAATCTCTGATCATACTGAGGTAAGCCCCAAATATAAAAGACAGAAAACCTATCATGGTAGTGAGTGCCGTTAATATTACCGGCACCATAATTAATGGTAAGGCTTTAGCGACGGCATTTTTGGGATCTTCATCCTTAAACTGATTGATCCTGTTTAAAACATGAATAGCATAAGCACTTCCAACTGCCAGGATGATTATCGGCACATTATTGGATACCATAGAAAGTTTAAATCCAAATAAAATAAATGTGCCAATTGCCCACACAATGGCCAATCCAGCGGTTAACAGAGGCAAAATTACGCCTCTTAAACTGTGAAAACTTAAATATAAAATAAAGGCGATGAGTAAAAATGAGATGGGGATAAGTTTCATCATATCCGTTGAAACTACATCGGCGACATACTTTTTCATAAAAGGGGCACCGGCAAAATAAAATTTTTCAGGAAGTCTGAGGTTTTCAATTTTATTAATTACTTCACGTGAAACGTCATTGGTATTCGCATCATCCTGAAAAGTAAAAATGATCATTGTGGCCTTTCCATCTTTTGAAACAATATTCCCGGAAATCATTTTATCACTGGTAATTCTATCTCTTATAATCTCCGCTTCTTTTTCAGTCTCTGGCCATTTTCTTCTGCTGATCAAATCATCCACCTCAAAATTATCACCATCAACATTAAAACTCATGATATTTGTAATACTGGTAACAGATAATAGCCCATCCATTTCAGCCAATGTATCTGTCACCTGTTCAATATGGTGCAAAACTTCAGAACGAAAAACATTTTCGCTCTCAACAATCACCATTCCTATTTCTGTACCTCCAAATCTCTTACCAACATCCTTAAAAAGGGACACTATTTCGTCATCATCGGGCAAAGCGTCGATAACATTAGAATCTACTTCAAGAAATTTAAATTGATAACTAAAAAAGGCTGTTATTAGAAAAATAGCAAATAAGACTAGCCATCTAAATTTTACAATAAGTTCAGAAAATTTTTCCATTGGTCCGATTAAAAATAAAGTTCAAAAGTATTTAAAAATTTATGTTATCCTAATTAATAAAAGAAGTATTTCCATACTTGATTCTATAAATTCAATTCTCCTTGTAAAAAATCATGAAGAATTTGATAGCAATGACAAAACTTACATTCAAAGAACTTAGCGCCACCAGATGGCTGATCTCATTATTTTTACTACTTTTAGCATACTGAGAATTAGATTTTTCATATGACAATTGATCGAGTTGATCAGCCGGAATAATCGTTGTCCAAGAGGTTAAAAGAATAATTCGTATAATTAGAATGGTTTACCCGTCAGAAAACGAATATATTCGAATTGAAGAAATTGATTTTCATCAGAGATAAACAAAAATTAATTTCCGTAATTCACTATATTTATGCCCATGAATTCAAAAATTATAGCGGACGGTATTTTAAGAGCATTGGCAATTATTACCGGAATTGTATTGACCTTACTATTTTTGACTAAGATTAAATCTGTATTAATATACATAACGATTGCCTTTGTACTTACTTTAATTGCCAGGCCATTATTGATTTTTCTTCGACGAAGATTGAAATTGCCGAAAACCTTATCTGTTGTTATAACCATTTCTTTCTTTGTAATGCTTATTTTCGGGATTATCTCCATGTTCATACCTCTGATTGTTAAACAAGGTCAGAATATTTCATTGTTAAACACGGCTGAATTCATTGAAAATATAAAACTTCTAATAAGTCAGATAAGAAAGTATATCTCTAACAGAAATATTGATTTTTCAATTGAGCTCCAAGAGATGATTACTTCGAATTTTCAATCCATTCCGAGTTTACTGAATTCATTCATAGGAATGATCGGCTCATTTAGTATTGCCTTATTCTCTGTTTTATTTATTTCATTTTTCTTTATGAAAGACGCAAAGTTATTTCATAAACTATTTTTAGCGATCACTCCGGACGAGAAAGAAGAAAGAATTCTAAAGTCTTTAGAAACCATCAATAAACTTTTATCACGATATTTTATTGGTTTGATAATTCAAATTTCTATTCTATTCACAATCTACTCTGCAACCCTGCTGATTGTTGGCGTTGAAAGTGCTGTTGTTATTGCATTTCTGTGTGCCTTATTAAATATCATTCCATATATTGGCCCTCTTATTGGTGGAGTTCTAATGGTAACATTAACCATGACAAGTAATCTGGAATATGATTTCCAAACCTATATTTTACCAACAACCTTATACGTATTAATAGGATATTTAGGGGCTCAATTAATAGACAACTTCTTTAGTCAGCCGATCATTTTTTCAAAAAGTGTAAATTCTCATCCTTTAGAGATATTTTTGGTTATTGTGATAAGCGGTTTTCTATTTGGTGTTACTGGAATGATACTGGCAGTACCTTCCTATACTGTTATTAAAGTTATTTTAAAAGAATTTTTATCCGACCTCCCAATTATTAAGTCCCTGTCCAATTTAAATAATTGACTTGAATAAATCTATTTTAAATACTGATATTCAAGCTTTTATTAACAATTACTTGAATGAAGAGCCTACAAAACTAATTTTGAAAGGTTGCAATTTCCAACAGGTTCAAATTCAGGAAATTGTAGAACAAATCATCTCTAAGAAAAAATGTGAGAAAAAATTACCTGTCTGGTTCCATACCAAATTAATTTATTATCCGAATAAGTTAAACATAGAACAGACTTCTTCAGAAATTACCGCCAAATACAAAGCTGGATTGGTATCTGGAAATAGCCTTATTGATATCACCGGGGGTTTTGGAGTAGATTCTTATTACTTTGCAAAAAGGATAAAGAATGTGACACATTGTGAAATTGAATCAAATCTGTCTCAAATGGTTCAATACAATTACAAAATACTGCAAGTTGAGAATGTAAGAACAATTCCTGAAGATGGTCTGCATTATTTGGGAAAGAGTACTGGTAAATATGATTGGATCTACGCCGATCCTTCCCGCAGGAATGATATCAAAGGCAAGGTGTTTTTTTTAGATGATTGTTTGCCGGATATTCCAAAAAATATAGAGCTCCTATTTAATTTCTCAGACAATGTATTATTAAAAATTTCTCCACTATTAGATATTTCTCTTACCGTTAAAACATTGGTAAACACTAGAGAAATCCACGTCGTGGCAGTCAATAACGAAGTGAAGGAACTGCTGTTTTTATTGGAAAAAAATTATACTTCGGAGATTATTGTCAGAACAATTAACATTAAAAAGGAAGCATTAGAGAGATTTGAATCTCCATTCATAACGGCCACAAATGCCATTTATGATCTTCCTGCTGTATATTTATATGAACCCAATGCAGCAATTTTAAAGGCGGGTTTATTTACCGAAATTTCTTCTCAGCTAAAAGTTAATAAGTTACATGTAAATAGTCACTTGTATACTTGCAGTGAATTAATTGAATTTCCCGGCAGGAGGTTTAAAATAGTTCATTCCACTGTTTTTGATAAAAAGAAGTTGCTTAAAATAATTCCCTTTCGAAAGGCAAATATCACGACTAGGAACTTTCCTCAAAGTGTAGCTCAAATCCGCAAAAAAACAGGAATTAGAGAGGGAGGAAATGTCTACCTGTTTTTTACAACTGATATCCACAACAAACATATCGTTCTAGTTTGTGAGAAAGTTTAACAAATACTACCATTTACGGCTTAAAATATTTAGTATATTTAATTTTGGAAAAGCAACTTTTATTTCAACTCTCTAACAAACACAAATGGCAAATAAAAATATCCGAGCACTCTCTTTAAGAAAAGGTTTGGATGATAATCTTTTTGAAAATATATCAGAACTTTCAAAACTAGCTGCAACTGAAGATGAATTTCACAAGCTCTCTAAGCGATTTATAATTGACGATTCTGTAGTTTTTGGGACTTCAACTTTTTATGATTTTCTAAGACCGGAGAACATTGATAAAAAAATTCATGTTTGTAATGGCACAGCCTGTATGGTATCTAATACTCAAGGGGTTTTAATCGATAATATTCAAAATCATTTTAATCCAAATGAAATAGGACATGCAGCTTGTGTTGGTCGTTGCCATACGAATAGTGCTTTTATGTATCGTGACAAAACCTATTCAGGTAATACCGAAAGTGAATTAAACAAAATATTTTCTTCTTCAAATAAAGATTACGAACAAGAAAATAAATATACCATTGGCACAAATTCAATACCAATATTGACTTCAAAAATTGATAACTTAGAGAAATTTTATGCTTTGGCGGAACAATTCAGTGATAGACCAAAACAAATCATACAAGAACTAAAAATATCTAATTTACGAGGTCGAGGTGGTGCAGGATTCCCCTTTTGGTTGAAATTAGATGCAGTAATCAAAGAAGAAAATAAACAAAAATATATTGTTTGTAATGCTGACGAAGGCGACCCCGGAGCTTATTCTGATATGTACTTAATGGAACATCAGCCTCATAAAGTACTATTTGGTATGTATGTTGCTGGAAAATGTGTAGGAGCGAATACTGGTGTATTATACATAAGAGGTGAGTATCCGGATTCAATAAAAATAGTAAACACTGCAATTGAAGAGTTGCAAAAAAAAGAGTTAATTAAAGGTTTTAAATTTAAAATTATAAGAGGTCAGGGCAGTTATGTTTGTGGTGAAGAAACTGCCTTATTAAATTCAATTGAAGGTTTGCGACCTGAAGTAAGAGTTCGTCCGCCCTATCCTGCTGAGTATGGATTGTACGGCAAGCCAACCGTATTAAGCAATGTAGAAACATTTGCAAATATAAATTGGATACTTGAAAATGGCGGTAAAGCTTATGAGAAATTAGGTACGAAGAATTCTACCGGCACTAAATTAGTTTCTTTGGATAGTTTCTTTAATCAGCCGGGGGTGTACGAAATTGAAATGGGAACACCCATAATGAAAATTTTTGAAGATTTTGGTAAAGGGTTCAAGTCAGAAGTAAAAGCCTTACAAATTGGTGGACCCCTGGGGGGTATTATACCTATGCATAAGATAAGTGAATTGACATTAGATTTTGAATCGTTAAATGAAAATGGATTTCTATTAGGTCATGCAAGTTTTGTCTCTATCCCGATTGATTTTCCCATGGTGAAATTCATTGAACATTTGATGAAATTTACTGCAGATGAAAGTTGTGGCAAGTGTTATCCTTGTCGAATTGGGGCACACCGTGGATTTGAAATGTTACAAAAGGCGCAAAATGAAGACTATAAAATTGATCGTCAGCTATTTGATGACCTGATGGAAACTTTAGAAATTGGTTCTTTGTGCGCTTTGGGTGGAGGTGTTCCTCTGCCAATTAAAAATGCCTTGCAGTATTTTGATGATGAATTGAAAGAATATTTTATTAATCGAAATTAATTATTACACAGCGTTACACGGAGAAAGCACAGAGATACACAAAGAAATGAAAGAAAATGAAATAACCGAAATTATTATTGGAAAAGCAATCGAAGTACATAAACATCTTGGTCCAGGCTTATTAGAATCGGCTTATCAAGAGTGTTTATTCTACGAATTAAAAAATAGTGGACTAGATGTAGTTAAAGAACTTGCTCTACCAATAGTTTATAAGGAAATAAAACTAGATCATGGCTATCGAATTGATCTTTTAGTTGAGAATAAAATAGTGATTGAACTTAAAACAGTAGAATTTTTAAATGACGTTCATACAGCGCAAATATTAACTTATATGAAATTAGGTAATTATAACTTAGGCCTGCTTTTGAATTTTTATGTGAAATTGTTAAAAAATGGTATCAAGAGATTTAAGTATTAAATTTGTGAACCTCTATGATTATCAGTGCAATAACCCAAAAAGTTTTATGATTGAATCTTTAATTGTTACACAAAGTTACACGGAGAAAGCACAGAGACATACTAAGAAATGGAAGAAGATATACTAAATAATTATATGAAATTATTGAAAAATGGAATAAGAAATTTAAATATTATCTCTGTGAACCTCTGTGATTCTCTGTGAATCTCAGTGTAATAACCAAGTAATATACTTTATGAAAGCATATATAAACAACATAGCATACAATATAGAACAAGGAGAAACAATCCTTGATTTTGTAAGGAGAGTTGAAAGTAGAGATACCATTCCTACCATGTGTCAGGATGATAGACTGGAGAATTTTGGCTCATGCCGGGTTTGTTCTGTTGATATAGCACGTGAAAAAGACGGCCCATCCAAAACAGTTGCCTCTTGTCATACTCCAGTTTTTGAAGGAGTATATATTTATCATGATACAGACAATATAAAAAGATTAAGAAAAAATATTGTAGAATTAATATTGAGCGATTTTCCTTCTAATAAAGTTTTTCCTCAAGATGGTTATAAGCCAACCGAATTTCAAAAAACCATTGCTCAAATTGGTATTCCAAATGTGAGATATCCTCAAGGTGAAAATCATTTGAATATAGAAAAGGACTATTCGCATCCTTATATAAAATCCGATTTATCTCAATGTATCAATTGTTTTCGCTGTGTGAGAGCATGTGAAGAGATTCAAGGAGAAATGATATTAGGAATGAGTGGAAGAGGGTTTGCTACCAATATTATCAAAGGTTTTGACACTAATTTTGACTTGTCGGCCTGTGTAAGTTGCGGAGCTTGTGTACAGACCTGTCCCACAGAAGCTTTAACAGATAAATTTAATACGAAGTCCCTTATTCCAGATGAAATTATTAGGACCACTTGTACCTATTGTGGCGTTGGATGTCAGCTGGATGTTTCTGTAATCAATGGAGAAATAAAAGGAATTCAATCGCCAATTACGGCTGAAGTTAATCAAGGACACACTTGTTTGAAGGGTAGATTTGCTTTTCAATTTTATAATCACCCCGATCGGTTAACCGATCCATTAATTAAAAGAAATGGCATATTTGAAGTTGCCACATGGGATGAAGCTTATGATTTTATTGAGGAGAAATTGTTGAAAGTTAAAAATGATCATGGCGTAAATGCCATAGGATGTATCTCTTCATCAAGGGCTACAAACGAAGAAAATTATTTGATGCAAAAAATGACTCGTGTTGCCTTAAATACAAATAATATAGATGGCTGTGCCAGAGTTTGTCATGCTCCAACCGCCTTTGGTATGCAACAGGCATTTGGTACAGGCGCAGCAACAAATTCTATCATTGATCTAGAACTAACCGATTGTATTTTCCTTTTTGGTGCTAATCCCACGGAAGCACATCCTGTTACGGGGGCAAAGATCAAACAGCTATTTATGCAAGGCATAATTAGCATTGTTGTAGACCCGGTTGTAACTAAATTAGCCAGATTAGCAAAATATCATTTACAATTAAGACCCGGAACGAATGTAGCACTTCTTAATATGATGGCACATTATATTATTAAAGAAGGATTTGTCAATAACGAATTCATTCAAAAATATACAGAATATTTTAATGATTTTAAGGATCACGTTTTGGATCTCAATATGGATGACCTGGAAGAATTAACAGGAGTCTCGAAACAACTGGTCAGAGAAGCAGCTTTGGCATACGCAAAGTCAAATAATGCGATGGAATTTCACGGACTGGGCGTAACAGAACATTTTCAAGGTAGTAAAACAGTAATGTTATTGTCAAATTTAGCTATGATGACAGGAAATATTGGAAGACCGGGTGTTGGTTTGAATCCTCTTAGAGGTCAAAATAATGTTCAGGGAGCTGCAGATATGGGCGTGCAGCCACATCAGGGTGCAGGCTATATGGATATAAATAATTTGGATGTTCAAAAATATTATGCCAACAAATATGGCATACCCAAAATGCCGGAAAAAGAGGGTTTAAAAATTCCTGAGATGCTGGAGGCTGCTATTGCAGGAAAATTTAAAGCCTTATGGATCATGGGTGAAGATACATTGATGACAGATCCAAACACAAATCACATCCGAAAAGCGATGGAAGAACTCGACATTTTAATTGTACAAGAATTATTTATGTCGGCTACGGCTGAAATGGCAGATGTAGTTTTACCTGCAAGTTCTTATTTTGAAAAGAATGGCACTTTCACCAATGGAGAACGTCGTGTTCAACGGGTGAATCAGGTAGTTGAGCCCATTGGAAATTCCAAATCTGATGGCCAGATCATCATAGATATGATGTTTAGATTAGGGTATGAGCAACCAACGGGAAAAATATATGATGCAGCCAGGATATTAGAAGAAATAACTGATGTGATACCATTTATGAAAGGAATTACATGGGAAAGATTAGGCACAAATGGTTTACAATGGCCGGTTTTAGAAGATGGAACAGGTACCTCTATAATTCATAGAAATGGATCATTTAAAAGAGGGAAAGGTAAATTTCATCATTTTGATTTTGAAGAAACTCCTGAGTTGGTAGAACACAGAGAAAAATATCCGTTTATTCTTACAACTGCCCGTCAGTTAGAACATTATAATGCGGGCACCATGACGAGAAGAACAGACAATCAAGATATTTCTCCTATGGATTATCTGGAAATAAATCCACTGGATGCTGCTGATAAAGATATAAGCGCAGACGATACCGTCAGGATCTTCTCTGACAGAGGAAGTGTTGAGATCCCGGTCAAATTAACTTACTTGGTTAAACCGGGAGTGGTGAGAACAACCTTTCATCAGCCGGAAATTTTTATCAATATGATTACCGGAAATGTAGGAGATGAATACACGCTGACTCCCGAATATAAAGTAGTGGCTGTAGATTTTGAAAGGGTGTAATTATATTTGAATAGAGAGACCATCAAAGGCCAGAGAAACATTTTTAGGCAGTATTTTAGAAATTTCAGAATGGGACCCTAATTTATGACTAATGTGTGTTAGGTAGGCTTGTTCAGGCTTTATTTTTTTTATAAAATCTAAGGATTGCTGCAAATTAAAATGAGTTGGATGCTCGTCAATTCTCAATGCATTAATAACGATCACTTTTAGATTTTGAAGTTTTTCTCTCTCTTTTGTAGTTATGGTTTTAGCATCAGTGATATAAGCAAAATCATTAAATCTGTAACCAAATATTTTTAGCTCCCCATGGTTAACTTCAATTGGCATTACTTTTATATTCTTCAAGTTAAAAGATCTATTCGTAATTTCATTTAAAACGACGCTTGGGGCTCCTATATATCTATTTTTAGTTGCAAAAATATACCTAAAACGCTCCTTCAAATTTTCTATCACATCATTTTTGGCATAAAATTGAACTTTGCCATTTTTATGGGAATAAGGGCGTATGTCATCTAAACCTGCGGTATGGTCTGCATGGTAATGTGTAAAAAGAATACCGTTAATATTTATCACTTTTGCACTTAACATCTGCTGTCGAAAATCGGGTCCGCAATCAATAACATATGCATAATTATCCCATTCTATTAGAACAGAAGATCGCAGGCGATTGTCTCTTGGATCTGTTGATAAACAGACAGCATCTGTACATCCTATTACTGGAATTCCTTGAGAAGTTCCGGTTCCTAAAAATGTTACTTTCATGTGTATGTATTTATTGTCTGTTGATCGTAATATTTTGCTCATTAAATAATCATTTCCACTGGATAAAAAATTATTTGCATACTCATTACCTAATTAAAATTTGAGATACAAATCTAACACTTAAAAATAAATAGGTGATTAAAAATATTCATGGAATTCTTTTAATAAAAAATTATAGTGATTCTTGTTACAAATTCAAATTATTTATGAGAAATTAAGCACTTAATGCTCTCAATATATGTAACTTAACTAATTCTTACAAATATTGATTAAAGTGATTAAAATCAGGTTATTTTTTTATGTTATTTTTTAACTTTACATAACTTAAACCAAAAAAATTAAAACATGAAAATAGGTATTCTAAAAGAAACGAAAAAGGGTGAAATGCGAGTATCAATTTCACCAAATATAGCCAAGCAACTTGTTGAAAAGGGATTTGATGTTGTGGTTGAAGATGATGCCGGATTATCTTCTAAATTTAAAAATTCGGATTACAGAAATATTGGAGCAACTGTTGAAACGAGAGGCGTGGTTTATAAAGATTCCGATATACTCATAAAAATCAATCCATTTGAAGAAGAGGGATTAAAATTAGTTGATGATAGTCATATATTAATGTGTCAGCTATTTCACAAATCTAACCCTGACCTTGTTAAACTAATTGCTTCTACAGGAGCCACCGCATTTTCCATGGATGCAATGCCACGAATTTCGAGAGCGCAGGATATGGATGTTTTGAGCTCACAGAATAATTTAGCAGGATACAAAGCTGTAATACGGGGTGCCTATGAAATGACAAAAATATTTCCTTTAATGATGACTGCCGCCGGAACCATAACTCCGTCAAGGGTATTGGTTTATGGAGTTGGAGTTGCGGGTTTACAGGCTATCGCCACTGCAAAACGATTAGGCGCCGTGGTTGAGGCAACAGATATACGGTTAGAGACCAAAGAACAGACTGAATCGCTTGGTGCGAAGTTTATAACTGTTGACAATACAGGGGAAAAGTCAGAAAAGGGTTATGCTAAAGCAGCCTCAGAAGATTACGCCAAAAGACAAAAAGAGGCCGTAAACCAATCATTATTTAAGGCAGATCTGGTTATTACAACTGCCATGGTTCCTGGTAGAAGATCTCCTGTGCTCATTACGGCAGAACAAGTTAAACAGATGAAAAATGGGGCAGTTATAATTGATTTGGCCGCTGCACAGGGTGGTAATTGTGAACTGAGCAAAATGGGTCGAATGGTTGTAAAACATGGAGTTAAGATCATTGGAACAACCATATCTCCTGAAAGTGTATCCACAAATGCCAGTGATTTATATGCAAAAAATATGTATAATTTTATAATGCATTTAACAAAGGACAATGCATTCAAATGGGATCTTGAAGAAGAAATTACCGATGAGACCTTAATTATACATCAAGGAAAAATAAGAAAAAATCAAAAAACCAAATAAGTTATGACAGAATTAATAAATTTTATTAGTAACAATCTCCAAATGATCTACATCGTTATTTTAATGATTTTCGTTGGAGTTGAAATTATTGGGCACGTACCTGCTGTGTTACATACACCGCTAATGTCTGGCGCAAATGCAATTCACGGAGTTGTGATCATTGGTGCAATTATAGTGATGTTGGGTACTGACCCTGAAAACGTGCTGGCACTTTCCTTAGGGTTTGTCGCTGTTTTCCTTGGAACGTTAAACGTTGTTGGTGGCTTTGTAGTTACCGATCGCATGTTAGAAATGTTTAAAAAGAAAAGATAATGGAATATACTTTTAGTCTCGAGTTTATTTATTTAATAGCATCTGTTACCTATATACTTGGTTTAAAGATGCTTGGACATCCGGAAACAGCAAGAAAGGGTAACTTAATCGCTGCTGCAGGTATGACGTTAGCAATATTTGGTACTATATTTTTATATCAGGGAACAGTTCCCGCATTAATATACGCACTTATTGGGGTCTCAATTTTAATTGGTACTATAATTGGTTGGATTGTTGCTAAAAAAGTAGACATGACCAAAATGCCTGAGTTAGTATCCTTGTTCAATGGTATGGGAGGAGCAAGTGCTGCTTTAATAGGTTTAATTGAATTTCATCATTATACCGGAGATCAGTTATCAATATTAACAATTATCGCCGCTATGATTATTGGTAGTGTTTCTTTTTCCGGTAGTATGATTGCCTGGGCAAAACTTAATGGAACTTTGAGGAACCCAATTCGTTTACCAAAGTATAATATTTTAAATAATGTTTTTCTTCTTGCAACATTAGCTTTTGGAGCATATATTGTATTAAGTGGTAATGACAGTCAGCTCTATGTATACTTGCTATTCTTTGCTGCGCTTCTCTACGGAATTCTTTTTGTAATTCCAATCGGTGGTGCAGATATGCCGGTGGTTATCTCATTATTAAATTCATTTACTGGATTAGCAGCGGCCTTTGGTGGTTTCTTGTACGGAAATATGGTGATGCTTACCGGTGGTATATTAGTGGGATCTGCAGGTACTATATTAACATTAGCTATGTGTAATGCAATGAACAGGCCCTTGGTCAATGTTATTTTCGGGGCATTTGGCGAAGATAATAATACCCAAACAGGGTCCGAAAGTACTATTAAAGGTTCTATTAAAGAGGCTTCTCCAAGTGACGTGGCTATATTAATGAACTATTCACAAAAAGTCATTATTGTTCCGGGTTATGGTTTAGCGGTTGCACAGGCGCAGCACGTAATTCATGAATTAGAACAATTATTAACCAGTAAAGGCATCGAAGTTAAATATGCTATTCACCCTGTTGCCGGAAGAATGCCAGGTCATATGAATGTATTGTTGGCCGAAACTAATGTTGACTATGACAAATTAATTGAAATGGACGATATAAATCCTGAATTTCAAAGTACTGATGTAGTATTTGTTGTTGGTGCCAATGATGTTGTTAATCCAGCTGCTCATAACGATCTTTCAAGTCCAATATATGGTATGCCAATTCTGAATGTTGAAAATGCAAAACATATTATTGTCAATAAACGTAGTATGAAACCAGGATATGCCGGAATCGAGAATGAATTATTTTATAATCAAAAAACATCCATGCTTTTTGGAGATGCGAAAGAGGCATTAACCAAACTTTTACATGAACTTAAAAGTATGTAATTTCTTCTATGCTTAATTATTTTTAGTGTATACCAAATCTTGGAAATAATTAATTTTCAGGACTGTTAATATATTTTATAAATATTCAAAACTTGAGTATCTTTGAAAAAAGATATAAATATGACCGTATTAAAAAATGACCAGCAGTTAGAGCATGTACTATCCTTTAAACAAAAGGCTTTACGGATCAATTTAAATGAAGTTATTTACGGAACCTTCGCTGAAATCGGCGCAGGACAGGAAACGGTTCGTCACTTTTTTAGAGCCGGCGGTGCTTCTAAAACAATTGCCAAGGCAATGTCTGCCTACGATAAAAATTTTTCAGACGCCATCTATGGAACGGAGGAAGATAATAGATATGTTACCGAGTCTCGTTTAACAAGGATGCTATCACATGAAATTAATTTAATTGAAGAGAGATTAGAAAGAAACAAATACCCGGAGAAAATATTTTTTTCTTATGCCAACACAGTAACAACCATAGATTTTGTAAAGATGTTCAAAGGGCACGGATGGGTTGGAATTAAATTTCAATTAGATCCGCTTGAAGACTATAATGAAATAGTTCTTCACGTTCGTTTCAAGCAGACTAATTCGCAATTACAGCAAGAAACCTTAGGTATGCTTGGTGTAAATTTAATATATGGTGCATTCTATTTAAATGACAATCCAAAAGAATTGGTTAAATCCTTTTATGACAATATAGAAAAAGACACTTTAGAAATTGACATGGTAAATTTCTCCGGTTCCAGATTTATGTATGTCGATAATCGATTAATGAGTTTACAATTGGTAAAAAATGGTATGACGGATGCTGTAATGTTTGGCCCTGACGGCCAGAATTTATTACCTGCGCATGAATTATACAAAAAAAACATATTAACACTACGGGGTAGTTTTAGACCTGTTACAAAGGTAAATATGGAAATTTATGAGGAATCAAAAAAGCTATTTTTAGCAGAAAAGAAGGTGAAGGAAGAAAATGCTAAGATTATTTTTGAAATAACGCTTGCCAATCTGAGGGCAGAGGGTAAAATTAATGAACGTGATTTCTTAGATAGAGCGGAATTGTTATGCTCTCTTGGTCAAACAGTAATGATCACTAACTTCCAGGAATATTACAGATTAGTTGACTATTTTGCCGAGTTCACAAAAGCAAGAATGGGACTTGCAATGGGGGTTTTTAATTTGATACAGATATTCGATGAAAAATATTACCGAAATATTAGTGGTGGTATATTAGAAGCTTTTGGTAAATTATTTTACAAAGACCTGAAAATATATTTATATCCATTAAAAGATTTAGAAACCGGGGAAATTATTACGAGTGAAAATTTGAAAGTACATCCTCGAATGAAAGAATTGTATAAATATTTCAAGTTTAATGGCAGAATCATTGATTTAAATAATTTCAATCCAAAAATATTGGATATTTTTTCAAGAAACGTATTTAATATGATAGCTAAAGGGAAAAGCGGATGGGAAGAAATGTTACCCGGAGAAAATATTGCTAATATCATTAAGAATAAACGCTTGTTCGGTTATTCTCAAAGAAAACACGATGCCAATAAGAAAAGAAAATAGATTTTGTAAGATTTAACAGGTCTAATAAGCTTATTTTTTATAAAATTTGAGCTGCGTGTTCTTTTGTTTTTACTTTAGTGATTATATCTTCTATATTTCCCACTTCATCTATTACAAAAGTTGTTCGATGAATGCCGTCATATTCCCGTCCCATAAATTTTTTCGGACCCCAAACACCGTAGGCATTGATTATTTTTTTATCTTCATCGACAAGTAAACTAAACGGTAAATTATTCTTAATTGCAAAATTTGATTGCCTTTTTTGAGAATCAGCACTAATTCCAATTACTTCATATCCTTTTTTCAGGAATTCCTGATAATTATCCCTTAAATTACAAGCCTCAACCGTGCATCCCGGCGTACTTGCCTTAGGGTAAAAAAACAAAACTACCTTTTTACCTAAGTAATCCTTTAAATTAACTAATTTATTATTTTGGTCAATCGTTTCAATTTCAGGTGCTTGTTCGCCAATCTTTAATGTTGTCATAATTCGTATTTTTATAATCCAAATTTACTCAAAATATGAATAAAAAAGAAAAAGTGAAGTTTGTAATTTATACACTTGATAAATTGTATCCTGATCCACCAATTCCATTAGAGCATAAAGACCCTTATACCCTACTAATTTCGGTATTACTTTCGGCGCAGAGCACAGATGCAAGAGTGAATTTGATTACACCCATATTATTTGCCAAAGCAAATAACCCTTATGACATGATAAAACTATCTGTTGAAGAAATTAAAGAAATCATTAAACCTATTGGTCTTTCTCCAATGAAATCCAAGGGTATTTATGGATTGTCAAAAATAATTATTGATAAACATAATGGAAGGGTACCTCAAAGCTTTGAATACCTCGAAGAATTACCCGGGGTTGGTCACAAAACAGCTTCTGTTGTCATGAGCCAGGCTTTTAATATCCCGGCATTTCCTGTTGACACACATATACATCGATTAATGTATCGTTGGAATCTCAGTTCCGGTAAAAATGTAGTTCAGACTGAAAAGGATGCAAAAAGACTTTTTCCAAAAGAGCTTTGGAATAAATTGCATTTACAAATTATTTATTATGGAAGAGAATATTCACCTGCCCGATCATGGTCATTGGAGAATGATATCATTACCAGAACTATTGGCAGGAAAAATTTATTAAAATAAAAATTGACAAAAAAAAAGGCTCTCAACTTGGTTGAGAGCCTTTTTGCGATTAATTCAAATGAAACATTAAGCTGTTCTTTTCTTTGTTGACCACCTTTATCGATTTTGAATAATTTAACAAAAAGGATAATGTTTCTGTCTTGGGGTCTAATTTTTCTTTGAAAAATCTTTCAGTGTAAAGTTTTGCCATAAATCTATTTATTATTAGGGATTTAAATAGATAACGATAATAAACTTTATTTATTGCAGAAAGATCTGAAAAAATTCAATGTCTTCTAATTTGTTAAAATAATATTATTCTTTTCTATCATTTTTCTTAAGTTGATCAATGCATATCTCATTCTTCCCAAGGCAGTATTAATACTCACTGAAGTTTGTTCAGAAATTTCTTTAAAACTCATATCTTTGAAAATACGCATCATTAAAACTTCTCTTTGATCTTCCGGAAGCTCTTCAACCAATTTTCTTACATCAGCATAAATCTGACTCTGAATAATTTGATTTTCCGCGCTTAGAGTATTATCTCCAAGAACTGAAAAAATATCGAACTCATCTGTATTTTGAAAAGTAGGCATTCTGTTTCCTTTTCTGAAAAAGTCAATTATTAGATTGTGAGCAATTCTCATAATCCAGGGTAAGAACTTACCTTCTTCGTTATACTTTCCTAGTTTTAAGGTGTTTATAACTTTAATAAAAGTATCCTGAAAGATATCATCGGAAACATCCCTATCTTGTACTTTCGAATAAATAAAACTGTAAATTCTTTGTTTGTGGCGTAGTATCAGGATTTCTAAAGCCCTTTCGTTACCATCGATGTAATTACTAACTAAGACGCTATCGTCTAATTTTTGTGTATGCATAATTCCCCTTTTTTATTCGAAGCTTTTATTACTATTTAGCCTCTGTTATTATTGTTATGAAAAAGTAGAACTATACTATAAGCAAATTTTTAAATTAATAATTTTTAGGGGAGACTAGCTCAATTCTTCTTTTAGTCTCGTGACAAATATAGAGACAAAATTATTTATAAAACAAATATTTTTGCATTTTATTTTATTTTTTATTCTTTTTTTAATCTCTAATCTACCAAATATAGTACTTATCTTTGTAATTATTAAATTCTAAAACTCATTCAGAAGTGTTGAAAAATATAGACTTTAAAGAAAATATACTCATAGAAGGAGCAGCTCTTCACAATCTTAAAAATATTGATGTAAAAATTCCAAGAAATAAGCTTGTTGTTATTACAGGATTGTCCGGATCCGGCAAATCCAGCCTTGCTTTTGATACATTATATGCCGAAGGACAGCGGAGATATGTTGAGAGTTTATCGTCTTATGCACGTCAATTTTTAGGGAAATTGAATAAACCAAAGGTTGCTTCTATCAAGGGGATCTCGCCTGCAATAGCGATAGAACAAAAGGTGAATAGCACAAATCCCCGATCTACGGTTGGCACTTCAACTGAAATATATGATTATTTAAAATTATTATTTGCCAGGATTGGTAAAACCTATTCACCTATATCCGGAAAGCAAGTAAAAAAAGATACCGTTAATGATGTTATAAAATATGTCCAAAAATTTGACCTGAATTCAAAGCTGCTGCTCCTCGCACCTATTATAATTGAAAAAAACAAAAAATTAGAAACGATTATCAGTATTTTAAAACAACAGGGGTTTGCTCGACTGAAAAATGATGGTAAGATCGTTAGAATAGAGGATTTTAATTTTAAAGCCCATAAAAATATTTATTTGGTGGTGGATAGAATTGTGGTTAAAGACGATGAGGATTTTCTTAATCGTCTATCAGATTCTGTTCAAACGGCATTTTATGAAGGTAAAGGTACTTGCCTCATTGAAAATTTAAATACCGATTCCACTCAGGAATTCAGCAATAAATTTGAGTTGGATAAAATGCCATTTTTAGAACTGAGCGTTCATTTGTTCAATTTCAATAATCCTTATGGCGCATGTCCAACTTGTGAAGGTTATGGCAATATTATTGGAATTGATGAAGATTTGGTTATCCCTAATTCCACCCTGTCAATTTATGAAGATGCCATTGTACCATGGAAATCAGAATCTTTTAGAGACTATAAAGAAGCTCTTGTACTCAATGCGTACAAATTTGATTTCCCAATTCACAAACCGTATTACCAATTAACTGCTGAACAAAAGAAAATGCTGTGGAAGGGGAACAAGTATTTTTATGGTTTGAACAAATTTTTCAAGCATTTAGAAGAAAAAAGTTACAAAATCCAATACAGGGTAATGTTATCCCGATACAGGGGTAAAACTAAATGTTCCTCATGTTACGGAACCCGATTGAGAAAGGAAACCAATTATGTAAAAATAGATAACAAGACCATTTCGGATTTAGTGCAACTACCCATAGGAGATCTGGTTACATTTTTTAACAATATTTCATTAGATAATCACGATCAAAAAATTGCCAAACGAATTCTGAAGGAGATCAACAATCGACTACAGTTCTTATCCGATGTCGGCTTAAATTATCTAAGCTTAAATAGAAATTCAAATACCTTGTCTGGTGGCGAAAGTCAGCGAATTAATTTGGCAACATCCTTAGGAAGCAGTTTGGTTGGATCTATGTATATTTTAGACGAACCAAGTATAGGTTTGCATTCCAGAGATACCGAAAGACTGATCAAAGTTTTAAAAAATCTACGAAATTTAGGGAATACTGTTATCGTTGTGGAGCATGATGAAGATATTATGAAAGTGGCAGATCATATTATTGATATCGGACCTGAAGCCGGAATTTTGGGAGGTGAATTGGTAGCCGAAGGGAATTACGAGCAAATATTGAAAACAAATTCGTTAACGGCTAATTATTTGAGCGGGAAGATGAAGATTGAAATCCCTGAAAAAAGAAGAACTTCATCAAAATTTATAGAAATTATAGGCGCTCGCGAACATAATTTGAAGAATATTAATGCAAAAATACCTTTAAATACGCTAACTGTTATTACAGGAGTTTCGGGTAGTGGTAAAAGTACTCTTATTAGAGATATTCTCTATCCTGCTCTGCAGAAAAGAATAAATAATTATGGAGAAAAGGCAGGCCAGTTTTCGGAATTAAAGGGAGATATAGATTCGATCAAACGAATTGAATTTATCGATCAAAACCCTATTGGACGATCCAGCAGATCCAATCCAATCACCTATATTAAGGCATACGATGATATCAGAGCTTTATTTACCAACCAGAAATTGGCTAAGTTAAGGGGTTTCAAGGCGAAACATTTTTCTTTTAATGTAGATGGAGGGAGATGTGAAACTTGCAAGGGCGAAGGAGATGTTACAATTGAAATGCAATTTATGGCAGATGTTCATTTGGAATGCGAAACATGCAAAGGCAAACGATTTAAAAAAGAAGTCTTAGAAGTTGAGTTTGATGGAAAATCCATTCATGACATCCTGGAAACAACGGTTGATGAAGCAATTTTGTTTTTCAAAAAGAATGACCAAATTAAAATTGTAAAGAGATTAAAACCTCTGCAAAGCGTCGGATTGGGATACGTACACTTAGGTCAACCCTCCTCCACTCTTTCGGGGGGTGAAGCCCAGCGTATCAAGCTAGCATCCTTTTTAGTAAAAGGTTCAACAAGCGAAAAGACATTATTTATTTTTGATGAACCTACAACCGGATTGCATTTTCATGATATAAAGAAATTATTAGCTTCTTTTGATGCTTTAATAGAAAAGGGCCATTCCGTTGTTGTGATTGAGCATAATTTAGAATTAATAAAATGTGCGGATTATATCATTGATTTAGGCCTGGAAGGTGGTACTCTGGGAGGAAATATTATTGCGCAGGGCACTCCCGAAAAATTAATCAAAAGCAAAAGCTCATATACTGCCAAATACTTAAGGAATAAGCTCTTATAAGTTTTTTTAATTAATTTACTCTTCAGTTGTGGTAAATTTTTCCAATGCTTCTAAATTTTCCCTCGCCAATACAAAATCAGGCTGAATTTTAGCTGCCTTTGCAAAGCTCAACTTTGCCCCTTCATTATTTTTTAATTCAATTTCGATTAATCCTTTTAAATAAGGAATAGCAGCAATTAATTCAACTTGTTGTGTGTGGTTTTGATTGATCGAGAAAGTAACTTTATATTTACCCTCATCATTAAAAGTTTCTGCTTTTTTAATCACTGAGTACGCTTCCTCATATTTCTTCATTTTAAAATAAATATTGGCCAAGGTATAACCGTAAAAGTTACTCTCCGATTTTTTTAACAACTTTTCATATACCTCAGCTGCCTTTTCAAAAGCTCCCAGAGCATCTAAGGATATCGCATTCATTTCCATCATCTCTAAATGATCAGGATCTCTTTCTAGAACTTCAGTTGTCATCATATAAGTTGGGGCATATTTTCTTCCTGTAAAATAAACATATGCTAAAGTATCTTTATAAGTACTATTTGCACCTTCTAAAGCTATTAGTTTAAATAAACTGTTTACCGCAACGGCAGGATCACCAATTTTTCTGGCACTCTCCAATACGGATTTCTCAGTGCTAATGGCTTCACTTTTATAATTTTGTGATGTTCCAACATAAAAGAACATCAAGGCAATAATTACTAACAAATTATTTTTCATAATACTTTTCATTTTCATTTTTCAAAAATATTCATTTTTATCTTAATAAAATCCTAAAATTTAAAAAGAATATGCATATTCAATAATTGGTAGTTCTTTGAATCAAGGCAAATCCTATTCAGCTCAGTTTAATAAATGACCTTACAAATTTAATTTTTTTAAAAATGCCGCTTCCGGGCATAAGTTTTCTCCAAATTTTCGCTATAAATTTCATATTACTTGGCGCCTTCAATATTATTTGTAAGTGATTGAACACGAACTCAATAGCAAATTGTACAAATTCAAATTTCTTATAAGTCTGAAAAAAGTAAATGTAACAAAAATTGAATTTTATGATACCTAAGTCACATTGTGCATGCTATTTTTTTGTTATTTTTATATAAGAATTTAAATCCAGGATTAATGAAAAAAATATTGTTTATAGTACTTGTACTCAGCGTTATTACTTCATGTAACCAAAAGACAAAAGAAACAGAAAAAAATATTATTGACAGCGAATCAAAATACACGGAATTGCAAACCAAGGCTAAAGGAATCTTTGGAGAACTTCCCATCGTGGCAGAAAACAAAAACAACCCAATTACCGATGAAAAAGTAGCACTTGGGAAATCTTTATATTTTGACACTATTTTGTCAAAAAACAGAACTCAAAGTTGTAATAGCTGTCATAATTTAAACACATACGGAGTGGATAACTTACCGACTTCCCCAGGAGATGCCGAGGGTACATTTGGCAGCAGAAACTCTCCTTCCACATTGAATGCTGCTTTGCATATTGCCCAGTTTTGGGATGGTAGAGAGCCAGATGTTGAGGCACAGGCAGGAGGGCCGGTGCTAAATCCTGTAGAAATGGGTATGCCGAGTGAAAAAGTAGTTGTTGAACGCCTCTCAAAAGATAAAAATTATCCTAACATGTTTGCCAAAGCTTTTCCCGAGGATCAAAACCCGGTTACGTATGATAATATGAAAAGAGCTATCGGCGCTTTTGAACGAAAATTAATAACTCCTTCAAAATTTGACACATATTTAGCCGGTAATGATGACGCCTTTAATGATCGTGAAAGAAAAGGACTTCAATTATTTATTGATAATGGATGTATTGCCTGTCATGGTGGCAATATTTTGGGAGGGAAATTATATCAAAAATTTGGCGCATTTGGCAACTACTGGGATCTTACAAAAAGTAAAAAAGTGGATGATGGAAAATTTGAAGTAACTAAAAAAGAAACAGATAAATATGTTTTCAAAACTCCTTCTTTAAGAAATATTAATGAAACATATCCTTATTTTCATGATGGAAGCGTACAGGAATTGGATGATGCTGTTAAAATTATGGCTAAAGCGCAATTAAATAAAGACCTGACTGATGATGAAACAGACGCGATAGTTGCTTATTTAAAAACACTTACAGGAGAAGTTCCTGATGAATACAAAATGTAGATACACTTGAATACATTTGATATAAAAGCACCAAAATATAATTCGGGTGCTTTTAAATTTTAGGAGGTTACTAGTTGAGTGATTGAACCAAATGAACTCTGTTAAGTCTTAAAAAATAAAAAAAACATCCGCTTAAAGACGGATGTTTTACAATTTTTGGGTGGAAGACCGGATTCGAACCGGCGACCCTCGGTACCACAAACCGATGCTCTAACCAACTGAGCTACAACCACCATATACACCAACATAAATTTCTTTCGCTAAATGCGGGTGCAAATTTAACGAATTAATGTATTCTCACAAACCTTTTTTTAAATTAAATTATCTAATGATTCCACGGCAACAGGTCGTTCTACATTAAATCCTTCGGCAAACTCAACTCCTATCAGCCTGCCCAGATCTCGTGCCCGATAAGTAACACTTTCAATAAAATTCTTTGAGGAGATTGGTGAGATGGGTTCTCTGCTTTTAGGATCATAAAATTGAGAACTATAAGCTTTTACAGCGGCTACTTTTTTTTCAATAAATCCATCCACCGAAACAACAAAATCAGGTTTAAGATTTTGCCATTGGATATAATGATATACTTGTTTTGGTCTCCAGAATTCTTGCTCACCCCCACCCTCAGTGGTCTCAATTTTTCTTAAACCAGATAAAAAACATGCGTCTGAAACCAATTTACTGCCCTTGGCATGATCAATATGTCTGTCATCAATAGCATTGCATAGTACGATCTCCGGACTATATTTTCTCAGTATCTTGATAATCTCTATTTGGTGATATTTGTCGTTCATAAAAAACCCGTCTGCGAAAGCCAAATTTTCTCTGACTGAAACACCTAATATTTCCGCTGCATTTCTGGCTTCAATATCCCGGAGTTCAGCCGATCCACGTGTGCCTAACTCCCCCCTGGTCAAGTCTAAAATTCCGACCTTTTTCCCGAAAGAAATTTCTTTTGCTATGGTCGCTCCGCAACCAAGTTCAACATCATCCGGATGTGCCCCAATAGCAAGTATGTCCAGTTTTAACATATTAATTGTATTTTTTTAATGCTTGATCAAGATCTTCAATGATATCTTCAATATTTTCAATTCCTACAGACAATCTCAATAATTTATCAGAAATTCCTTGTTTTTTTCTTTCTTCTTCGTTAAGTGAAGTATGTGAAGTCAACGCAGGCATCAATATTGTACTTTCAACACCGGCTAAACTCATAGATGGTTTAATCATTCCGAGTCCCCTTTGGAATTCTTTAACATCAAATCCAGATTTCAGTTCAAAGGACAACATTCCTCCAAAACCAGACATCTGTTTTTTGGCGATATCGTGATTCAGATGACTTGATAATCCCGGGTAATAAACCTTATTAACCGCAGGATGTGCTTCTAGATATTCGGCAACAATTTGGGCATTTTCATTGTGCTTTTCAACTCTTAATCCCAATGTTTTAACACTCCTTTCAAGCAAATAACACATGAATTCACTTAAATTACCACCCAAATTCTTTCCTTTCTTGAATATTTTCTTCACAAGTTCCTTCTTACCAACTACAACACCGGCCAACATATCACTGTGCCCTCCCAAATATTTTGTGGCGCTATGAATGATCAAATCAATTCCAAAGTCGATCGGCGTTTGATTAATTGGGGAAGCAAAAGTATTATCAATTATGGTGATTAAATTGTGTTTTTTGGCAAGTTTCGCTATAGAATCGATATCCGTGATGGTCAAAAGTGGATTTGATGGTGTCTCAATATAGATCACTTTCGTTCTATCGGTTATTAATTTTTCAAAATCATCAACATCTACCCCATCCGTAAATGAACATTGTACACCAAAATTTATTAATTCTTCATTAACAAATCTATAGGTCCCGCCATAAATTTCACTCTGAAGTATTATATGGTCTCCAATGTTTAAAAATGCCAACAAAGTAGTGCTTATAGCTGCCATTCCAGAGGCAAAGGGTAATCCGGTTTCAGTATGCTCCAAAGCTGCAATTTTTTTTGCTATGACCTCTTGATTTGGCGTATTGAACATTCGGGGATACCTCACAACTTCAGTGTCCAAATAAGCATAGGAACTCGCCATAAAAATGGGAGAAACTGCCCCGCCGAATTGCTCATCTTTAATTTCACCCTGATGAATACAGATGGTATGCTGACCTTTTTTATTCATAATTCATAAAAATAGAAATTATTTATCAGATAATAATCAAAATCCAACCGCTTTATCTTCACCTCTCGGATCAGCACCTCCTTCTAATCTCCCATCAGGTAATACAAGTATTGCGTCAACAATACCCAATATTCTGGAATTACTTTGATCGATCATATATCCTTTATGTCTTAATTCCATAAAATTCAAAGTATCGAATTTTGGTTCAAATTTTATATCCTCAGGCAGCCATTGATGATGAAATCTCGCTTTGGAAACTGATTCTAACATGCCCATATCATATTCAATTACGTTTAAAATATTTTGCAAAACAGAGGTGATAATTGTTGATCCACCCGGAGCCCCCAAGACCATCTTTAGTTCGCCATCCTGTTCAACTATTGTAGGTGCCATAGAACTTAGCATACGTTTTTCAGGCGCTATGGAATTAGCTTCTGCTCCTAAGAGACCAAACATATTTGGAACACCAATTTTTACACTCAAATCGTCCATTTCGTTATTTAGAAAAAAACCGCCTTCTTCCACATAAACTTTTGAACCATATGCACCGTTCAAAGTATTTGTCACTGCCACTGCATTCCCAAATTGATCTATAATGGAATAATGCGTTGTTTCATTGCTTTCAATTATTTCAATATTACCATGACTAACATCTGATGATTTTGTCGCCCTATCCCAGGAAAAAGTCTTCATCCTGCCATTATTGTAAGTATTTGATTTTAAGATACCTATTGGGATACTATTAAAATCCGGATCCCCTAAAAAGTAGGCTCTATCAGCATAAACTCTTCTTTCTGCCTCCGTAATCAATTGAATATATTTTACCGAGTTGTGCTCATATTGACCAATGTTAAAAGGCTCAAGACTCTTGAGTATTTGTGCAACACAAATTCCACCACTGGATGGAGGAGCCATAGAAATAATTCGCGCATTCTTATAGGTTATCATTGTTGGTTTACGCCATTTTGCTTCATATTTCAGCAAATCTTCCTTAGTGATAATCCCTCCTAACTTCTGCACATAATTAACTAATAGATCGGCTGTTTCTCCTTTATAAAATTCATCCCTTCCATTGTCTCGGATCCTTTCAAAAGTTTCAGCAAGTTTCGGGTATTTAATAGTATCGCCCTCTTTCCATTCTTTATCCAGAAATATGGTTCTATAATTTGCTTTTTCAAATAGATGACGATAGTGATTTATTCTTTCAGCCTGCTTTTTTGAAACTCTGACCCCATCTCTTGCCAGATCAATTGCCGGTTGAATTAGTTCTGAAAAGGGAAGCGAGCCAAATTTCTCATAAATGTCAAATAATCCGGCAACGGTTCCGGGTACACCCACCGCCATAGCACCCAGTGTACTTTTCTCTGGAATTACATCACCATTTTTATCCAAATACATGTCTTTGGTTGCCGCTAATGGTGCTTTTTCACGATAATCGAATGAGCCAATTTCTCCATCATTTTTTCTGTAAACAGTAAACCCACCACCTCCTATATTGCCCGCAAAAGGAAAGGCCACTACAAGAGCCAGATCAGTAGCGATCATAGCGTCAAACGCATTTCCTCCTATTTTTAATATTGAAACACCAATTGTTGAGGCCTCTTCTCGAGCACTTACCACCATACCATGTTCTACTACTGGTCCTATCGTCTTTTTATTATGGTCGACATTACTCTTACATCCAGTGATTAGAAAAGAAGTGACAAACAGTGCAAAAATTATTATCAATCTATTTGTTCTAATCCTATTTCTCATAAAGTTCTTTTAGCGTTTTATCTGAAAAATTTGATAACTTATTAAAAAAAAGCTCAAAATCTTCCTCGAATTCTTCATATTTAGCCTCCAGATCATGAATGGCCAGATCCATTTTTGACACTCCTTTTGTTCTTCCGTTCATACCGATCAAGACCCTTTCAATTCCATTTAAATTTGCATAATTGGATAACCAATCATCATTTATCATATATTTCATTAAGTATTGAATTCTTTCCGGTAATAGTTCTATGTTCTCTTGCAAAATGGTATAAAATCCATGTGTATATTCCTCCAAAGGAACGTCAGAATAATTCTTCCAGTTCTTTGCCAGATAGTGGTCGTAAAAAATATCGATTATAACACCTTTATAATGACCGTATCTTTTATCCAACCTTCTTTTACTCATTTTAACAATATCATCATTATCTGAAAACCAATCAATTTTACGATGCAATAAGATCCCTAATTGAATATTTTTAGGATAGGATTTATACTTATTTCCTTTTATCCCATCGGCAATGAAATTTCCGATTTTAATACGTTCGTCATCACCGGAAAGATAAATATGTGCCAGATAATTCATTGTTTATAATTAGTTTCTAAATTTTTAGTCAGATTGTAAAGTACATTTATTTTTATAATTTTTATCCAAAAATAAAATTACTTTAAAAATGATCGGATTTATCAATATCCCTTATGGTTGATCATATTTAATCCAGGCTTGATTTTGCATTGTTAGCAGGTTAAGGCTTTAAAGCTTTTTTAATTACATCTCTCTGTTCGAATATATATTCGTTTGGTTTTTCTAATATATGGCATTGTGGTCATTCTTGATTATTTGGTTCTTGCTTAATCTCATCATTATAAAGAGATAAAATTATTGTAAATTGCAGTCACTTTTATGGATGATTTCTCTCCTTCAATTTTATGAATTGGAAAAGAAGGAATTGAATTTTATAAAATTTTAATTAAAAAGAGATGCTGTCACAAATAAGGTCATCACAAAAATCAATTGACTTAGAGGATAAATACGGAGCTCATAATTACCATCCGATAGAAGTAGTTCTAAATAAAGGCGAAGGTGTATATGTATGGGATGTGGAAGGGAATCGATATTATGATTTTTTGTCTGCCTATTCTGCTGTAAATCAAGGGCATTGCCATCCTAGAATAATCAATGCCTTGAAAAATCAGGCAGACCAATTAACACTCACTTCAAGAGCCTTTTACAACGATAAATTAGGCGAATATGAAAAATTCATATGCTCTTATTTTGGTTTTGACAAAGTTCTTCCAATGAATACCGGAGCAGAAGCTGTAGAGACAGCCATTAAATTATGCAGAAAATATGCTTATGAAATAATGGGAATTCCTGAAGAGAAGGCGAATATTATAGTCTGTGAAAATAATTTCCATGGAAGGACGACAACTATAATTTCTTTTTCTAATGATGAAGACGCCAGAAAAAATTTCGGTCCTTATACTCCGGGATTTATAAAAATACCCTACGACAATGTTGAAGCCCTGGAACAAACAATTAAAACAACAGAAAATATTGCCGGATTTTTAGTAGAACCGATACAGGGTGAAGCCGGAGTATATGTTCCCCGGAATGGGTATTTAACAAAGGCAAAAGAAATTTGCAAAAATAATAATGTTCTTTTCATTGCCGATGAAGTACAAACTGGTATAGCAAGAACAGGAAAGCTTTTGGCTGTTGATCATGAAAACGTTGATCCTGACATTTTAATACTGGGAAAAGCCCTATCCGGAGGCGTCTATCCGGTGTCTGCAGTTTTGGCAAATAATGAAATAATGAATGTTATAAAACCCGGTCAACACGGATCGACTTTTGGCGGCAACCCATTAGCGGCTGCAGTAGCAATTGAGGCACTTAAAGTCATTAAAGATGAAAAACTGGCTCAGAATTCAGAGAGGCTGGGTGTAATTTTTCGTGAGCAAATGGAAATCCTTAAGGATGAAAATGATTTAATCCGTTTAGTGCGTGGAAAAGGACTACTGAATGCCATAGTTATTAATGATTCTGAAGATAGTTCAACCGCTCTGGACCTATGTATCAAACTTAAAGAAAATGGACTTTTAGCAAAACCAACCCATGGCAATATCATAAGATTCGCTCCTCCGCTTGTAATAACAGAGGATCAATTGACAGAATGTATATCAATAATTAAGAAAACCTTTAATGAATTTTAATAAAGTAATTTTTAGTTATTTGCCGTTGTTGGTGATTTTCACCAACATTTCGATTCATGCTTTATGAATAATTCATTGTTGGTGAAAATCACCAACAATGGCAGGAAAATGTAAAGAAGTCAGTTATAGGTTAGGTTATTAAAATCCTTCAGAAATATATTCCAGTTTGGCTTTATTGGCTAATTTGATACGTTTGCCTTGTAGAATTATATGCCCTTCTTTTTTAAATTGAGAGAGTAACCTAATTGTTGATTCTGTAGCGGTTCCAACGGCATTAGCAATTTCTTCTCTTGTTAAGCTAACTGCTATAAATCCTTCATTATCTACACCAAATATTCGTTCAAAAAATAGAAGCGACTCTGCCAGTCGTTCCCTCACATTCTTTTGTGCCAAGTTGGCAATGGATGAATTGGCTTCATCTAAATCATCACACAAGGCTTTCGTAATCTCCATTGAAAATTCCGCGTTCTTATGTATTAATGACAACATATCACTTTTTGGTATAAAACAAACTTCCATATCTTCCATCGCGGTCACAGTTAAATGTGCAACAGAATTACTGAGTACCGATCTATATCCTACAAGCTCTCCTTTTTGAATAAACCGTACAATTTGTTCCTTGCCATTAGGCGCCAATTTTGTCAATTTGCAATTGCCATTACGTAAGCAATATACCCCTTTTAAAGATTTTCCTTCCGTAAAGATGCTTTCTCCTTTTTTAAAATATAATGATTTTTTGTGTTCATTTATATCTGTTAAATCTTCTGGATTAGCTTTATTTAACGAATTCAAGTCTCTAATTACACATTGTTGACATTTTTGCTCCATATAATAAGATTTATTTCTTCGGCAAATTTATACAAAATATCACATTATCCATTTTTTTATGAAGAATATTTAAATGAACTTTACCTCCTTAGTTTTCTTATATGTCGAAAATAAATTGTTTTCATTGCGGCACCGAATGTAATATCCATAAAATTGAATTCGATAATAAAACCTTTTGTTGTAATGGTTGCAAAACAGTTTTCGAAATTTTAAATCAAAATGAACTGGCTTGTTATTATGATCTAGAACAGACTCCGGGGACAATACCTTCGGATATAAAAGGAAAATATAATTATCTCGATAATGAAAGTATTGCTGAAAAAATTGTTGAATTCAACGATGGGCAAACTTCGGTCGTTAATTTTTTAATCCCCAGCATTCATTGCAGTTCCTGTATTTGGGTTTTGGAAAACCTGCATAAATTAAATCCAGGAATAAAGGTTGCGTTGGTCAACTTTCCTAAAAAAGAAGTAAGAATTACCTTTAAGAATTCTCAAATCTCATTACGAGAAGTTGTTGAACTGATAACTTCAATTGCCTACGAACCCTACATCAGTTTAGATGATGATAAACAAAATAAGAACTCAATAAACAGAACATTAATCTATCAGGTTGCAGTTGCCGGATTTGCCTTTGGAAATGTAATGCTATTATCCTTTCCGGAATATTTTGAAATGGACGAATTCTGGCTCAATAAATACAAACCATTTTTTAGAGGCTTAATGTTTGTTTTTTCAATTCCTGCTGTGATCTATTCAGCACGAGACTATCTAATTTCAGCTTATAAAGGATTAAAACACAATATACTAAATATCGATGTTCCAATCTCGCTTGGAATTTTAGTTCTATTTTTTAGAAGTTGTTATGAAATTTTTTCAGAAACCGGACAAGGATATTTCGATAGTTTAACAGGATTAATTTTCTTTTTATTGCTCGGTAAAATGTTTCAGCAGAAAACCTACAGTTTTTTGTCCTTTGAACGTGATTATAAATCATATTTTCCCATAGCAGTTACCAAGATTAATAAGAATAAAACCGAAGAAAGTATTGCTATTCATAATATCGAAAAAGGGAATAGATTACTCATTAGAAATGAAGAGATTATTCCCGTAGATGGCATTTTGTTGAACGGCAATGCCTTATTGGATTATAGTTTTGTAACCGGTGAATCGATGCCGGTGATCAAAAAATCAGGAGACAAATTGTTTGCCGGGGGCAAACAAACCAATGGTGCTATTGAAATGGAAGTTTTACAAACGGTTACACAGAGTTACTTAACACAACTATGGAGTAATGATGTATTTCAAAAAGATAGATCCAAAAACATAAAATCCATTACCGATTCGATCAGCAAGTACTTTACTATTGTCATATTATCAATAGCTTTAATTTCCGGGGTATATTGGTTCATTATAGATAAAGCAATTGCTTTTCAGGTAGTTTCGGCAATATTAATTATTGCATGCCCATGCGCTTTAGCCCTGTCTGCTCCATTTGCTCTAGGTAATATGATACGTCTTTTTGGAAGACATAAATTTTATTTAAAAAATACGAATGTTATTGAAGCCATATCAAAAATAAATGCTGTAGTTTTTGATAAAACGGGGACAATTACAACCAATGAAGCTTCAGATGTTCGGTATGAGGGTACTCCACTTTCTGAACCTGAAATGAGTCGGATTAAAGGATTACTTCGAGCATCAAATCATCCGTTGAGCAGAATGCTTTATGATTCAATCAATGTTACTGAAAGCAAAATTATTACTGAATTTAAAGAAGTATTAGGAAAAGGAATTATAGGAAGCGTTGATAATTATGAAATAAAATTAGGTTCACATAGTTATGTTGGTGCAAATGAAGACCTAATTAATCAAACAAATATTTATGTAAGGATCAATAAAGAAATAAAAGGGAAATTCATCTTTCAAAATGCCTATAGAAAAGGATTGGAAGGTGTTTTTAAAAAATTGACGGCTGAATTAGATATTTCTATTTTATCGGGTGACAACGAAGGAGAAAAGCAAAATTTACAAAAATTATTACCAAAATACTCTCAATTATTATTCAATCAAAAACCTGAAAACAAACTTGAGTTTATAAAGAGATTACAAGATAAAAAACAAAACATAATGATGCTGGGTGATGGGTTAAACGATGCTGGTGCCTTAGCACAAAGCGATGTGGGAATTGCAGTTTCAGAAAACATAAATGTATTCTCACCGGCTTGCGATGGCATTTTAGATGCTGAGGTCTTTAAAAAATTACCCGATTTTATTTCACTCTCTCATCATACTATGTTTATAATAAAAATAAGCTTTGTTATATCATTTTTATATAATATCATAGGCTTATTGTTTGCTGTATCTGGGAATCTTTCTCCCATCATAGCTGCAATACTAATGCCCATAAGTTCTATATCAGTTGTAATATTTGTAACATTTAGCACTAATTTTATTGCAAAAAAATTATTACATTAGCCTTAATTAAAAAAAATCACATATTATATGATTTTTATCATATAAAAAATTGATGTTTTTTTTTTAATTTGCTACTACTAAAAAATCAATGATGACCATTATTTTTACCCTCATTATCGTCAGTCTTATCATCGCCATTATTTTTTTCATTTTGTTTATAATATCTGTAAAAACAGGTCAATTTGATGATTTGCATACGCCATCTATTAGAATGTTATTTGACGATGAACTGGTTAAAAAAGAAATCTCTGATAAAAATATTACTAACTAAATTATTAATCAATATCCAATTTTTTTATGGAAAAAGAACGGTTTTATTACGACAACAAAATTGTAAAAATGTTTCTTATTGCAACGGTCGTTTGGGGCGTTGTAGCAATGTTGGTAGGGCTGATGGTAGCCTTTCTTTTTATTTTCCCGAACTATATGGAAGGAATTTCGTGGTTGAGCTTTGGCAGGCTCAGGCCTCTTCATACCAATGCAGCAATTTTTGCATTTGTTGGTAATAGTATTTTTGTGGGAATATATTATTCCATGCAAAGGTTGTTAAAAGCGAGAATGTTCAGTGACGTACTGAGTAAAATACATTTTTGGGGATGGCAGCTAATCATTGTAGCGGCCGCCATTACATTACCTCTAGGATACACCTCATCCAAAGAATATGCGGAACTGGAATGGCCAATTGATATAGCAATTACCGTTATATGGGTTATTATGGGTATTAATATGATCGGTACGATTTTAAAGAGAAGACAACGTCATATCTACGTGGCAATTTGGTTTTATCTCGCAACACTTGTAACTATAGCCATATTACATATTTTCAACAACCTGGAAATACCTGTTTCGGCCTTTAAAAGTTATTCTATTTATGCCGGTGTTCAGGACGCTATGGTGCAATGGTGGTATGGACATAATGCAGTGGCATTTTTCCTAACCACTCCCGTGTTAGGTTTAATGTATTATTTTGTTCCAAAAGTCGCCAACAGACCCGTATACTCTTATCGATTATCCATTATTCATTTTTGGTCGTTAATTTTTATTTATATATGGGCCGGGCCACACCACTTACTATATACAGCACTGCCGGAGTGGGCACAAAATTTAGGAACTGTATTTTCTATCATGTTAATATTCCCTTCCTGGGGAGGTATGATCAATGGTTTATTGACGCTGCGTGGTGCATGGGATAAAGTCCGGGAGGATCCAATTTTAAAGTTCTTTGTGGTTGCGATTACCGGTTATGGTATGTCAACTTTTGAAGGGCCTATGTTGTCATTTAAAAACTTAAATGCGATAGGTCATTATACAGACTGGATCATTGCACATGTACATATTGGCACATTAGCATGGAATGGATTTATGGCAGCAGGTATTCTTTATTGGCTGGCAGGGAAATTATGGAAAACTGAATTGTATTCTAAAAAATTAGCAAATATTCATTTTTGGATAGGTACTTTGGGTATTTTATTTTATGCACTCCCATTGTATGTTGCCGGCTTTATGCAGGCTTCTATGTGGAAACAATTCAATCCGGATGGAACGCTGCTGTATGGTAATTTCTTGGAAACTGTAACTGAGATCATGCCTATGTATGCCATGCGTGCTTTCGGTGGAACCCTTTATTTAACCGGGTTCCTTTTATTGGCATATAACATTGTTAAAACCGCAAGGGCAGGTTCCACTGTTGAAGATGAGCTGGCTGAGGCAATGCCTTTGAAGAAAATAACATCTTCAAGAGTTCAGGGAGAAGCCGTTCATTCCTGGCTGGAAAGAAGAACTGTTCTGTTTACAATACTGGTTACTGTAGCCGTAATTATTGGTGGGGCGGTGGAAATTGTTCCGTTATTATTGGTTGATTCCAATATCCCAAAAATAACTTCGGTAAAACCGTATACACCACTTGAATTAGAAGGAAGAGACCTTTATATAAGAGAAGGTTGCAACAACTGTCATTCGCAAATGATCAGACCTTTTAGATCGGAAGTAGAACGATATGGAGAGTATTCCAAGGCGGGTGAGTTCGTCTATGATCATCCATTTTTATGGGGGTCAAGAAGAACCGGACCGGATTTACACCGAATTGGTGGAAAATATAATGACAACTGGCATTTCAATCATATGTTAGACCCACGATTGACTTCTCCGGGTTCTATTATGCCTCAATATCCTTGGCTATTGAAAGACGATCTGGATATTTCAAAAACTGTAGCCAAAATTAATGCAATGGTTATTCTTGGAGTACCGTACACTCAATTTGACTTGGATAAAGCTGTATACCTATTGAAAAATCAGGCGGCAGAAATTGAGAAGAATTTAAGACAAGATCCGGAATATGTGAAAAATTATGGTGCTGCTAACATGCAGGATAAAGAAATTATTGCTCTGATTGCTTATTTACAGAGATTAGGTACAGATATTAAAGCGGACCAATCAGCTCAAAACTAATATTATGCTAAGATATATTAAACATCATTTAGATACAATTACAGGAGTCGAGATATATCCAATTATATCCTTAATCTTATTCTTTTTAGTATTTACAACTATGCTATTTTTTGTTTTTAAAATGCCTAAAAAAAACATAGAAGAATTAGGTAATTTACCTTTAGATAACGACATAAAAAATAATTCTCATGAGTGATAAAAAACAAATTAGTGCATGGAAAAGATTTATGCAATCCATGACCAAAGCCAATGAACTTGGTAAGGAAGACGAAGTTATGACCGACCATGATTATGATGGTATCAGAGAATTAGACAATGTACTTCCTCCATGGTGGTTATACGGTTTTTATATTACCATTTTGATAGCAATATTCTACATTGTACAAATATTTACGAATCCCGAAAAATACAGTCAGGAATTGGAATATGCTACTGAAGTAGAAGAGGCAAAACAAGAATTAGAAGCCTATATTAAAGCAAACCCCGATCTTTTTAATACTGAAAATCTGGAAGTTTTTACCGATGCAGATAATTTGGCTAAAGGGAAGGAATTATTTGCTTCAAAAACATGTACAGCATGTCATTTAGGTGATTTGGGAGGCAGTATAGGACCAAATTTAACCGATGAATATTGGGTTTTAGGCGGCGATATGTCTAATATTTTTAATACAATTTCTAAAGGGGGCAGACCCGGTAAAGGCATGATTCCATGGGAAGGCACAATAAGTTTACTCGAAAGACAACAATTGGCAAGTTATATCATTTCTATGCAAGGAACCACTCCTGCAAATCCTAAAGCACCTGAAGGAGATATAATTTGGAAGAAACAGTAGTATTTTATCTATCGATAATCTACTGTATTTTTTGATTTTTTTAGTTAGTAGTAGAAAAGGCTAATTATTTTAAAATAATTAGCCTTTTCAGATTTCAAAAATTTTATGGAAATAAAGGAAGAGAACAATTTTAGAGATTCTATTGCAACTATAGATAAAGAAGGCAAAAGAAATGTAATTTACCCGAAGAAACCAAAAGGTAGATTCACCAGATACAGAACTTATGTCAGTTGGATATTATTGATTGCATTATTCGCTGCACCCTTTATAAAGATCAATGGTAATCAGTTTTTATTGTTCAATGTTATGGATCGAAAATTTAATATTTTCGGTCTCCCTTTTTGGCCTCAAGACTTTTATCTGTTGGTGTTGTCAATGCTTATTGGCTTTGTATTTATCATTCTTTTTACTGTTATTTTTGGTAGAATATTTTGTGGCTGGATGTGTCCTCAAACAATCTTTATGGAGATGGTATTTCGTAAAGTGGAGTATCTCATTGAAGGTGACAGAGCTAAACAAATTAAACTAGACAAGCAAAAATGGAATGCAGAAAAAATTGCTAAAAAATTGCTGAAGTGGCTGGTATTCGCAATCATATCATTTTTAATAGCCAATGCATTCCTGGCTTATTTCATAGGAGGTGACGTCTTAATTCAGCATATTATGGATGGACCTAAGGAACACTATAGTACATTTATTAATCTGCTGGTTTTTACTTCCGTCTTCTATTTTGTTTTTGCCTGGTTTAGAGAACAAGTTTGTATTATTGCTTGTCCCTATGGCAGATTACAGGGCGTACTATTGGACAATAAATCAATTATTGTTGCCTATGACCATGAGCGAGGTGAAACGCGCCATAAATTACGTAAAAAAGAGGATAGAGAAACTGTTGGCTTTGGAGACTGTATAGAATGTAAACAATGTATTCTTGTTTGTCCAACAGGCATAGATATTCGAAATGGTACTCAATTAGAATGTGTTAATTGCACTGCTTGTATCGATGCTTGCGATGAGATTATGGATACTATTGGTTATGACAGGGGTCTGATCAGATATACATCAGAGAACGACATAGAAAAAGGTGAAAAATTTTCATTCAATGCGCGTATAATAAGCTATTCCATCATTTTGACGCTTTTAGTGGGGTTCTTAGTTACCTTAATATTTCTTAGAAATGATGTGGAATCCAAGATCTTACGCTTACCGGGACAGTTGTACACAACAGAGGGGAACACTCTTAGAAATGTATATACTTATAAATTAATCAATAAAACAAATGAAGTCTACGACAATATTTCGATCAAACTTATTTCCCATGAGGGAGAAATTCAAATTGTTGGAGGAAACATATCCATTCCCGATGGCGGTTTGCATGAAGGAACATTATTTATAACAATTGACAAAAAAGATATTCATTCGTCAAAAGAAAAATTGAAAATTGGGATTTATTCCAATGGCGTATTGATCGATACGGACAAGACCAATTTCCTTGGACCGGTAAAAATTGATTAAAATATAAATTACAACAAATGAAAATAAAAATAAACTGGGGTACCGGGATAGTAATCGCAATAGTACTTTTTATTGCCTTTATATTAAGTTTTGTATACAAAACAATATTTGTAGAAAAATACGAGCATCATCTGGTATCAGAGGATTATTATAAGGATGAACTGCATTATCAAGAGGAAATAGATAAATTAAACAATGCCAATTTTTTACCTAAAAATGTTAGTTTAACTAACACTGACAAAGGAATTATTATTCGCTTCCCTGAGGATAAAGATTTTCATAAAATTAAAGGCAAAGTTGGTTTCTTAAGACGTTCAAATGAAAAATTGGATTTTGAAAGGGATATTGATCTAACTGAAAATTTCATGATAATTGATGATAGTTTGCTGGTTCCGGGAAAGTGGGAAATTAGAGTGGATTGGCAATATGAGGATGAAGAGTATCTACTGAAAGAATCGTGGTTTTATTAGATACATTGAGTTCTGGACTGATAGAATGAGGGAGTGAAAATATAAATTTCTTACAATGTGATTTGTATTTTTCGATCATAATACCATCAAAAAATTAAATACTAACAGCATTAGTGCATTTTAGAATTATAAATAAATCATTTAAAAATGTTTTACACGGCGTTCATACTAGGCTTATTAGGTAGTTTTCATTGCGTTGGAATGTGCGGTCCAATTGCGTTCATCCTTCCGGTTGACAAAACCAATAAAAGTAAAATGATCTGGCAAACCATTTTATATCACCTTGGAAGATTATTTACCTATAGCCTCATTGGGCTCTTGTTTGGTCTTCTTGGAAGAGGGTTGTACTTATCCGGTTTCCAACAAAGATTGTCCATCTTGATCGGTGTTTTAATGATTCTCACAGTTGTAATTCCAGTAAATGTTTTCAATAAATATAGTTTATCAAAGCCACTCTATCGCGCAATACATAAAGTAAAATCCCAGTTAGGTCTCTATCTTAAAAAAAAATCAAATAAGGCGATATTTTCAATTGGGTTCTTTAATGGTTTTTTACCTTGCGGTCTGGTATACATGGCATTATTTGGATCTATTTCGGAAGCCAATGCTTTAAGAGGGGCCTTGTTCATGTTTTTGTTTGGCTTAGGAACAATACCACTTATGACAGGTGCCATATATTTAGGTAATTTTTTAAAATTATCTATTCGAAATAAAATTCAAAAAGCAATCCCTATATTTGTAATAATAATTGGGTTGTTGTTTATTTTAAGAGGTTTGGGGCTTGGAATTCCATACTTATCACCTAACGATGCAAAATTAAACATAAGCAATAACGCAAGTTCATGTGTAACTGAATAATAATATTTTTATGTCTGAAGAACAAACTCTAACAATACAAGACTTCGAAATAATAGAAACAAGAAAAGATCTTTTGGATACTGTTCTCAACAAGGGTATAAATATTGAGAAGGTTATTTCCACCCTAAGATACGAAGAAGAAAAGAACCTGCTCCAAATTGAGTTGGTGAAACTACAGCAATGGGCGAAAAAAGAGAAAAAGAGAATAGCAATAATTTTCGAAGGGAGAGATGCTGCCGGTAAGGGCGGAAATATAAGACGCTTTACGGAACATTTAAATCCGCGTTCCATGCGATTGGTTGCTTTGACTAAGCCTACAAATGTTGAGAAAGGACAGTGGTATTTTAGAAGATATATTCAACATTTACCTAACCCGGGAGAAATAGTTTTTTTTGATCGAAGCTGGTATAATAGAGCGGTTGTTGAACCAGTGATGGGTTTTTGTACTAAACAACAATACGATCAATTCATGGTTCAATTACCTGAATTTGAGCATATGCTATATGAGGATGGTGTTATTATCATAAAGTTTTGGCTATCAATATCTAAAGAAGAACAATTGCTTCGATTTGATGCACGAATGGATAATCCCCTGAAGCGCTGGAAATTTAGTCCCGTGGACAAAAAGGGTCAAGAGTACTGGGATTCATATACTAAATATAAAGAACAAATGTTTAGTAAAACACATACATCGTTTAGCCCCTGGACCATTGTAAAAACAAATAACAAGCAAACGGCAAGGCTTGAATGTATGCGATATGTACTGACGAGAATTGATTATGAAGGAAAAGACGATTCAAAAATCTCTTTGCTTCCCGATCCTAACGTTATAATGAATTATTACAGATCTTTACATAGATACGATTAAAAGATATGACAGAAAAACTTACTGAGAAAGATTTATTAAAACTGAATTCGAGTAAAGGGCTAATTTCATTGCTGAATAGTGAAATGGTAAATCCCGAGAAATCTATTCGGTATATAGACTATATCAAAAAATTAAAAAGACTTCAAGTAGAATTGATCAGAATGCAATCGTGTATTATTGATAACAATCAAAGAGTTATTGTAATTTTTGAGGGACGAGATGCAGCAGGAAAAGGAGGAGCAATAAGACGGCTGTCTGAAAGGATTAACCCTCGTTTTTTTAGAATTGTAGCCCTACCGAGACCAACTGAAGAAGAACAAACACAATGGTATTTTCAGAGGTATATCAAAGAATTCCCCAAAGCTGGCGAAATATTATTCTTTGATCGAAGCTGGTATAATCGGGCCGTGGTTGAACCGGTTAACGGCTTTTGCTCTGAGGAAGAATACGATATTTTCATGACACAAGTAAATGACTTTGAAAGGATGATCACCCAATCAGGCATTCAATTGGTTAAGATCTATATGTCCATATCAAAGAAAGAACAAAGCAAGCGTTTTTTAGATATAAAAAATAATCCATTGAAAATATGGAAAATGAGCAAAGTGGATGAAAGAGCCCAGGAGCTATGGGATTCATATACCTTATATAAGAAAAAAATGTTCGATAATACAAAAAAAGATGGGATCCCATTTAAAGTAATCCAGGCAAACAGAAAAACGGAGGCACGAATTGAAACCATTGAGCATATTCTGAATGCAATTCCTTATGATAAAAACAAAGTAATTTAAGCCGCTTTTTTATTAGCTCTGTACATAAAATAAAATCCGATTAATACCATAGGAATACTGAGTAACTGCCCTGTATTTAAATCCCAGGTCCCACGGTCTGCAACCTGTGCTTCTTTAAAGAACTCAACAATAAACCTGATGGTCCATAAGAGTACCAAGAACAGTCCAAATATATAACCCTCTTTTTTCTTGACATCTGTTTTCCAGTAGAGATACCAAAATAATAGAAATAATAATAAATAACTAAATGCTTCATACAATTGAGTGGGATGCCTTGGGAAATCCTCTCCCAACTGGCGAAATATAAATCCGTAATCGGAATTCGTTGGTTTACCAATAATTTCAGAATTTATTAGATTTCCTATTCTAATAAAAGCAGCTCCAATTGCAACCGAAATTATAATTCTATCTAATATCCATAAGACTGGCTTATGCAACACTTTTTTACTATAAAAATACATTGCTGTAATTATTCCTATTGCCGCACCATGGCTGGCCAATCCCTGGTACCCTGTAAACCTAAAAGGATCAAATTTAATGGGTAACAGTACCTCTAAAGGATGTTCAAAAAGAAACCTTGTATCATAAAATAAAAAATGACCAATTCTTGCACCCAAAATCGTTCCAACAATTAAGTAGATAAAAACTGAATCCAATTTTTCCATGGAAAGATTCTCAGCCTTATATATTTTTTTTAATATTTGAATTCCTATAATAAAAGCCAATACGAACATCAGGCTATAATATCTTACAGCAAAGGACCCTATCTTGAATAATTCGATATTGGGATTCCAATCTATACTTAAGTAAATCATATCGGTTTTGTTTTAAAAATGCAAATATATAATATTTGGGTTTATCTATTTGTGCTATTTAATTGACTATTTATTATTATTTTTATCCGGAACAGGGTCATAGCCCTTGCCACCCCATGGGTGACAACTGGATATTCTTTTAATTGCCATCCATCCACCTGAGAATAAACCGTGCTTTTGCAGTGCTTCCAAAGTATAATGAGAGCAGGTTGGGCTATACCTACAACTAGCCGGCAGGTAAGGTGAAATAGCAACCTGATAAAATTTTACAAGGATTACAAATGGAAATATCAATATTTTTTTTAACATGGATTTCTTTTGAAATCTAGAAATATAAGATCAATTTATGGAAAATGTGGTTCCCTCTTTACCGTCTTTCAATTGAATTCCAAGCACTACCAGTTTATCACGTATTTGGTCAGAAAGCGACCAGTTTTTATTTTCTCTTGCTTCATTACGCAACTGAATTAATAGTTCAACCACACCATCTAACTTATCAGAATTAGAAGTTTCCTCCAATGCCGTTTCCAATCCCAAAACATCAAAAACAAAAGATCTTAGAATTAATTTGAACTCACTCAATTCTTCAGCCGTCAGGCTTTCTTCACCAATAGCGATTAGATTTATATATTTTACGGCCTCAAATAAATTTGCTATTAAAATCGGAGTATTAAAATCATCATTCATAGCCTTATAACAATTTTCCTTCCATTCCACCAATTTCATCGAAGAGTTGGGGCTAGCTTCTAAAGTATCTAATAATTTAATAGCTTCCATCAATCTGTTAAATCCTTTTTCGGCAGCCAAAATAGCATCATTAGAAAAATCCAGAATACTTCTATAATGAGCTTGCATCATAAAAAATCGAATAACCCCGGGCGAGAAAGATTTGCTTAATTTTTCGTTTTTCCCTGTAAAAATTTCATTTGGAAGTATATTATTTCCTGTAGATTTTGACATTTTTTTACCATCCAGGGTCAGCATATTACCATGCATCCAATATCTAACAGGGCTAACATGATTGCATGCCTGTGCTTGAGCAATCTCACATTCATGATGAGGAAATTTTAGGTCCATACCCCCTCCATGAATATCAAACTCATTACCTAAATACTTTGTACTCATTACAGTACATTCCAAATGCCAACCTGGAAATCCAATACTCCAAGGAGAACCCCATCTTTGAATATGTTCAGGTTCTGCTTTTTTCCATAAGGCAAAATCCTGAGGATTCTTTTTATCCGATTGTCCCTCTAAAATCCTGGTATTTTCTATAGCATCTTCAATTTTTCTTCTCGATAGAATTCCATAATTCTCAGTTTCATTGTATTTCAACACATCAAAATATACGGATCCATTTACTTCATAAGCCAGACCATTATCAATAATTGTTTCAATAGATTTTATTTGCTCCACAATATGACCCGTTGCAGTCGGTTCAATACTTGGAGAAAGAAAATTAAATTTTTGTAAGATATTATGAAAATCAACCGTGTATTTATGTACTATTTCCATCGGCTCCAATTTCTCCAATCTGGCCTTGGTCGAAATTTTATCTTCAGCGGAATCATCCGTTAAATGTCCGGCATCCGTTATATTTCTCACATATCTAACCTTATAACCAAGATGCAATAAATATCTGTAAATCATGTCGAATGACATGAAGGTTCTTACATTACCAAGATGGACATTACTATAAACTGTTGGTCCACAAACATACATACCAACGTATCCTTTTTTCAAGGGTTCAAAGAGTTCTTTTTTATTGGTAAGCGAATTATAAATTGTAAGTTTTTGCATTCTAAAAGCTAATGTTGAACTATCGGTTTAAAGGCATCAAAGATAATAGTTATTCTTTTAAGAATTTACAAAAAAAAACATCTAAAATTCTTCAATTCCAGATGTTCCAACCAAACCCAATTAAAAATCAAATAAATATTTTAGTTTGCCCTTTTTAATCCGTCTGCTATTACAATTTTACCGTAATGTGCATCTACATCGAGTACTGCTCCTTTAGGTACTTTGATAACTAAACTCTTCTTTATTTTATATTTTTTAGACATTTCATCAGCTTTTTCATTCATCTTATGAACATATTTAATCTCTATTTCTTTTTCCATTTGTTCCATTTTCTTTTCCATTTTTTCAGTATGGATTTCCATTTGTTTTTCATACTCTTTCATTTGAGGCTCCATCTCTTTCTCCCATTTTTTTGCCTGAGCTTCCATTTGCTTTTCATATTCTTTCATTTGAGGTTCAAATTCTTTCTCCCACTCTTTCATTCGTTTTTCATACTCCTTCATTTGAGGTTCAAACTTTTTTTCAAATTCTATTTCCCATTCCTTTTGGCGTTTTTCGAATTCTTTCATATACCCTTCTTTGTCTTTTTCATAAGCCTCATGATCGAATTCAATTTCTGATAAAGATGACATGACTATTGCAGGAATGGAAGGCATTGGCGGCATTGGCGGCATAGGTGGCATGGGGGGCATGGGTGGTACCAGATCAGTATAAAAATCCCCATCAAATACGTCTCCCATGTGCGCAATGGATTCGAAATCAAAATCAAAGTCAAAATCCATGTCGTCAAAAACTACGCTATGAGAATAGTAATTATGAGATGATTCTGAAGTAATTACAACCTTACTCTTATTTCCCAAAGCTTCAAAATCCCAATTTTTAAAATAATCTGTTGCTTCTTCCTTAGTCATTCCTTCTACCTGCCAAGCCCCTTTAATAGAAACCTCATTCTTGTTCCAAATTTGAACGGTAACATCAGAGTGTCTTGTGTCGATTTCCACCAATACATCTGAATTAACATTAAAATTTTCATTTATTTCTTTAGTTTGCTTCTGACCAAAAAGTAAAGTTGACCCTAACAATAATGCCCAGATAATATTATGCCTGTTTGTTCTCATTTTCTTGTGAATTTAAATTTTCTATAATTTCTAATTTCTTTTTTAACTGTTTCAATAATTGTAACCTTAACTGCAAATTTTCTATCAGTGCTTCGATTGTATCTTCGCTAATTTCATCACTGTTCAATTGTAAGTTCAAATTTTCATATTCTTGCTGTAATACACTTAGCTGTGACAAATACAACTCCAATAAATCCCTGTTTTCATCTGTTATTTTTATTTTTGCTATTTGATAATTGATTCTGCTTAAATAAAAATCTTCTACTTTCTTTAAATTTGGAGAAATATCGGCCATCGAGTTAATTCTCTTCTTGGACACCTCTTCAGTTTGCACAATTTCTTGAGGAACCTCAGGTTTAAAAAACTGATAACCAGCAAATCCTAAACTAAACAACATCAAAATAGAGGCGGCTATCTTCATGAAGATATATTTATTTTTAGCTTTGTGATGCAATTCATTTTGCAGACGTTGTTCAAACAGTTCCCGATGATTTTTTGATAGTTCTTTCATCATTTTATCTTCTTTTATTTTTTCTCTCAAATCAACTTTCATAATTATTCTGTGTTAAAAGTTCTCTTAATCTGTTTTTTCCCCTTGATAACTGTGATCGGGAAGAAACTTCTGATATCTCTAATATCTGGGCAACTTCCTGATGATCATAACCTTCTAATAAATATAGCTTTACAACATTTTTACATTTCTGTGGCAAAAGTTCAATACAAGAGTAAATTGCCTTCATACTTGTTTCTTTGTCTACGCTCCAGTCATCGTTATCTTCGATTGATATAACCTCCTCATTAATTTCAACCGTTTCCAAATTTTTCTTTTTTGTGAGATCCAGACACTGATTAATAACTATTCTTTTTAACCAGGATCCAAAAGAGGCTTCACCATTGTAGGTATTAATTTTAGCAAATGCTTTTATAAACGCTTCTTGCATCATGTCTTGAGCTGCCATATCGTTTTTTGTGAAATTATATGCCGTGTTAAACATGGCATTACAATACAAATCATATAACTTCATTTGAGCCCTCCCGTCGTTTTTCTTACATTTTTCAATCAAAATTGATTGAACATTATTGTTTCGATTCATTTATCTAGATCTTCTATTGTAAATACGATTAAAGTTTTTAAACGTTGCATTTTTTAAAAAATAATATTCATATTAATTCCCATTCTTTGAAAAATATTAAATTTACATAAAATGGTCCAGCTCAAAAAGTTCATATAAATAAAATGAAGAATATAAAGAACACATCTGTATCTGAGTTTTTAGAAAAACTATTACTTGGAGACATTACCTATTTAAGTAGGGCAATTACCTTAATTGAAAGCTCTAAAAAGGAAGATTACAGTAAGGCTTCCAGATTATTGGAGGCATGTCTGCCCTATTCAAATAATTCTATTAGAATTGGCATTACCGGAGTTCCGGGAGTTGGCAAGAGTACTTTTATTGAAGCATTTGGCACACACTTGATCAAACTTAAGAAACGAATTGCCGTACTGACTATAGATCCAAGCAGTTCCATTAATAAAGGAAGCATACTTGGCGATAAAACAAGAATGGAGAAACTAACTAAAGAAAAAAATGCATTTATTCGCCCATCTCCTACCGGCAATCAGTTGGGAGGGGTTGCAAAAAAAACGAAGGAGGCCATCGTTTTATGTGAGGCAGCCGGATACGATGTGATCTTAGTTGAAACTGTGGGAGTGGGTCAATCAGAAACAATAGTAAGTTCCATGGTTGATTTCTTTCTCTTACTAAAACTTGCCGGAGCCGGAGACGAATTACAGGGTATTAAAAGGGGTATCATGGAATTAACTGATGCCATAATTATCAATAAGGCGGATAACGATAATATAAAAGAAGCCGAGTTAGCAAGAACGGAATTTGAAAGCGCATTACATTTGTACCCCTTGAAGGATAATTCATGGCGACCAAAAGTAATAACATGCAGTGCCCTAAAAAATATCGGTATAGATCAAACTTGGCATATTATTTCCGATTTTGTAAAGATTACAAAGGCGAACGGTAGTTTTGATAAAAACAGAACTGTTCAAAACAAAAACTGGCTCATAAAAACGATCGATCAACAGTTAAAAGATGATTTCTATGCAAATTCAGAAGTTAAAAAGAATTTGAACAGAATTATGAAACGTGTTGAGAATAATACGATCTCTCCTTTTGAAGCTGCAAACGAGCTTATCAAAATCTATTTCAAAAAAAAAGAGGAAAATTAAATTTTCCTCTTTTTCCTAATGTTATTTAACCTGATCTACAATTTCCAATTCGAACAACAGGTCTGAATTTGGTGGAATGACACCCTTTGCCCCCTGCTCTCCATAGGCCAAATGCGATGGGATAATAAGTAATAGCTTATCTCCTGTTTTCATATGCTGCAAGCCTTCTTTAAAACCGGCTATGAGTGACGCATCCGGACTGTAATCCATTGGCACAGGATTATATCCACCCCCACTCTCTCTTCTACGGTCGTATTTATCATAAAGCTCCGCAATTTCCTTGACATTTGTATCAAATAAATCGCCTGTAGTAAAGTACCCTGCATAATACACCATTACTTTTGATCCAATGTCCGGTTTTACTCCGGTTCCTTCTTTTAAAGCAATATATTTCAAGCCTGAAGGTAAACTAACTATATTTTCTTCGTTATCATCTATCAATTTTAGCAAATCAGCTTTAACCTCATTCATCTTTTCCTGTTGCAATTTTTTTCTTTCCTCAATATCAGAAAAATAAGAATTAAATACATCCTGAGCATCAAAATCCTTAGCATCGTTACCTACTCTGATAATTTCTATTTTATTAATGACATCATCTTGTTTAATGGAGTCAACAACTGCCTGACCTTGAATGAGGTGGCCAAATACAGTGTGTCGGCCATCAAGAAAAGAAGTCTCTTTATGCGTAATAAAAAATTGACTGCCGTTAGAATCCGGTCCGGAGTTGGCCATAGAAAGCATACCGGCACTTTTATGTGTCAACAATAATTCTCCATTGTCATCCATTGCAAACTCATCTTCAAATTTATAGCCGGGATCGCCTGATCCATTACCTCTGGGATCTCCACCTTGTATCATGAAATCATCTACAACCCGATGAAATTTCAAGCCGTCGTAAAACCTCTTGCCTTTATACTTTTTATCTACATAAGTATTTGTGCCTTCTGCCAGAGAAACGAAACTGGCCACGGTAACAGGCGTATCCTCATATTCCAGTTTAAGTAGCATATCTCCTTCATCTGTCTGTATATCCGCATATAACCCATCTTCTAAGTTATTGTACTTCTTTGATTCACAAGAGCTTAAACTCAATGTTAATATTAAAATCGTTAACTTTATTAAATTCATATCATTAATTTTTATTGATTATTTTTTTTAATTTCACGGTATATATTAATGGTTCATTTGATCTGACTCTGTCATTACCCACATATCCATAGGCCTTGTACGAGGGGAATAAAAAAACAACGACTTCACCTTCTTTCATTAATTTTATTCCTTCTTGCAAGCCTGTAATCAAATCTTCTTTGTCAACTAAATAATTTCTATCTCCCAACTCCTCTTTTGAATAGATTATTGAATTATTCAAAGTTCTCACTTCATAAGAGAATATGACCTCATCACCGGTACTTGCCAATTTATTATTAATTAAATCCCTTTCCTTATAGTAATACCAAAACCCATACTCCGAATTGATATAGTTATTCAGGCTGTCATTATCCATTATTTGTCGAAATATTTTTTCCTCTATATTCTTCAAAACAGTGTTTCTCTCTACAGATTCAGACATAAATGAACTGGTTTTTCTAATTATTGGTTTTCTTGGTTCCGGTGATGAGCAAGAACTTATAATCATTAGAACAATCAGAAAGATTAAATTATTTCTCATTTGATTTTTTTAACGCTGCTCGATAGGTAGGTAAAATTTCAGTAAATTTCTGAATCGTTCTACTCAAAGATATTTCACTTTTACCCCCTGCAGCATTTATATGTCCGCCTCCATTGAAGTGATTTCTTGAAAATTCATTGACCGAAAAAGTACCTGATGACCGAAATGAAATTTTAATTATCCCTTGTTTTCTATCTTCAATAAATATAGCCGCAAAAATGATATTTTCAATGGACAAAGCATAATTTACGAAGCCTTCGGTATCTCCTTTTTTAAAATTAAATTCCCTAAGATCTTTTTGAGACAAGGTGATATACGCAGTGTGATATTCTTTTAGTACTCTCAAATTCTTCAAAGCCCTACCTAATAACTGAACGCGATTAACCGTGTTTACATTGTGGATCCGATTATATATTTCAGAATTATTTGCTCCTAAATCCAGTAAATTGGCAACTATTCTGTGCGTTAAACTAGTAGTGGAAGGAAAACGAAAGGAACCGGTATCGGTCAAGATGCCAGTGTAAATGCAAGTTGCAACATCTTGATCTATATGCTCGAGATGGTTTAATTTTTCGATGAATTGATATATCAACTGACTGGTCGAGCAAGATTCCGGGTCTACAAATGCATATTTCGCATAACTATCTGGCTGTTGATGATGATCTATCATAACAAAAATCGGCTTAATATTTTCAAGCGGGATCAGCATTTTCGGCCCAACCCTTTGTAGTGAATTGAAATCAAGAGTAAATACAATCTCGGCCTCATTCAATAATTGCATTCCTTTCTCAATTTCTTTTTCGAAAATTACAATCTTATCCTGAGCCGGGAGCCAATTTAAAAATTCCGGGGCTTCATTGGGAGAGACAACAGTTACAATATGATCGAATTTTAGCAGGTAATGATACAGTGCTAAACTGGAACCATAAGCATCCCCATCAGGGTTTCTATGTGATACAATTACAATTTTTTTCGGAACAGAAAGGAGCTTCTTTATTTCGTCAAATTTTTCAAAATTCATAGACCGCGAATATACAATAAAAAAATATTTAAATTCAATTTCTAACTATTCGGAGTTTGATTTGACTTAACTTTGATTTCGTAGATTTCCAGTACTTCAAAAATGTGGTATTTTTCAAATTAATAAGACAAAAAATGAATAAAATATTAGCATTGTTTTTAGCATTGAGTTTATTTTCGTGCATTGAAGAGAAAGACAAAGAAGAAAGCAAAAGAGAGTTCATTATTGCTTTTGGCTCATGTGATAATCAAGAGTTACCAAATATATTATGGAATGAAATATTAAAGAACAAACCCGATCTATTTATATGGGGAGGTGATATCATATACGCTGATGGCATGGATATCAGAGGAATGCAAATGAGTTATGAGAAACAAAAAAATGACAGCACATATCAAAATTTTAAACAAGATATTCATATTATGGGAACCTGGGATGACCACGATTATGGATTAAATGATGGAGGAAGAGAGTTTGAAAAAAAAGATAGTGTTCAAGATATTTTTTTAGATTTTTTTGACATTGATTCAGTAGATAACAGAAGAACTCGAAAAGGAATTTATTATTCAGAAAAATTTTTGATTGAAGAAAATTCCGTTAATATAATAGTGCTTGATACCAGGTATTTTAGGACGAAATTAACCGTAGATACAACTGGAAATAAGAGGTATATACCAAATACATTCGGCCAGGGAACCATTCTTGGGAAAGCTCAATGGAAATGGTTAGAACAGGAACTGAAATCTACGAATTCCGGCTTCAATATTATTGTAAGCAGCATCCAGTTTTTATCGAAAGAACACGGGTTTGAAACTTGGGGAAATATGCCTCATGAGGTAAACAAAATGAAAGAAATTATTTCAGATTCAGGGGCTAAAGGTGTTATAATACTCTCTGGTGACAGACATCTTGCAGAAATTTCCATGGACAGCATTAAAAATGTAAACTACCCAATAATGGATTTTACTTCCAGTGGCCTCACGCATTCCTACTCTTCATTTAAGGGTGAGCCAAATAATTATAGAATTTCTAAGGTTGTAGCTGAAATCAATTTTGGAGTTTTAAAATTTGATTTTAAGACCAACAATGTAAGTATGGAGATTAGAGGAAGAAATAACCGTCTCCTAGAAAATATTACTCAGAAATATTAAAATTTAAGCTTCTTGAATTATTGATTATTCAACAATTACATTATTTTTGCCCAAAATCTTAAAAAGAAAGTAATGGCAACAAATAGAACATTTACAATGCTTAAACCCGACTCAATTGAAAAGGGGTATACGGGGGCAATATTAGAAAAAATTAATGCCGCAGGATTTAGAATTGTGGCGATGAAACAAACACAGATGACTAAAAATGACGCTGAGAAATTTTACGATGTACATAAAGACAGACCGTTCTTTGGTGATTTAGTGGAATACATGACCCGTGGACCTATAATAGCAGCAATTTTAGAAAAAGAAAACGCTGTTGAAGATTTTAGAACTTTAATTGGAGCTACAAATCCCGCAGAGGCTGATGATGGTACGATCAGAAAATCATTTGCCACTTCGATCAGCGAAAATGCAGTTCATGGCTCTGACAGTGATGAAAATGCATTCATTGAAGGTGCATTTCACTTTTCCGGCAGAGAAATCTTTTAGGGTTTTGTACAATTGATTAGAATAAATCCAATGTCATGTACATTGGATTTTTACTGTAAATAAAACCGGAGTTTGTTTTGGATAGGTTCTCAGAAGTATTTAAACCAATTTGATCGATTTTATCAAAGTACTATTCAAACTGTCGTTAAGCATTTCAATAATTTTATTCTTTCCATATCCCAGTTCTTCTCTTAAGGTAGATGAAGATAACTTAACGAATAGTGTGTTATTCTTTAAATAAATAGATTCGGTATAACTCATAACTCCATTACCCATAACATTTTCCCAAGCCTCCTTTACAGCCATTTGATTCATACCCTTTTGCAATTTATTTTCTTGCAACATCTGCGGTATTAAATCCTTTATCGAAAAAGTTTTGTTCTCTCTTTTTGCCATTTATTCAATTTTATTCCAGCTCAAACAACTTATAGGATTGTTCAGTTCTTTTTATCAATTCCTCTGTTCTATTGACATGTGTATCTGATATGAATATTTGCCCAAAATTCTCGTTGTTAACCAAATCCAATAACTGCCCAACTCTTCTGTCGTCTAATTTATCAAAAATATCATCTAAGAGCAATAGAGGTTTTAAATCACTATGCTTTTTTATAAACTCAAACTGTGCCAATTTTAGCGCTATTAAGAACGATTTCTGTTGCCCCTGTGATCCTGTTTTTTTTATCGAATACTTGTTCAATTTAAAACTTAAATCATCCTTGTGCGTTCCAACAGAAGTGAATTGCAAGGCTCTATCCCTATCAATATTTTCAGATAATAACTCTCCGAAGCTAATATTATCCAGCTGAGATTTATAAAGCAGAGAAACTTCTTCTGAAAAATTTCCATTATCTGACCTCGCTATAATATGCTCATACCGGCCTAAGAATATAGGGGCAAACTCTTCAATAAAGACCTTTCTTTTGTCATACAGTTCCGTCCCATATTTTATCAGCTCATTATTATATATTTCTATATTAAGCGCATCAAATGTATTGTTCGCAGCAAAATATTTAAGTAGTGAATTGCGCTGTAATAATACCTTGTTATACTTCAATAAACAATGTAAATAATCTTTATCATTTAAGGAAATTATACTATCCATAAATTTTCTCCTCAATTCACTGCCCTCGGCAATAAGGTTTGAATCTGCCGGTGATATTATAACTAACGGTAATAATCCAATGTGTTCAGATAACTTTTCATATTCCTTTCCATTACGTTTAACAACTTTTTTTAATCCTCTTTTTAAACTACAATTAATTATTTCTTCCCGCTCATCTTTAATATATCTTCCATCTATTACAAAAAATTCCTCACCATGTCGTATATTTTGAGAGGCCACAGAGTTAAAATATCCTTTTGTGTAAGATAAATAATAGATCGCATCTAAAATATTTGTCTTTCCTACCCCATTATTTCCGACAAAACAATTTATTTTCTCATCAAATTCTAAAGATTTTGACGAGAAATTTTTATAATTTATTAAGGATATTTCTTTTAAATACATATAATAATTTCACAGCAGTTTCCAGCACGGGTCTAAGCATAATCCAAAAAATAAAAATATTTGGCAAACAATAAATATAAAAACCTAACTATCAATGGCATATACTTATCTTCGAGTTGACACTTCGCAATCAACAAAAAAACAAAAATTAACATTAAAAATAGCTTATATTTTTCAATAAAAATTATATTTTTGCGCAATTAATAAATAATGAGATGGCAACATATAAAAAAAGAGGAAATAAAGGAAAAAAAGCTGACCAAGCTAATAATACTGATCATAGTACTGCAGCGGAAGTTTTTAATACTTTAGATGAAACTGCTTCAAAGTCGGAGCAATGGGTTGAGAAAAACCAAAGACCAATATTTATTGGGTTAATAGCTATAACCCTAGTTATTTTAGGATATCTTGGTTATCACAAGTATATTGCAGAACCAAAAGAAATAGAAGCTGCAGATGAACTTGCATTTCCGAAAAAATATTTCGAAGAAGCTCAAACTACTACAGTTGCCGTTGATTCTTTATACAATTTAAGTTTAAATGGTGCGGATGGTAAATATGGATTAATTGATATAGCAGAACAATACAGTAATACAAAAGCCGGCAATCTGGCAAAATATATGTCTGGAATTGCCTATTTAAAAATTGGCAACTATGAAAATGCCATTCAATATCTAAGCGATTTTTCTTCTGATGATGAAATGCTAGGGGCTTTGGCACTTGGTAATATTGGTGATGCGTTTTCTGAAATAAACCAGCCTGAGGACGCCTTAAAATATTATATGGATGCTGCAAATTTCAGAGATAATAACTTCACTACGCCACTGTATTTGTTTAAGGCTGGAAATGTTGCTATGGAATTAAATCAATACGATAAAGCAGAGAGTTCATTTACGAAAATAAGAGATGAATATGCCAAATCTGATGAGGCGAGAAATATTAATATTTATATTCAGAGAGCACAAATAGCTAAGGATTAAGTGCTGACATATTATGGCAACAACAAATTTATCGGAATATGATAAAACAACGATCCCAAATGCGGAAGGTTTCCGATTTGGGATTGTTGTTTCTGAATGGAATAGTGAGATAACTGATAATTTGTTCAATGGTGCCTATCAGACATTTCTTGATCATGGCGTAAATAAAAACAATATATTCACTTTTCATGTTCCTGGTAGTTTTGAACTTATATATGGCTGTAAGCACATGATAAAAAATAATAACTTGCATGCTTTGATTGCAATCGGCAGTGTAATAAAAGGCGAAACAAAACACTTTGACTTTGTTTGTGAAGCCGTTTCTCAAGGAATCAAAGACATTAACATTCTTTTTGATGTGCCAACTGTTTTTTGTGTATTAACAGATGATAATAGACAGCAAGCAATGGATAGATCTGGTGGAAAACATGGCAATAAAGGAATTGAAAGTGCAATAGCGGCGATAAAAATGGCTAATTTAAACAGGCATTGAGGTTTTTTAATAACCACTTATTCTAATCTATTAATAAAAGTATTTAACAAAACTTTATTTGAATTCCTAACAAGGATTCTGTAAATTTGTTGATTACAACTAAATGCTTTTTTATGTTTGGCAGTGCGTTTAAGCCTAGAGCTCATTATGTTTTTAACTATAAACCTCGTTACTATGACGAGCGAAAAGAACGTCTGGAAAAATTAAAAAAGAAGTACGAGAATAAAGAAAATATTTCTGATGATATTCCTACAATAACACTTAATAAGGACAATTTAAAATCAGATTGGCAACGTCATAAGAAACTTACTACAGACAGAGGTGCAAATAGACGTGTTGCCATAATTATTACCATTTTAGTTGGAATTTTAGCTTATATTTTTGAATTGCACAAATTATTTTAATGTCAGATATTATTCAATTACTTCCTGATAATGTAGCCAATCAAATTGCCGCGGGAGAGGTAGTTCAAAGACCTGCATCGGTGGTTAAAGAATTAATGGAAAATGCTGTGGATGCTTCGGCGAGTCATATCAAAGTTATTATTAGAGATGCAGGTAAAACCTTAATCCAGGTAATTGATGATGGGAATGGCATGAGTCCAACGGATGCAAGACTGGCCTTTGAGCGCCATGCGACTTCAAAAATTAAAACAGCCGACGATTTATTTTGTATAAACACCAATGGATTTCGTGGAGAAGCACTTGCCTCAATAGCCGCAATTACACATACCACCCTTAAAACTAAAAAAGAAGATCAGGAACTAGGCACTCAAATAAAGATCAATGGTGGTGAAGTAATATCACAAGAAGTAATAGCCAGTTCAAAAGGCACTAACATTGAGATTAAAAATCTATTCTATAATATTCCGGCACGAAGGAATTTTTTAAAATCTGATGCGATAGAAACCCGACATATTATAGATACTTTCCAACGTGTATCCCTGTCCTATCCGGAGATTAATTTTTCTTTATTTCATAATGACAGCGAAGTCTACAAATTGAATGAAGCCAATCTGCGTAAGAGGATAGTTGGCGTATTTGGAGCAAATACAAATGAAAAATTAGTACCTATTAAAGAAGATACCGATATACTTAAGATCGACGGATTTATAACAAAACCGAAATTTTCGAAGAAAAAAAGAGGTGAGCAGTTCTTTTTTGTAAATAATAGGTTTATTAAAAGCGCTTATTTAAATCACGCAGTGGTTAACGCCTACGAAGGGTTGTTGAATCATGGCTACCACCCCTCCTATTTTTTGTATCTAACAGTACCTCCAAATAGCATTGATATAAATATTCACCCAACAAAAACTGAAATAAAGTTTGATAATGAAAGAGATTTATATGCAATAATCAGATCAACAATCAAACATAGCTTAGGACAATATAACGTAGCTCCGGTCCTTGATTTTGAAAGAAATGCAAACTTAGACACGCCGTATTCTTTTAAAAATAAAACGAGTAAAGCACCAACAATAAATGTCGATCCTGATTTTAACCCGTTTAAAGGTGACCAAAAGGTCACATATCATAAAAAGGAAAACTCAAATTGGCAATCCTTGTATGTTGAAAGAGATAAAGAACTTTCGAAAATTCTGAACATCGAGGTTGAAGCGGAAACCATCACTAACAAATTATTTGACGATTTAAGTGATGATAATGAATACAATACCTATCAAATTCATCGAAAATTTATTGTGAGTTCCATAAAGTCAGGTATTGTTTTAATTGATCAAAATTTGGCCCACCAACGAATTTTATATGAAGAATATTTGGCTAAATTAACAATGGATGGTATCAGCAGCCAAAAATTATTATTTCCATTAAGCATTTCATTAAATCCTTCTGATATTGAAGTTCTTACCGGGCTCAAATCTGATCTAATCAGTGCTGGTATTAATATTTCTGATATTAAGAAGGATTGCGTTATTATAGACGCGTTGCCCATTACTTTATCGGAAAACAAAATAACCGGTTTTATTGAAGAATTGATCGAAAATTTTAAAAATGAAATTCCAGATACCAGTCTGAGTCAAATTGATACTATAGCAAAATGCCTGGCAATAAATTTGGCGATAAAACCTGGCACTAAACTAAGCAACAAGGAACAAGAAACCATCCTAAACGAATTATTCTATTGTAAAGAACCAAACTATTCACCTTTTGGTAAAGCTACCTTTATAACTATTACAATGGATGAACTAGAAGATAAATTTAATTTATAGAATTAATTATGGGAAGACTTACCGAAGCAATTAAGCATTTAATCATTTTAAATGTAATAATTTTCGCGGCAGCCAATTATTTACCTGGTTTAAATTTATATGATTATTTATCATTATATTTTCCTAAAAATGAGCATTTTGGCGTTTGGCAATTTGTGACCCACATGTTTATGCATGGCGGTATGATGCATATCATTTTTAATATGTACGCTTTATGGGCTTTCGGTTCTCCATTAGAGCAAATGTGGGGAAGAAATAAATTTATATTCTTCTACTTTTCAGCGGGTCTTGGAGCGGCTTTTATATATACCGCTGTCAATTATTTTCAATTTAACAATATCTATAATGAATTGATTGATCTGGGTATGCAAACGGAAAGTATTACTAATTTATTGACTACCGGGCGTTATAATTCTGATCTATTGAACCAAATTTCTGAGAAAAGATTAGTGAACTTTTATCAAATATATAATACCCCGGCAGTTGGTGCATCGGGAGCTATTTACGGGGTTTTAGTGGCCTTTGGCATGTCCTTTCCCAATGCCAAACTGGCTTTGATATTTTTCCCGGTCCCGATAGCAGCAAAATATTTTATTCCAGTCTTGATTGGAATAGATTTATTTTTAGGTTTAACCGGACGTTCTCTTTTTGGAAGTTCCGGAGTAGGCGTTGCCCATTTTGCACATGTTGGCGGAGCAATAATTGGGTTTATTATGATGAAATACTGGAAAAAGAATCAGTTTAACAGATGGAATTAATTTAAATCAACTTAAGTGAATAATTGGTATACAAAATTGAAAGTTGCATTTACTAATGTAAATATTGTTGAAAAAATTATTTACATCAATGCGATCGTATTTTTAATAAGCTACCTTTTTAAAACGATTTCGTTTCTAACAGGACTTGATGAAACTTTTATAGTCACATGGTTTGCACTATCTCCTTACTTTAATTCATTTATCATAAAACCCTGGACAATTATCACATATGGCTTTTTACACGAAGGGCTCATTCATATCCTATTCAACCTGATCATATTGTATTATATCGGAAATCTCTTTCTTGATTACTTTAACAGAAAACAGTTTTTAGTTTATTATTTTTTAGGCGTAATTTTTGGAGGACTCGTTTTTATGTTAAGCTACAATTATTTTCCGGCACTAAAAACCAGAGAAACATTTTTAGTTGGAGCTTCAGCTGGAGTCACTTCAATCATAATTGGAATAGCAAGCCTAATCCCTAATTATGCTTTGAGATTTAGGTTTATAGGAGAGATTAAGTTATTGTACATTGCCATAATTTTAATTGCAATTGATATTATTCAAATTCCAAACGGCAATGCCGGCGGTCATCTTGCACATTTAGGTGGTGCATTGATCGGTTTTTTATTAACGAACAAATTAAATAAAGGAAAAAGCTTAATTTTATGGATGGAAAGTTTATTGCAACCTAAACAAAAATCACCACTTTCTACCATTCATAAGCGTGATAAATCATCAGTTGACAAAAAAGAAAATTCTAAAGATCGCCAAAATAGAATTGATGAAATTTTGGATAAAATAAGTAAATCTGGTTATGATGCATTATCAAAGGAAGAGAAGGATTTTTTATTTAAAGTAGGAAAAGAATAAGTAATATATGCCCCTTGAAGAAGTTATCTCTTTTAAATAAAATAATTTATTTAATCAATAATGTTTTTGCATTATTGCTTTTGCTTAGTATAGTAATCCCTTTTATAGAACCTAGTTCCTTTCCACTGATTTCAGTACTTAGTTTGACAGTACCAATCCTTATTTTCGCACATCTATTGTTTATAGTCTATTGGATTTTAAGTGGCGTTAAAAAGCAATTGGTCCTATCTGCTTCTTGTGTCCTTTTGACGATTTTTTTTTCATATTTTCCATACAAATTCAATGATAAGGTAATAAAAAATGACGATTCTATTACCATTATGAATTATAACGTACATCTTTTTAATCTTTACGGATCATTAGAGAAAAAGAATATTCCTTTGAATATCTCTGATTTTGTTGCGCTAAACAATCCTGATATACTTACATTTCAAGAATATGCAGATGAGCAAATAAATTTATTTGACTTTCCTTATAAATACATCGAACTAGGCAAAAAGAAGAAATTCGGACAAGCAATCTTTTCAAAATACCGAATAATTAATAGTGGCTCCTTAGACTTTGAAAATTCGTTTAATAATGCGATTTTCGCCGATGTTATAATAAAAAACGATACCGTAAGAATTTATAATATCCATCTGGAGTCATTTGGAATTAAAGTAAATAATTTAAATTTAAATGAAAAAGAATCTAAAAAATTATTGCATAGATTATCCAAGGCCTTTCTAAAACAACAGGGACAGGTAGAAAAGTACATAAGTCATCGTGAAAATTGCAACTATAAAGTTATTGCTTGCTGTGATTTGAATAATACGGCTTATTCTTGGGCTTATCGCAATCTTAGAGGTAATGATAAAGATACGTTTCTTGAGTCAGGGATAGGATTCGGAAAAACCTATTCCTTTCAAAAATACCCTTTGAGAATTGATTTTATTTTAGTTGATGAAAAAATTCAAGTCAATGAGCACAAAAATTTTGATGTAAAATTATCAGATCACGAACCGATATTGGCAAAACTAAGTCTGTAGTTATCTGGAAAACCCATAATCTCTTTCCACTTTACAAATTCTCAATTGATATTTTTTATACCATAATGCCCTGCCCTTTTCACGTGCGATAGTGTGTTCAACATTATTTTTCCATTTTATTATCGATACAGCGTTTTTCCAGTAAGAAACGGTAATCCCAATTTCATCTCTTACAGATTCAATTCCTAAATAGCCTTCTTGCTGTTTAGCCAGGGTTTCCATTTTCGCTGCGGTTTCATCGTAACCCTCTTCAATATCAGTTCTTAACGTTGTAAAAATCACTGCGTAATAAGGCGGTTCTGGTGTGTTTGCTATCATAATATTTATTGTAAGTTTGCATCGCATAAAGTTACAGGTATGAACGCACAAAAAAAAGTCGCTTTTTACACTTTAGGGTGTAAGCTAAACTTTTCTGAAACATCTACGATTGCTAGAAGTATTCAAGATGAAGGCTTTGAAAGGGTTGATTTTAGCGAATATGCTGATATTTATCTGATCAATACATGTTCTGTAACTGATAATGCCGACAAGCGATTTAAGACGGTTGTCAAATCTGCTTTAAAACAAAACGAAAGTGCATTTCTGATAGCGGTAGGGTGCTATGCCCAATTAAAACCCGAAGAATTAGCAAATGTCAATGGTGTGGATCTCGTTTTGGGTGCTACTGAAAAATTTAAGGTCACGAATTACCTCAATGAATTGACCAAGAATGAAATAGGTAAAGTTCATTCTTGTGAAATTGAAGAAGCAAATATTTATGAGGGATCTTACTCCATTGGAGATAGGACAAGAGCGTTTTTAAAGGTTCAGGATGGATGCGACTATAGATGTACTTTTTGTACTATTCCATTAGCGAGAGGGGTTTCCCGAAGCGACACACTAGAAAATGTATTAAACAATGCCAGAGAAATCTCAAGAAAAGGCATTAAAGAAATTGTTCTTACCGGTGTAAATATAGGTGATTACGGTAAAGGGGAGTTTGGAAACAAAAAACATGAGCATACATTTTTCGATCTGATACAAGAGTTAGATTATTTAAACGATGTTCATCGAATTCGTATTTCGTCAATTGAACCTAATCTATTGAAAAATGAAACTATTGATTTTGTAGCCAGATCAAACAGCTTTGTTCCTCATTTTCATATTCCATTACAAAGCGGCAGCAACCGTTTGTTAAAGATCATGAAGAGAAGATATTTGAAGGAGATCTATGCCAGCAGAGTGGACCAAATAAAATTAAAAATGCCAAATGCCTGTATTGGGGTGGATGTCATTGTTGGTTTTCCGGGAGAAACAGAAGAGCTGTTTTTAGAGACCTATAATTTTTTAAACGCACTCGACATATCTTATTTGCACGTTTTTACTTATTCAGAAAGGCAAAATACAGCTGCATTTGACATGGATAATATCGTGCCTAAGAATATTAGGAACAAAAGAAGCAAAATGCTAAGAGGACTGTCTGTTAAAAAGAGGAGAGCCTTCTATGAAAGTCAGCTAAATAAAGAGTGTTCAGTTCTTTTCGAAAATGAAAACAAAAGCGGCTATATTTATGGCTTTACGGAGAACTATGTCAAAGTGAAAACCCTATGGAATCCTGATTTGGTAAATACAATTCATCCAATAAACTTAACGAAGATAGATGAGGATGGTCTGGTAAGATTTGAATGGATAAATGAACCTGTTTTAGCCTAAATAATGGATACTTACTACACTTTTGCTATATTGGTTTTTACCTCTTTCTTTACATTGATAAATCCCTTGGGAACGATGCCGATATTTATGTCCATGACGGCTTCATTAAGTGATGAAAAGAGAAAACATACGGCAAAGAAAGCAAGCATAGTTGCTTTTTTAACGATACTAGCCTTTGCTTTCTCCGGACAAATTCTCTTTAGATTTTTCGGGATTTCGGTAAACAGCTTCCGAATTGTTGGAGGTGTCATATTTTTTGCTATGGGTTGGGATATGTTGCAGGCAAGGTTAGGTAATATTAAACATACGGACGATGAGAGCAAAATTAATGCCTATGTTGATGATATTTCAATAACTCCGCTTGCAATACCAATGATCTGTGGCCCGGGAGCAATAACGAACGCAATAATTTTAATGGAAGGAGCAGAAACGCTTGTAAAAAAAATAATTTTGGTGGCCGTTATTTTTATTGTTTTATTATTAACCTATTTAATATTGATAGGTGCAAGTAAAATAACTGATAAATTAGGAGAGACAGGTAATAAAGTCATGATGCGATTAATGGGATTGATCGTTATGGTAATTGCTGTAGAATTTTTCTTTAGTGGATTAAAACCAATCATTTTATCGATGTTAAATGCCTGATAAAATTCATATTTATTTCGTGCCGGGCTTAGGTGCAAGTTCATCAATTTTTGATTTTCTTAAATTACCTTCTGAAAAGTTTGAACTTCATTTTTTAGAGTGGTTAATTCCCGAATCTGCTAATGAAAAACTTGAACATTATGTCAAGAGACTAATTATAGGCATTAAACATCCAAATCCAGTTCTGGTAGGTGTTTCCTTTGGGGGTATTATAGTTCAAGAAATGAGTAAATACATTGATACTGAAAAAGTAATAATCATTTCCAGTATAAAAAATTTCCATGAAATTCCTAAACGACTGAAAATACTAAAAATAACCAAGGCCTATAAACTGTTTCCGGCAAAGAAAATTGCCAGAACCGGAGATTTTTCTACCTTCAAATTTAACAAGACCATCCAAAAAAGAATTGAGATCTATAATAAATATTTAAACGTCAGAGATGAAAATTATTTGAAATGGTCCATTCATAATGTGCTAAGTTGGAGGCCTAGTTCGGTTACAAACGACATCGTTCACATTCATGGGAGTAAAGATGAGATATTTCCAATTAAATATATAAAAGACTGTATTGTCATTGAAGGTGGAACTCATGTGATGATATTGAATAAAGCAAAAAGAATAAGTACAATTCTAGAAGATATTTTTTAATACCTTGCAGGACATGATAATCGAAAATACTAATATTGAAGATCTAGTTTTAATTACCCCAAATATTTTCGAAGATAATAGAGGATATTTTTTAGAATCCTATAATAGTAAAAAGTTGGCGAGTGTTATTAATGCTAATTTTGTTCAGGATAATGAATCCCTATCCCAAAAAAATGTGTTGAGAGGCTTACATTTCCAGATACCCCCGTTTGCTCAAGCGAAATTGATCAGGGTTATAATTGGCAGCATACTTGATGTTGCCGTAGATATGAGAAAAAAATCACCTACCTATGGAATGCATTTTAAGTATATTCTCAGTGGGAAGAACAAAAAGCAACTATTTGTTCCAGAAGGATTTGCGCATGGTTTTTTATGCCTTGAAAATAATACGATTTTAAATTATAAATGTTCCGATTATTATAATACTGATAGTGAGAAATCTATCATGTGGAATGACCAGGATCTGAATATAGATTGGGGCATTGAAAATCCTATTTTGGCAAAAAAAGATCAACTAGCCGAAAATTTTATTACATTTGACAGTCCCTTTTAATTTTTAAATTGCCATAAACATGAAAAATACTCCCCGATTTATCGTCTTTCTAAGCGTAATTATTGTCAGTTTGTTTTTTATAAATTCAGAGGAACCTGCGCCTGATAAAAATTCCAAAACCATCACGGATCCGGCCAAAAGCACGAGTGACTCATATGAAATTAAAGCGTTAAAGATTCCAAATAATTTAAGTTTTTCTGGTGAAAAAGTTCCTTTAAATATTGAAGATATTAAAGAAAGAATAGATCGAGAATTGCTTGTTAATACCTATTGGCAGTCAAACGCACTTCTTTGGTTTAAAAGAACACACAAATATTTTCCGATAATAGAACCTATATTGAAAGAAAAAGGAGTACCGAATGATTTTAAATATTTGGCTGTAATTGAAAGTGATCTAAGAAATGTCACTTCCCCGGCAGGAGCAAAAGGGATGTGGCAAATGTTAAAAGGCGCTGCACGTGAACAGGGCTTAGAGGTTAATGACAATGTTGATGAGCGCTATCATTTGGAAAAAGCCACCAGAGCAGCATGTGACTATTTTCTCAAGGCAAAAGAGAGACTTGGAAGTTGGACCCTGGCAGCCGCTGCATATCACTCTGGAAACTATGGCATAGAGAAAAGGCTAAAAGAACAATATGTAGATAGCTATTACGATGTCCTGGCCGGTGAAAATACGGAGAGATACCTGCCCAGGATCATTGCTGCCAAAGAGATTTTAAGTCACCCAAAAAAATATGGATTTGTTTTTGATAAAGACGATCTATATGAACTCCCTCCAAACTATGTCGTTGAAGTAGATACTGTAATTTCAAATATTGCTCTATTCGCAAAAGGTTTTGATACGAATTATAAGGAACTGAAACGTCAGAATCCGTGGTTAAGAGAAAATAAATTAAACAATAAGACGAGGAAATTATATCAAATTAAAATACCAAAATAGAAAATCAAATCATTTTAAGGCAAGGTTAGAAAATTTATTTACTAAATTTATTTTTAACCTCGTGATATTCTTTAACTATTTCTTCCACAATACTTGCCGCAGGTTTAATTTCATGGATTAAACCCGCTATTTGACCAATCTCTAATTCTCCCATCTCTAGATTGCCCTCGAACATCCCCTTTTTAGCCCTTGCCCTTCCTAAAAATTCTTTTAATTCCTCCTTAGTGGGATTGTGCTTATATAATTCTTGCACCTGTAGATAGAAATTATTCTTTATTAACCTTACGGGAGTTAATTCTTTTAAAGTAAGGTGAGTACCCCCATCTTTTGTATCTACAACCAAATTTTTAAAATTAATATGTGCAGAAGATTCTTCGCTTGCCACAAATCTGCTACCTATCTGAACCCCATCGGCACCTAAAACCATTGCTGCCAACATGCCTCTGCCAGATGCAATACCTCCCGCTGCAATAATTGGAATATCAATCTTTTCTTTTACCATCGGTATCAAAGTAAATGTGGTAGACTCCTCTCTTCCATTGTGCCCTCCTGCTTCAAATCCTTCTGCAACTATTGCATCAACACCAGCTTCTTGCGACTTTAATGCAAACTTTACGCTACTGACAACATGGACCACAATTATACCATTATCTTGCAAAAAAGAAGTGTATAGTTTGGGATTACCTGCAGATGTAAAAACAATTTTCACTCCCTCCTCTATAATAATTTGTAGAATCTCTTCAAGATCAGGATAAAAAAGCGGGACATTCACCCCGAATGGTTTATTCGTATTTTTTTTACATTTTTGAATATGTTCTCTTAAGACACCCGGATACATGGAGCCTGCACCAATCAGACCCAAACCTCCGGCATTACTGACCGCTGATGCCAATTTATAACCACTAACCCAGATCATACCGGCCTGAATAATTGGATATTTTATTGAAAAAAGTTCAGTTACTTTATTTGGCATATTTTATTTTTAGCTTATATTTATTCAAACAATAAAATTACGTAATTTAATTCAGTTGATTGAGCCAGTATAATTGCAGTTTTATGGATGAAAAAGATACTAAAAAAGTTAATATTTACCTACTTTGGACTGGTGGCTGGGATTCCACTTTTCAACTCTTACAGCTATTGCTTATCTATAAATGCAGTGTCTCTCCTTACTATCTATTACATGAAGACCGCCCCTCTACGGGAACAGAGATCAAGACAATGAAGGATATCAAGAATTACCTGATAAAAAAATATCCTCATACAGAGAAATTGCTTTTGCCTATACGATATTATGCTGTAGATGATATATTGCCGGATAAGGCGATAACTTCTGCCTATAATTCAGTTCTTAAAAAATGTCATGTTGGTAGCCAATATGAATGGCTTGCGAGATTCTGCAAAGAAAAGAAGATCAAAGAGATGCAACTTTCTATTCAAGAACATATTAAACCGAATCCAACTCATTTTAATATTAAACCCTATTTAAAGAACAGTGTCTGCGGGGGTCAAGATGTTTATATCTTCGATCCAAAATTCAAAGAGATGGATGAATATGGGATCTTTCAATATTTTTCTTTTCCTTTAATGGGACTGACTAAGATACAGATGAATGAAGTTGCCAAAGAAAAAGAATGGAAAAAAGTTATGGACATGACCTGGTTTTGTCACGACCCAACTTATGATAAGAAACCCTGTGGCATATGTAAACCATGTATCATAGCCATTGATGAAGACTTTGGTTGGCGAATCCCCTTCGGAAGGAGAATTATATCTTTTTATTATAGAAAATTGTTTTGGCCTGCAAAAGCTGTGATTAGATCTATCCTGATCAAACTTGGTCTATATGCAGAGAAAAATAATACCTAATAAGAAGTAATTTTTATTTCAACAAAAGCCGACTAATCTAATTATCACAAATTAACTGACGACATTCGAAGTGTTTACTAATTATCAGGATACATTTTAAATTAAAACGTAATAACAAATAAAATGTCTAATCAATTTCTTTTTACTATTTTCACTCAAAAAAGCAATAGATTGAAACTCTATCAGTTATCTAAAGGAGATATGGAAATATTTTATTATGAGTGAAATTAGTATTCAAAAAGATCATGCCAATTTACTTTGGACTGGAGGTTGGGATTCCACTTTTCAACTCTTACAGCTATTGCTTATCTACAAATGCAGCGTATCTCCGTTCTATTTAATTCATGAAGACCGTCCTTCTACAGGAATAGAGATCAAGACAATGAAGGATATCAAGAATTACATAATAAAAAATTATCCGCATACAAAAGAATTATTTTTCCCTACGCAATTTCATGGCGTGGGTGATATATTGCCAAATAATGATATAACTTCTGCCTATCATTTAATTCTTAAAAAGTGTCATATTGGGAGCCAATATGAATGGCTTTCAAGATTCTGCAAGGAAAGGAGGATCAAGGATATGCATCTTTCTGTTAGAAATCCATTCAAATCAAAAGAAAATAATTTGGATGAAATTTTTAACAATATGCTTATTAGAGACGTCGTTAACTCACAATCAATATATAAGCTTGATCCTGATAATAAAAATTCCAATATTTTTATACTTTTTAAATATTTTGTTCTTCCAATACGAATGTTTACAAAAGTTCAAATGAATGAAATTGCATTATCAAAAGGTTGGAAAAATATTATGGACTTAACATGGTTTTGCCAAAATCCAACTTATAATGAGAAACCTTGCGGAATATGCACTCCATGTCAGCAAAAAATTAATTCAGGGTTGGAATGGAGAATACCTCCAGCACGAAGGGCTTTATCTTTATACTATCGAAGGTTATTTTGGCCATCAAAAGCTGTGATCAGATCTACCCTCATCAAACTTGGTTTATATTCCAACAAAAATGACGCCTTATAAAAAATATAATTTATTTACTTTTTATTTTATTTTAATTCCAAAAAACAATAGATCGAGACTCTATCAGTTATCTAAAGAGGATATATCATTTTTTTATTATGAGTGAAATTAATATTCGAAAAGATCATGTCAATTTGCTCTGGACAGGTGGCTGGGATTCCACTTTTCGGCTATTACAGCTATTGCTCATCTATAAATGCAATGTCTCTCCCTTCTATTTAATACATGAAGACCGTCCTTCTACCGGAATAGAGCTCAAGACAATGAAGGATATAAAAAATTATATCGTAAAGAAATATCCACATACAAAAAATTTACTATCCCCTACACAATATCATGCAGTGGGTGATATATTGCCTGATGCAGTGATAACTTCCACCTATAATTCAATACTTAAAAAGTACCATGTTGGGAGCCAATATGAATGGCTTGCAAGGTTCTGCAAAGAAAAAAAGATTAAGGACATGCAACTTTCCATTGAAAAACCACATTCCGCTGAAGAAGATTATTGGGGTCAAAAGCTAAATCTTGTGCTTTCAGAAAGTATTGAAAATTCTGAAACCATTTTTAGGGTTGGAGAAAAATTTAAAGAATCGGATCTGTATTTAATTTTTCAAAATTTTTCTTTTCCGATAAGAAAAATTACCAAGATAGAAATGGCGAAAATTACTAATGAACATGGTTGGAATAAAATCATGAACCTGACCTGGTTTTGTCATACTCCAACATATAATATGAAACCTTGCGGTATATGTAAACCATGTCAGCAAATTATTAATAAAGGATTTGGCTGGCGCATTTCATTTAAAAGAAGAATAATATCATTTTATTACAGAGAAATATATTGGCCTCTAAAATCAATTGCAAAATCAATTTTTATACGATTTGGATTAATTTCAATGAAAAATCATAGCAAAAAATTAAATACAAAATCATTATACTCAAAATAAGTATGATCCAAAGTGTTCATTATCAATACTCTTTGTGTTAAATTAATTTTTTAGAATCCAACTCATTCATTTTATTCGATATAACCTCAAAACAAATTAATTGGTGATATGTTATTTAATATTAGAGTATTGCATTAACCAGAGAACTTTCAATTAAATAACAAATACATAAAGAATTAAGAAATTTAATATATTTAGGAACTTATAAAGTTGGATGAGAGTTAGTGATGAAGGACTTTTAAAATTTTCTATATTAACAATTAAAAAACTAAGGCAAGAATGAAGTTTATCGTTTTGACCAATCCAGATGTTGGAAACAATTTTGTAAATGAATTGATCGTTTCCGGTTTGATACCCGAAATGATCGTTACTGATAGTCCTTTTTATGTAAAGAAAACTTTTTTTTTAAAATATCTTGCAAAAAAAATCCTTCAGTTATTGAGGTATTTAAAGAACAGAGATCTAATAAACAGAAAGTATCAACCTTATTTTCTGGCCAAAAAATACAATATCCCAATATATAGTTCTAAAAATGTGAATAGCAAAAGGTTTGAAGAAATAATCAGGGATAAGCAAATAGATTATATTTTCACATTCATTTTTAAAATTTTAAAAGAAAATATATTTAATGCTCCTAAGTACGGCTGTATAAATTTTCACCCTTCGCTTCTTCCTCATAACAGGGGGGCAACTCCATGGAGTTGGATCGTTCTAAATAATCAACAAAAAACTGGAATAACTTTTCATTATATTACAAAAGGGATTGATAAAGGTAGCATTATTGAACAATATGAAATTCCAATTTCAGAGTACGCCAACATTAAAATATTAAAGCAATATTTATTTAGTCTGGGTTCGGTCTTCTTAGTACAATTAATTTTTAAAATTAAATATAATAAGGAGCAACTATCAATTAAAGATCAAATTGAAAAAGGATCTTATGAACCTCCATTCGGAGAAGAAAATAGAGTTATTTCAGAAAATAATACTTTTAATGAGATCGGTGATATAATTAGAGCATCCAGAGATGACCATAATAATGCTGTATACCAATATAATGGCAATAAAAAGATGGTCATAAATTGCATTGAGATCATGGATAACGATTTGACAAATTCAAAATTTCCGTATACAGATAAACATGGAAACATCTATGTCAAATCATCTGATAAAAAAAATATATTGCTGATAACAAATAAGTTGACCTAATAAAAATAAAACCGGCGCGTAAACTATGCAAACTTAAATCGCCGAGGCTCAATTTTCCGGCTTGACTATTTTTTACCTTGAAAAGAGATTATGTCCGTTTGATCTATAATATTTACTATCTCTTTATTAAATATTTCTATACCGTTTTTGTTTAAATGATGAAAATCAAAAAAATGTAATGTGTCGTTCAAATTCAGTATTTCATTGAAATTATAATAGG